>Ga0255081_1000487_pt1 | contig 10049 bp, 11 predicted proteins | sample Colum_Colum_RepA_FD_188456 | JGI IMG/M metagenome (GOLD analysis project Ga0255081, IMG submission 188456) | Freshwater microbial communities from Columbia River, Oregon, United States - Colum_Colum_RepA_8h | ecosystem: Environmental > Aquatic > Freshwater > River | place: USA: Oregon... | reverse complement strand
ACCAGAGTCGCCACGGCTCCGGTGGTCGTGGTGGGGGCGCTCGTGCGGGTGGTACCACTGAACCGCCGACGTTCGGTGGTGGTCGGTGAGACGGCCGTGGTGGTGGATCCGGTGGCCTCGGTGGTCGTCGTGGACGAGGGATCGACGATCGTCGTGCTCGTGCTGCTGGTCGTACTCGTCGTACTCGTGGTGCTCGTGGTCGTCGTGGTGGCCGGTGCCGACTCCGAATTGGCGAACACGCACGAGACGGCTTCACCTTCGGCGAGTTCGATCGTGGCGACCCGACCGTTCACGGATCGTGTGCCGCCGTAGTCGACGGCGACCGAACACGTCACCGAGTCGAGGTCCCAGCCGTCGGCTGCGAGTTCGCTGATGGTGTACGTCTGGAAATTGGTCAAATCGGAGAAGGTGATCGAGTTGGCCGACGTTCCGTCGTCGGTCAGGCTGAACGCGCCCAGTGGTGACGGCGAACCGGAGAAACCGAACTCGGTCGGCCCCTGGGGATCGGCGACCTTGGTGATCGTGATGGAACCCGGGAAGACGATGGCGTCGCTGTTCATCGAGAGGTCTCGTTCGCCGGCGCTGCAATTGGACGCATCGGAGCAACGAAGGTCGTTCAGGCTCATGTGGTAAGGCGATCCCGCGATGTCGACGGCCGATGACGATGCTCCCCAGTCGAGTCGCGAGGAGATGTGGCCGCCCCAGGCGAGAACCGCGGAGGAGGATGTGGCGGTGAAGAAGACTTCGATCGAGGTGTGACTACCCGATGCGTAGCCACCCGAGAAGGAATACGCCGACGGGTTGGCGGCGACCGTGCACGTCGCCGTCGCACAAAGATTTCCGGAGTTCGCCACCACCGATCCGGGTGCGACGAATGAAGCACCCCAAAGCGCGAACGCCTGCCCACCCACTTGGGTGACGCCGTTGCCGCTGATCATCGGATCGAGCGGAATTCCGAGCGTCGCCGGACTCCCGGAGCACAGAGCGGTCGCGCACGGATCGGCGCCGGATTCGGTGCGGTCGAAGTCGGTGAGATAGTCGATGGCGTGTCGACCGCTCACGGTCGAGTCCCAACCGATCCGCACCGCGTACGTCTGACCGATCGTCATGCCGGTGATCACCGAGCGATACGGGACCGACTGGCCCTCGAGGTAGAGCGAGTTGTTCGAACCGAGGTTGCCCTTCTGCCAATTCGAGGTGTGCGTCGCATCGCACGTCGACGGCGAATTCGAACACTGCTCGATGTCGACCGAGGCTTTGGCGACCCCGCGAGCCGGTGATGTGATCATCGCGAAGCCGAGCAGAACGCAAGCGACGGCGAAGATCATCACCACCGCCGACGAACGAATGGATCGGATGGTGAGAGGTGAATGCATCGACAACTCCTGGAAGGGGAATCGCCTCGGGGTCCGGGAGTCGATTCGGTGAGTATTCGTGGCCGTCATCCGGGGCCTTGGCGACGATCGGTGATCGCCCGGCCGAACGTAACGACGATTCGAAGGTTGGCGACTGTACGGATGTCGCCACGTCGCGTGAGCGACTTACGAAGTACGGCGATACCGGCGTTCGGACGTCGGGACATTTGTTCGGCGACTACGGTGACGGATTGCCGGATAATTCAATTTCCGACCGATGTCGGAATCAACGAGCACAACGACACGAGTCGACTTTGGAGGGAACGAAATGGTGGAGATCCTGATCTGTGACGATCATCAACTGATCCGCGAGGGGATGCGAACGGTTCTGGAGAACGAGCCGGAGATGTCGCTCGTCGGAGTGGTGTCCGACACCTCGGGTGCCGTTGCCGTACTGGAGACGGGCGATGGCGCGATCGCGGTGGTCGATGTTCGTCTGGCCGGAGAAGACGGCCTCGATCTGGTTCGTTGGATTCAGGGAAATCGCCCGGATGTGAAGGTGATCATCCTCACGGCCTTCGCCACCGACGAGCTGCTGATCGAAGCCGCCGAACTTGGTGTGGTCGCGTTGGTCGACAAGATGTCGGGAATCGACGAGTTGATGCGAGTGATGCGCGATGTCGTCGCCGGACGCCGGTTCGTCACCACCGAATCGGTGCGGGCCGCGCGCCGGCGCATGGAGGAGCGAGGGATGGCTCAACTGCTGCAGTTGGGTGAGGTCGATTGCGAGATCATGTCGTTCATCGGTCAAGGGATGACCGATCGCGAGATCGCCGCTCGTGTGTATCTGAGCCCCCAGACCGTCCGCAACCGGGTGAGCCGACTGCTGACCAACCTCGGTCGGGAGAACCGCACGCAGCTCGCGCTCATGATGGCCGAATTCGACGACGTCGGCCATCGCTTCGTGAAGTGACGTGGTCCGAGGCCGTCGCTGCCTCGATCGCCGAACTACTCGAGGCCGATCCGACCTCGACGGGCTTCGAAAGGGCGATCATCTCCGCTGACTTCATTCGCGAAGCGCTCGATGTGGTGATGGTCAAAGTGGTCATCGACGACGGGATCGAGGCGGTCACTTCAACTGCATTCGGTATCGATCGAGTCGACCATCGGTCGGTTTGGGAGCGATTGACGAACGACGACCTCATGGTCGTTCGGGCCACGGGTGGTCGTCGGGAGATCGAACTTCCGAACGGATACCGAGCTGTCTGTGTGCGGGAGGGCGATGACCGGGTGTCCATGACTCTGGTGGTGGTCGGGGTCGAGGGCGAAGCCCCGGCCCTCGAAGTGACGACGACTCTGCTTCGGACGGCTTTGGCTGCTTGGAAGATCGGCCAGGAGTTGGCTCGTCTTCGATCCGAGGTGACGAGTCTCGCCACGGCCCTGACTTCTCGCGTGCTGATCGAACAGGCCAAGGGCGTTCTGGCTGAGCGGTGGTCGGTGGATCCGGCCGAAGCCTTCACCCGACTCAGAAAGTCGGCGCGCAGCAGCGGATCACCACTGACGACTACGGCTGCAGAAGTTGTTCGATCGATCGGATCAAGGCAAGAAGTTCATTGAGGGGCCAGAGCCCGGAATCGGTCGACAAGGATTCGTCGATCATCCGGGCGAGCTCACCCTCGTTGCGCAGTCCGAAGAATCCCAGACCTCCGGCGAGCCGATGCACCGAGGCGTGGGCGGCCGAACGAACCTCGACCGTTGGTGACGTGTCGCCGTGCAGCAGGATCGACAGCTCGGTCACCTCCACGGCGAGCGATCGTCGCAAGGCGGCCAGGGGCTCGCCCAGATCCGTCGATGAGAGCGATCCACTCACGGTCGGCCGGCAAGCAAGCGTCGGACGACCTCGACGAGCGACGTCAGGTCGAAAGGTTTGGCGATCACTTCGGCGGCTCCGAGCGAGAGCAGGGCCTCGCGTGCATCGGGTTGGACCTTGGCAGTGAGGAAGGCGAACGGTGTTCGCTCCAGCAGGCCGGATCCTTGCAGCCTGCGAATGGTCGAAGGACCGTCGAGGTTGGGCATCATGACGTCGATCAGGATCAGGTCGAACTCTTCGTCCCGGCACATCGCCATGGCGCGATCACCGCTGGTGGCGATGGCGACCGAAAGGCCACCGAGGAGCTCGAGCGTCGCCTGCGTCACGGCTCCGATCGCTTCGTCGTCGTCGACGACGAGAATTCGACCAGCCGTGGGAGTGGTCATGAGGCCACCATTTCGAGCAGCGGTTGGGTGACGGTCGGGACCAGAGGAATCCGAATGCGGACCGAAGTGCCACGGGGTGCGCGATTCTCGGCCCAGATGCAACCACCGTGCAGTTCGACGATTCCTCGACAGATCGCCAGGCCGAGACCGGTGCCGGAGTGCATACGTGCGTCGGAGCCGTCGACTTGGAAGAAGGGTTCGAAAATCGACTCGATGTTCGCCTCGGGAATACCGCGGCCTTCGTCGGCCACCTCGAACTCGATGTCGTCATCGACGACGCGAGCAGTCACTCTCACCTTGGAGAGAGAGGGCGAGAACTTGAGAGCGTTCTGAACGAGATTGATCAGGACCTGGTGAATGCGATCGTTGTCGATCAGGATCTCGACCGATTCGGCCTCGGCTTCGATCATCTGACATTGCGAATGGGCGAGTGCCTGCATGGTGTCGACCGCGTCCTGGACCAGGCTCCGCAAGTTCACCGGGAGGATCTCGAGGGGCATCTGCTCGTTCTCGAGTCGATTGACCACGAGGACGTCGTTGACCAAGCGCACCAAACGTTCGGAACTGGACGAAGCAATGTCGACCATCCGGGTGGCCTCGGGTGGAATCTGGCCCAGGGCTCCCGAGCGAATGAGTGAGAGCGCCCCGGACAAAGACGTCAGTGGGGTTCGAATCTCGTGGCTCACCATGGAGATGAAACGGTTCTTCTTCTGAACCAGTGATACGTCATCGGTGACGTCGCGGAAGACCGCCACGAGACGTCCGCTGGTGTCGCGGATCCTTCGAACGAGGATCTCCAGGTGGCGCGATTCTCCGCCAATGACGACCTCGCGGTTGACTCGCTGGCCGAGCCGCTGGCTCTCTTCGGCCGCCGAAAAGATGGCGCCGATCGGTCCGGCGTCGATGTCGATCCGAAGTGACGCCAGATTCTCGGCTGATGGCGAGCTGGGCAGCTGGAGGATCCTTCGTGTGGCGCGATTGACGAGGAGCGGATGGTCACCGTCATCGATGGCGATCATGCCGTCCTCGGCGACATCCATGATCTGAGTGAGCAGGTCGTGGGCAGCGGCGAGTTCGTTCGTTCTCTGCGAGATGCGCTTCTCGAGTGCCTCGCGACGGCGATGGGCCACGTCCTCGAAGAGTCGGATCCTTGCGATGAGTGCGACGACGAGAAGTGAGAGCAGGAGATTGCGCGCGGTCAACGCGAAACTGTGGTGATCGATCAGGACCGCGACGACCGGGAAGGCGAGTAGGGGTAAGTACAGAACCAGTCCCATCGATTCGTAGATCCGCCGAGTGGGGAATCGAAGAGCGAAGCGCTGGAAGCGGGTCGAATGGGTGACGTTGAAGACGAGGAGCCCGGTGAAGGTCAGGGCGTGAATGATCGTGAGAGGTATTTCTCGGACCTGATGCAGACTCAAGAGGAGGAAGATCTGGGCCAGCGAGATCAGAAGTGAACTCACGATGTTGGCGATCATCTCCGGACGGCCCCGGGTCGACGTGATGCGGGAGAGGGCCAACGAGAGTCCGGTGCACGCGGAAATGGCGACGTAGACGACCAGCCAACCGACGGTGTGGAGCGTGCTGTGCTTCGTAGTCGAGAGAGTCGGAACGATCGCCGTCGTCCAGAGGAGGACCAGAACACCGAGGCAGGCGATCCCGACGTCGAGACCGCGTGTGAGTGGGGATGAACCCGGACGTCGGGCGAGTGAGAAACTCATCCCGATCGTCGATGCCGTTGCCCAGAGCAACACTGACAGTTCGACGAGGGCACGTTGGGTCACCGATTCGACCGGTAGCCGCGTGGTCCATGCAACGGATTGGGCGACGAGGAGAAGTGAACTGAGGGCGAGGAAGAGATAGACCATTCGCAGGAATCCGCGGGCTCGGCGTCGGAGGTCGAGGATGATCGTGCCGTTGAAAACTCCGGTGACGACCACCAAGATTGCAGCCAGTTTTGCGAACAATTGATCCGACCCCCGCAAGGTTCCAATGGTTGGCGAAGTGCCGATGACCCTAGGTACGTGGTCGAAGGTCCCGAGGTAGATTCGGGAACATAGGGACAGATGTCCCTCGTTTGCCTCCGTAGCTCAGTGGATAGAGCAACGGTTTCCTAAACCGCAGGTCGCAGGTTCGATCCCTGCCGGGGGCGCCGCACAGCGAGCCGACGGTCGTTAGGGTCGGGTTCATGACGTCGGTCGGTTTGGTCCTGTATCCGCGCTTCACTGCGCTCGACATCGTGGGCCCGTTCCAGACACTGGTCGATGTTCCCGGTCTCGACGTCTCGTTCGTCGCGGCCGCAGTGGGTCCGGTCACGGATCACACCGGTCGACTGTCCCTGCACGCGACGAAGCGATTCGATGACATCGATCACCTCGATGTCGTCGTGGTTCCGGGTGGGTTCGGTGACGCCAACTTGACCAACGATGATCCGGTCGTTCGGTTCGTCGAGCGAATTCACCCTTCGACGACCTGGACGACGAGCGTGTGTACCGGCGCACTCTTTCTTGCGCAGGCCGGGATACTCGCCGGTCTCCCGGCCACGACTCATTGGGCGTCCTACGGTCGGCTCGAGGCGCTGGGCGCCAGACCGGAGTCGACACGTGTCGTGCGCTCCGGCAAGATCATCACCGCCGCCGGGGTCTCGGCCGGTATCGACATGGGATTGACCTTGGTGGCCGAACTCGTCGGCCCCGACATGGCTCGCGCGGTGCAACTGGCGATCGAGTACGACCCGCAACCCCCATTCGATTGTGGGTCCCCGAACAAGGCAACTCCTGAATTGTTTGGTCTGGTTCAAGACATGTTCGCGCCACGCCGGGCAGGTTCCGTGGTCGATTGATCGAACGTCGATCTCTGCCACACCCCGGTTCTACTTTCGAAGCATGTTCGATGCTCGTGAATCAATTGCTTCGGAATCGCTGATCGATTCCACACGGTTCACGACGGCCGACGAGGCCGCCGCGCTGTTGACCGAACTCGAAGTGATGCGCCGCCGGACCGAGGCGTCCATGGCCGAGGTACTGGCTCGGGTCACTCGCCTCGGTCTCCACCAGGAGGACGGTTGCAGTTCGGTCGCGTCGTGGTTGCGCAAGGTGCTGAACGTGTCCGGTTCAGAGGCCAAGCGCCTCGATCGCGTGGCCGATCTGGTGCACGCCAACCCGATGGTGGGTGAACGCTTGCGGGAAGGAACTCTCGGCATCGCCCAAGCCACCCGATTGGCGGGTCTGCACGCCAACGTACGGGTCACGGAGAAGTTGCCCGCATTTCTGCCGGTGCTGGTGGGTTACGCCGAATCTCTGCCCTTCGAAGACTTCAACACCGTGGCGATTCGCTGGGAGCAACTCGCCGATGCCGATGGGGCGCATCGAGGTCACGACGCCGTGCACGAGGGGCGTGACGCCGGAGTCCACACCGTGGGTACGGCCACCTATGTCGACGCCCGCCTCGGCAACTCGCAGGGTGCGTTGATCGCCGAAGTCTTCGAGAAGTATGTGCAGGCCGAACTCGCTCGCGATCTGGCCGACCTCGAGCCCGGTGGCGGAGTCCAGCCGTTGGCCCGCACGTCCAAACAACGACGCGCCGACGCTATGTTCGCGGTCTTCGCTTCGGCCGCTGATCGTTTCCTCCCGGCACCCGAGCCACTCGTGAACATCCTCATCGATCAAACGACCTATGAGCGCACGTTGGCGGCGATGGAAGCCGGTGAACGTGTTCCGGTATTGATCGAACCGACCGAGAACCTTCTCGACAAGCGTTGCGAGACCACCGGTGGCGTCGCGCTCGATCCGGTCGATGTGGTGGCGGCATCATTCGTGGGGCACGTGCGGCGGGTCGTGATGAGTGCCGACGGTGTGCCCATCGATCTCGGGCGACGAGCACGAATCTTCACCGGTGGTGCGCGGGCGGTGGCGATGCTCCGCCGGCGTCGATGCGTGTGGCCGGGATGCGACGTGATCTCGTGCGAAGTCGATCATCGAATCCCATGGTCCGAGGGCGGAACGACCAGCTCCGACAACGCCGATCCGTTGTGCCGACGACACAATCGCCTCAAGACCGCGGGCTACCGATCTTCCTACGACCCTCGATTGCGGCACACCAGCATCGAGCGGTCCGATGGTCGGACTCTCACGCCCGTGTAGCGAAAGCCCAACGGTTCGACAATCAGTTTCCACGAAGGACGACATCGGTACGCGTCTCGTTCACGCCCGTACCGGATGCCCCGTGTTGCGGTTGACCGCGGTCACGCCTGGTTCAAACTCCTGCGGCGCCGATCGGCGCATTCCAACAACAAGGAGAAAACCATGAACCGGTTGATCATCAAGGCAATCACCGCCATCCAGGCTCCGCGCGAAGCGGATGATCAGGGTGGAGTGGCCGCCGAATACGGCGTGCTGCTCGCAGGCATCGTGGCCGTCGTGGCCGTCGCTGCTGCCGCTCTCGGCGGCCGCATCGGCGACATCTTCGACACCATCCTCCCGTGATCCTTCGTCGTCCGGTTGCCAGCACCCCCCGCCGGCGACCGGACGACGGGGTGGCGGCGGTCGAGTTCGCCCTCGTGCTGCCCCTCCTCGTCGTCCTCCTCTTCACGCTGGTCTTCGGAGGCTCGGTGTACTTCGATCAACTTCAACTTCAGGCGGTGGCCCGAGATGCGGCACGAATCGGATCGGTCGCCTCGACCTCGGCCTGCAGCTCCGCCTTGGCCGAGTTGGCCACCAATCAGATGGGCACCGTCGGTTGTTCGGTCGTCACCAATTGTTCGACCGGCGCGTTCAAGGTTCTGCTGACCGCCAATCAACATCTCGACATCCCGATTCTCGGATCGCGTTCGGTCACTCTCAAGGCGACGTCCTCGTATGCGTGTTCGTAAGCACCTGACCAGCGACGATCGCGGCTCGATCACGGTTCTCTTCGCCGTCGCCTTGGTGCCTCTGTGTCTGATGACGGCGATCGTGATCGATGGAGGCCGCGTGTGGCTCGATCGGACTCGCCTCCAGAACGGCGTGGAAGCCGGTGCAGTGGCGGCGGCTCGGGCGTGGAACGCCGGTGGTGCGAGTTGTGCTTCGGCCAACCTTGCCATCGTCTCCAGCGACGGTGCCTCGCCGACGTCGGTCACGTGCACAGTGAGCGGAACCCCCACGCGCGGAGTGGTCACCGTCTCCGGTACCGACGCCTCACCGCTTCATTTCGCCGGTCTCATCGGTCGGTCGTCGTCGAGGATCACCGCGCTCACGTCGGTACGTATCGCAGCGGTGGGCGGACTCAGTCATTTGTGGCCCTTCGCGTTGTGCAGAGACAATCCGGCGGTCGCAACGTGGGTCAACTCCGGCATGACGTCAAATGCGATCACCACGATCACCTTCGAGGATCCGAACGTGCAGTGCGCCGGTTCGGTTTCGGGCAACTGGTCGACCCTCGACTTCAACGCCGGCTCGAACAGCACCGGTGAGACCAATGACTGGATCCTCAACGGCTTCACCGGCACGGTTTCGGTGGGCGATGTGATCCAAGGTGCACCCGGTGCGCCGTCGACCCTGCAGGTGACACCGATGATCGGCAAGAGCGTGCTGATGCCGCTCTACACCAACCCGCGTATGCAAGGTGCCAACGCGGTCTACACCGCGGCCGGTTTCGCGCAGGTGAAAGTGATCGCGGCGTCGTTCAGTGGAGCCAACGCCAAGCGAAGTCTCACCATCCAGTTCCAGAAGGGCACGGTGACCGGTTCGTCGGTCTCGTTGTCGGCGCCCGACTTCGGTCTCAGCTCCATCTCGATTTGTTCCCACGATTCACAAGGAGTTTGTTCATGAAGTTCTCACCCCGCGTTCGCCGGTACGCCCCGGCGGCGATCGCGTTCACCCTCGTGGCCCTCGGGGCCACCGCCGCTCTGCCCGACTCGGGCGAGAAGGCGTCCGAACGTCCGCAGGTTCCGGTCGTTGTGGCCGCGGCCTCGCTGCGCAGTGGAGTCACGGCCGCCGACGTGATGCGGCAGGCCGAAGTGCGCATGGTGGACGACTCGCTGGTCGCCGATGGCGCCCTCGCGTCACTCGACGACATCCCCGATGGCGTTCTCGCGTTCCCCGTGGTTCGGGGTCAGCAACTCGTGACTTCATCCTTCGCCGAAGACGAAGTCGCGGCCCTCGGCAACGACTTCGTTTCGGTGGCCGTCGACCTCGACGCACAACGTTGGGTCGGACCACTCCTCACCTCGGGAACGGTGGTCGACGTGTACGACGTGGGAGTGGATGGCGCGACTCTCATCGCCAACGACGCAGTGGTGATGGAACATCCCGAGGTGACCGAGGCCCTGCCGGGTCAGGATGCGCTCGTCACCCTCGGGGTCCCCAAAGCGAGTCTGCCCCTCGTTCTGCAATCGGCCGGACTCGGACAGATCTGGTTGGTGGGGCAGTGAGCGCGTTGGTGGGGGTGGCGGCTCCGGTG
>Ga0255081_1000480_pt1 | contig 10095 bp, 4 predicted proteins | sample Colum_Colum_RepA_FD_188456 | JGI IMG/M metagenome (GOLD analysis project Ga0255081, IMG submission 188456) | Freshwater microbial communities from Columbia River, Oregon, United States - Colum_Colum_RepA_8h | ecosystem: Environmental > Aquatic > Freshwater > River | place: USA: Oregon | collected... | reverse complement strand
GGGTAGGGGCGCGACGGTGTCGCGACCGCGTTGAGGTAGGGTCAGCACTGCGTGCTGACCTAGTTGGTCCGCCGCAGGGCGGACGAAGGTAGGGGCGTGGCTTCGCCGCGCCCTCCCGATTAGGAGGGCACGATGAATCGTGCCCCTACCCAGGGTTCGCCCTGCGGCGAACGGCGGACGCGATGGCAATCGCGTCCCTACCTAAGGCAGAGGCAGGACTCAAAGGGGGCACCATGGGGAAACCGGGAAGGATGCGGCGGGCAGGGACGGCATCTTGTGCCGTCCTCCGTGCAAAAGTGCAAATCGGCCTGCGGCCTGTGCGAAGGTGCAAAAGTGAGAGGCACCGTTAGTTGACCCGTTGCTCAGCTGGCCGGTCTCCGGTTTCGCATTGATTGATGTCTCTAAACAAAAAAAGCCGCCCGGTTGGGCGGCCTGTTTGGTTCCTTGTCCACGTGTCAACTTGCCCACGTGTCCCCTCGCGAGGTTTCACCTCGCGCTCAGAACGCGCGGCGGAGGCTGAGCGAACCGGCGACATCATGCGCCTGGCCGAAGCCGGCGGCATGGACCGAGAAGTTGAGCAGGGTGTCGGCGGAGAGCTTGTGGTCGACGTCGAAGCCGAAGCGGGCCTGGTCCTTGGTCGGGGCGAGGCCGGCGACCGCGAAGGCGCCGGAGGTCGTCTGATTCACGCCGCTGAGGCCGTCGCCGGCGTCGTCGAAGCGGTGGATCCACTCGGCGGTGAGGCGGAGCGTGGTGGCGGGGCCGGCGACGAACTTGGTCAGCAGGCCGAGGCGGCCTTCCTGCGCGGTATGGCTCGCGGCGTTGAAGGTGGCGGGGAAGGAGCCTCCGCTCTCGGCGAAGCCGTCGACGTTCGTGCGGGTCACGGCGAACGAAGCGTAGGGGGCCGCGGTGAAGTTGCTGACGAACTTCTGGGTCGGGCCGTCGTAGCGCACGCGGACGGTCGTCGTGTCCAGGTCGGTCTCGCCACGGGAGAGGTCGGTGCCGGCGCCGGTGAGGTAGCCGCGGGCGGTGCGGGCGTCCCACTGGCCGCGCATGACGAGGAGGGAGACGATGCTTTCCTTGTCCGCGAGGCGGGTGTCCACCTCGGCGAGGAAGGTCTGGCCGGTGATCTTGGCGTTGCCGCCGAAGAGGAGGTCCTGGGTCTGCATGGCCGTGCCGACGGCCACGCCGACGACCGTCTCGCCGTAGGTCTGGCTGGCGCCGACTTCGCCGAAGGAGGAGCGGCGGTCGGTCTGGCGGGAGGAGGCGCCGAAGTCGCCGGTCGCCCAGACGTGCGTCTGTTTGCCCATCGCGTCGTAAGACATCAGCGGGCGGTGGTGGGCGCCTTCGAGGGCCAGCAGGGTGAGATTGTAACCCGACGCCGTCAGGCTGCCGGGGCCGTTGAGCGAGCGCATCCATTCCGTCTCATCGAGCATGGTCTGGTTGGCGTAGACGAAGCCGTGGATGCGGCCGAAGCCGGCGTCGGCATAGCCGACGATCACGGTGCCATCGGCGGAGACGCCGGTCGCGTTGGAGCTGATGCCGCCCTGGAGGAAACCGAGACCGGTCATCGTGCCGCTCTGGTGGACGAAGGCTTCTTCGCGGCCAGCGGCGTTGCCGGCTTGGCCGACGATGACCGAGCCGTCGCTGTTCACCGCGCGGGCGATGGACCAGTTGCCGCCGGTCAGGGTGCCAAGGGCCTCAAAGGCCGCGCCGCTGCGGCTGTATTTGAAGGCTTGTTCGTTGCCTGACGGGGTCGAGGTGAAGCCGCTCGAAGCGAACCCAATGACTACTTGTCCGTTCCCCGAGACGCCGGTGACTTGGGTGAAGTTCAGGCCGTTGTTGCTGAAGTCAGTGATGGCCGTGTGTGCGGAGATTTGGATCGAGCCAACCCCTCGCTCGTAAATGAAGCCTCGCATCAGGGTCGGCACCGAAAAATCACTCGCAACAGTTCCCACCATGATGGAACCGTCGGCCGAGATGCCTACTCCTTTGCTGGCATTAACGGAGTCGATCAAGTTGCCGTAGAGGAAGGTGGATCCACCTTCCCAGAAGGCGAACTCCTCGCGGCTTGAGCCGTTATAGCCAAAGCCCCAGCCGATGATGATCGTTCCGTTCGCATTGATGCCGGTTGCCTCTGAGAATAAAAAGTACGGTAAGTAGTCAAGCAGCGTGGGCGCCGTGCCATTCCAGTAGACCGCCCGCGTATTACTTGAGTTGTCGATGGAGAAGCCGACTACTCGCGTACCATCGGCCGAGGCGGCCGTGGCGACAGCGTTGGCGTCTCCTGCCAGCGCGTCCAGCAGGGTGTAGGTGCTGCCGACGAGCTTGAAGGCGTTCATGAAGCCCGGACCGATATTGACGCTGGTTCGTCCGACGGAGGTCAGGCCGTCTCCGGACACGCCGTTGATCCAAGAGTCGTTGGTCGTGTTGCCGACCGGATGGACGTCGTCGGTGAGGAGCGGGGCGGCGGAAACGAGGGCCGCGGACAGGGTGGCCGCGGCGATGAGGAGGGAACGGTTGAGAAGGCGCATGAGTAAGGTGTAAGCGGATGACGGTTAGCGGTTGGCGGTTGGCGGTTGGGAAAGGAAGGGGTGGGTTTAGTGAGTATTCTTTGTCAAAAGGGCCTACGAGCAAGCCGTAAGCCCCCCTCCGGAGGTTCAGGGTTCGTAGGCCTGGAGGCGCTCGCGCTCCGCGGGCGTGGCCGTGGGCGCCGGGCGCAGGAGGTTATTCCGCAGGTCGCAGGCCAGCCGCCGATCGCCGGCCCGCGGATTATAATAAAACCGGAACGCCACCTTGCCGGGGCTGACATCGATGCGACTTTGGATCTTGGCGTAGTGGGCGGTCGTCGGTTGGCCATCGACGCTGAGCTGACTCCGGAGTCGCAGGTAGTAGCCAGTTAACGTCGGCGATGGTTCCGCTCCGGGCAGCGTATCGAAAGGTAAAGTCGTCTCACCCACGTAACCATCCGCCGGCGCCGATGCGGGCATCTTCAGTCGACCGTAGGGCCAGAAAGCCGGCGATGTCCGGAGACCATCGCCTCTCCGAGGAAATGAGACCCGGAGGGTGCCACGGAAGTGTCCATACGTCTCGGCCCATTCTTGGTCATCCATCCGCCTGCCATCGGCGGAGCGTCGGAGCTCGGCCAGGATTTCCGGGGACTCCGTCCAGCCGACCTGCTGGCTATCGATCACGAATTCAAAATCACGCGCAAGTCCTTTTCCCCATGGCGCTACCGCATCGGCGGCTTCCGCATCGAAGCCAATCCGTCTGCCGGCAGGCAATCCGGTGAGGCGGACTTCGCGGTAATGGAGCGGCACGCCTTCCGTCATCCGCGGCAAAGTCAGCGTCAGCTCGGCCGATTGGGCGGGGCGTCCGAGTCCATGGCGATGATCGGCGTCCGCGGAAAAATGCCCTGCCTGTTTCGCCCGGACGCGGTTCAGGATCAACGAGTCGTCTGTTTCGAAGCGGAACCGACCTGCTGCGTCAGTCACTCCAGCCCGGACCACCACGCTGGACAGCCGTGGGTCTTCCGCCGGGGCCAAGATCGCTTCGACCTCGGCGCCGGCGAGGCGGCGCCCTTCTTCGTCATTGATGATGACGGTTCTTTCGCCCGCGAGTACGCCGAGCGTCAGCAGGAGATAACCGCAGACCAGGCTCCTCATCGCAGGGACCCTCGGTTGATCATCGTCTGGAAAAGCGGGTAGACGGAGGGCAGGGCGACGTTCTTGAAGTCACTGTGCAGCCAACGGTCACGCGTCAGCGGTGAGCCATGTCCTGACGCCGGCCAGTTTCCGCCGATCGGACGCCCTTGGTTCTCAAGGTCGTAGTTAATGACCGAGGAGTTGCCGCCGAGGGGCGGAAAGGGCGTCGAACCTGCCGCAGGGCTCAGCGCGGGCAGGCCACGGGCGAGCAGGTCGTAGCGCATCTTGGGGATGTCGGCCAACGGCGAGCCTGGTGCGATCGAGAGTACGTGCAGCCACCGCTGTTCGAACGGGCGGAAGAACGGGTGCGTCCGCAGCTGAGCGTCCGTGATCCGGATGGCGACGGCGGGTGAGAGCAGTTCGTAGCGGCCGCCGAGCAGTCTTTCTGGTCCGCTCGGAATGAACCGGCCGCGCCAGGCGGTGTTGAAGCCCCAGCCTCCTTGGGAACGCTCCATCGGCAGGGCGCCGAGTGAACGTGTCCAGCCGACGCCCTTGAGGAGCTCCTGAGTCTTCCAGACCCCGTAGTCGATCGAGCGCCCGGCCCAAAGCGTGGCCAAGACGGAGGCCGAAGTCATCGCCGGAGGGCAGTTCGTCACGTCTTCGCCGGCGGAGAAGCAGTTGATGACGTCGCGCAGCTGTCGCACGCGGAAAAAGCAGTTCGGCCAGGCGTAGCCGTGACGCCGATGACCATGGACGTGGACTTTCGACCAATCTGAGGCGAATAGCCGGCGAGGGTATATGCGCCAGGAGGACTCCGTCATGTCGGCCGCATAAGCATGGGTGACTCCTTCGCCGGCGATCGCTTCGAGCGGCAGGGCGGCATTGAGAAGGTAGAAGTGAGCCGGCGTGAAGCCCGCTTGCACGCCTTGGCACGCCACGATGTTGCCGAGGCTGTGCGCGACCAGCGTCGTGCGGCTCTCGTCAAGGAAGCGGAGAGCGCGGGGAAGGCCGTCGCCCGCCTGGAAGGCTTGGAAAACGGCCTGGTGATAGTCCAGGCCGGTGTCGCCGTTCCAGGTCACGCCGACGAAGCGGGCGTTGCTGCCGAGGGCGCGCAGCCGCTTGAACGTCTCCGCATGCCAGCCACGGGCGGACTGCGCCGAGACGCTGTAGCCATGGAGCATCACGACCCAGCGCGGGGTGGTCTCCGTATCCGGCAAGCCGGCCGGATCATCGACCGCCGTCGGCCGAGGCGCCTCCTTGGAAGGCACGGGCTTGCCGTCGAAGGATTGGGCGAGGCCGGTCAGTTCGACCTGCCGGTACATCGCTTCGACGGCGCTGATCGCCATCGGCAGTTCCAGACTGACGACGACTCGTTCGTCCTGAAGGATTTCGAGCCGCAACGGGCGTATCGAGGGTCGGGTGCACTCGAGCAAGAGGACGCCGTGTTCTTGGCGGGAGACGTGCAGGAGGAACTCAGCCGGAAGCTCGATCGCACCGTGCGCATCTGGCCGGAGGATTTCGGCGGCAGCGCAAGGCCCGTCGAGCGAGGGGCCGAAGACCGCCAGTTCGTCGTTGCGGTGGATGGCGCCGACCGTCGCACGCGTCAGGCCGGTGGGGACGGCCTGCACGCACTGGTCCGCCTGTCGCAGCACGTATTTGAAACCATCTTGCGGACGAAGCCGCCGCACGGCCGCTCCGAGGGGCAGATTGAGCGGGATGAAGTCGACGAGGTCGCGCTGTCCGTCGATGCCTGCTTGGGTGTGGTCGGCTTGGATTCCGGTCAATCCGGGTAGGTCGGCCTGCTCCTGCCAATCGCCAGCGTCGTCGTCATCGTTGACCCAATGACGGAGCGGTCGGCCCGAGGGCGGGCGCTCGCCGGCGACGATGATGCCGTCCCGGTCCGCGTCGACTTCGAGTCCGGCGGGCACCACGCTGAAATCGCGCACGCTGTATTGCATCCTCGCGCCGCTCTCAGGCCGGAGGGAGATCGTCAGGGGGCGCAGATGATCTTCCGCGGTCAGAGTGAAGGCCACGCCGGCCGTCCGGCTGCGCTGGTCTACGTCCGCGGGAGTCCGCCACTCGCCGATGATCTTGCCGTCATCGCGTCGGATCGTGACCACGTAATGTTGCCGTAGTTCCAGGGGGTTATGGCTGACCTGATGGCTCCAGAGGAGGAAATAGGAGCCCGCGGCGAGGTCGGATCGCTTCACCTCCGCCGCCAGGTCGGGCATCCATCCCGGGAGGTAGTAGTATCGAAGGCTGATGGAGCCTTCGCTCGTGACTGATGCCGGCCGAGAGGCTGGCTTCGCTAAGCCGCCAGAAAGTTCGATGGCCCGCAACCGATGCAGGCGGAGGGCAGGGGCGATGGGTCCGAAGCCGGAATCCATGAAACGTGGATAGTCCGTCGGATCACAAGGGTCCGTGCCATGGATGAGCTCGGCGAGGTCGTTCCACTTGTCGGCATCCGTGTCCGGGTCGAGCGGGTCGGTGCCTAGCTGATCTTCCATTTCATCATCCAGGCCGTCGTCATCGCTGTCCTCGATCGGTATGACCAGCCCGGGCAAGCTCGCCCGGAAGGCGGCCTGAGTCGGGACGGCGAGGAGACACGACAGCAGGACGATAAGGCTTAGGCGTGAGGGCGGAAACATGACGCGGGGGAGATGGTGGGCCGCCCCGGACAAAACAATCCGCCAGGTCTGAGGACTTTATGATGAAGTCATGCACAGGGCCGCCGCTGAGGCGGCTATATGTCCGCGAACCATCGAATAAAGGCGGGGGAAAACGATGGGGTCGGTTGACCCGGAAACCTCGGGTCATTCATATTGCCCCTATGCGTATGCCCCGACGCAGTCACCTCCTCACCGCCCTTTGCCTGGCCGCCGCGCCGCTGTGTGCCCAGATCGGCGACAAGGCCGACAAGGCCGGGGTACAGCAGGTGCCGATCGTGCCGGCGAACCTGATCCCGCCGTCGCCCCCGCTTTCCGCCGAAGAGGCGCTGCGCGCCTTCAAGGTCGCCCCGGGTTACCGCATCGAACTCGTCGCGGAGGCCCCGCTGGTCCGTCATCCGACGGTCCTGCAGTTCGCGCCCGACGGCCGCCTCTGGGTCGTCGAGATGACCGGCTACATGGAAGACTTCGACGGCACGACGGAAGCCCAGGCCAAAGGCTCGGTGGTGGTGCTCAGCGACACCGACGGCGACGGCCGTATGGACAAGCGCACGGTCTTCCTCGACAATATCATCCTGCCGCGCGCGCTCGTGCTTCACCGCGACGGCGCGCTCGTCGGCGCCCCGCCGCACCTGTGGTTCTGCCGCGACACCGACGGCGACGGCAAGGCCGACGAGAAGACCGAGGTCGCGACGGATTTCGGCGTGCGCGTCGATCCGGCCCGTCCGCAGCTCGCCAACCCGGAACGCGCTCCGAACGCGCTCCTCTGGGGGCATGACGGCTGGCTCTACGCCGGCGCGTACACGGCCCGCTTCAAGTCCGTCGACGGCAAGTGGGTCCGCGAGAACAGCACCTTCCGCGGGCAGTGGGGCCTGGCGCAGGATGACTTCGGCCGCCTGTACTCCAACAATAACAGCGACCTCCTCCGCGTCGACGTGGTCAATTCGTCCTACTTGTTGCGCAATCCGCACCTCCTGCGGAACACCGGGCTCAACACCAAGGCCGCCGTCGCGCAGACCGTCTGGCCCGCGCGCGTGAACCCTGGCATCAACCGCGGCTACCGCCCGGAGATGCTCCGCGACTTCAAGCTCAAGGAGTGCACCGCCGCCTGCGGGCCGTGGGTCTATCGCTCCGAGCTCTTCCCGGCCGACGCCTACGGTAACGCGTTCATCTGCGAGCCGGCGGGTAATCTCGTGAAGCGCCTGGTGCTCAATCCCGACAAAGGCCTGGTCAAGGGAACGGCTTTCTACGACCAGCAGGAGTTCGTGGCTTCCACCGACGAGCGCTTCCGCCCGGTCAACGCGCTCACGGGCCCCGAAGGCGCCCTGTATCTCGTGGACATGCATCACGGCGTGATCCAGCACCGCATCTCGCTCACCTCATACCTGCGTAAACAGGGTGAGGACCGTGGCCTGATCTCGCCGCTCCACCTCGGTCGTCTCTGGCGCGTCGTCCCTGAGGGACATAAGACCACGGGGCTGAAGGGGCTCGCTGGTCTCAAGCCCGCCGATCTCATCGCCGAACTCGGTAGCGGCAACGAATGGCGCCGGGAGACCGCCCAGAGGCTGCTCATCGAAAGTGGAGACAAATCCCTCGCCGTTGCGCTGACCGCTTTCGGCGCGCAGACCCCCTCCGTTATGGGACGCGTGCATGCCCTCTGGACGCAGCACGGGCTCGGCGTCACCGACGGGACGCTCGTCTCCGCCGGCTTGGCCGACGCCGATCCGCGCGTACGCGCCGCCGCCTTGCGCGTCTCGGAAAGCCTCGTCGCTGGCCCGCAGCGCGCCGAGGTCATCGCCCGCTGGACCCAACTGGCCGCGAGCGAAGCCGTTCCGGAAGTCCAAGTGCAGCTCGCCCTGACCATGGGCGAAGCCAAGGACCTGACCGTCGACCTTGCGGCCGCCGCGCTCGCCCAGCGCGCCGCCGAGCACATCGCCATCCAGGACGCCTTCCTCAGCGGTCTCGCCGGACGGGAACTCGAAGTCTTCGCCGCGGTGTTGAAGCAGCCGGCGGCCTACTCCAAGACCTTGCCCGCGGCTCTGCTCCGTTGCGTCTTCGCTGAGCGTAAGCCCACCCGGGTCGCCGAAGCCCTCGCCGTAGTCGCCGGCCTGCCGCTGCGCTCCCAGCAGGTCACGCTCCTCGGCTCGCTCGCCACGCACCCGACCGTCACCGCCAAGCGTCCGGTCAAACTCGAGGCCGAGCCGCCTGCGTTGGCCAAGCTGTCCAAGAGCAAGGACGCCGCGATGGTCAAGGCCCTCGCCTGGTTCAAGAGCACCGTCGTCTGGCCGGGTAAGCCCGGCGTCGTCGTGCCGACCACCAAGGCCCTCACCAATGAGGAGCAGATGCTGTTCGATAACGGACGTCAGACCTACGCCGGCCTCTGCACCGCCTGCCATCAGCCGACCGGCAAGGGCCTCGAAGGCCTCGCGCCGCCGCTGGCCGAATCGGAGTGGGTGCTCGGCGAGCCGGACCGCATCGTGAAGGTCGTCATGCATGGCCTCCGCGGCCCCATCAAGGTGAAGGGCCTGAATTACAGTTACGACATGCCCGCCGCCGGCTTCCTCAGCGACGAACAGATCGCCGGCGTGCTGACGTATATCCGTCGAGAATGGGATCACGAAGCCTCGCCCGTGTCCGTCGACCTCGTCCAGAAGATCCGCGCCGAGCACAAAGGCCGCACCGATGCGTGGACGGAGCCGGAGTTGGGGAAGTGAGAGTGGAGGGCTGCGTGGAGGCCTGAATTGGGTAGGGATGCGATGACATCGCATCCGCATGCTGCCCTTGTCCGTCCGCCGAATGGTGGACGAGGGTAGGGGCGTGGCTACGCCGCGCCCTCCCTGTCAGGAGGGCACGATGAATCGTGCCCCTACCTAGGGTTCGCCCTGCGGCGAACGGCGGACGCGATGTCATCGCGTCCCTACCCGGGGCACAAAAAAGCCGCCCGGGTGGGCGGCCTGTCTTAGTCCTTGTCCACGTGTCACCTTGCGACGCGTTACGTCGCGCTTAAAACGCGCGGCGGATGCTGACGGCGCCGGAGACATCGGCGACTTCACCGACGGTCGAGGCGTGCGCGGAGACGTTGAGCAGGGTGTCGGCGGCAAGCTTGTAGTCGACGTCGACGCCGAGGCGCACGCAATCCGGACGAGGGGCCTGGCCGGGGAGGCTGAAGCCGACCGATCCGGTGATGTCCTGGCCGGCGAGGGCCGGGCCGGCGCCGTCGAAGCGATGAATGCCTTCGACGCTGACGATGAGCTTGAGTTTCTCGTTGATGACATTGGTGGCCATCATGCCGAGGCGGGCCTCGGTGGCGTTGTGCTTCTGTTCATCGTAGGAGGCCGGCAGGCCGCCGCCGGCTTCCGTGTAGGCTTCGACGACGGTCTGGGTCACGGCGTAGGAGGCGTAGGGCGAGAAGCCGAAGCCAGCGACGGAGAAGAGCACCGGGGCGTCGACGCGCAGGCGGGCGGAGCGGCTGATGATGTCGGTCTGACCGAGGGAGTAGTCGGTCGAGCCGCTGTTGCTGTAGCCGCGGTTGATCTTGGCGTCCCAGGAGCCGACCATGCCGAGCAGGGAGACGATCCACTGGCTGCCGAAGGGGCGGTAATCGATCTCTCCGAGGACGTAGTTGCCGATGACGTTGTTGGAGCCGTCGAGGGCGAGGTCCTGGTTCTGCTGACCGCGACCGATGGCGAAGCCGGCGAGCGTGTTCGGTCCGATATCCTTGTTCACGCCCATCTCGCCGGAGGTCACCTTGACGTCGCGGACGCGGGAGCTGGAGCCGAAGTCGCCGG
>Ga0255081_1000478_pt1 | contig 10117 bp, 10 predicted proteins | sample Colum_Colum_RepA_FD_188456 | JGI IMG/M metagenome (GOLD analysis project Ga0255081, IMG submission 188456) | Freshwater microbial communities from Columbia River, Oregon, United States - Colum_Colum_RepA_8h | ecosystem: Environmental > Aquatic > Freshwater > River | place: USA: Oregon... | reverse complement strand
ATCACTTGCCCAGATGTCTTCACAGATGGACATCGCACACACTGAATCACCAAGCGTGAACACACCGTGGTCAGCAACACTTGGTCCTGGAGTGAAATAGCGCTCTTCATCGAACACTGCATAATTCGGCAACAATCGCTTGCGATAGACCGACTCAACGACTCCATTGGCACACAATGCCGCTGCGTTGTAAATGTGCTCACCGTCTGCGTCGACAAAACCGATGACCGCGCGACATCCGCGCGTCTTCTCAGCGAATCGTTGCACAGCCATAACATTGTCTTCGACAAAGCGGCGCTTCAACACGAGATCCTCGGGCGGGTACCCGACCAGCATCAATTCAGGGAACACCACGACATCGCAGCTCTCACCCTCTGCACGGGCGTACAACTCCTCGGCGCGAGCCGCATTGCCTGCGAGGTCTCCCACCGTCGGATTCACCTGTGCCAATGCGATTCGCACGCCACTTGACCTGCCGATCGTCACAAGAGCCGAGGCTACCGACGCTCAGCAGAGCGCAGATTCGGGCACAGGGGTGCCGGATTCAGACAGCACGACCCAATTCAGGCCAATTCGCCGGTCAATTCACACTGCTGTAACAGTTGGGTTACAGACATGCAAAGGCTTCTTGGCAGGCTGTACTCACTCAATCACACGGACGACGCTCACTCGCTGGGCAGATCCCAGAAGCAAAGGACAGCACTGTGCCCATTCAGGCCGAATACATCTGGATAGACGGAACAAAGCCCACCCCCCTCCTGCGTTCCAAGACGAAGGTCCTGCCGGACTACGCCGGCGCGATCTCTGATATGCCAATCGACGAGTGGGGCTTTGACGGTTCATCAACCGAGCAGGCAACTGGTGAATCTTCTGACTGCATCTTGAAGCCAGTGTTCCACTGCCCCGATCCCATTCGTGGTGGCAAGAACGTCATCGTGATGTGCGAAGTGTTGCTTGCCGCGACAGGTGAACCACACCCGACCAACACACGTGCAGCGTGCGAAGCAGCGGCAAAGAAATACGCCGATGCGGAAATGATCTACGGCATCGAGCAGGAATACACAATGTTGCGCCTCGACGGAACGCCACTCGGATTCCCCGAGGGTGGCTACCCAGCTCCGCAAGGTCCGTACTACTGCGGCGTCGGCGCAGGTCGCGTTGTCGGTCGTGAAATCGTCGAACGCCACACTCAGGCGTGCATCGATGCAGGTCTTCGCATCTCCGGCACCAACGCAGAAGTGATGCCCGGGCAGTGGGAGTTCCAGATTGGACCGCTCAGTGCAACTGCGGTCAGCGACCACCTCACAGTGGGTCGTTGGCTGTTGCATCGCATCGCCGAGGACTACGACGTGGTCATCTCATTCGACGCGAAGCCAGAGAAGGGCGACTGGAACGGAGCTGGTGCACACACCAACTTCTCCACTCGTGCCATGCGTGACAACTACGAAGCGGTCATCGCTGCGTGCGAGAAACTCGGAACGCGCGTCCTCGAACACGTCGAGAACTACGGGCACGACATCCAGAGCCGCCTCACCGGTAAGCATGAGACTGCACCGTGGAACAAGTACAGCTACGGCGTGTCGAACCGCGGTGCTTCGGTACGTATCCCGTGGCAGGTCGCGCGCGACAAGCGTGGCTACGCCGAAGATCGTCGTCCGAACGCCAACTGCGACCCATACCTCGTCACGCGGTTAATTCTCGAGACCGTCCTCGGTTGATGGACGGCGGTTCCACACCGCAATAAAACGAAACGAGCGGGGGCCTTCGGGCCCCCGCAAGCATTTACGGACCGGCCAGCAATCTGGTGCGGAGAACGATGACAATCACGGCAGACTGACGAGGTGAGCGAGATGCTCGATCAACAACGCGATTACGTGCTGCGAACAGTGGAAGAGCGCGGCGTACGACTTGTACGCCTGTGGTTCACTGACGTACTCGGCACATTGAAGAGTTTTGCCATCAGCCCGGCAGAGCTCGAAAATGCCCTCAATGACGGCATGACCTTCGATGGGTCGTCAATCAACGGGTACAGCCGCGTTCAAGAGAGCGATGTGCTTGCCATTCCCGACCCGAACACCTTCGAGGTCATGCCGTGGGTCGACCACAAGAGCGCAGAAGCACGCGTGTTCTGCGACATTCACAAACTCGATGGTGCACCGTTCGAAGGCGACCCGCGTCAGATTCTTCGACGAAACCTCGATGCTGCACGCGCACAAGGCTTTGAGTTCCTTCTTGCCCCTGACATGGAGTACTTCTACTTCGCGCCGCCACAACCAGGCGTCGCGCCACAGCCACTTGATGAAGGTGGCTTTTTCGATCTCACCAGTTCTGATGTCGCATCCTCACTGCGTAAAGAAACCATTCGCACGCTCGAGACAATGGGCATCCCAGTTGAGTATTCGTTCCACGAGGATGCACCGAGTCAACAAGAAATCGACCTACGACACACCGATGCGCTCACCATGGCTGACAGCGTCATGACATTTCGTGTGGTCGTGAAGGAGATCGCTGCATCTCACGGAGTGCATGCAACCTTCATGCCAAAGCCTCTGGAAGGCGTACAGGGCTCCGGCATGCATCTCCATATGTCACTCTTCAAGGGCGAGGCAAACGCGTTCTACGACGAGCAAGACCCCTACAACCTTTCACCGGTGGCCAAGCAATTCATGGCCGGCCTCATTCGCCATGCGGCAGAGATCACTGCCATCACCAACCAAACCGTGAACAGCTACAAGCGTCTTGTTCCAGGTTTCGAAGCACCGGTGCACATCACATGGGCGCGAAACAATGTAAGCGGCCTCATCCGTGTGCCTATTCCAAAGCGCGGCAACCCGAGCGCCACCCGAATCGAATATCGCTCGCCCGACCCAGCAACAAACCCGTATCTCGCGTTCTCGGTCATCCTTGCTGCAGGTTTGAAAGGAATCCGAGAAGGCTACGAACTTCCGGCTGAAGCTGATGCCAACTTGTTCGAGATGGGCGACGACGTCGTCGAGAAGCTTGGCATTCAGCAACTTCCACAGTCACTGGCCGATGCATTGAAGGTGATGGAGGGTTCGCAACTTGTTGCTGACTGTCTTGGTGAACACACTTTTGAATGGTTCCTGCGCAACAAGCGCGACGAATGGCGTGCATACAAAACCCAAGTGACACCGTTCGAGTTGAACCGCTATCTGAAGTCGATGTAGGTGGTGCGGTGACCGACATCGACACACTCGTCGTCTTCCCGGATCCGGCATCGCCTGATGTTGCTCGCCTGCTCGATCTCGCAGGCTTCCGCTGGAAGGCTGTCGCTAACCCAGACGAAGCCGAGCGCGCGGAACCCGCCCAGGGTTGGGGTGGAGCTGTCGTGTCATGCGAAACCGACCCAGAGGGTGCATGGGCTTTTGCGCGTGCCCTGCGCAAGCGAGACAACCCGGTCACACCAGTCATCGTGTTGGTGACCGGCGCACAGATTGCAGACCTTGAACTACGTGACGACCTGTACGACGACTTCTGCCTCGCACCGTTCCATCCCCGTGAACTTGAAGCACGCCTGCGTCACTCTCTCTGGCTAGCGGGCGGATCCGTCTCGGGTGCCGAAATGGTGGACTACGGCGGTCTTTCGTTGAATCTCGAGACGTATCAGGCCACCTTCAATGGCAAGCCACTCGATCTCACCTTCATGGAATATGAGTTGTTGAAGTTCCTCGCGCAGAATCCGGGAAAGGTGTTCACCCGCGAAGTTCTGCTCTCAAGAGTGTGGGGATACGAGTACTACGGCGGTGCTCGAACAGTCGACGTTCACATTCGTCGTTTACGCGCAAAGTTGGGTGAAGAGCACGCCAACCTCATTCAGACTGTTCGTAGCGTCGGCTACCGCTTCGGCCAATCGCGCTGGGGCGCTAACTGAGCGCTTCAAAGAACAACAGCGCAGCGAACACAAAGAAAGCGATTGCTGCACCAATTTTGATGGTGCGTTCTGGAAGTCGCTTACCAAGCGCACGGCCAATGACAATCGCCAGTGCATCTGCGATCACCATGCCGACGGTTGATCCAAGCCAAGTTCCGACCAGACCCTCTCGCGTTGCGAGTGTCACAGTTGCGAGCATCGTCTTGTCGCCTAGCTCGGCAAGGAAGAAGATGGACCCGACAGCGAACACCACGCTTCGAGCGGTCTGAGCAGCCCGACTCTCTTCCTCTTCACTTAATTCATCGCCGCGAAGTGTCCACAGTCCGAAGATGACGAATGCAACAGCTGCGACAAAGTTGATGGGCTTTGTCGGCAAGGCTGCACCCAGCACACCTCCAAGCGCAACAGACGCCAAATGCACGATGGCTGTCGCAGCAGTGATGCCAATGAGCACTGGCACCACCTTGTAACGCGTTGCGAATGCAAGAGCCATCAGTTGGCTTTTGTCGCCCAGTTCAGCGACAAAGATGACGCCGAAGCTCAGCCAGAATGCACTCCACATCGTCGTTCAGCCTAGCTGTTGCATGCGAGCAGCAATCTCACGATGTGTCGCAAGCATTGCGTCGACTTTGTTGCTGACGAGTAGTCCGTTACGAACGACTGAGCGGCCATGCACGATCGTGTCGCGCGCAAAGGTCGGGCCACAACGCAGCCACGCTTCAATCGGATCGGCGATCGCGCCAGCAAAGGAGACACCCGTAAGAGACCACACAGCAATGTCTGCGACGGCTCCAACTTGCAACGAACCAATCTCGCCGATGCGACCGAGACAACCTGCCCCGCCGATGGTTGCGCACTCAAGCGCCATGCGTGCGTCTGCCGCGCCTGCGCCATTGCGCAACTTTGCCAACAACATCGCCTGCCGCGCCTCCATCCAAAGTGATGCGGAGTCAGCCGATGACGAACCATCGACACCAAGGCCGACGTTCGCACCCGCCGCACGCAAATCGACGATTGGCGAGATTCCAGACGCCAAGATGAGATTGCTGCTCGGGCAATGTGCCACTCCGATACGCGCCGCACCAAGTTGCCGCACCTCATCGGGGTTCGGCATCACACAATGCGCCACCCACGTGCGGTCTGTGCACCAACCGACGTCTTTCAAGTAGTCGAAGGGTCGACACCCGAATGTCGCGAGCGAGAACTCATCGTCTTCACTGTTCTCTGCAAAGTGGGTATGAAGCCGGACATCGAGTTTCTGGGCGAGCTCTGCTGATTCAATCATCAGCTGCTTCGTCACGCTGAAGGGAGAACACGGGGCAAGTGCAACACGCACCATTGCGCCATGAGAACGGTCATGGTGACGTTGAACTGCTTCTTCTGATGCGACGAGAATCTCGTCGTCGGTCTGCACGACATCGTCAGGGGGTAGACCTCCATCTTTCTGTGACAGCGACATCGATCCTCGCGTCGGATGGAAGCGCACACCAAGGTCGATTGCGGCGGCAATTTCTGCTGACAACAAGTCACCCCCGTTGCGCGGATGCAGGTAGAGATGATCTGTCGATGTGGTGCAACCGGACAGCGCAAGCTCGGCAAGACCCACCCACGCCGACACATGCGCCGCTTCTTCGTCAAGTGCACGCCACAGCGGGTACAAGGTCTGCAACCATCCAAATAGCGGGGCATTGGTCATTGGCGGATATGCCCGAGTGAGGTTCTGGTACATGTGGTGGTGGGTATTGATGAGACCAGGCGTCACCAGACAATCGGTCGCATCGATGATGTGCGTTGCACTTGGCACCGGATCGGTGCTCGCGCCAACCGCAGTGACCAAACCGTCCTTCACGGCTACCCAACCACCAGGCAACTCCCGCCGTGATTCATCGACCGTGGCGACCAGTGTCGCGTTACGCACCAGAAGGTCGACTACTTCACTCATCAACAGACATCATTTCAGAGAGTCGAACACGAGTCGCAGATCGTCTCGCGTGGTGGCAGGGTTGACGAGACACAGTCGTAGCACTGTCTCGCCCCGCCACGAGGTCGGGACGACGAAAGCAAGCCCGTCGGTGAGCACTTTGTCGGACCATGCGTAGTACTGCTCAGTGGTCCACCCCGTTCGCCTGAACACGAGCACGCTCAGTTCCGGGTCCATCACCAACTCGAGATGTGTTGATGCGCGAATGTCATCTGCGCCTTCGCGCGTGACAATGAGACTTCGTTCGACTGACTCGGTGTATGCGGCAGTTCCATGTACGGCGAGGCTGAACCACAACGGCAGACCACGAGCACGTCGCGTGAGATGGTGTGCATAATCCGAGGGATTCCAATCGTCATCGTGTCGAAGTGCGTCGAGATACTCGGCGTGCTGAGTGTGCGCAGCGCGTGCCACGCGTGGGTCGCGATATATCAATGCACACGAATCAAAAGGTGCGAACAGCCACTTGTGCGGGTCAACGATGATGCTGTCAGCATGTTCCACACCATCGAAAAGACCACGTACCGAGGGTGCCGCCAGCGCAGCGCCGCCATAGGCCGCATCCACGTGGAACCACAGACCGTGCTCTGCCGCCTCCCGACCCACACCGGCTAGGTCATCGACGATGCCGACATTTGTTGTTCCGCCAGTGGCGACGACACAAAAGGTGCGCGACCGTTGATCTTCGGTCATTACTTGCCATGCGGCACGTACCGAATCACCGGATAACCGGCCACGATCATCATCCTCAGCCCACATCACATCAACGTCCATGACTTGAGCTGCCTGAGTGATGGATGAATGCGCCGCACGTGAAGCAATGATGACTCCGCGAGCAACATTCATCGTGGGCGACGAATCGCGTCGCCATCTCCATCTTGCAGCCACAAGCGCAGACAGATTGCCGGCAGTTCCACCGGATACAAAGACGCCACCAGATTCTGCGGGCATTCCGGCAATGTCAGATATCCAACGCAGCGCTTCGTTCTCGGCGAAAATCGCACCAGCACCCTCTTGCCATGATCCACCGAAGATGTTCGCCGCTGAGGCTGCGACATCAAACAGTCCTGCAGCTTCGGTGGGAGCGGCTGGGACATACGAGAAATATCGCGGATGGTCGATGCTGATGCACGCTGGCGCGAGGATGTCCTCCCACACCGACATCGCACGTTCAGCACCGATTCCTTCACGCGTGACAGTGCGCCCGACTTGACGTCGTAGTTCAGCCTCTGGCACCGCATGATCGAGTGGCGGGTCCATGCGTACGCGCTTCAGTGCATAACGGAGTATGCGCTTACTGAGTTTCTTTGCTCCGCGATCGAAGGCGTGCATGGGAGGACGATTCATCATCGTCGTTTCGTGATTCGTGCAGGTCGACCTCAGTTGTTGAGGTCGACCAACTCACTTCCTTCATGTCGGGCTTCGCCGTCCTTATACAAGAAGTGTCCGATAACTCCCGCAAGTGCGGCGGTGGACATACCGACAATGATCGGGAACGCAAGTAAAGCAATGACGATGATGATCACACCAGGCATGACGTCACCGACCCTTTCGTGACTTCTTGGCAGACTTTTTCGCTGCTGACTTCTTCACAGCGATCTTCCTCGTACTCGACTTCTTCGCTGCAGGTTTCTTCGGTGCCGGCTTCTTAGCCACGCTCGATTTCACGACGCTCGATTTCACCACGCTCGACTTTGCTTCTGGCTTGTACGCCCATGCTTCGATCTCAACAGCGCCACCAAAAGGCAATGCAGCCACACCTATGGTGCTGCGCGCTGGGCGGCTGCCACCGAAGCCCTCCACATATGCTTCGTTGAACGTCGCGAAAGTGTCCATGTCGGTGAGAAAGCACAGCGTCTTCGACACATCTTTCAATGTTGCACCAACAGTTTGAAGTTGTGCTTTGAGATTCGTAACCGCTTGTGCAGTCTGCGCCGCAACCCCGCCAGCAACGAGCGCTCCGTCCTTCATTCCAAGTTGACCGGACACAATGATCCAATCTCCTGCGCGAACAACCGGTGTGTACGGACCCACTGCTTTTGTCATGCCCCAACACTAGGTCAGCGACCGCAGACCCTACGATTACGGGGTGACAAACGACTTCTCGCACGCCATGTCTGATGCCTCTCTGCTGTCACGTCGTCACTTCTTGCGCTCGTCGGCAATGGTCGCCGGCGGAATGGTGTTGTTCGCGGCGTGCGGCTCCGATGGCGGAAGTGGCACATCTCTCCCGAAAGACCTGTCGATTGTTCAACGCTTTGCTGGAGCAGTTCTCGTACCAGGAGAGTTGCGGTTGCCTATCTCTCTCGCGACACGCGAAGGTGTGCTCACCGACGACGACTTCTCGCTTCCGAACACTCTCACTGCCCGATTAGTGAATGCCGACACCGGCGATGTCGTCGCTGAGGCACTCTCTGCGACCAAACATGGCATTGGCATCCCACAGCCGTATTGGCCATTCATCGTCACTGTCAGCGATCCGGGCATCTATTCGCTCGTCGTTGAGGGTGGTCCCGACACGGGTGCAGCAGTCCAAGTTGTCGACAGATCATCAGTCGCAATTCCCTTGGTCGGTGATTCATTGCCACCATTCGATACCCCGACAACGACTGATGCGCGGGGGGTGGATCCCATTTGTACTCGCGCCGATGGACTGTGCCCGTTCCATGACATCACACTCACAGACGCTCTCGCATCGGGAAAGAAGGTCGTGTACCTCATTGGAACACCGGCGTATTGCCAGACCGGTACCTGTGCTCCTGCCCTCGATGCGCTCATCGAGTTGTCAAAGTCAACAGATGACGATGTGGTGTTCGTTCACGCAGATGTGTACAGCGATGATTCCGCTCAGAATGTGGCCCCAGCTGTGAAGGCATACAACCTCACATTCGAGCCGTCGTTGTTCATCACCGATTCAAAGGGAACCTTGCGTCAACGGCTCGACGCAATTTTTGACGTCGACGAAGTCAGAGATGTGTTGTCAACCTTGAAAGGCTGACTCGCAAGCAGATGATCAGCTAAACGACTTGCCGCAACCGCAGCTACGTGTGGCATTCGGGTTCGTGATGGCGAAACCCTGCTCGGTGAGACCGTCCTTGAAGTCGAGACTTGCACCTTCGAGTAGTGATGCTGATGCAGGATCGACGACGACCTTCACCTCGCCGAACGTTGTGACGACATCGTCACTGGCGATGTCACCATCGAAGTACATGTCGTACTGGAACCCTGAGCAACCACCAGACTTCACCGCGACACGCAGTGCATAGTCGGGTGTTCCCTCTGACTCGAGGAGTTGGGAGACTTTGCTTGCAGCTGAATCTGTGAGGGTGATCATGAGAGTTTCCTCCTGGTACGTAGAGCCCCGAATCTGCGGGGTGCTTCGACATGAAATCGTACAAGGCTCTTACACTGAATGCGTGAGCCTGCCCCCGGCACCCGACGTCAACGACATCAGGGCCATGCTGCGCGCGGTCATGGACCCCGAATTGGGCGACAACATCGTCGATTTGGGTATGGCCGGTGACGTGGTCCTCGAGCCCGGGGACGGCGGCTACATCGTGCGCATCGGGGTCAAACTCACCATCAAGGGCTGTCCGCTTCGTGCGCAGATAAAGAAGGACATCGAAAGCCGCCTCATCCACCACCCCTCGATCGTGAAGGTCTCCATCGACTGGGGCGAGATGACCGCCGACGAACGCACTGCCGTTATGACGCGTGCAAGATGGAATGCAAGGGAGCAGGCTCCCGACACGGCGGTACCGCTATCGGCTCGAGTACTCGCGATTGCCAGTGGCAAAGGCGGTGTCGGTAAGAGTTCAGTCACCGTCAACCTTGCCGCCGCGCTCGCCGCCGAAGGAAAGACTGTCGGCGTTCTCGACGCCGATATCTGGGGATTCTCCATCCCACGAATGCTCGGTATGCCCGATCGTCTACAAGCACGCACAGTTGACGGGCGCGAGAAGCCGATGATCATTCCCAATGAACGTCGAGTTGGGGCCGGCACGTTGAAGGTCGTCTCCACTGGAATGCTCGTCGAAGACGAAGGTACTGCGCTCATGTGGCGCGGCCTGATGCTCACGAAGGCGGTTGAACAGTTCCTTAATGACGTCGACTGGGGTCATCTCGACTTCTTGCTCATCGACATGCCGCCTGGCACAGGTGATGTTCAGATGGGACTAGCACGCATGCTTCCGCGCACCGACCTTCTCATCGTCACGACACCGGCAGTGTCCGCACAAAAAGTT
>Ga0255081_1000474_pt1 | contig 10153 bp, 10 predicted proteins | sample Colum_Colum_RepA_FD_188456 | JGI IMG/M metagenome (GOLD analysis project Ga0255081, IMG submission 188456) | Freshwater microbial communities from Columbia River, Oregon, United States - Colum_Colum_RepA_8h | ecosystem: Environmental > Aquatic > Freshwater > River | place: USA: Oregon... | reverse complement strand
TCAGGTGCCGGTGGTCAGCACGTGAACACCACCGACTCGGCCGTGCGCATTACCCACAAACCAACGGGAATTGTGGTTGCGATGCAGGACGAACGCAGTCAGTTGCAGAACCGCGCGCGAGCGATGCAAGTTCTTCGGTCACGGTTACTCAAGTACTACCAGGACCAAGCCGACGCGAAAGCTTCAGCAGAGCGACGCGCACAAGTCGGAGGTGGGGGTCGCAGCGAGAAAATCCGAACATACAACTTCAAAGAGAACCGCATCACTGACCATCGCATCGGGTTCACGCTGTATCAGCTTCAGGCGGTGCTTGCCGGAGATCTCGACCCGGTCGTCGAGGCATTGCAGACCGATTTGCGTGCGCGACAACTTGCTGGCGATGTCTGACGACACCGTCACATGGCGGGCAATGCTCGCCGAGACCGCACAGGTGGTTGCAGACAGACCTTCGGCACTCTGGCTGTGTCAACGTGCAAGCGGATACGAAGCCGAGGAGTTCATCAATGAGTTGGACAACCTCGTCACCTCGCGTGCGGCGACCCACCTTCACGAGATGGTACGCCGAGTTCTCGGAGGCGAGCCATTGCAATATGTGCTCGGCCGGTGGGCATTTCGCCGCCTCGACATCATGGTCGACGGTCGCGTGCTCATTCCTCGCCCTGAAACTGAATTGCTCGTGGACCTCGTCGTCGACGAAGTTGCATCACGACGTGGAGCCATGGTCGTCGACTTCGGCACCGGATCTGGTGCAATTGGCTTGGCGATTCTCGACGAACTACCGATCGGTCATTCAACCGTGTGGATGACCGACGTCTCGGAAGATGCTTTGGATGTCGCGCGTGCCAACGTCGCCGGTCTTGGCCGGCCAGGTATCGGTGCACGACTTGTGCAGGGTTCATGGTTCGACGCGCTTCCGAAAGATCTCGAGAATTCGATCGATGTGATCGCCGCTAATCCACCGTATGTGGAAGACGACGACCCAGACCTCGAGGAGACGGTTCGAGAGTGGGAGCCATCTCTCGCATTGTTCGCCGGGCCAGACGGACTCCGTGACATCTCGACAATCGTGAACGGGTGTCGGTCTTGGTTGACTCCTGGTGGTCTGTTGTTGATCGAATTCGGTTCGCGTCAAGGTGAGGCAGTGCGCTCACTTGCCGCTAGTGCCGGACTGGTGAGTATCGAAATTGTGCAAGATATCGCTGGTCGTGACCGTGTGTTGAGAGCGCGCACGCCACGCTGACGCGCCGTCGAATCAGGCGCCGTCGAGACTGAGAGAACGTCGAATGAAGTCAAGTTGGTGATGCAGCAAGTTTTCTGCGACTACTTCTTGTGGGGTCATGTGAGTGACCCCACTCAGTGGAAAGACTTCGTGTGGTCGACCTGCGGCAAGTAGTGCGGACGACAACTGAAGAGTGTGTGCAGCGACCACATTGTCATCGGCAAGCCCGTGAATCAGAAGCAAAGGGCGCGTGAGCCGCGATGCCTCGGAGACAAGATTCGTTCGTTCGTAATTCTCGCTGTTACGAACGGGGTCACCCAGGTATCTCTCGGTGTAGTGAGTGTCATAGAGTCTCCAGTCCGTCACTGGTGCACCGGCAACGCCGCAGTGAAACACGTCAGGTGCTCGCAGTACTGCGAGCGCTGCGAGATATCCACCGAAACTCCAACCACGAATTGCCACTTTGGTCATGTCTGCCCGCGGCTCAAGCTGAGGAAGTACCGATGCGACGAGACACTGGTCGCTCAACACTGGTTCAGCAAGATCGCCGGCCACCTCTCGTTCGAACGCTGAGCCTTTTCCTGGCGTTCCTGCTCCGTCGGCGATCACCACGACGAACCCTTGGTCGGCGAACCATTGAGACACCAAAAGAGATTGGTTCGATGCCACGACGCGCTGTGCGTGCGGGCCTCCGTAGGGATCAAACAGCACTGGAAGCGAACGAGCCTCTGAATTTCGTGGCGTGAGTATCGCGACGGGAATTCTGCGGGGACCAACTAAGTGGAAACGCACATTGGGCGACACGAGTGGGGTCTCGGCGTTCGACACGAGATGCGGTCCGCCGACGACTGTGTAGATGGCCACCGGTGACTCGATGGACGTCGTGCGCAGCACGAAGCGCGAGTCGTTGCCGGCCCCGCTTGACACGCAGTTGTCTGGGCTCAGTCGATCTTGTTGACCAGATTCGATGTCGTGACGCCACACATGAATGAACCATGGTTCGTCGATGTGGTTCGCCGTGAATAACACATGATTGCCGACATGTTGCACACCGCGTACCTGAAGGTCATTCGGGGTGACTGGTCGACCGTCGATCATCAGTCGACGCACGCCGTCACGTTCTGCACACGTGACCAGAGAGCCGTCCGCCGCAAGAGCGGGCGTTCCCGGCACTAGTTCCACCCAGTGTCTGTCCACCTCTTCGTGCACTAGGTGGCACTCGCCATTGTGCTCATTCACGCGTAGCACGCGAGTGTTTCGTTGGTCGCGGGTCTGCACCTGCACAATCAGTCCGTTCGCAGACCACGTCACTGCATTCACGTACTCGTAGTCGTGAGGAATGTCGACATCGACGACTGAACCATCGTGGACCGGCACGATATGAAGGCTCACCGATGCATTCGCGGAACCCGATTTCGGGTACCTGTGAATACTTGCCGGCTTCTCGGGTCGTGATGGGTCAGCGATGTGCCACTGCAGGACTCTCGACGTGTCGGATCGACATACGGCGATGAGTTGCCCATCTGGTGAGAACCAGAAACCACGGTGCCGCGCCATCTCTTCAGCGGCTATGAACTCGGCGAGACCCCACGTGACGTCGGGTGATGTGTCAGAGCAGAGAACGTGTTCCTTGCCATCATCTTTGATGGCACAGAGCGCACCATCTCGAACGAACGCGATCGTGTCACCGCTCGGAGAGAATCGTGCGTCGAATACGCCTGGCTCAATTGAAAGTGTCTTCTGGCAGCCGGTGATCAGATCAATCTCGTATGTCTGGCTTCCGACTGTCGTTAGCGCCTTCGTCACAGCTGCATCGGTCGAGTAGGTAACGACACCGCCCGCAGATTCGCGCATGCGCTCGCGACGGCGTCTTTCCTCCGCGGTGGTGCGAGAGTGCTCACCATCGACGCTTGGGTCGAACACGCATCTTTCCTCACCGGTTGCGATGTTCAGCGCCCAAAGCTTGTTGATGGGATCGTGTCCGCTCGACGAACGAGCAAAGACAACTCGTTCACCATCCGGTGACACGGTGATGTTCCGTGGTTCACCGAGGGTGAGGCGCAGTGTCCTGGCGTGCTGGCGAGGGAAAGTGTCGTTCTCCATGTCGGAATTATTCACGCGACTCGCAGAACTCCGTCCGCATCGAGATGGCACGGTTTACCAATGTGCTCTTCATTGACCATGGCCGACCCGAGTTGAGGGTCGGTCGAAATACCCCATGCTCGACGACCATCAGCAAGCAGGCATGATGCGATGACTTGCTCGGGCTGACCTTCGCGGTCATGCATCACGGTGTACGCCTCGACGACGGCTGCGCCTATGGCCTCGCTACGTGTGGCAGCAATAGTCATCGGCAACGCGTCGATCTCAGCTTGTGGAAAGTCGTACGTAAAGCCATCAAGAGGTGGCCGAGTTGAGTACACACCGAAGGCATGTTTGGTGGTGAATCCACCGTTCCCCCATACGAGGCCGTTCTCACCCGGTGCATGACGCAGGTCGGTCATGACTGTCGCAATGGCGTGCGACACGTAGTTGTTCCACGGTCCACCGGCGAATTGGAGACCACCGGTGCGAGTGAGTTGCCGGTCAAGTGACAATCCGAGCGACTTGGCTCCGAGTTGTACTGCTGACGGGAAGCATGAATACAGATCGACAATCGACACATCGTCGACACCAAGGCCCGCCAATTCAAGTGCCCGTCGACCGGCGATACGCACAGCAGGGGTCTCGTCGAAACGATAACGATTCGAGATGAAGAGGTGTTCGTGCGCATCGGTGCCGGAATGCACGAACACCCATCTGTCACGCGGCACGCCGAGTGATGTCGCTTTCTCGACGGTGCACATGATGAAGCCTGCCGCCATGTCGACATCGTTGTTCGAGTTCATCATTTTCGTGTACGGAAATCCGATCATGCGATTGTCGGCCGTCGGCGTGATGATCTCCTCGGCAGTCCGTGGGACACGCGACCACGCGTTCGGATTCTTCGCAGCTACGTCACTGAAGCGCGACCACAACTTTCCCAAGTGTTGCTGATGTTCGGTGATGTCGTGTTCGAGCGATGACCTGATTGCAGACTCGAAGATCGGGTACACCTGGATTGGCATGTAGAGCTTTCGGTCGATTTCGTCCGGCGAGACCATCACAAGCTCATCGGTTACTTGTTCGAAAGGTTCGTTCGATGTGGCCCAATTCCACTCTTTACCCAGTTGCTTTGCTCGGCGCTTGCTTCGTGCCGTCTCACCGCCTGCAATGAACACCATGTCGATGTCACCGCTCTGCATGAGATTGGCAGCCTTGTTGACAAGTGACTGCGGCGTATTGCCGCCCATGCCTGATAGCCCGAAGTGTCGCGGGCTCACATGTGCATGACGAGCCACAACTGCTGCTGGGTTTCCGTAGTTCCAGGAGAGGAGTGCACAGATCCAGAGTGCATCTGGGTCGGGGAGTGAAGTGAGCCCGGCATCAGTTGCAGCAGAAACCAACGCCTCAGCCATCAAGGCAGCAGGGTCACGCACCTTTGCCAAGTCGGATTCATGTTGGAGTACTTGACCGCTTCCGATGAGCACCGGTGTACGGGGGTCGAGAGTCACACCTAGACCCTAGGTGAGCAGCCTCGCCCAACTTCGACGGTGCGTCGGCTCGAACCACTACGCTCGTTGTGATGTCGCGCGTCGCAATCGGATCTGATCATGCGGGGTTTCCGTTGAAGGAACACCTCATTCCGTTTCTCCGTGCGGCAGGGCATGTGGTCGAAGACTTCGGCACCAACAGCACTGAGAGTTGTGATTATCCGCCAATCTGTGCAGCAGTGGGTCGTGCAGTGCGCGATGGCAAAGCCGATGTCGGAATCGTCATGGGAGGAAGCGGACAGGGGGAGCAACTTGCTGCCAACAAAGTTCGCGGAGTTCGCGCTGGATTGTGCAATGACTTGTACACCGCCCGAATGGCGCGTCAGCACAACGATGCGAATGTCCTCAGCATCGGTGCTCGTGTGGTGGGCATCGGTCTTGCCGAAGAGATCGTCACCATTTTCTTGTCGACTCCCTTCGAAGGTGGTCGCCACGAACGTCGAGTGGCGCAATTGACCGACATAGAAAATGAGGAGGCGGGACGCTGATGCCATTCCCATCCGACACCAATCCAGACGACCTTGTTTTCGACCTCATCGAGCGCGAGCAGCAGAGGCAAGTCTCGGGTCTGCAGCTGATCGCGAGCGAGAACTTCACATCACCTGCTGTCATGCGCGCGACGGGCTCTGTACTTACCAACAAATACTCAGAGGGTTACCCAGGAAAGCGGTACTACGGAGGTAACGCGGTCGTCGACGAGATCGAACAGATTGCAATCGACCGAGTCAAGGAACTGTTCGGAGCAGATCACGCAAACGTGCAACCTCATAGTGGAGCGAGCGCGAACATGGCCGTGTATCTCGGCCTCTTGAAGCCCGGAGATACTCTCCTCGGGTTGAGCCTTGATCATGGCGGACATCTCACGCATGGTTCGCCAGCTAACGCGAGCGGAATTCTGTACAAGTTCCTGCAGTACAAGGTCACCCCGGGTGATGAACGTATTGACTTCGATGAAATGCGCGCGATGGCACGTGAGCACCGTCCGAAAATGATTGTCGCTGGTACAACCAGTTACCCACGGCGCCTTGATCCCGAGCCGTTCCGTGCGATTGCTGACGAGGTCGGGGCGCTTCTCATGTTCGACATCGCACACCTTGCGGGGTTAGTTGCAGGTGGTGCGCATCCGAATCCTGTTCCTTACGCCGACGTCGTTACTTTCACCACGCACAAGACACTTCGTGGGCCTCGTGGTGGATGCATCCTCACGAAGAAAGAGCATGCACAAGCCATCGACAAAGCCGTGTTCCCAGGTAGCCAAGGTGGACCGCTCGAGCACGTCGTGGCAGCCAAGGCTGTTGCCTTCCACGAAGCGCTACAGCCGTCATTCAAGGACTATGCGCATCAGATCGTGAAGAATGCATCGGCACTTGCTGGCGCACTTGCTTCACATGGCTTCCGCCTTGTGAGCGGCGGCACAGATATTCACCTGATGGTTGTTGACTTGCGTCCGTTCGATGCCGAATGCACCGGCAAAGAAGCCCAACTCGTACTCGACGAAGCGGGCATCACCCTCAACAAGAACACCGTTCCGAACGATCCACGTAGCCCGTTCGTCACGTCTGGTGTCCGCATCGGCACACCGAGCGTGACGACCCAAGGCATGAAAGAGGCAGAGATGTCGATGATCGCGGGTTTCATTGCAGAGGCGCTTCGTGGAAGGCAGGACCCTGGCACGCTCGCCGACGTGCGCAAGCGGGTCAGCGAGCTCTGCGCCAAGTTCCCGGCCTACTAGGACTTGTCGTAGGAGACGGCCATGGGCCTATTCGGCGGTTACATCATCATCTTCATCATTGCTGTGGGAACGACCGCGGCAATCATGCCTATGGTTCTAAAACTGGCGACTCTTCGTAACTGGTTGGCGATCCCCGGAGAGCGAACTGTTCACACAATTCCCACTCCGAACGTTGGCGGACTTGGCATGTTCTGCGGGCTTGCAATTGCGTTGCTGGTTGCGCGGCAGATGGATCGGTTCGACAGGCTTTTCACCGGCAATAGCGAACTTGTCGGAGTGCTGTTGGCCGCAGCCATCATCGCGCTAGTCGGTCTGCGTGACGATGTGCGAGAGGTGAGTGCTCCTGGCCGTGTCGCAGCCACAATCGTCGCCGGACTCGTATTGGTTTGGTTCGGCGTCACCATGTTCTACTTCCGACTTCCGTTTCTCGGGGTCTTCCAAATTTCAGGCGATTGGGTTCCCATCGTCACTGTGCTGTGGCTCTTGGTGATGACGCAAGCCATCAACCTCATCGACGGCTTGGACGGTCTTGCAGCTGGAATCGTGGCAATCGGATCGGGAGCTTTCTTTGTGTACAGCTGGCATCTCAGTGATAACGGGCTTCTCAGTGAGCCGAATATTGGTCCACTGATAGCTGTCATCACATGTGGCGTGTGCATTGGTTTCTTGCCGTTCAACTTCAACCCTGCACGCATCTTCATGGGCGACAGCGGTTCTTATCTTCTCGGTCTCATGATGTCGGTGTCGACGTCGGTGGTGGGAGGCAGGGCAGACCCCACGACACAGGGCTTCAGCGGACAGACCTATTTCTTTCTCGCACCACTGTTCATCCCGCTCATCATCCTTGGTGTGCCAATTTTTGACGTGTTGTTCGCCATTGTGCGACGCGTGAGTCGTGGAACTGGTCTCGCCACGGCAGACAAGGGTCATCTACACCACCGACTCATCAACCTCGGACACGGCCCTCGGCGTGCTGTGGTCATTCTGTGGGCGTGGACCTTGTTGTTGTCAGGTTTCGTTTTGTATCCGGTATTCAATCCGTCGGCAAACAGCATCGTGACATTCGGACTTTTCGGAATCGTCCTATTTTTGTACACAGTGTTGCATCCGGATCTACGGATACGTCGAGAACGTATGCGACGCGACTCAGAAGCAGTAGAGACAGAGTCGTCGTAAGCAGGACATATTCACCGCGTTAGGTGATGTGCTTTGAGAGTGACATTTCACTCCTGACAACTGACGTGCCGCCACATTGACTGGTGGCATGACGCGAGCAGAGCAGTTGTTTACGACACTCGCTCGTAGATCGCTGTTGATCTTTGCCTATGCGCTTGTCGCGGTGGTCTTCGGCTTGAAGTCAGTGGTTGGTGCGGCCTCATTAGTTCTTGATTCATCGTTGCCTCTCGTCGGAGGTCATGGACTTGCCGTCGTCACCTCGGGTTCGATGGAGCCAGCCATTCGCCGTGGAGACATGGTTCTCACCCGCGACATTCCGAGGCAAGGTTCAATCGAGGCCGATCTGCTTGGCATCAGCGTGGACGATGTCATCTCTTACTCGGGAGTCGACAACACGAATTTGTCGATTACTCATCGTGTCGTCGCTCGAAGAACCTCCAACAACGAGATTGCATTCGAAACCAAAGGTGACGCCGTCGAGGAGTCGGCACCTGCTGTGGTTCCCGGATCACGCGTGACCGGGAAAGTTGTCGCTGTCATTCCGCAACTTGGGCTCGTATTGGCCGCATTGTCATCGCGATTGCTGATCGCGGGAACTGTCGTTCTGTTTCTCACCGTGTTGTTCGCTCGTGGATGGTCGACCTCAAAGGGCCGACCACACACGAAAGGTTCACCGTCACACGACGGTGATTGACGGTCGTCGCTAAATGGCGGTGACTGACTATGGAAAGGAAAAACAATTCATGAAAAATGGATTATCAAAGAAGCGTCTGATGACACTGGCTGGGGTGCTCGCAATGGGTGCTGTAGGCCTAGGTGTCACAAGTGCATTGTTCAGCGATACACAAACAAGCATTGCGAATACTTTTGAAGCTGGTTCAGTAGAAGTCGGTCTCGGCTCGACAAGCAGGGTCTGCTCGGTCACCGACATACTTCCTGGTGATTCTTCAGCCAACTACGGTTCGGGATCGCAGAGTTTGCTTCCATGCATTTATGACGTCACCTATACGGGAACATCGTCAGCGTGGTTGGCGGTCGATATCGCCGTGACTGGTGGACCACCGGCGTTGTACACCGGAAGCGATAGTGGTCTTCAGTTGAAGTTGGATGCCGATGGATCAACTTCGTTCGTGACGGGTACCAGTTACACGACGGTGAGTGGCTCAGCATCGAACATCTCGAGCGGCGCGACGATCAGCAATCTGCTCGTTTCGGCGACTCCGGCCACTCAGAACTCAAGCGTGATTTTCAATCTCAACTATCTGCTTCCGACCCTTGCCCCGAATTCATTGCAAGGTGGAGCGGCGTCGGTGACGTTGACCTTTCATGCGGTCCAATCAGCGAATCAACCGATTGGTTCGTGTGTTGCTGGCAGACAGTGCAACTCGATCACCTGGAGTTGATGACGAATGGGTTGCGTCAAGCGTGCATTGATCATGGTCAGTGTCGCAATGTCGCTTCTCGTCTCTGACGTCAAACCCGCGAAAGTGTCGATGCTCTTTGCGGCGACAGGTACGCCGTCCACAACGTCATTCGTCGGTGCCACGTTCTCTCCGAATGTGGCACCGACGGTGCGGGCTATTCGACAGGGCGCGAACGTGGAACTCACTTGGACGGAGGTGAGTCTCGGTCAAGTCACATCGAACTATCTGGTGTGGAGAGTGGATGGGTCGAGGTGGACACAGATCTGTTTGGGTGCTGATGTGCCGGTGCTGGTTTCCGCCACCGTGACTTGCCGCGATCGACGTGTGGCCCAAGGTGGAGTCCCGACATTTCGGTACGCAGTCGAGCCAGTTCATTTGGTGAGTGGCGCCGTCACGTGGTCGTTGGCCCCGGGGGTCCCACAACCAGTGGCTTAGTTAGAGGCAGAGATCAAGATTGGGCATGATTTTCAAGATTGGGCATGATTTTGAGGACGGCCGAGAGGTGAGGTAGTTTGTTCGCGTTTTCACAAGCCCAACAGCACCTGTGCAATTATCTTCGTCCTCCTCCCAGCGGCCTATGAGCCAGCCAGTTTCCAGCGGCGCTGAAATCGTCGGTGGACTCGTGGTGTTTTTCCTGATCGGAATGGGTCTCGATGCGTGGTTCGGGACGAAGCCGATCTTCATGATCGTGCTGACGGTGTTCGCAGTTGTGGCCCAATTCGTGCGCATCTATGTCGTGTATTCGGCTCGCATGGAGTCACTTGAGGCTCGTCGCACCGACGCAGCGAAGGGTCATCGTCCGTGAGCAGAACTGCCGAGGGTATTGGTGTTGACGGCTTCGTAGACCCGGAAGTAGCCGTGTCACGAGACCTCGTCAGGCGTGGACTCATCGTGGCACCGATTCTGGTCCTCATTGCTCTCGCGCTGTGGGGGTGGAAAGGTGCGCCCGGAGCCCTGATTGGCCTCCTGC
>Ga0255081_1000468_pt1 | contig 10192 bp, 9 predicted proteins | sample Colum_Colum_RepA_FD_188456 | JGI IMG/M metagenome (GOLD analysis project Ga0255081, IMG submission 188456) | Freshwater microbial communities from Columbia River, Oregon, United States - Colum_Colum_RepA_8h | ecosystem: Environmental > Aquatic > Freshwater > River | place: USA: Oregon | collected... | reverse complement strand
CTGCTTCACAAGGCCTACCTGTGAAGGTCGCACTCGCGAACTACTTCCCGCCCAAGGCCGGTGACTACAAGACAGCTCAGACTGGTCTGTGGTGCCGTCGCTCGTACTTCTCGAACCCGACCAACCCCAACTTCAAAGAGCTCGAGAACGGCTCACGTTGGGGCACCTCAGTCGGCAAGGGTTCGTCCGCCGTGTACTACTCGGTGACCGAATTGCGTAAGAAGGTGCCGAACTTCAACCCGAAGAACATCACCTTCAGCGTTGTTCCATCGTCATCAGCATGGGATGCCTTGAAGAACAAGGCGCAGGACTGCATGGTCATGCTCGACCCGCTGTGGACGCTCCCAGCTGGCGAACCACAGAACTATGTGCAGGCAGCAACCCAGACTCCCGGCGAGCCGCTCGGCATCTACGCCTACGGTAAGCGTCTATTGGAAGATCGTCGCGACGTCGGAGTCGCGTTTGCACGTGCCTTCATTCGTACGGTGAACACCTACTTCCAGGCCGACTACCACAACGATGCATTCACAGCAGCGGAAATCAAGAAGCAGGTCCCTGCTTATGACATCGAGGCGAACAAGAAGTACGACTCGTTGACCATGGACTGGGAAATCCGCAGTGGCACAACCACGAAGATGCAGAAGTTGTTCAAGGACATCGGAGCACTCACGATTCCAGTTGTTCCTGAGGACAAACTTGTTGACCGCGAGTTCTACGAGATTGCGGTTGGCAAGAAGAAGGGCTGACCTTCATCTGATCAACACGAAGAGACCCGCACCGAAAGGTGCGGGTCTCTTTTGTTTTCCGATGAACCTTGGGAGAACAGAAAGTGTGAGTGGTAGTTTTTAGGCACGGTCTCATCAGGAGGGTTTGATGGCTGCAAAAATCATGGCATCACAGGTCATGCGTTACTTCGGTAGCAAAGACGACAGGGTGCACGCCGTCGGAGAGTTAAACCTCGAGATCAACGATGGTGAGTTCGTATGCATCGTCGGACCGTCAGGTTGTGGCAAGTCAACGTTCTTGCGCATGGTTGCAGACCTCATTCGGCCCAGCGAGGGCGAGGTGCGCATCAACTCTTCGAAGTCCCGTCCCGCCGCAATGGTGTTCCAGGACTATTCCATCTATCCGTGGAAGCGCGTCATCGACAATGCACGCTTTGGTCTTGACATTGCCGGTGTGCCGAAGAAAGAGGGCAATGAGCGTGCGCTGAAGTACCTCGCAAAGCTCGGTCTCGCAGACCGGGCTCGTAGCTACCCCGCCACGTTGTCCGGCGGCATGAAACAACGTGTTGCGATTGCTCGAGCTCTTGCCGTGGAACCGGAAATCTTGTTGATGGACGAACCATTCGCAGCTGTCGATGCTCAATTGCGTGAGATTCTGCAAGAGGAATTGTTGGCGTTATGGCAAGCGGATCAACGCACAGTGTTGTTCATCACCCACTCTCTTGATGAAGCAATCCTTCTTGCCGACCGGGTGTTGGTGATGTCGGCTCGACCTGGACGCATCATTGCCGACATCAAGGTGCCATTCGCACGCCCCCGTGACCCATCGGTGCGCTCGAGTGCCGAGTTCGCAAAACTTGAAGGCGAACTACGCGAATTACTTCGCAATGAAGTCAACTCCCACCTTGCCAGCTTGGAGGCAAAGTAATCATGGTCGCTGAACAGAAAAATGCCATCGTTCTTACTCCTCGGGCAGCTGACCGCGACCCGGTCAAGTACAACCGCCGTCGGCGCACAACCGAGGTCACTCTCGCGGTCGCAGTCCCGGTTGTCCTGCTCATCTTCTTGCAGTTGGGGGCAGACAATGCTTGGTGGAGCCGAATCTTCTACCCGTCAGTCACAGACGTAGTTCGTGAATTGCAATCCATGTTTGCTGACCGCGGATTCGCCTATGACTTGTGGGTCACTATTCGACGTCTCATGCTTGGCTACATCTTTGGTTCTCTTGTGGGACTGCTCTTCGGCTTTGTACTCGGCCTAAACCGACTGACAAGAAAGGCTCTCGAGCCACTTCTGAACGCCCTGTACACAGTGCCGAAGATCGCCCTCCTGTCGCCGTTGCTCATCGCATTCGGCTTCTACGACAAGCCAATCGTGGTACTTATCGCCATCACCGTGTTTTTCTTCGTGTGGGTTCCCACACAATCATCGGTCATGAGCGTGCAGGCAAGCTTTCGCGAAGCCGCAACAGTGTTTGGCGTGAATCGCTGGCAGATGTTCCGTCACGTGATGTTGCCGGCAACCCTGCCAAGCATTTTTGTCACCCTGCGGGTGGCAATCAGCGTTGCAATTCTCACGGTCATCGGTGTCGAATTCGTGTTTGCCCCGGAAGCACGTGGACTTGGTTACGTCATCAATGACGCTCGGTCTACCCTCAGCTCACGCGTCGCCTGGGCTGGAATTCTGATCGCATCCGTACTGGGTGTCAGCTTCACCTGGATTGTTCGCATCGCCGAAAAACTGTTGCTTCCTTGGAACAAGGAAGATCAAGGCAGCAAAGACTGACTTCGCCGCTTCACCCACATGGGTGGAGCGTCACAAAGAATCTATGTACGACTGAACCGTCGACAAGTCGTTCGGAAGTGCTTTGGTGCGCTCGGGCAGCGTCATGAGATCTGCAAGATGCTCGGGCAACTTCGGGCGCACACCGGTGGCACGCTCAACAGCGTCTGGGAACTTGGCCGGATGTGCTGTCGCCATGGTCACCATAGGCACACCAGTCTCGGACCACTGCCGCGCCACCGACACACCGACTGCTGTGTGCGGGTCGATGAGCATTCCGGTCGATTCATGCACCGACCTGATGGTTCTAAGAGTCTGGTCATCGTCACAACGTCCTGCCCTGAACGTCGGCGCTATCCATGTGCTGAATTGGTCGGGCTCAAGCACAAGATGCCCAGTTGACCGGAACCGAGAGAGTTGCTGAGCCGTGACCCCACCGTCACGGTCGTTCATCTCGAACAAAAGCCGCTCGAAATTCGACGACACTTGAATGTCCATGCTGGGACTCAGAGTCGGCTCGACACCAGTGACAGCCATGTCGCGGGACTCGAAGAACCTCGTGAGAATGTCGTTCGAATTCGATGCGACTACTAGGTGACGTATATCCGCACCCATTTGCTTGGCGATCCAACCACTCAATACGTTCCCAAAGTTCCCGGTGGGCACAGTGACATCGATTGTGCGCCCAATTCGATGCGCTGCTTCGACGTAGTAGACAACTTGAGCCACGATTCGTGCCCAGTTGATTGAGTTCACCGCAGAAAGGTTGTGTCGCTCACGAAAAGGCATGTCGTTGAACATTGCTTTTACGAGATCTTGGCAGTCGTCGAATGTGCCGTCGACGGCGATGGTATGCACGTTTGGTGAGTCGACGGTTGTCATCTGTCGGCGTTGCACCTCGCTGACCCGACCATTCGGATACAAGATGACGATGTCGACGTTTGAGCAGTGCTTTACCCCATCGATTGCAGCACTGCCCGTGTCGCCGCTGGTGGCCCCCACGATGCGGACGCGTTCGTTTTTGGCTGACAAGATGTGATCGAACAACTGACCGAGCAACTGCAAAGCGACATCTTTAAAGGCAAGGGTCGGCCCATGGAACAACTCCATGAGGTGGTGGCCATCCTCGAGAGACACGAGTGGCACCACTTCTTCGTGTCGGAATGACGAATATGCCGCTCGAGACAACCCGAGAAGAGTTGTCGAATTGATGTCCGGTGCTGCATACGGAGCAATGACGGCTGTAGCTAGAGACGCATAATCATTCGGCAAGTCGGCTGACAGTTGTGGCCACGATTGCGGCACATACAGACCACCGTCGATGGCGAGCCCAGCAAGAACTGTGTCTGAAAAACTGAGCTCCGGCGCGCCTCCGCGCGTACTGACGTAGCGCATGCGGGTTCAGCCGCCGATGACGCGGAGCAATCCGCTCGTGCGCTTCACCACGTCGAGCGTGCGGAACTCGCGCAGGCACGCCTGCACATCAGCCTCGCGAGCGGTGTGCGTGATGAAGACGAGGCGCGCGTTTTCACCCATGCCCTCTTGTTCTGCGGTGCGGATGCTGACTCCGTGCCGAGCAAACACGCCGGTGACGGCATGCAACACACCTGGTCGGTCAGCCACGTCGAGACCGACCAAGTACTCCGAAGTGGTTTGGTCGATCGGACTAATGGGCATGCGAGCAAATGTGCCGATGGTGGCGTGGGCACCTTTACGCAGGTTGATGGCGGCGTCGATGACGTCACCGAGTACGGCACTTGCCGTGGGGAACCCACCTGCGCCACGTCCGTAGAACATGAGCGAGTCGACGGCTTTTCCTTCGACAAACACGGCGTTGAAACTGTCTCGCACGCTGGCGAGTGGATGGGTGTTCTTCACCATCGCTGGATGCACACGAACGGCAACTTCGCCATCAGGTGAAACTTCGGCGATGGCAAGCAACTTGACCACGTAACCGAGACGCTTCGCGATTGAGATATCGGCAGCAGTGACACCGCTGATGCCCTCGTTGTAGACGTCACCAGCGACGACGCGTGCACCGAAAGCAATGGTCGCAATGATGGCTGCCTTCGCGGCCGCATCGAGACCTTCAACGTCTGCTGTTGGATCACGTTCGGCGAAACCAAGTCGCTGTGCTTCGGCGAGTGCAACTGTGTAGTCGGCACCGTCTTCGGTCATCTTGGTGAGTATGTAGTTGGTGGTGCCGTTCACGATGCCAAGCACGCGAGTGATGGGCTCACCGCGCAAGCTCTCGCGCAACACACGGATGAGCGGTATGCCACCGGCCACCGCAGCTTCGAACAAGAGGTCGACACCAGCGGTATCGGAGACCGCGAAGAGTTCGGTGCCGACGTTGGCGAGCAGTTCTTTGTTGGCCGTCACAACTGGCTTGCCCTTGCCGAGTGCGGTCGAGATGAGTTCGCGGGCCGGCTCGATGCCACCCATGACCTCGACCACCAGGTCGACATTGGGGTCGTCGACGACGGCATGTGCGTCGCGCGTGACCATGTCGGGGTTGAGCGTGACGTCGCGCTCGCGACTGACATTGCGTACTGCGACTCGGGAGATTTCAAGACGTACGCCCGTGCGTGCTTCGATGATGGCAGCCTGGTCGTTCACCAGTTGAATGAATGCGGAACCGACGTTGCCGCAGCCGAGAACCCCGATGCGGACAGTCGAATGTTGTGAAGTCGGCTGGGCGGCCATGCCCTCATGTTATAGGGAGACCGTCTTCTCGCTCTCTGGAATAACCCGCACGTCATGGCCGAGCTTCTTCTGAACAGTAGGTGCACCGCCCCATGACACATACACCAGTCGTTGCCACCAGTTCATGTCGCGTCGCGGATCGAGGGATGTGGGGATGAGAGTGGTGGCACCAAGTGATTGCGCAGTGCGAGCGACTCGACGTGGTCCGGATGTGGCAGGAATGATGACTGCACGGACACCACGCACAGGCGCGAGAAATGCATCTACAGGCCCAGCATCACGCGACAATCGACGCGACGGCAGATGAGCATCAAGGAAGAGGCGCTTACCAGATCGCTGATCATGAAAGACATAGGCGTATGCAAAGAGCGACAGTGGCCAACCGGTGCGCACAACCGTCACGTCGATTGCTCCGTCACCTTTGCCGAGCGTGAATGTCTCACCCACATCATGCGCGTGGGTGCTCGTCATTCCGGCTTTGCGAGCAATTTTTGCCGCTGCACGAGGACCATGTACCGGAATGTCTTTCGGCAACAGAGCCAACGAGGCTGGTCGACAGTGATCTTCAACATGTGTGCACAACACGACTGCATGGATGTCTGGCAGTTGATCGATTGACGTGAAGCCGGATTCGTGTACACGGTCGAAACCACCAGAGATGCGCTCGGCAGTGAGCCACGGATCGATGAGAACGTTCATGTCCCCGTTCGACAAAAGCCACGACTGATAGTCGTCAAGGCGTGTCAGCTGCATAGTGTCACGCGCGCACCAAGCGGCCCGGTCGTGCGCCCGTGTCACGGCCGTCACGTCGGGTCACTTCCCCGTTCACGATTGTTGCCTTGTAACCCGACGCCATCTGGAGAAGGCGCGTGCCACCAGCCGGCAAATCGTTCTGAGCGTGCGGGAAGTGGATTCGTAGATTCTCGAAATCGATGATGTTGATGTCGGCACGCTTCCCTACCGCCAACACACCACGGTCTGCAAAGCCGGCAAAGTCTGCGGTGGCGGACGTCTGCAAGCGCACTGCTTCCTCAAGTGAGATACGCGGCCCACGTCGGCGATCGCGAGCCCAGTGGGTGAGCATGTACGTAGTCATCGATGCGTCACAGATCATGCGCACATGTGCGCCACCGTCGCCAAGACCACTGATGGCCGCGGGATGGGTGAGCATGTCGTAGATGGCATCGTGATTACCGTCTTCATAGTTAAAGAAAGGAAACATCAAGAATGAATTGCCATTGCTCTCATTCATGAGGTCGTATGCCATCTCGAGTGGAGTCACATCAAGATGTTGTGCCATGGCCGCAACGGTGCGATCAGGAAGTGGTTCGTAGTCGACGTCCTCACCCATCACGTAGATGCGGTCGAGCACCATCTGGAACAGACCTCCGATACCGTCGAAGGGCACGCTCGGATCTGGTGCTACGTCAGCTTCTGACAAGATGCTGGCGCGAACAGCAGGTGAAGACAATTCCTGACGCAGTTCCTCTCCCATGAGACGCGACGAGAGATCCATAAACGTTGGGCGCTTCAAGAACGGGTTGTAACTTGCCCAACCAATCATCATTCCGAACGGGCGCGCTGCGACTTGCGGCCTCAGATACCCACCGTCGTCGAGTGTCTTTTGACTGAACTCGAGTGCGTCGCGCCAAATGGTCGGGGTCTGACTGTTCTGCAATAACAAGTACGACACCTTCAACTCAGTCGAAAGCGCCATCTCGCGCATCCAACCAAGCTCGCTCATGAACCCCCCGGCGCCATCAGCATCGGCGGGCAACACTTCGGGCGCGATCTCAAAGATTCCGCCGCCACCAGCTTCGAGTGCAGCTGCAATTGCTTTCATCTCGTCCATGTCAGCAAACGTTCCCGGTACAGGTTCGCCGTCACGTGCCTTGTGGGCCATCGTGCGGCTCGTCGAGAAACCGACGGCACCGGCTTCGCGGGCTTCGCGCACGATGCGAGCCATCTCGCGCAGATCATCATCGGTTGCTTTCTCATTGCGTGCACCACGCTCGCCCATGACATACCCGCGCACCGCGCCGTGTGGCACATATGCGGCGACGTCGACGGAATACTTTCGTCGATCAATCGCATCTAGATATTCGGGGAAACTCTCCCACTCCCAGGTGATGCCTTCGTGCAGCGCAGTTCCCGGAATATCTTCCACACCTTCCATGAGTTGCACCAGCCAAGCCTCTTTGCCTTTTTGCACTGGAGCGAAACCGACACCACAGTTCCCGACAACGACTGTTGTGACACCATTGCTACTTGACGGGTCAAGAACTGCGTCCCAACTGACCTGGCCGTCATAGTGAGTGTGGACGTCAACGAAACCAGGGGTGACGATGTGTCCCGCCGCATCGATGACTTCACGTGAGTCACCATCAATGCGTGGCTCGATAGCGACAATCCTTCCGTCACGCACAGCGATGTCTGCAACGAATGCTCTCCGGCCGGTTCCGTCGACTACGGACCCACCGCGGATGATGAGATCGAACATGCTTCCCCCAAGAGTCTTCGACTTGTAGAAATCCTAGGACGCCACCGTCCGGCAGCGATCAGTCGAGCCCACGCAGCACTTGAAGGCACGGGCCTTGGGCGATTACTCGGCCTTAGCGGGCGAAGATCGCCACCAGCACGGGGGTGACCAGCAAACCTGGGAGAAGAGACCCCAGCCGGATCCGTTTCAACTCCAACAGGTTCACGCCGATCGCGATGACCGCCAACCCGCCAGCTGCAAACAATTCAATGCGCATCCGGTCATCAAGCGCAGAATCAAGCAGGGTCCCCAGAAGAGTGAGTGTTCCCTGCACCACGAACACACTTAGTGCACTAAAGGCAACACCGATTCCGTATGTCGCAGTGAAGATAATTGCAATGAAACCGTCGAGTGAGCCCTTGATGATGTATAGCTGCGGCGTCTGACCGGTCGCGTCTTCGATTGCACCAAGAATGGTGAGCGGGCCCACGCAGAACAACAGTGTCGCCGTGACAAATCCGGTCACGAAACTCCGCTCACTGTTCTCCGCCCCCGAGTCAGGGGCAGACTTGGCGAACCGACCCTGCAGTACACGACCGAGAGACTCGAGGCGTTCTTCGATGTGCAGTAGCTCGCCGATGATCGCACCGATGACCATGCCCACCAGAGGGAACACCATGTTGTGCGTTCCGATTGCGTCGCTGACACCCAGCGCGATGGTGACCAGACCAACGGTCTGGACCACAGTCACGCGGACTTTCTCGTCTATGCGGTGCCCTACGAAGTAGCCAACACCACTGCCGGCCAGCACGAGCACCGTGTTGATGATCGTTCCTAGCCCGCGCACCTCGCCAGACTACTGAGTGACACCTGAATGTCACCTCGAATGACTCCATGCGCGACGTCAGCAATTGGACGGCGCGTCTCCCGGGCCATTTGCCTTAGCCGCTGGAAGGCTTTTGACATGTCGGTCTCACAGCGCTCAGCAATGACTCCTTTTGCCTGCTCAATCACCACACGACTATCCAGAGCATCCTGGAGCTGCCGAGCAAGCGTGCGCGACTCGTCGATGTGTCGAGCTTGCAACATTGCCGACGTCGCCACGTCAACGACACCTTGGGCAACCACCAACTGGCATGCATCGACAATCGCTTCGTCTTTTGAGAGCAACACAATTGCTCCGTTGATGTCATCGTGCGAGCGAAGGGGCAGAACGTACTCGTGTCGAAAACCCATCGACACAGCAGAGGCCACATACGCGTCAAAATGCATGTCGGCGGGGTTGATGTCTCGAGTGCAATGTAGACCCGAGGCCAGAACACCCGCGACGGAACCACGGTTGCTAGCCATCTGGGATGTGACTAGCTCGGCTACTTCTGCACTTGAGGCAGCCGCAATGCGGGGACGACGATCGGCATCTGTTAACACCAGAACACCATCTTCGATGTGGGTTAATTCCGCACACCGCATGAGCAAAGTCAGATACCCATTTGTGTCGACACTTTCTAGGAAGACATCAACGACCTCAACGAATGCTTCGACGATGTTCTCTGGGTCGAGATCCTCACGTGCAGAAGTCGATGGTCCAGTCGTCATACGGCTTCCATCATTCCGGTCATACGTGCGTTAGAGACCATCAGTGCAAGTTGCGTCCGATTCGATTTGCCCAACATCGACAACAACCGAGACACTCTGTTACGTACGGTCTGCGGGCTCAAGTACACTTGTTGGCTGATCTCCTTGTCGGTGAGACCATTCGAGATGTGACACAGAATGTTTCGATCAGTCTCTCCGAGGGTTGCGAGCGCGAGCACCCCCGAATTCGCCAATCGAGCCTTCGCTGCCCGAAGATCATCGGGCGCAATGAACTTCTCTCCTTGTGCCACCCCATGGATTTTCCTGATCAGGTCCTCCGTGGGTGAACTCTTCGGCAACACGCATGACACACCTGCTTTTTCTGCTTCAAGCAACAGCGCGTCGTTCTCGAATGGTGTGAGGAGTAGGACCTTTGTGTCTGGAAGATTCCCGCGAATCCAGCTCGCTAGAGCAGTTCCCCGCTCATCGTTCAGGTTGGCGTCGACAATTGCGACGTCAACAGGCTTTGACTGGAGAATTCGCCGTGCTTCGCCGGCATCTCCGGTGAGCCCGGCAACATTTATCTCCTTTGAATGACCGAGTATCCATGCGATTGATTCACGGACCATCGCATGTCTGTCACAGACGAGTGTGTTGATCATTGGTACCTCCTTGTAGGTGACACCACTTCACAACGCATTCGTCATCACTTCAAGAGATGAATGTCCCTCACCATGACTCATTTGTCCCTATGACGAAAGTTCTGCCCGTGCAATCTCTGCAATGTATGCATCGGCTAGTCGTTCAAAAGCCGTGAGGGTCATTCCGTAGACCGCTTCGAATGCTTCGGCAAAGTTCAGACGGAGGTTGTTCTCTTCCCACAACTTGAGAAGATTCGGCAGACCACCGAAATCAGCCACCAAGT
>Ga0255081_1000445_pt1 | contig 10362 bp, 8 predicted proteins | sample Colum_Colum_RepA_FD_188456 | JGI IMG/M metagenome (GOLD analysis project Ga0255081, IMG submission 188456) | Freshwater microbial communities from Columbia River, Oregon, United States - Colum_Colum_RepA_8h | ecosystem: Environmental > Aquatic > Freshwater > River | place: USA: Oregon | collected... | reverse complement strand
CGATAAAGGAACACCGATCATCGTATTGTAACTCTTTGGGCTACGCACCACCCTTACGTCTTGTTTTATCAAATCATAAATCCACTCTTTTACCGTAGTTTTTCCAATGCTACCCATAATGGCTAAAATCGGAATCTGAAACTGATTGCGGTGATGAAGCGCTAACTGTTGCAGGGCAAATAATGGATCGTTTACTTGAAGGTATAAGCAGTCTTCCCGCTTTACCTCGGGCAAAGCACTTGATACAAACACCCGAATTTTCTTTTCATAGGCTTCTGAAAGGTAGGTTTTACCCGATCGTGTTGGTCCGTCTAATGCAAAAAAACAGCCATTGTACTCACCAATCAATTTTCGGGTATCGGTGGAAATAAAACGAACCATTTGATCCGTTTCCCCATACCAACGGATGGGAGAAAGGATGGCAATAAGTTCTTTGGACGTATAGCTAAGTTTCAAAACTAGGAGGCATTAAAGCAAGACCTACACAAAGGTTTATACCGTTCCACAGCGCCCACTAAAACTTGACCGGTTTCTTCCGAAAATCGATGAGAAAACTGAGCTAAATTCCCACAATCCAAGCAGATGGCATGCACTTTTGTTACGTATTCCGCTATGGCGAGGAGGGAAGGCATCGGACCAAAGGGGTTTCCTAAATAATCCATGTCTAATCCAGCACAAATCACTCGAATTCCTCGATTGGCTAATTGTGTACATACGGAAACGATTCCCTCATCAAAAAACTGAGCCTCATCAATGGCTACTACTTGTTCATTTGTTACCATAGACAAAATACTGTCTGAATGAGCAACCATAACGGCCTTTTGGGCTGAACCTTGATGGCTAACCACATCCTCTTCGCTGTATCGCTTATCGATTTCCGGCTTGAAGAGAATCATCTTTTGGTTAGCAAATTGGGTGCGTTTCACCCTGCGAATTAATTCCTCTGTTTTCCCTGAAAACATGGATCCACAAATAACTTCAATCCAACCATTAACTTTATTTTCTGAAGGGAATTGTTCAAGAAACATAGGGCTCGTGTTTTTAACAAATTTAATTGAATTAAATCATACCAGAATCGCATTCGCATCCCTAATCCTTATTAAATTTGTCCACATTATCCCATTAACTGTTAATAATATGCGCGACAAAATCAAAGAACTAGAATCAGAAGTTGCAAAAATCGAAGACGGTAAGGCGGATATTTCTACTTTAAACCATGCCATTTACCTCACTGGTTTGGTTTTGGAACAGCTCCATATTGTTCGATACAAAGCCTACACGGAGCCTCAAGAGGGAAGCAACCCTGAGCCGATGGCCTTTGATTTTTCGGAACAGGAAAACCCTGAAACACCCGAATTACCAATCGAAGAAGCCCCGGCACAGGTTCTTGTTGAGGATTTGTTTGAAGGGCCAGTTCTTCAGGATGTATCAGAAAATAGTCCAGTAAAGTTAGCCCCTGAAGAACCAGAAGGCAAACAACAGGAAGAACTAAGTGCGGCTCAAAATGCGGAATCCCAAGGTGCAAAGGTGGCGGAAGAACGGCATCCCTTGCAAGACCTCATCGCGCAATGCAGAGGGAAGCATGAAAAAATTGATTCCTTCAACGGCCATTATTCTTTGCGTGAAAAAATTGATTTCATCAATGAATTGTTTGGGGGTTCAAGTGAAACATTTTCCAATGCTGTTCGGCTGATAGATCACCACAGTGACGTTGCATCGATGCTGCCACATTTAAAGGAGTACTTTTCAACGCATGAATGGGAAAAAGCGAAAAAAGAGGTGTTGCTTGGTTTTCTTGAGAAGCTCGTCGCCTGCTATGAAGACCATTAATGCCCTATTCGTATATTTTTTAACCGGAATCGTTGCCTTTTCGCAAGGCAAACCAACTTCCGATCCGTTGGCATACCCCCGACAAATCGTAAAGCAGCTTTGTTCGCCCGCCATGGAAGGAAGAGGATATGTACGATCCGGTTGTCAGAAGGCCGCACGTTTTTTGAAGCAAGAATTCCAAACTATGGGACTCTTGGAATACCGTGGTGTGTCAACGCAGCCCTTTAAATTAAGCGTAAACACCTTTCCCAAAGCATGTAAGTTGCGGTTTGGATGGAAAAACAAAAAACCTGGAATCGATTTTATAGTCAACCCGAGCTCAGGCGGATATGCAGGCCATCTAAAGGTGCTCTCATTAAATGCTCAGGAAATATTACAATATCCCTTCGGGAAATCAATGAATCGAGGGTACATTCTCTCATTCGTTCCTCGCCTAGGGATTTCCGCTGACACCTTAAAAATGGTGCGATTAAAACTGGAAAAATTGGCAAGAATTGAACTTCCGGTCCTGGAGTTTACAAGAGAAAAACTGACGTGGAGTGTATCATCGGAAACCTTTAAATACCCTTATGTTCAATGTATTTTGTCTACAAACGATGCTTGTCCAAAACAGATTCATTTGAAAATTGATGCTGTTTACAAAGAAAACATCACGGTAGAAAATGTTTTTGGGTATATTCCTTCAAAAAACCCAAGTGACAGCCTAATTGTCCTATGCGCACACTATGATCACTTAGGGCGGATGGGAAGAAAAACCTATTTCCCGGGAGGAAATGATAATGCAAGTGGTGTTGGGATGTTATTAAGCGTTGCGAAAAAACTTAAACGTACCCCACTCGAAAAGTACAATGTGCTTTGTATAGCATTTGCGGGTGAAGAAATAGGATTGGTAGGATCCCAAGCGTTTTTGGAATCACCCCTTCTCGATCGTTCTAAGGTTTCCATGGTCCTTAATATGGACATCATGGGTAGTGGTGAGGAGGGCATAACGGTTGTTAATGGAAGTGTGTACACCGGCTTATTTGATCGTTTGGTGAAAATTAACCAAACCTATGGTCTACTAAAGGCAATCAAGCCCAGAGGAAAGGCTGCCAATTCAGACCATTTCGTTTTCTCCAATGCGGGAATTCCTGCCTTATTTATTTATACGATGGGGGAAAATAAAAACTATCACGATGTTAAAGACACCTATGATGCCTTAAGTTTTTCTGCATTCAATGCGTTAGAAACTTTAGTTCTCACCTTCCTCAAGTCCTTTTAGGTACTTTGTCTGTTGAAAGATTTGAACCGTAAGCATCGCCAAAAAAAGAAGGGTTAGGTGGATCATTGACGCCATGCTATCGCCCCAAATTAACACATAAAAGGTACTCCCAAGAACGGTCATCACTTGCAATACGGTTAATGTTAAAAACGAATTAATGAGGTTGCGTTTTCTAGATTGGTAAGTACGATAAAACAATAAAATGTATAAACCGTGTAAGAAAAAAGCCAGTCCCTCAACGAACCAAATGTCGTTTGCTGGACATTTAAGCACGCGCATTACGACAAAATAAAGCAAGATTAAAAAAGGCGTGGGAAAAACAAAGGGCTTCATGCTGCTATTTCAATCGCATCAATCCTCGTATGGTATATATCATACCCAATACCACTCCCAATAAAAGACCGATCATGAGCCCCTTTCCACCAAACCATTGGGTTTTCTTATCGATCCAATAACCAACCAAACCTAAAATAATCATAAAGGAAAGCAACTGAAATCCAAGGGAAGAATACGATAAAAATCGAGAACGGTGTTCTTTAGTATCGTCAGAATTAATCATCCAAACTTACATCTGCCGTAAAAGGCGTATGGGAGGTCGGACTCTTCATAACGCAGGAACCTTCGAAAATTGCGCCTTCTTGAATGATTAATTTCATGGACTGGATATCCCCTTTAATTCGTGCGGTTTCATGAAGGGCGAGCAAGTTTTCTACCGTAATATCACCTTCTACGGAACCATGGATTTCAGCGTCCACACAAACCAAATTACCCGATAACTTACCTGAACTTCCAATAGTAACCTTTCCAGAGCAAGATAGACTTCCAGCCATTTCGCCGTCCAAAATAAAATTTGAATCTGAAACTACGTCACCCGTGAGCTCAGTACCCGCAACAATTTTGTTTGAATCATTGCTTTCCTCATATTGGGAGGTACTATTAAAAAAATCTTTTCGTTTTAACATGGCTTTAATAGTTAAGATCGTAAAAGTCCTTGTAACTATCAAAGGTATCAGTTTCAATCAACTTTTTCAAATTTTCCTGGGTTATAATCAGAATTTTATTGTCAACAAAGATCTCAGATTCATTAAAACTAGCCTTTATTTGCTGTAGAAAATCCGCAGCTAATCCAATCGTTTTGAATTCAGACACCAACACTAAATTTCTTCCTTTTAAGGAGAGGGCCGCCGTAACTTTAAGTTTATTTTTTCCAGCAATCGCCGCCACATTCGATACTTCATATTTCAAATCCTCTAATTCTTCCCCCTCATCCAATGAAACCATAATCAATTGGGGAACAGAATCGTTGAAAATATAAATACCGTTTGACTTGGCAACATAGGGTTCAAAGGTTGAATATCCTTTCTGGAGTATAGTTAACCACTCTTGAGCCCTTGCGGCTTGCGGCGTTCCTGGTTTTTCGGAAATGATGTTCTTTAATTTTGGTTCTAAACTCTTTTTATCGTTGGTTATTTGACCGTAAGCCATAACATTGAGCAATAGGTATTCTGCCCTTAGCGCATTGGCACTGTCGGTCAAAAGAATTTTTTCCGTTTGACTGTAAACAGTTTTATATCCTTGCAACTCATACTCTTTTAGTAAGGCTAAATATTCCTTTTCTTTTTGTGCTTTGCGCTCTTTGACTTTGGTAAAAAAATCTGGGTCCATAAAATAATTGGCGGCATCGGATTTTGGATAATGGCGAATGATGTGATTCTTATATACATCTCTTTTTTCCGCACTTCCCTCGTTTAGTTTATACAATTGAAAAGCGGATGACAAATCGGTTAAGGACCTTGTATCCTTATCCAAGACCTTCAAAAACTCGGATTCTGCCAACTGCGCTTCATTTAGTAATTCCTTGAACAAAAGTCCTGCTGTATACCTCGCTTCGATTTCCTTAACGACAGATTGTTTGAAAAGAGAATCTGTTAGGGGAAGCTTTTTTCTTAAATTTTCTACGGTAAGGGTATCAATCGTTCCTTCTGAAGAAGGTGCTTGCTGGGGGTTTTCTGAACGGTTTTCCGATGCGACAGATGACGCTTCTTCGCTAATCTTAGAGGACCGTCTCCAATCGTCCTCGTTCTTTCGGTCTCCCCACATTTTTCGAAATTCAACAAACCCTTCATCCTTCAATTTCTGATTATTAAAAATCCATTTACTGCCTTCTCCACCACCAGAATTGGTCATCGCTTGCTCTTGTAAGGCTCTCAATTTGGCTTCCTCCAACGCTTTTTTCCTTTGGGCCTCTTCTTTTAATTGTTTAATTACCTCTTTAATAAAGGCTGTTTGCTCTTTTTCTGGCATTTTAGCAACACGTTGCAAGCTGTCTTCAACCTGTGCCACTTCAATGGCAAACACAAGCTGTTGAAGTTTCGCCGCTTTAGCCGTGATAACCGATGCGTTTGGATAATCTTGGGGCATTGCTTTAGCACAGGAATCATAATATTTCTGGGCAGAGGGATAAGCTTTTTCTGAATAACTAAGGTCTGCTAGTTTTTCATACGCCATGGCTTTTTGACGAGGATTTTTTACAGAATAAAACGCAGAAGAAGTAAGATACACTTTAGCCATTGGCAAATTACCTAATTCTAATTCAATCAACGCTTTGGCATAAAGAATTTGATCTTTATATGGCGCATTCTTAGCGTCTTTGAGCATTTTATTAAGCAACCCGATGTCTTTTGCATTCCCTCCCAATAACGCGTAATTAAGTCGGGCATTAAACCCCATGTCCGGGCTCGCCGATGGGTTAATTACTTTTTTGTAGGATTGTCGGGCAGATGTTTTATCCCCCATAATTTGGTACAACTGTCCTAAAATAAAACTCAGGCGTAATTTTTCAGTTTTTGTAGGACAACAAACAAGCGCCTCTTTCAAGGCCAAAATCGCCTCACTAAGTTGGTTTCGTTCAACGCACCAAGCCGCTTTTGTTTTGTAGACCTCAAAGCGTGTGTTTTTATCCATAACGGGCGGCATTTCGTCCTGTCCTTCTTTGCCTTTACCCTTTTGTTTGTTCGTTTCCTCTGCCTGAGTTATCAATGCGTCCAATATAGTGCCTGATTCTGTAAATTGATTCTCCGCCATGAATATTCTCGCAATCCACAGTTCAGCGATATACTTCGAAGGGTCTTTCTGAAAAAATCGCTTCACAAATTGAAAATTTTTAAGGGCTTTTTGATAATCTCCTCGCCAATAAAATGCCTTGCCTATGGTTATCCAATTCTCATCTATCCAGGGGTTAAACTCCGCTTCTTTGTTCCCTTCAGCGGAGGGCATGGAATGGTTTCGGATTACTTTTGAACATTTTACGACAGCCGTATCGATCGCTGCCAACATGCCTTTTGATTCTTCCTTGGACGGAACAAATTGAATGGGTAATAGGTCAAAATAATTCTCGGTACGATTTTTTTGTGTGCTGGTTAAGGACAGAGCCAGCAATTCGTTCGCATTAAAATAACCGTTGTATTTAGCGGTCATTCCATGAAAGGTCCGATTTAAGAAGGCATTTTTTTGCGTAGAACAAGCTACAAGGAGAACTCCAGCAACAACATACCCCAAAAAACCAAGCTTAAATTTCATGCCTTACGACGAACGCTTTTTTTAAATTATTATTCTTACGCAATATTGGTGAATACTTGTTGAATATCATCGTCATCCTCGATTTTATCTAACATTTTCTCAATATCGTTTAGTTGTTCCTCGGAAAATTCTACCGGGGAAGTTGGAATTCGCTTCAAACTTGACTTTTGAACCGGGAGGCTTAAATCATCGAGTGCTTTGGACAAGGTCCCAAACGCTGTATAATCTCCGTATATAAAAATACGATCCTCGGCAACTTCCACTTCTTCACACCCCGCGTCAATTAACTCTAATTCCAACGATTCCACATCGATGTTCCCTGAATGTTCTACTTCAAAAACACTTTTTCTTGCAAACATGAATTCCATAGACCCGTTAGGCACAATAGAGCCCCCAGATTTATTGAAATAAGACTTCACATTGGCCACCGTTCTGGTTGGATTATCGGTTGCACATTCAACGTATACCAAAACCCCATGTGGCCCCTTTCCCTCGTAATTTACTTCCACAAAAGAATCAACATCTTTCTGAGTGGCCCGTTTTATGGCAGCCTCGATGTTATCCTTGGGCATGTTTTCTGCCTTTGCATTTTGGATAGCCGTTCGAAGTTTAGAATTCATTAAAGGATCGCTTCCACCTTCTTTCGCTGCCATTGTAATCGCCTTTCCTAATTTAGGAAACATTTTAGACATTTTGTCCCAGCGTTTTTCTTTGGCCGCTCTTCTATATTCAAATGCTCTTCCCATAACAGTCGCTTCTTACAAAGGTAATGCAAAGCAAAAGAAATGTCAAATTAGGCCTTAATTTGAAGCAAGATCTTTTCTATGTAGTCCAAGACGGCTTCTTTTCCAACGCTTGACGTGGCTGAAGTTAAAAAAACGGGGGGGAGTTCCTCCCAAAATGCGAGCATTTCTTTGCGGTATATCGCTTGGTTTTTTTGAAGTTGGGTACTAGATAATTTGTCAATTTTTGTAAACACCATCACAAACGGAATCGCCTTTTCGCCACACCAATTCATGAATTCTAAATCAATGGGTTGAGGGGCCAGGCGCGCATCCAATAAAACAAAAACGGCCGTCAAATTGGGGCGTTTTAACAAATAATCAGAAATTACGCTTTGCCATTTATTTCTCTTGTGTTTAGAAACCTTGGCATAACCATAGCCAGGAAGATCTACCAGGTACCATTGTTCGTTGACTGTAAAGTGGTTAATTAGTTGTGTTTTACCCGGAGTGCTAGACGTCTTGGCTAATTTAGGAATCCCCATCAACATGTTAATGAGGGATGATTTGCCGACGTTTGAGCGCCCGATAAAAGCAAATTCGGCTTCGTTTAGGGTAGGGCAACTTTTATAATCGACATTTGAAACAAGAAACGTTGCGGATTTAATTTTCATTAGGAAGGTAAAATTACACTTTCGACTGAACAAGAAGCGACAATGGTTGTTAAAATTAAGTGGCAGTATATAAAATTAAAGACCTAGAGGTCCTTTCAGGAATCAAAGCGCATACCTTGAGGATTTGGGAACAACGCTATGGTATCTTGATTCCAGAGCGAACACAAACTAAAATACGTACCTATACGGATGATGAACTTGTTCTTCTTTTGAACATCCGTATACTGCTCGATTCCGGTCTAAAAATTTCACGAATTGCTGAACTTTCCAAGCCAGAAATTGCCAATAAGGTTGCTGAACTTAAATTAAAAACCCCAAAAGGAATCGCCCAAGAAAAACTGATTTTAGCCCTTATAGAAATGGACGAAGTCATGTTTCAATCGGTTTTAGAAGAGGTAATTAGTGCCTCCTCTTTGGAGGAAGCTTTTTCCGAATGTCTTATACCCTTCTTCGAGCGGATTGGGGTCATGTGGTTGACAGGCACTATCAATCCTGCGCAAGAACACTTCATTTCCAACCTCATACGGCAAAAGATAATCGTTGAAATTGATAAATTGCCCATTCCCGAAAGGAAAGAAGCACCAATTTTACTGTATTTACCGGAACATGAATGGCATGAGATAGGACTGTTGTTTTACCAATACATCCTACGCTCCAATGGATTGTATACCTTTTATTTGGGACAAAGTCTGCCATACGACGCCTTGGTTCTAAGCATAGAAAAAACAAAACCATTATGTCTGGTTACTTCATGGCTCACCTCCATTGATGGTGCCTTTGCTCAAAGTTATTTTGCGCAACTGACTACTCAATTTCCGGATTTAAGAGTACTAGCAGGAGGAGCGCAAATTGGTATACACCAAGCATTGCTCCAAAACAAAATAACGCTTGTAAAAAATACGAAAGAGTTGGTTCAACTTATTAAAGAACCACATTTACAATCTTCCCAGGTACAATAATTACGTTTTTGGGTTCCTTTCCTTCTAACCATTTATCGGTCTCGGGATGCGCAAGGACCTTTTGCAATAATTCCTCCTTCGATAAAGAAAGTTCTGCTCTCAATTTGAAGCGCATTTTCCCATTGAAAGAAATAGGATAATCATGGGACGTTTCCACAAGAAATTCGGGATTGAATTTAGGCCATTTCGTTTGCGATAAACTACCCTCGTGGTTCCCTAACTTACACCATAGTTCCTCCGTTATGTGGGGAGCATAGGGAGAGAGCAAAACGATAAGGGGCTCCAATATTTGCCTGTTGTTACATTGTTGATCCATCAACTCATTAACACAAATCATAAAGGTAGATACCCCCGTATTAAAAGAGAAACGCTCAAAATCCTCGGTTATCTTACGAATGGTTTTGTGCAAGGTTCTTAGATTCTCTTGGGTTGGATCATCTTCCTTAACTTCAAACCTACCCGATAGATGAAAAAGTTTCCAAAATCTTTTTAAAAAAGAATGAACCCCCGTAATGCCCTGTGTGTCCCAAGGTTTGCTTTGTTCTATTGGACCTAAAAACATTTCATACATGCGCAATGTATCTGCGCCATAGCGCTCAACCAATTCATCCGGCGTTTGGACATTATACTTTGATTTGGACATTTTCTCCACTTCAAAATCGCATAAAAACGCGCCTGAATCTTCGAAAACAAAGGTTGCATCTGCGTATTCAGGTCTCCACTTTTTAAATGCCTCAACGTCTAAAACATCCGCGTTTACCATTGAAATGTCAACGTGCATTGAACTGGTATCTAAGCCTTCTAATTTGCCTTTAGAAACAAAGGTGTTTTCCCCTTTAATTCTGTGAATTAAACTACTTCGACCCAAAATCATTCCTTGATTGATCATTTTTTCAAAGGGCTCATTGAAAGGAATTAACCCAAGATCGTATAAAAATTTTGTCCAAAAACGAGCATAGAGTAAATGTCCTGTAGCATGTTCAGCGCCACCAACATATAAATCTACATTTTTCCAATAGTTAATTTTTTCTTGATCAACAAATACCTCCTTATTTTCTGGGTCAACATAGCGGATAAAGTACCATGAGCTTCCAGCCCATCCTGGCATGGTAGAAAGCTCGTAGGTGCAATGTGACTCAAACTTCCAGTTTTCGGCTCTCCCAAGTGGTGGGTCGCCCTGCTCCGTGGGCAAATATGTATCTATTTCAGGTAAAGTCAATGGCAGGGCATTCGCTGGGAGTGGTTTCGGTATCGACCCTTCATAGTAAATAGGAATAGGTTCCCCCCAATACCTCTGTCTTCCGAAAACGGCATCCCTAAGCCTAAAATTTATCCTT
>Ga0255081_1000441_pt1 | contig 10383 bp, 7 predicted proteins | sample Colum_Colum_RepA_FD_188456 | JGI IMG/M metagenome (GOLD analysis project Ga0255081, IMG submission 188456) | Freshwater microbial communities from Columbia River, Oregon, United States - Colum_Colum_RepA_8h | ecosystem: Environmental > Aquatic > Freshwater > River | place: USA: Oregon | collected... | reverse complement strand
CCGAAGTCGGTCGGTCCGAAGAACGGCAGGTCGAGCTGCACGACCTTGGCCGGGCCGATGAGGTTGGAGCAGAGCAGCACCGCGACGAACGCGCCGAGGATGAGGTCGTAATAGCGGAAGCTGCGGGTCATCGGCGTTCAGGGTGAAAGGATCGGGCCTGTCCGCCAGCGGGGTGGGCGGAAAATCAGCGGCCGAGGGCGGCCTTGAGGAAGGGCTCGAAGATGTCGGCCTGGCGGAAGAAGCCCAGGTCGCTCGCGTGCGAGCCGTCCGTGGCGCCATCGCTGTCGTCGCCGTAGAGGTGGTCGCCGGGCACGTAGGAGAGGCCTTTGACGCCTTCTTGCACGAGCTGTTCGTAGGCGGCCTTCAGCGCGGCATGGTTATCGTCGTGATGCTTACGGCGCGAGGCGATGATCCAGGAGTCCGTGTTGCGGCGGTCCTCGACGAGGATGATCGGGGTGCCGGGGCGGGCGGCGCGGAGCTGCTTCACGAGCGGCACGCATTTCAGCGCGACTTCCTTGCCGCTCATGTTCGGGAGGCAATCGATGACGTAGGCGGCGGCGTCGATGCGCACGAGGAAGTCGCCGACTTCCTTGTCCATGCGGCCGTTACCGGAGAAGCCGAGGTTGACCACCGGCACGTCGAAGCGACGGCCGAGGATGCCCGTGTGGACCATGCCCGGGCGGCTGGCGCAGGCGCCGTGCGTGATCGAGGTGCCGTAGAAGACGACGGGCTTCGCGCGCGGCTTCAGGCCGACGAACTGCTTGCCCTCCGGCACGCCGACATTGAGGAACTCGACGCCGTTGTAGAGCGGCAGGTAGATCGCGTACTCGCGTTCGCCCGCGTCGAGACCTTCGGCCAGGCGGAGCTTCATCTCCTGCGTGCCCGGGCGGGCGACCTGCACCCAGCGCCACATGCCGTCCTTATCGCGGGCGTAGAGGTCGAGGCCGCTGACGCCCGTCGCGGGCATGTGCGGCATCGCGAGCTGCGGCTTGGTGACCTTATAATGCGCGTAGATCGTCGTGGCGTCGGTGCGGAAGCGGAACATCAGGCCCGCGCTGTCGCGGCTGAGGCCCCAGACCGCGGGCGTGACCTTGCCGTCGGCCTCGGCGGGCAGGCGGTCGAAGTAGCTCTTTCGCTCGGCGTCGGGGAAGGCGCGGCCTTCGAGGTCCGTGGCGCGGACGTCGTGCCAGGCGACCTTCTCGTCGGGACGGATGGCGTAACGGTCGACGGACTTCGTCGCGGCCTTGGCGGCGGGCTTAGTCGTCTGGGCCGGGAGCGAGGCGCCGACGCAAAGGCAGGCGAGGAGGAGGGCGGAAGCGGGGCGCATGGGGAAGTTCAGAGGGCCGAGCCGAAGGACATCGCCAGCGCGCGGATCTCGGCGAGCGGCTTTTCGTATTCGGTCAGCGCGGCCACGTAGTCTTCGCGGGCTTTGTCGGCGCGGCGCAAGGTCGCCTCGACGGAGCTTTGCGTGCGGTCGAGCGCGACGCCGGCCTTGGCCTCCTGCGCTTCGGCGGACGCGAGCGAGGTGATGGTGGCGCGGATCTGGTTCTGCAGGAACAAGACTTCGTTCAGGTCGACGTTCGGCAGCGTGCGGAGCAGGGCGAGCTGGTTGCGCAGCGAATCCAGGCTGCGGTTGAGTCGGGCGACGCGCTCGTTCTCGCGCGTGAGGTTGGCCTGGGAGCTGCGGATGAGGGACTCCGCCTTCGCGCGTTCTTCGAGGGCCCGCTTGTATTCGTCGAAGAGCAGCTTCGTCCGCGGGTAGTTGGCGGCGGACATCAGACGCGCGATGCCTTCCTTGGTCGGGTAAGGCATCTGGTAGCGACGGTTGTCGATGCGCAGGATGTAGCGGTCGCCCGGCTGGTCGTACAGGATCGGCAACGACTGCGGCGCATCCGGCACGGGGGCCGCGCTGGCCGTCAAGGCCGTCAGGAAAGCGAGCAGGGCGGGGAAGGCCTTCACGGGGAGATTTGTAATCCGCAGGTCAGGGCCAGTCAAACCGCCTTCTGCGAGGACGCGCGGCGTCGGCTCGCGACATGCGAGGCGATGAGTTGGCGCACATCTCCGCGGAGGGCGCGGCCGGACTCGTCGGCCAGCCAGAGCTTCAGCAGGCCGGCGTAGAAGCAGAAGGTCTCCTGGGCGGCCAGGCGGGGTTCGAGGCCGGGAGGGGTCAGTTTCGCCTTTTTCGCGGCCGCGTAGAGGGCGGTCGTGTCGGCGAGGAATTGCTCGCCGGCGGTCATCAGGTCTTGGCGGACCCCCGCGAAGGCCCCGATGTATTCGCATTTCCAGAGCATCACCTCATAGGTCTCCTGGGCGGCTTTCTCCTCGGCCAGGCGGTTCAGCGCCGATTGCAGGCCCAGTTCGAGTCGGCGGAGGGGGTCGCCCGCCGATTCCTCCGGGAAACGGAGCAGGACCCCGGTCTGCTGCCTTACGGCCATGAACAGATCCGCCTTGTCGCGGAAGTGCCAATAGACCGCCCCGCGGGTCACGCCTGCTTCTTTGGCGACCTCTTCCAGCGACGTGTTCGTGACCCCGTGACGGCTGAACACCTCGCGGGCACAGACGACGATTCGGTCACGGGTCTGAGCCGCTTCGGCTTTGGTCTTGCGAGCCATGTCGGGGTGTCTAGATTTACATACATGTCTGTATGTAAACCCCTTTCTGTCGAGCGCCTTCTGCTCGGAGCCGCTTTGCTGGCCTTGGTCGGCTGCCGCCAAGAGAGCGCCCCGCCGGTCGCCGGCCCGCTGCCCGTCGCCATCATCACGGTCTCTCCGGCGGACCTCGCCCAGCAGGCCGTCGCCCCGGCCCAGGTGGAAGGCGTCCGCGAAGTGGAAGTCCGTGCGCGCGTCACGGGCATCCTGCAGACCGTCGACTACGCCGAAGGCGCCAAGGTGAAGGCCGGCGACCTTCTCTTCCGCATCGATCCGGCGCCGTATGCCGCCGCGCACGCGCTGGCCCGCGCCCAGTTGGCGCAGGAAGCCGCCCGCGCGGAGCAGGCGACCGCCGAGGCCGCGCGTCAGGCCACGCTCTTCAAGCAGAAGGCCGCGAGCCGCAAGGAAGCCGATGACGCGCAAGCGCAGGCCGCCGCCGCCGTCGGCGCCCGGGAGGCCGCCGCCGCCCGCGCCGAACTCGCCAAGCTCGACCTTGATTACTGCGAAGTCCGTTCGCCCATCGCCGGCGTCGCTGGTCGCCGTCTCCGCACGGAAGGCACCCTCGTCAATCCGATCGGCCCCGACGGACTGCTCACCACCGTCGTGCGCGCGGACGAAGTCTGGGCGCGCTTCGGTCTGTCCGAAGCGGATTTCCACCGCCTCTTCCCCGCGGGCGCAGCGGGCGCAGCGGGCGCCGACGTCGCTCTGCTGCGGCCGGACGGCTCGGTCCATCCGGCGCGTGGCAAGGTCGACTTCGCCGCCACGCAGGTCGACACCCGTCTCGGCACCGTGCAGCTCCGCGCGCGTTTCGCCAATGCGGACGGTGCGTTGCTCGCCGGCCAGTTCGTGCGCGTGCGCATCACCGGCGGCAAGGCCAAGGACGCCTATCTCGTGCCCCAGCAGGCCTTGGTGCAGGCTCCGTCGGGCCGTTCTGTCTTCGTCATCGGCGCGGGTGACCGGGCCGAAGCCCGCACCGTGACCTTGGGCGAAACCCAGGGCGCGGACATCGTCATCCTCGCGGGCCTGCGCGCCGGCGACCGCGTCATCCTCAATCAGCTGCACAAGCTGCGTCCGGGCTCCCCGGTCGTCGTCGCTTCGGCCAAGAAGTAAATGGGCTGGGACTTCTTCATCCGCCGGCCGATCTTCTCGGCCGTCCTCTCGATCGTCATCGTGCTCATCGGCGGCCTCGCGCTGCTGAACCTGCCGCTCTCGCAGTATCCGCAGATCGCGCCGCCGACCGTGACCGTCGTCGCGAGCTATCCCGGCGCCTCGCCCGAGGCGTTGGTGAACAACGTCGCCGCTCCGCTCGAAGAGCAGATCAACGGCGTCGAAGGGCTCCTCTACTATTCCTCCAACGCCTCTTCGAGCGGCGCCCTGAGCATCACCGTCACCTTCGAGAACGGCGTCGATCCGGACATGGCGACCATCCTCGTGGCCAACCGCGTCAAGCTCGCCGAGCCCCGTCTGCCGGAGGAGGTGCGCCGCCTCGGCGTCATCACCAAGAAGCGTTCGAACGACATCCTCATGTCGGTCTCGATCGTCTCGCCCAACGCCACGCGTGACTCCGTCTTCCTCAGCAACTACGCCTCGTCCACCGTCGTCGAGGAGCTCAAGCGGCTCCCCGGGGTCGGCGACATCGGCGTCTTCGGCTCCCGCGACTACGCCATGCGCGTGTGGCTGCGGCCGGACCGCATGGCCGCGCTCGGGGTGAGCTCGGCCGAGGTCGTGCGCGCCATCCGCGCGACGAACACCCAATACGCCGTCGGTCGTCTCGGCCAGGAGCCGTCGGTCGACGCCGCCTTCGTGGTGCCCGTCGTGGCCCGCGGCCGCCTCGCCACCCCGGAGCAGTTCGGCGAGATCGTCCTCCGCGCCGGCGCCGGCGAAGGCGCCCTGCGCCTCCGCGACGTCGCCCGCATCGAGCTCGGCTCGCAGAGCTATGAGCAGCTGAGCATGCTCGACGGCAAGCCCGTGGCCGGCATCCGCGTGTTCCTGCAGACCGGTTCCAACGCGCTCGAGACCGCCGACCGCATCGTCAAGCGCATGGACGAGCTGACGCGGCAGTTCCCGCCGGACGTCGCTTACGCGATCCCCTTCGATACCACGCGTTTCGTGCGCTCCGCCATCGGCGAGGTCCGCAATACGCTCTTCGAGGCCGCGCTCCTGGTCGCGATCGTCGTCTTCCTCTTCCTCGGCTCCTGGCGCGCGACGCTCATCCCCATGATCGCCGTGCCCGTCTCGCTGATCGGCGCCTGCGCCGGCCTGTGGGTCATGGGCTACGGGATCAACATCCTGACGCTCTTCGCGATGGTCATCGCCATCGGCATCGTGGTCGACGACGCCATCGTCGTCCTCGAGAACACCGAGCGGCTCATGCGCGAGCAGGGGATGAGCCCCTTCGACGCCGCCCGGGAATCGGTACGCGAGGTCGCGGGCGCGATCGTCGCCATCGTCTGCGTGCTCGTCTGCGTGTTCCTGCCCGTCGCCTTCCTCGGCGGCATCGCGGGCGTGCTCTATCGTCAGTTCGCCGTCACCGTGGCCCTTTCGGTCATCCTCTCCGGCTTCGTCGCGCTCACCCTGACCCCGACGCTCTGCGCGCTCATGCTCAAACCGCACGTCCCCGGCGACGGCGGCCGGCTCGCCTGGCTCGTCGACGGCTTCGGCCGCGGCTTCGGACACGTCGCCGCCTGGCACGGCCGCGTGGTCCGCTGGCTCCTCGACCACCCGCGTGCGGCCGCCGGCGGCTTCCTCGGCATCGTCCTCGCCAACGTCGCGCTCGTCGTGTCCATCCCGCGCAGCTTCCTGCCGCCGGAAGACCAAGGCTACCTGCTCGCGATGGTGGCGCTCCCGGACGGCGCGGGGATCAACCGTACCAAGACCTTCATGGACGATCTCACGCCCAAGCTGCGCGAGAATCCGTCCGTCCGCCATACCTTCGCCATCAGCGGGTTCGACCTGCTCGGCGGCGGCGAGCGTACGAACTCCGGCACGATCTTCCTGCCCTTGAAGGATTTCGGGCAACGTCCGCCTGGCGGCGAAGCCCTCGCGCGCCAGCTCAATGCGATCGGCATGACTCAGCCCGACGGCATGTGCCTCGTGGTGAATCCGCCCGCCATCCGCGGCATCGGCACCGCCGGCGGCTTCGAATTCTACCTCCAGGCCAAGGAGGACGACGATCCGGCCCGGCTGGCGGCCAACATCGAGAAGCTCGAGGCCGCCCTGCGCGCCCGTCCCGAGCTCACCGGCATCCGCGTGTTCCTCCGTCCCTCCGTCCCGCAGGTGCTGGCCGAGGTCGACGAGGTCCGCGCGTCCACGCTCGGCGTGTCGCTGCCGGAACTGCATGAAGCGTTGCAGGCCACCATCGGCGTCGTCTACGCCAACGACTTCACGCTCGCCGGACGCACCTACCGCGTCCTCGTGCAGTCCGAAGCCGCCGACCGCATGGACGCCGCCGCCGCCGGCCGCGTGCATGTCCGCGCCGGCAATGGCGAGATGATCCCGCTCTCGACCTTCGTGAAGTTCAAGCCTTCGTCCGGCCCGGAGCAGCTCGAACGGCACATGGGCTTCCTCTCCGCGCGCCTGATCTGCGCGCCGGCGCCCGGCGTGAGCTCGGGCGAAGCCATCGCGCTCGTCGAGCAGATCGCCGAAGACCTCCTGCCCGTCGGCTACGGGATCGACTGGACCGCGCAGGCCCTGCAGGAGAAGCGCGCGGCCACCTCGGCGCTCCCCGCCTTCCTCCTGGCGCTGCTCATGGTGTTCCTGATCCTCGCGGCGCTCTACGAAGACCTCGCCTTGCCGCTCGGCGTGCTGCTCACCGTGCCGTTCGCGTTGCTCGGCGCGCTGCTCGCGATCTTCACGCGCGGCATGCCCAACGACATCTACTTCCAGATCGGCCTGGTCACGCTCATCGGCCTCGCGGCCAAGAACGCGATCCTCATCGTCGAGTTCGCCGAGAGCGCGCGACGCGCCGGCCGCTCCGCGGCCGAGGCGGCGGTCGAAGCGGCCCGCATGCGCATCCGCCCGCTCGTCATGACCTCGATGGCCTTCGTGCTCGGGGTCGTCCCGCTCGCCTTCGCGGGCGGCGCGGGCGCCGCGGCGCGCCAGTCGATGGGCACGGGCGTGCTCGGCGGCATGCTCCTGGACACCTTCGTGGCCACGCTCTTCATCCCTTGGTTCTTCCACCTCCTTTCCGGCCGCAAGGAGAAGGCCGTCGTCCAGCCATGAAGCCTTCGTTCTCCTTATTGATCGTCGCGGGCCTGCTCGCCGGTTGCGCGCTCGGTCCCGATTACGAGCGTCCCGCGACGCCCACCGCCGCCGCTTATCCTGAGGCGGGGAAGGGCGGCGCCGTCGTCCGCGCCGAGTGGTGGAAGTCATTCGGCGATGCCGAGCTCGACGCGCTTGTCGCCAAGGCCTTCGCGGCCAACACCGACCTCCGTCAGGCCGTCGCGCGGGTGGAGCAAGCCTCCGCCGTGCTGGGCGAGGTGGAAGGCGCCTCGATGCCGCAGGTCGACGCCACCGTGACTTCGCAGCAGATCAAGATCAGCGAAGGCGGCTTCAATCCGAACCTCGCCTTGAACGGCCGCATCCGCACGAACCAGCGCGCGGCGCTCTCCACCGCCTTCGAACTCGATTTCTGGGGCCGTCTCCGTCGCGCCGAGGAAGGCGCCCGGGCCCAGCTGCTCCAGGCCGAAGAGGGCCGTCGGGTCGTCGGTCTCGCCGTCGGCGCCGCCGTCGTCCGCGCCTACGCTCAGCTGCGCGCCGCCGAGATCCGGGCGGCCGCCGCCACGGAAATCCTCGCCGCCCGCGAGGCCGAAGCCTCGCTGGTCGCCCGTCGCGTGAGCGTCGGCGCCGCCGGGCCGGCCGAGGTCGCCGCCGCGGAAGTCGCCCGGGCCGAGGCCGTCGCGCGTCGTTCAGCGGCCCGCCGGGCCCGCGCACAGGCCGAGCATCTGCTCGGCGCGCTGACCGGTCAGCCCGCGCTCGTCATCGCGCCGCGCACCGGCGACGCCTTGCGCGTGCCGGCGCCCGTCGCGGCCGGCCTGCCGGCGGACCTCCTGCGTCAGCGGCCGGACGTGCTCGCCGCGGAGCAGGCGCTCGTCGCCGCCAACGCCCGCATCGGTTTCGTGAAGGCCTCCCGTTTCCCGACCTTCTCCCTGACCGCGGCGCTCGGCACCGAGAGTCCGGAACTCGAATCGCTCTTCGGTCCGCGCAACAGCACCTCGGCCCTCGGGCTCGGGATGCAGTTGCCGTTGTTCGACGGCGGCCGCGGGGCCGCACGCGTCGACGCCGCGGTGGCCGTCCGGAACCTGGCGGCGGCGGCTTACGAGCAAGCCGTCCTGAATGCTTTCCGGGAGGTGCGCGACGCCTTGGTCGACGTCCGTGAGACCGCCACGGCGGCCAGTGCCGCCGAACGCCGCGCCCGCGCCGCCCGCGACGCTTTCCGGGTGGCCGAAGCCCGGCAGGGCGCCGGCCAGGCCGGTCCTTCCGAGCTCTTGGTCGCCCGACGGGACCAGGCCGAATCGCTGGCCGCGGTGGCGGAAGTCCGCCTCGAGCGGATCGCGGCCCAGGTGGACCTCATCCGCGCCTTGGGCGGGGCCCGGCCGGACGAGCCGGCGAAGCGTTAGTCGGCGGAGGAGATTGCCAACGGGCTGGGCACTGCTTTGGGTCGGGGCATGCCCACGACGCCCGATCTCTGGACGCAGCTCGCGGAGGCCATCCGGCAGGATGGTTTCCTGCTGGCCGCCAGCGGCGTATTCGCGCTGGCCATCCTGCATGCGTTCGCCGCGCCGCTCTTCGCCCTCGCCGCGCACAAGCTGGAAGAAGCCCATCAGGCGGCCGTCCGCGAGGGCAGGGTGGCGGTCAACGAACGGGGGGAGTCTTCTTCTCTGCGGGCCGCGCTCATGCACCTGCTCGGCGAGGTCGAAGCCGTCTTCGGCCTCTGGACTTTCGTGCTCTTCGGCCTGCTGGTCGCCTGGCCCGGCAAGGGCTGGGATTTCGCCTGCCGATACGTCGAGACCGGCGATTACGCCGCCGTCCTCGCGGGCGCGCCGTCAGCCGGCCCGTCCAAGTTCGTCGAGCCTTTGTTCGTCTTCATCATCATGACGCTCGCCGCCGCGCGGCCCGTCATGGCCTTGGCCGCGCGTCTGCTCGGCGGCGTGGCCTGGCTGCTCGGCGACGGCGTCGCGGCGCGTTGGTTCGTGATCCTCACCTTGGCGCCGTTGCTCGGCTCGCTGATCACGGAGCCCGCGGCCATGACGATCGGCGCGTTGTTGTTGTCCGCGCAGTTCTACGCCCTGCAGCCGAGCGAGCGGCTCAAGTACGCCACCCTCGCGCTGCTCTTCGTGAACATCTCCGTCGGCGGCGCGCTGACGAATTTCGCGGCCCCGCCCATCGTGATGGTCGCCGGCAAGTGGGGCTGGTCGACGGCGGACGTCTTCGCGCACTACGGCTGGGCCGCCATCACGGCCATCGTCGTGTCTAACCTCACCTATCTCCTCGTCTTCCGCGGGGAGCTCGCGCGCCTGCAGGCGAACGCCGCGGCCGCGCCGCGTCGGGAATCCATCCCGGTCTGGGTGACGGTGGTCCATCTGCTCCTGATGGTCTGGACGGTCGCCATGCTCGCGGGTCATCGCCCGGTGCTCATGACGGGCGGCTTGCTTGTCTTCCTGGCCTTCACCGTCGCCACGCCCCAGTGGCAGGATCCCGTGCGCCTGCGCGGCCCCTTGCTCGTCGGATTCTTCCTGGCCGGGCTGGTCGTCCTGGGCGGGCTCCAAGGCTGGTGGATCTCGCCGGTCATCATGCGACTGAACGAAGGGGCGCTGCTGGCCGTCTCGACCTTCCTCACCTCTTTCAACGACAACGCCGCCATCACTTACCTCGCCGCCCAGGTCCCGGCCTTGGCGGCCCCGGGCCCGATGGCGGAGGCTCTCCGGCATGCCGTGGTGGCGGGAGCCCTGGCCGGAGGGGGGTTGACCGTCATCGCCAACGCCCCGAATCCCGCCGGACAGTCGATCCTGGCCCCTCATTTCGGCTCCGGGGTGTCTCCCTGGCGGCTGGCCCTGTGGGCCTTGGTCCCGACCGCGGTCGCCGTCGGCTGCTTCATCACCCTGCGTTGAACAAGGGTTTTGGCTGTTCAAGTCGGCAGGGGGGGACGTAGAATGGTGTCCCCCAAGTCCACCCCCGCTTTCCATGAGCTCCCGTCGTCGTCCCGGTTTCACCCTGATCGAATTGCTGACCGCCATCGCCATCATCGGCGTCCTGGCGGCCGCCCTTTTCCCGGCCATCGGGGGGATCCGCAAGCGCGCCCGTCAGTCTTCCGCCCAGACCGCCTTCTCCCAGTGGGCCAGCGCCCTGTCCCGCTATAAGCAGACCTACGGTTTCTATCCGAACATCGGCGCCACCTATTCCACCACCACGGACACCCTGCATGACCTGGGCGACGCGGCGGTGAACGGCAAGTTCGTCCGCGCCCTTTCCGGCCGCCAGCCCACCGGCACGGCCCTCTCCGTGGCCGACCGTCGCCAGCTGAACCGCAACGCCGAGGAGTTCGTGGCTTTCGGTAAGGACGATTTCGAGGATCCGACCAACTTCAGCGACGCCAGCCGCCTCGTCGACCGTTTCAACAACCGGCGCATCCGCGTCATCTTCGACACGGACAACAACACCAGCATCCGTAATATCAACCCGCCTGGCGGCGCCGCGTCCTTGCCCGGCGACCTCAGCAACATGGCCACCGCCTCCG
>Ga0255081_1000439_pt1 | contig 10409 bp, 8 predicted proteins | sample Colum_Colum_RepA_FD_188456 | JGI IMG/M metagenome (GOLD analysis project Ga0255081, IMG submission 188456) | Freshwater microbial communities from Columbia River, Oregon, United States - Colum_Colum_RepA_8h | ecosystem: Environmental > Aquatic > Freshwater > River | place: USA: Oregon | collected... | reverse complement strand
ATCGTCAGGCGCATGTCGGCGGCGTTCTTGCCCGGGGTGTAGCTGCGCTGGTCGACGAGTTCGAGTTCGGTCCATTCCTGGGCGGCGGCGCGCCAGCCGCTGAGGCGGCCTTGGAAGTCGCCGTAGGCCTTGGCAGCGGTGATGGTCGTTTCGCCGATGAAGCGCCGGAGGGTGGGGAGGTGCTGGTGGGAGACGTTGTCGGCGTCGATGAGCACGCCGATGCGCTGGTTGGGCTGGCCTTTGGCGGCTTCCGGGGTCGAGGTCGAGGCGGCGTCAGCCTGACGCTTCGTCGGCTTGGTGGCGCGGCGGCCGGCGGGCTTGGCGGCGCGGCGGGCGGGAGAGGTCTTCTTGGCTTTGGGTCGGGTCACGGGAAAGGTTCGGACTATCCCTGCGGACGAAGCCACCGCCCTACAATGCGAAACCTCCGTCGACCCTACCGCGGCTCGCCATGATATTTTTGTTGGAACTTGATGGTTTTACGGATGTTAAAACAGCGTGTCCCTTCGGTCGTCGCTATCCTTTGTTCTCTTCTCCGCCTCGTGCCTCGGCGCCGCCGGCTTGTTCGCGGCCGAGCCCGTCTGGACCGCCAAGCCGGGGCCCTGGGGCGAACTGGAGGTCCGCACGGTTTACCTGGAGCCTCCTGAAGCCTTGCTGGCCCTGGTGGCCAAGCCCACCAAGGTCACCCGCTGGACCTTCGAGCAGACGACACCCGGCGGTGTCCGTGAGATCATGGCCCGGGCGAACGTGCCGGCCGAAGTCATCGAACGGCTTATCAGTCCGGTGCGCATGGCCGCCAGCGGCAACAGCGTGGTGATCCTGCCGGAACTCTCCGACCTGCAGGCGATCGGCCCGGAGGCGCGCGGAGCCCTCTATCTGGAACTGGCCAAGCATGCCGCCAACGAGTATCAGCGTGACCCGGTCTTTATCCTCGGCGGCGACGTCGACGACTGGCTCCAAGGCGTCACCCTCACCCCCGCCCAGCAGGCGTTGTTCAGAAAGCTGCTCTGGCGGCGCGGAGCCGCCCTTGTTTTCAGCGACGTGCAGGCTCTGCTCTCGTTGGCCAGTTCCGACGAAGAGCTCACGTCCGTCTTCCGCGCCATCACGCGCGTGCGCAGTCTCGTCGTCGAGCTGAGGTTGCCGCTTACGACCGACCGTCAGGCTTTCATCGATTACTGGTCGGCTGGCCAGACCGATGCGCCGCGCCTGGCTTTCGTCCGTGCGATCACCCAACGTCGCGCCCGTCAGACGGTCGACATCACCCATTTCCTGCCTTCGATTTTCCGGCAGCGCACCTATACTTTCCCCGAGATGGACCTCGGTCTCAAGGGGCGGTTCCCGGACTGCCATTGGACCTCGTTGAATTTCTTCAACCTCACGTCTAACGACGTCTTCCTGGATCCTAGGCTGGCTTCCGAGCATCTCCTGAAGAACTACGAGGTCGTGGACCCGCCCTACCGTTTCGGCGACGTCCTCTGCTTCCTCGAGGAAGCAGAGGGTTTGCATACTTGTGTCTATGTCGCGGATGATATCGTCCTGACGAAGAACGGTGACAGCATCCTCGCGGCCTGGGCCCTCATGCAACTCAAGGACGTCGACTCAATCTACCGTCGTTCGCCGGCAGCGCGCGTCCAGGGCTATCGTCTCAAGCGGTAGCGCGCCTCCGCGGCGCTGTCCCCGGCGGGAATCGAACCCACATCCTCGGTTTAGGAAACCAATGTTCTATCCGTTGAACTACGGGAACGCGGTACCGAGTTAGCCTGCTCCCGGGCGGGCGGGCAAGCCCGCATCGGCAGGCTGGCTTGACTCCCCTCGGTTTCGGCCAAGTCCTTATGCATGGTTATTCCTGTTTCCGTCCTGGCCGAAGCCCCTTTGGTGATTCCGGTGTGGGCCTGGGTCGCCTTCCTTGGCTTCGTCGCCAGCATGCTGGCCCTTGACCTGGGGGTCTTCAATAAGACCGACCACAAGCCTTCCTTCAAGGAGGCGGTGGCTTGGTGTGTCGTCTGGGTCTCCCTGGCGGTCGCCTTCGGATTCCTGCTCTCCGCCTGGCGCGGCCCGGAAGACGCCCAGCTGTTCGCCGCCGGCTACGTCCTGGAACTCGCCCTCTCGGTCGATAACCTGTTCATCTTCATCCTCGTCTTCGCCCACTTCAAGATCCCGGACCATCTCCAGCACCGCGTCTTGTTCTGGGGCATCATCGGAGCGGTCGCCATGCGGGCGGCCTTCATCGTCGCCGGGGTCGCGGCCGTCGAGAGCTTCACCTGGCTGCTCCCGGTCTTCGGCCTCTTCCTTCTGTTCACCGGCGTCAAGCTGGCGCTCTCCCGCGACGAACATGAAGGCAAGGGCATGGACGAGAACCTCTTCGTCAAGGTCGCCCGGAAATTCTTCCCGCTCACGCCGCACCTGCATGGTAACAAGTTCTGGGTCAAGGAGGACGGTGTCCGCCGCTTCACGCCCCTCTTCCTGGTGCTGATCGTGGTCGAGGGCACCGACCTGATCTTCGCGATCGATTCCATCCCGGCCGTCCTCGGCATCCTGCCTCCGGACCTGCCGATCGAGGAGAAGCGCTTCGTCGCCTTCACCTCGAACATCTTCGCGATCATGGGGCTGCGCTCCATGTATTTCGCCCTCGCCGGCTTCATGCAGTATTTCCGCTTCCTCAAGCCCGCCCTCGCCTTCGTCCTCGTCTTCATCGGCCTCAAGATGATCCTGCCGTGGGCGGCCGGATTGGGTCAGCCTGCCGGACAGTTCGCCTCCTGGATGCCGGCGCGCTTCGTCGACCACGGCCGCGTCCATTTGCCCACGGAGTTCTCGCTCTCGGTCATCGGACTCACCTTGGCCTTGGCCATCGCGTTCTCCGTGGCCTTCCCGAAGAAGAAATAGCCTCGGTTTGGTATTTCCTCCTCGCCCCCCGTTCGCCACGCTGGGGGCGTGTTCCGAGGCCGTTACCAGCTTTACCTGCCCTACCTGAAGGGGAGTCGTACGCTGCTGGTCTTATCCTTGCTGGCGGCCATCGTCTTCGCGGCCGCCAACGCCTTCGGGCTGCCGTTCCTCATGGGCAAGGTCCTGCCCGCGGTCTTCGGCGACGAAGCCGCCCGCGCGGCCCCCTTGCTTTCGTGGCCGGAGCGTTTCGGCGGCGGTGCGATCCTTTACCTGCCGAAAGGGCATGAGATGCTGTTCGCGGTCGCCTTCCTCCCGGTGGTCATGCTGATCCGCGGGCTCGGCGAGTTCTTTTCGACCTACCTGCTGAACCTCGCGGGTCTGCGCGTCATCGAGGCGGTCCGGCGCGACGTCTTCGGTCGCTTGCAGCAGATGCACCTGGGTTTCTTCGGTCGCCACTCCGTCGGCGACCTGATGGCGCGGCTGATCACGGACGCCAACTCCGTCCGGCTGGTGCTGGTCGACGTGTCCAATGACCTGATCGTCCAGCCGCTGACGCTGGTCTTCGCCTTGGGCTACGTCATCTGGGTCTGCTTCTCGCACGACAGCGGCTTCTGGTTCCTCACCTGCCTGCTCGTCGTGCCGCTGGCGGTGCTGATGGTCCGCTCGGTCGCCCTTCGCATCCAGCGACGCACCCAGCAGGGACTCATCTCTTCTTCCGACCTGAACAGCATCGCCGTCGAGAACCTGCAGTCGGCCCGCGAGATCAGGGCCTATGGCCTGCAGGAGCGCGAAGGGCTTCGTTTCGATGCGGCGAGCCGCGAAGGCCTGCGGATCCAAGGCAAGCTCGTCCGCTACGAGAAGGTCCTCTCGCCGTTGATCGAGCTGACCGCGGCGTCGGGCATCGCCGCCGCCATCGGTTTCGGCGCCGCGGGAGGCTTCACCTTGCCGGAGCTGCTGTCGCTCATCGTCGCCTTCTATTTCGCCTACGGCCCCATCAAGCGCCTCGGCAACGTCACCAGCCGCCTCAGCATGGCCGCGCCCGGACTGGCCCGGCTCGAAGAGATCCTGCGGGCCCGGAGCGAGGTCCCCGACGCCGCCGACGCCCGCCCGCTCGCCCGCGTGCGCGGCGACCTGGAGTTCGTCGGCGTGAATTTCGGTTACGGCGCCGAGCCGGTGCTGGCCGGCGTCACCCTGAGCATTCCCGCCGGCCAATCCGTCGCGCTCGTCGGTCCCAGCGGCGCGGGCAAAAGCACCTTCGTCAACCTGGTGCCGCGGTTCTTCGACCCCCAGCAGGGCGTGATCCGCATCGACGGCCAGGATCTGCGTTCCGTCCGTCAGGCCGACCTCCGCGCGAACATCGCGCTGGTCTCCCAGGAGCCGGTCCTCTTCAACGAATCGATCCTCGAGAACATCCGCCTCGGCCGGCCGGCGGCGACCGACGCCGAAGTCCGTGAGGCCGCCCGTCTCGCCGGCGCGCTCGAGTTCATCGAGGCCCAGCCCGAAGGTTTCCAGACCAAGGTCGGCGAGCGCGGCGGACGCCTTTCCGGCGGCCAGCGCCAGCGCGTCTCGATCGCCCGCGCCTTCCTCAAGGATGCCCCGGTGCTCATCCTCGACGAGGCCACTTCGGCCCTCGACACGGACACCGAGCGCAGCATCCAGCAGTCGCTCGCGCTCCTGATGAAAGGGCGCACGACGTTGATCGTCGCGCACCGCTTCAGCACCATCCGCGACGTCGGCCGCGTGCTGGTCTTCGACGGTGGTCGCATCGTGGCGGACGGCCCGCGCGAGGCGGTCTACGCTTCTTCCGAGTTGTTCCGGCGCCTCTGGGACAATCAGTCCAAGAATCTCGCCTGAGATGCGGCTGCTGGTCGTCAAGTTCACCGGACTGCGCGGCGCGTTGGCCGCGACGGCGGGTCTGCGCACGATCCGCGAGCGGCATCCGGGCGCGCAGGTCACCTTCGTCACCACTCCCGGCTCCGAGCCCGCCCTCGAAGGCTGTCCGGCGGTCGTCGAGACCATCGGCTTCGGCGCCGAAGGTTCGGTGCTGGCGCTCGTCTCCCGTCTGCGTCGGCAACGCTTCGACGTCGCCATCGCGCTGGGCGGTCATTGGCTGGCGAACCGCCTCGTGGCGCTCAGCGGCGCCGGCGTGCGCGCCTGCGGCGGACACGCGCCGTTCTTCCTTCGTCCGCTCATGCATCACCAGGTCTTCGGCGCCGCCGTCGACCCGCATGAGGCCGCCCGCGACCACGAGGTGCTTTCGCGCGTGCTCGGCTTCCACGCTGAGACGCCGGCGATGTGGTTCTCGTCTTCGCGCATGCAGGAGCACGGGATGATGCTGGAGGAAGGCCGTTTCGCCGTGATCCATCCCGGCGCGACGCGGCCGGAGCGCATCCTCGAGATCGACAAGTGGGCCGTCGTCGCCCGCGAGCTCGTCGCCTCCCGCGCGGTCGAACGCATCGTCGTCTCGGCCGGACCGGGTGGCGCCGAGCGTATCATGGCCGAAGCCCTCTGCGGCCTGATCGGCCCCGTCGCGATGTCGACCGGCGGCCGTCTGCGGTTCGCGCAGCTCGCCCGGCTCATCAAGGAATCCCGCCTTTTCCTGGGCGCCGATTCTTCCGTCCTGCAGCTCGCCGCGGCGGTCGGCACGCCCGTCGTCGGCGTCTTCGGTCCATCCGACTACGCCCGGGCTCGTCCGTGGGGCGCCGTGCACCGGGTGGTACGCGTCGACACCACGGTCTTCCCCGGCGAACCTCGCGCCGAATATCTCGCCCGGATGGACCGCGCTTTGGCCCGGATCACCGCCCAGCAGGTCACGCAGGCCGCGGAGGAGGTCCTGCGCATCACGACGCCCTGAGGGCGTCGCTTGACCTGGTCCGCGCAACGCCGACATTAGCCCCGTGTCCACTGCCGCCACCCATTACGACGCCGTCATCATCGGAGCGGGCATGTCCGGACTCGCCGCTGCCGTGCGGCTGGGGATGTTCGGAAGGAAGGTACTTGTCTTGGAGCGTCATAATGTCCCCGGTGGCCTGAATTCCTTCTACGCCCGCGGTAAGCGGAAATATGACGTCGGCCTGCACGCGCTCACCAACTGGGTGCCGGAAGGCGCGAAGGGCGCGCCCTTGGTGAAGCTGATGCGCCAGCTCCGCATCCGTCGCGAGGAGCTTGACCTCTGTCCGCAGCTGGGTTCGCGCGTGACGATGGCCGGGAAGGATCTCCGGCTGAACAACGATTACGAAGCCTTGCTCGCCGACGTCGCCCGCGAGTTTCCGCAGTCCGTCGACCGCTTCCGCGCGCTGGACGCCTGGATCACCGGGCTCGACGAGGCCGCCCTCGAGGCCCACGGCGGCTCGGCCCGCGCGCTCCTTGACGAGCGGCTCGGCGACCCGCTGCTGCGCGACATGCTCCTCCTGCCGACGTGCTTCTACGGCAGCGCGCTTGAGGACGACATCGAGGTCTCCCAGTTCGCCGTCATGTGGCGCTCCCTTTTCCGCGAAGGCTTCGCGCGCCCTTTCGTGGGCGTCCGCCAGGTCATCCGTCTGCTCACCGACCGTTGCCGCGAGCACGGCGTCGAACGGCGCATGAAGTGCGGCGTGACGCGAATCGAAGTGCGGGCCGGCCGCGCGGCCGCGCTCATCCTCGACGACGGCAGCGAGGTCACCGCCGACGCCGTCTATTCTTCGGCCGGCGCCGTCGAGACGATGCGGATGCGTTCGGACGCTCCGCCGGCGGCCGCGGCGGCCGAGATCGGCCGGCTGGGTTACGCCGAGACGATCGCGACCTATGACGCCGCCGCCTTCGCCGGCTTCGGCTGGCAGGATACCATCATCTTCTTCTGCGACGCCGAGCGCTTCAGCTACCGGGCGCCGGCCGACCTCGTCGATCCTCGCTCCGGCGTCGTCTGCATCCCGAACAACTACCAGTACGGCGAGGGCAGGGCGTTGGACGAAGGTTGGCTCCGGGTCACCTCGCTGGCCAATCACGATGCTTGGTGCGCCTTGCCCGAAGCCGAGTATCAGGCCCGCAAGCAGGAGTGGTGCGGCCGCCTCAATCGCGTCGCGCGGGCGCATCTGCCCGCCGTCACGGACGGCGCGCACGACGCCGCGCTGACCTCGACCGACGTCTTCACGCCGCGGACCGTCCGCAAGTTCACCGGCCACCTTAATGGCGCCATCTACGGGGCGACGGTCAAGCGACGCGACGGCCGGACCGACCTCGCCAACCTCTACCTCATCGGGACGGACCAGGGCTTCCTCGGGGTCACCGGCGCAATGTTGTCTGGCATTTCCATGGCCAACCTGCACGGTCTGAAGGCCTAAGCCCGCCGTCATGAGCACCCCCGCAATCCCGGCCGAACCGCGCCCTCTCTGGAAGGATCTCCTGCATCCCGCCGTCATCGTCGGCGCCCTCGGCTACTTCGTCGACATCTACGACCTCACGCTGTTCATGACCGTGCGGGAGAAGAGCCTCAATGGCCTGGGTCTCGGCCACCTTATCACCGGCGCCCCTTGGTATCAGGACCTTCTTTCCTGGCAGATGATGGGCATGCTGCTCGGCGGCATCCTCTTCGGCATCCTCGGAGACCGCATGGGCCGCCTGACCACGCTCTTCGGCTCGATCCTGCTTTATTCCGTCGCGAACATCGCCAACGGACTCGTGGATAGTTTCGGGGCCTATGCGTTCTGGCGTTTCGTCGCCGGACTCGGCCTAGCCGGCGAACTTGGCGGCTGCATCGCGCTGGTTTCCGAATCCTTGTCTAAAGAGCGACGCGGTTACGGGACGGCGGTGGTGGCCACTGTCGGCGTCTTCGGCGCGGTCGTCGCCGGCTATATGGCTGACCATGTGGACGCCATCGGCGCCTTGGTCGGGACGGAAGGCTGGCGCATGAGCTACTTCATCGGTGGTGGCCTAGGCTTGCTGCTGCTGCTGCTCCGCGTCGGGGTCCATGAGTCCGGCATGTTCCATCACGCCAAGGAGAATGGCGCCGAAGGCGACGTGAAGCGCGGAGACTTCCTCGCTTTGTTCACGTCCCGTGACCGGTTCGTCCGTTACGCCCGCTGCGTACTGATCGGCCTGCCGACATGGTATATGATCGGTATCCTCGTCCAGCGCGCCTCCACGGTCTTCGCGCCGGCGTCGGGCATCACCGGCGAGCCCGTGAAGACGAACTGGGCCGTTGCGGCTTTCTACCTCGGCCTGACCTTCGGTGACCTCGCCAGCGGCGTCGGCAGCCAGCTGCTCCGCTCCCGCCGCAAGGTGGTCGCTGGCTTCCTGGCCTTCAGCCTGGCGTGCGTCGTGCTCTATCTCTTCGGCGCCGATGGCTGGACCTCCGCGGCCTATTACCGCCTGATCTTCCTGATGGGCCTCGGCATGGGCTATTGGGCTCTCTTCGTCACGATCGCGGCCGAGCAGTTCGGCACCAACCTGCGCGCCACGGTGGCGACGACCGTGCCGAACTTCGCGCGCGGTTCGCTCGTGCTGCTCACCTTCGGCTTCACGCAGCTCACCGGCACCAAGGAGCTCCCGTTCCTGGCGCCCTCTCTCGCGGGCGCGGTCCTCGGTGTGATCTGTTTCGGCGCCGCCTTCTACGCCCTCTGGGGCATGGAAGAGACCTTCGGCAAGGACCTCGACTACCAGGAGCAGAAGTAAGCGTCGCCGCTTACTTCTTCGTCGGGGCGGGCGCGTCGGCCACGCAGCGGAGGCCGGCGTGATTCGTCGATGTCAGGGTGTCGAGGCCCTGGCGCGAAGTCGGCCGGTAGCGGAAGCAGTAGCCTTCGTCGCAGAGCCAGGATCCGCCGCGGATCACGTGCTGGCCGAAGCCGGTCTTCTCGGGGTCGTGGCCGATGGCCGGTCCGATGGGGCCGTCCTTGGGCGAGACCTTGTAGTAATCGAGGCCATACCAGTCTTCGCACATCTCCCAGACGTTGCCGGAGATGTCGTAGAGGCCGTAACCGTTGGGCGGGAAGGACCTGGCCGGAGCCACGGCGGTGAAGCCGTCGGCGCCGCTGTCGCGTTCCGGGAACTTACCCTGCCAATGGTTGCTCATGATCTTGCCGTTCGGACGTTCTTCGTCGCCCCAGACGTAGGGCTTGTCCTTCAGTCCGCCGCGGGCGGCGAACTCCCACTCGGCCTCGGTCGGCAGGCGCTTGCCCGCCCACTTGGCGTAAGCCTGGGCATCCTTATAGGTCAGGCAGACCACCGGATGGTCCATGCGTTGCTCGATCGACGAGGCCGGTCCGTCCGGATGACGCCAGTTGGCGCCGGCGGTGAACTTCCACCAAGGCAGGTCGGCGCCGCCGCACTGGAAAGGGTTCACGCCGGAGACGCGCTGGAAGACGAGCGAGCCACCTTTCAGGTATTCCTTCGGAGCGTTGGGGAATTCGCGCGGATCGAGATCCTTCTCGGCGTCGGTCACGTAGCCGGTGGCGTCGACGAACCGCTTGAACTGGGCGTTGGTCACCTCGGTGACGTCCATCCAGAATCCTTTGATCATGACCGCGTGCGCCGGGGCTTCTTCCGCGTGCTTCTCATCGGCCTTGTCGGTGCCCATCGTGAATTCTCCTCCAGGGATCCAGGCCATGCTGGCCAGGGGATCCTCCGCCGAGGGGCGGAGGCCGAGCAAGATGAAGGGGGCGGCCATGAGCACGATGGCGATCGTGATGATCCAGGTCTTGGCCTGACTCGCAGGACTGGGGCGGGCGTCGTTTTCCATGGGGGTGCTCTTTTTTACGAAAGGGGCAGGGCAGGGCGAACCTTTTACGGGGAGGGGCGCATATCGCCTCGCCCAGCGGGACTTTTCTGCCTTATCCAAGGCGCATGAGTTCGACCCAAGAAGAAGTCCTCCAGATCTTCCGCGATTCCAAGGCCCTCCTGACCGGCCACTTCGTCCTCCGCTCCGGCCTGCACAGCGGCCATTTCTTCCAGTGCGCCCAGGTCTGCCAGCACATGGACAAGGTCACCCGCCTCATCGAGCTGCTCCGTCCGAAGCTCGCCGCTCATCCCTGCGACACCGTCCTCGCCCCGGCGATGGGCGGGCTGGTCGTCGGTCAGGAGATCGCCCGTCAGCTCGGCGTGCGCTTCGTCTTCGCCGAAAAGGAGAACGACAAGCTGGTCCTTCGTCGTAACTTCACCTTCCGTCCTGGCGAGCGCGTGATCGTCGCCGAAGACGTCGTCACCCGTGGCGGCCGCGCCCAGGAGTGCCTGGACATCCTCAAGGCCGCTGGCGCCACCGCCGTCGGCGTGGCTTCCCTAGTCGACCGGTCGGCCGGTCAGACCAAATTCAGCGTCCCCTTCATTTCTTTGCTGGAGTTGAACTTCCCGACCTATGCGGCCGATGCGGTGCCCGCCGAATTGGCTAAGCTGCCGGCGACCAAGCCGGGTTCCTGAGCCGCCGGTCCGTCGGGCGGTATTTTGGCTTAAAAACGAGGGCTAAGGGTGCCTTTGACGCCTTGTGCCTTGCACCAAGGCGGGGGCTTCCCTACGCCAAACCACTCACTTTCCATGGATCGCAAGAACTTCTTCCTGGGTAT
>Ga0255081_1000434_pt1 | contig 10483 bp, 8 predicted proteins | sample Colum_Colum_RepA_FD_188456 | JGI IMG/M metagenome (GOLD analysis project Ga0255081, IMG submission 188456) | Freshwater microbial communities from Columbia River, Oregon, United States - Colum_Colum_RepA_8h | ecosystem: Environmental > Aquatic > Freshwater > River | place: USA: Oregon | collected... | reverse complement strand
GAGCACACACGGTGACACACATCTCGGTGGAGACGACTGGGACCAGCGCATCATCGATTGGTTGGTGCAACAGTTCAAGGGTGCTCACAACATCGATCTCGCTCAAGACCGCATGGCAGCACAGCGTCTGAAGGAAGCTGCTGAGAAGGCCAAGATCGAACTGTCGCAAGTGCAGCAGACCCAGATCAACCTTCCATTCATCACCGCAACAGCCGAAGGGCCGTTGCACCTCGACGAGACGTTGTCACGTGCGAAGTTCCAAGAAATGACCGCCGACCTCATCGAGCGTTGTCGTGTGGCATTCGAACAGGCCATCAAAGATGCTGGTCTTACCAAGGGTCAGATCAACCACGTCATCTTGGTTGGCGGTTCCACTCGCATGCCGGCAGTACAAGACCTCGTCATGGCACTGACAGGCAAAGAAGCGAACAAGTCAGTGAACCCCGACGAAGTCGTAGCCGTCGGCGCCGCAATTCAGGCAGGCGTGCTGAAGGGCGACGTGAAAGACGTGTTGCTCCTCGACGTCACACCGTTGTCTCTTGGTATCGAAACAAAGGGAGGTGTCATGACGCGTCTCATCGAGCGCAACACGACCATTCCTACGCGTCGCACTGAAGTGTTCACCACGGCCGATGACAATCAACCTTCGGTTGAAATTCATGTGCTGCAGGGTGAGCGCGAGATGGCCAGTTACAACAAGACGCTCGGCAAGTTCCAGCTCGTCGACTTGCCACCAGCACCGCGTGGTGTGCCGCAAATCGAAGTCACATTCGACATCGATGCGAACGGCATCGTTCATGTGTCTGCAAAGGACCGGGCAACCAACAAGGAACAGTCAATGACCATCACCGGTCAGTCCTCGTTGAACAAAGATGACATCAACAAGATGGTGAAAGACGCCGAGGCACACGCGGAGGAAGATCGTCGTCGTCGTGAAGAAGCCGAAGTGCGTAACAACGCTGACTCGCTCGTGTATCAGACGGAAAAAGTACTGCGCGAGCAGGGTGACAAGGTGTCTGCTGACGAGAAGGATGCCGTCGAAGGTCCACTCGGAGAGTTGAAGACCGCAATCGCCGGAACCGACATCGAAGAAATCAAGTCCGCAACCGAGAAACTCATGTCAGCGAGCCAGGCATTCAGTCAGAAGCTGTATGAAGCAGCCGCTCGCGACTCGAATGCCGCCGGTACGTCTGCATCTGGTGCTGGTCAAGTGAACGATGACGAAATCGTCGACGCTGAGATCGTCGACGAGAAGTGATTCGGTAGCAAACGATGGATGCCGAAATGGTCGACGAGCCAACCGACACTGATGAGTCGATGCCCGCAAGCACAGAGGATGCGTCGGAGGTCGTAGAACACGACATCGACAAGCTGCTCTCCGAGCGAGACGAATTCAAAGACATAGCTTTGCGATTGCAGGCAGACTTCGAGAACTACAAGAAGCGTGTGGCCTCCACCCAGACCGACGAGGTCGACCGTGCCACCGGGAAAGTCGTGGAAGCATTGTTGCCAGTGCTCGATGCATGTGAGGCCGCGTTCTCGCATGGCGTCGAAGGCGTCGAGCCCGTGTGGAGCTCGCTCATCGGTGCATTGCAGAAGCAAGGTCTTGAAGCCCTCGACTTGCTGGGCAAGACGTTTGACCCTGCACTCGCCGAGGCAGTGGCAAGCGAACCAGGCGACGGATCAGAGCCGGTCGTGCTCGAAGTGATGCGCACCGGATATCGCTGGAAGGGCAAAGTTCTTCGTGCCGCGATGGTCAAGGTGAGGGGCTAGTCGTCATGGCTGCCCAACGCGAGTGGTTCGAGAAGGACTACTACGCGGTTCTTGGTGTGTCGCAAACGACGTCACACAAGGACATCACCAAGGCGTATCGAAGATTGGCACGCGAGTTCCATCCAGATGCGAATCCAGGCAACGCTCAAGCAGAAGAACGATTCAAAGAAATCTCAGCGGCGTACGACGTGGTCGGCGATGAAACTCGGCGCAAGGAATACGACGAGGTTCGGCGCATGGGTCCAATGGGTGGCTTTGCTGGACCTGGTGGTCAGACGTTCAACTTCGACACCGGAGATGGTCTTGGTGACCTGCTTGGTCAGATGTTCGGTCGGGGTAAGCGAAGCGGAGCAGGTGTCGGGCCGCAGCGCGGCGGTGACATCGAGGCAAAGTTGACGCTCGACTTCATCGATGCGGCGCACGGGCTCACCACGTCCTTACATCTCACGGCCGATTCTCAATGCACTTCGTGCAATGGTTCGGGTGCACGACCTGGTACTTCTCCGAAGACCTGTGGTGCGTGTGCTGGTCGTGGGTCGGTGGCGAACAACCAGGGATTCTTTGCGATGTCCAACCCCTGTACATCGTGCGCCGGTCGTGGCGTCATCATTGAACACGCGTGTTCTACATGTCGTGGTACCGGGATTGAACATCGTCCACGGGAAGTGAAGGTGCGAATTCCTGCTGGCGTCAATGATGGTCAGCGCATCCGGTTGAAGGGTCGCGGTGCACCAGGTCGTAACGGAGGACCAGCAGGAGACTTGTTTGTCGAGTGCAACGTGGCCCCACACTCGGTGTTCGGTCGCGATGGAGTGAATCTGACTCTTCGCGTGCCGGTGTCGTTTACTGAAGCGACGCTCGGGTCCACCATTTCAGTTCCAACACTCGATGGCGGTGACGTGGGACTTCGCCTGAAACCCGGCACTCAGCCTGGCTCACGCCATCGCGTGAAGGGCAAAGGAATCGTCACCGACAAGGCAACTGGTGATCTCATCGTCACTGTTGACGTTGTCGTTCCTACGTCGCTCAATGACGATGAGCAAAAGATCATCGACCAACTCTCTGACGTGCTGCGCAATCCTCGCGTGCAGAAGGCTGGCAAATCATGAGGCATGAACAGCAAGCGGTGTATGTCATCTCGGTAGCGGCACAGTTGGCTGGCGTCCACCCGCAGACACTTCGTATCTACGAGCGGCGCGGCCTTTTGTCCCCAGCACGGACTGCCGGAGGCAATCGTCGCTACAGCGATGCCGATATTTCTCGACTTCGTCGTATCGCCGAGCTTGCAGAACTGGGCATGAACTTGGAGGGAATCCGCCACGTCATGTCACTAGAAGCCGAAGTGGAACGGTTGCGCGAGGAAGTCGTACATCTGCGCCGCGCATTCGAAGAAGCGACCGTCGACGCAGAGCGTCGTGTACGGCGCGACCTCGTGCCGTTGCGACAGACCATCGCTGTGTTCGGTCAACGACCGTCGATATTCGATCAACACTCCTGACCCCTCAAGGAGACTCCCAATGGCACTCGATCCAAAAAAATGGACAACCAAGACCCAAGAGGCAGTTGCCGCTGCTGGTGACACAGCCCGCTCGATGGGCAACCCTGAAGTCACGCCTGACCACGTGATGGTTGCACTATTGGCACAACCTGAAACTGTGGTTACACCAGTACTCACGAAACTCGGTATTGCACCCGGCATGTTGCGCGAGCGTTCTGACGAGGCAATCAAGAAGTTGCCCCGCACCACCGGTGGTGACGAGCCGCGCATGAACCGTGAGTTGGCGAACGTGTTTGCCAATGCAGAGTCCGCTCGCAAGGACTTGCACGACGACTATTTGTCTGTTGAGCACCTACTTCTGGCAATGAATCAACGTGTCGGAGTTGGCAGTGAGGAATTGCTGCAGGCACTGCGAGACGTGCGTGGTTCACATCGCGTCACAAGCCAAGACCCCGAGACACAATTCCAAGCGCTTGAGCGATACGGCGTGGATCTCACCGCACGTGCTCGAGAAGGAAAGATCGACCCTGTCATCGGTCGCGACGAAGAGATTCGTCGCGTCATTCAGGTGTTGTCTCGTCGCACGAAGAACAACCCAGTTCTCATTGGTGAACCGGGCGTTGGGAAGACAGCGATAGTCGAAGGCCTTGCGCGTCGCATCGCCGATGGCGACGTGCCCGAAGGTTTGAAGACAAAGCGCCTCGTCAGCCTTGACCTTGGCTCAATGCTGGCAGGTGCAAAGTACCGCGGTGAGTTCGAGGAACGCCTGAAGGCAGTGCTGAAAGAAATCACCGATGCTCAAGGTGAGATCATCACATTCGTTGACGAATTGCACACACTTGTCGGGGCGGGCGGTGCTGAAGGTGCGATGGATGCAGGAAACATGATCAAGCCGATGCTCGCTCGAGGTGAACTTCGCATGATCGGCGCCACGACGCTCGATGAGTATCGCAAGTACGTGGAGAAAGACCCTGCACTCGAGCGCCGTTTTCAGCAGGTGTATGTGGGTGAGCCCACCGTCGAGGCAACGATCGCGATTCTGCGTGGTTTGAAGGAACGCTACGAAGTTCACCATGGTGTGCGCATTCAAGACACTGCACTTGTAAGTGCTGCGGTGCTGTCGAATCGCTACCTCACAAATCGGTTCTTGCCAGACAAAGCCATCGACTTGGTCGACGAAGCCGCGAGCAAACTTCGTATCGAAATTGATTCGCTTCCCACAGAGATCGATGTTGTCCAGCGACGCATCCTGCAACTGGAGATCGAGAAGGTCGCACTAGAGAAGGAAACCGATGCTGCCTCGAAAGAGCGGCTCGAAAACCTCGACGATGAGCTGAGCCGTTTGCAGTCTCAAGTGGAAGAGATGAAAGGCCATTGGAACGCTGAGCGCGAAGCAATTGCCGCCATCCGCAGTCTCAAGGAAGAGCTCGAGTCTCTGCGAACAACCGTTGAACGCGAGCAAGATCTGGAGAAGGCTGCCGAAATTCGTTACGGTCGAATTCCCGAGCTCGAAAAGCGCATCTCCGATGCGACGGCACATCTCGACCAGTTGCAGACCAGCAAACGGATGTTGAAAGAGGAAGTCGATGCCGAAGACATTGCCGAAGTCGTGTCGAAGTGGACTGGCGTTCCTGTCAGTCGCTTGATGGAAGGTGAGATGCACAAGCTGGTGCACCTCGAAGATCTTCTGCATCAGCGCGTGATCGGCCAGGACGATGCTGTCGCCGCCGTCGCCAACGCCATTCGCCGCAGTCGGGCAGGCTTGTCCGACCCGAATCGTCCGATTGGTTCGTTCATGTTCCTCGGGCCAACCGGCGTCGGCAAGACAGAGCTTGCTCGTGCACTCGCAGAGTTCTTGTTCGACGACGAACGTGCCATGGTGCGCATCGACATGGCCGAATACATGGAGAAGTACTCGGTCAGTCGACTCATAGGCGCGCCCCCCGGGTACATCGGATATGACGAAGGCGGCCAGCTCACCGAAGCAGTGCGCCGCCGTCCCTACAGCGTGGTGCTGCTCGACGAAGTCGAAAAGGCTCACCCTGATGTGTTCAATGTGTTGCTACAGGTGCTCGACGATGGACGACTCACCGATGGTCAAGGACGCACGGTTGACTTCACCAATGTTGTGCTCATCATGACCAGCAACTTGCCGGGTGAACCCATCGACTATTTCAGGCCCGAGTTTGTGAATCGAATTGATGAAATTGTGCGTTTCCGTTCACTCACCAGAGACGACCTTGGCGCGATTGTTGAGATTCAACTTCAACACCTGATTGACCGTATGGCCAGCCGTCGCATAGCACTTCAAGTCACGCCGGCTGCTCGCGTGTGGTTGGGAGAGCAGGGGTATGACCCCACATTCGGTGCGCGACCATTGAAGCGACTCATCCAGAAAGAAATAGCCGACCCGTCTGCAGTATTGATCCTCGAAGGCAAAGTGCCTGAAGATGGTGCCGTACGTGTCGATGTTGATGGTGACGTTTTGGCCGTCACATCCGTCGAGGCGATAACACTCAGCTGAGTCGTCGACGAACGGCGTTGCCGTGTGCGGGGAAGCCTTCGTGTGCGGACAATGCTTCGATTGATGGTGCAAGATCACGCAGCGCCCGTTCATCTGCGCGAGCGACGGCGGTGCGCTTCATGAAGGTCTCGACAGTGATTCCTGATGAGACGTGAGCAAACCCGCTCGTTGGCAACGATGCCGGGCAACCGATCACGAAGTTCGCAGCACTAAACGGCGTGTGTTGACCGATGAGAATTTCACCGGCGTTCACGATGCCACCGACGACACTGTCGACACGTGAGGCATCAACTGCAACTTGAAGGTGTTCGGCAGCGAAGCGATTGGCAACTTGAACCGCATTCTCGAGAGTGTCGACCAACACCGCACCGCCATTGTCGCCGAGTGATGAACGCGCTGCTGCCGCGCGCACCGGCGGTAAGTCGGCAAGTTGTCGCGCAAGGTGGGTATCGACATCATCGATGAGTGAAGCTGAATCGGTGACGAGAACAACTGTGCTGTCGGTGCCATGTTCGGCTTCAATCAACAAGTCGGCTGCCACGAGATCTGCACGCGCAGTGCTGTCAGCAATGACAAGACTCTCAGTGGGTCCAAGCAGCATCATGGTGGCGAGGCCATGGCGCTGCATCTCGACTTGGGCAATCGTCACTGCAGGACTTCCTGGTCCGACGACTTTGCGCACTCGTGGAATGGTGTTTGTTCCGAAACCAAGTGCGGCGATTCCAGCAGGTCCGTTGACTCGAAACACATCGCGCAGCCCGAGCAGTCGACACACCACAAGCACGGCTGGGTCCACGTCGCCGTTTCCGCCGGGAACAGGGGGAACGATGACGACGACTTTCGGAACACCGGCGACAACTGCGGGCACGCCAAGTTGATACGCAACCGATGGATAGCTTGCTTTGCCACTTGGCACGAACAGGCCGGCACTTGAGATGGGCGTCACCTTCTCACCAGCAGTGAGACCGGGCTGGATCTCGATTGACCAGTCGGACATGCGAGCGAGCAGAGCATCATTGAAGCGACGCACGTTGTCGATTGCCTCGCGAAGCGCACGTTCGGTGGCAGAGTCGACCGTTGCCGCGTCGATCTCGTCGCCGGTTACGCGCAGTTGGTTGGGTTTCAGTGTGATGCCGTCGTGGGTGGCGAGCGCGTCGCAGACCGCCTGGTCGCCACGAGCTCGGACATCGTCGATGATTGTGGTGATGGAATTATGAAGTCCGGAGTCGAAAATGTCGTCGAGACCACGTCGACACAGCGCATCGCGCTGGTCCTCAGTGAGTGTTGACCACACTTGGCGTCGAAGAACCACTGTCACCGATGGGAAACCTACCGTTCGGTGCCGTCGTGCTTGAGCCGATTTACAACTACAAGCCGCTAGAGTTCACTTACGTTCCGAAGGAGGAGCGTTCATGCCCGTCACCACAGTCGTCGGTACCCAGTGGGGTGATGAAGGCAAGGCCAAGGTCATTGATCTTCTCTCGGCTTCGCAAGACTTCGTGGTGCGCTATCAGGGCGGCCACAACGCGGGGCACACAGTCGTCGTTGGAAGCGAGCGTTACGCCCTTCAGCTCATCCCAAGTGGTGTGTTGTATGGCACCGTCACTCCTGTCATCGGTAACGGAGTCGTGGTCGACCTTCCGACACTGTTCAAGGAAATCGACTCGCTTGAGAGTCGCGACGTAAGTTGCGCCCGCTTGAAGGTCTCGAGCCAGGCACACCTCATCTTCCCGTGGCATCAAGCCATTGATGCAGCGATGGAGTCAGGTCGCGGTGACGGCAAGATCGGCACAACGCTGAAGGGAATCGGGCCGGCATACGCCGACAAAGTTCGTCGCGTTGGTATTCGTGCGGGTGCGGTGCTTGATCCGCAGTCGTTTGAGAAGTCGGTGCGCGAGCGTGCGATTGCTGCACAGAAGGAAATTGCAATGTTGGGGGGCGAGGCAATTGACATCGACGAAGTTGTCACACAGTTTGTGGCTCTCGGTTCACGGTTGGTTCCTTACATTGCTGACACAGTGAATGTGTTGCACGACGCCAAAGATGCGAAGAAGCGCATCTTGCTAGAGGGCGCGCAAGCAACCTTCCTCGACATTGATCACGGCACTTATCCGTTCGTTACTTCGTCGAACCCGACGTCAGGGGGAGCAGCAGCTGGCACAGGGCTCGGTCCACGTGACATGACTCGCATCGTCGGCATCGCGAAGGCGTACACCACGCGCGTTGGTTCTGGTCCATTCCCTTCCGAGCTCACCGATGAACTGGGTGACAAGTTGGTTGACATCGGTCGTGAGTTTGGCACGGTTACTGGTCGCCGTCGCCGCACAGGCTGGCTTGACACAGTCATGTTGAAGCATGCCGTGCGAGTGAACTCACTCACTGATATCGCGCTCACGAAGCTCGACGTGCTCGACACGTTCGACGAAGTGAAGGTGTGCATCGGCTACAAGTTGAACGGCGTGATACTCACTGGTTACCCCGATCGCAGTGAATTGCTCGACGACATTGAACCGATGTACGAGTCACTCTCAGGTTGGAAAACGTCGCTGAGTGGGGTTTCGCGATTCGAAGACCTCCCCGAGAGCGCACGCGCACTAGTACGAATCGTCGAGCGCGAGACCGGCATCCCGGTCAGCATGATCGGCACTGGGCCAGAGCGCGATGCTGTCATCGTGCGCGATGACGTAAAGGTGCCCGCATGATCGACAGGTATTCACTCCCGGACATGGCGGCAATCTTCACCGATGAGGCGCGCATGCAGCGTTGGGTCGAGGTTGAAGTCGCAGTGCTCGAAGCACTCGCGGAAAATGGAGGGGCATCGCCTGATCATGCCCTGGCATGTCGCACCAACGCTCCAACCGTCGATGCAGCGTTTGTACATGAAGTTGCCGAGCGAGAGAAGGTCACTGACCACGATGTCGCAGCCTTTGTCGACGTCTTGCAACAAAAAGTCGGCATGCCGCACGGTGCTTGGCTGCACCACGGTCTCACCAGCACTGACGTGGTCGACACCGCACAGTGCTGGGCCTTGCGCGATGCAGCAGATCTGCTCATCGAAGCCCAATCTGATCTCATCGAGGCCCTTGTCGAACTTGCGCGGGCACACAAGGACACCCCAATGATTGGCCGCACGCACGGCGTTCACGCCGAGCCGACCACCTTTGGCGCAAAAGTCGCTTTGTGGGCGCTACAGGTTGATCGTGATCGTCAACGCATGATGGAAGCTCGGGCGAACATCGCCGTGTGCAAGTTGTCCGGAGCGGTCGGCACTTATTCGAATATCTCACCCGAGGTTGAGGCGCACGTCGCAGATCACCTTGGGCTCATCCCTGTCCCGGCGACACAGGTCATTGCGCGTGATCGGCATGCCGAATACTTGTGGGCGTGTGCTTCGACTGCGACGACCCTTGAGTCAATCGCCGTCGAACTTCGACATCTGCAACGCACCGAAGTAGGCGAAGTGCGTGAGGGTTTCAAGGTGGGCCAGAAGGGTTCCTCAGCGATGCCACACAAGCGCAACCCGATCTCTGCCGAGACAATTACCGGGCTATCACGTGTCGTGCGGTCGCACTTGAATGTCGGATTGCAAGACGTTGCTCTCTGGCATGAACGTGACATCTCACATTCCTCGGCTGAGCGCATTGTCTTGCCCGACGCGTCATTGGCGACTCACTACATGTTGCGTCGCATGGTTCGTCTCATTTCAGGTCTCGAAGTGGATGCGCAGAGGATGCGCGAAAATCTCGACATGCTGAACGGCGTCGTGTTCTCGCAGTCAGTGTTGCTGAAGTTGGTCGAAGCAGGGTCTACCCGTGACGACGCATACCGCATCGTGCAAGAAGCAGCCGCACAGGCGATGACACGGTCCCAGTCATTTCGTTCAGTCCTCGAAGAGAACCCGAAACTTGGCTTGACATCTGCTGATTTCGACGAAGCATTCGATGTGAGACGCGTGTTGCGTCATGCAGCACGCGCAGTTGAGGCGCTCAACTACCTCGACTGAAGTCACTCTGGTGTGATGCCGGCTTTCTTCAACACCACAGGTGACACGCCAAATTCGATCCATGCATGCCAGCTGATGTCATTGCGTTTGCTGAATGACTTCGCCACCTTCACAAACTTTGCTTCAGCTTTGGACACTTCGACTTTCGACTTCATCGCTTTCAACTCCATCGTGAGACTCAATCGTTCCTGCACGAGTCGTACTTTGGTCAGCGAGTCAGCGATGGTGATTTCGTTTGCGATCTTGTCCAACCGCCGAGTGATTGATTCAGGTGTACGGCGACGTCCACGGCGAGGTTTGGTTGCCTCGACGATGTCGAGGTACTCGCGGATGGTGCGACCTTCGGTGCGTCCATTGGCGAGGGCTCGTTTATGACTGTCGGACATTTCGGTTGCTCGGGCACGCTTCTTGGCGGCGGACGACTTCTTGGTGGCGGAGCGGCGGGCTGTGGTCACTTCACGAAAGTAGCAATTTAAAACGCACGATTTTCTATTTAGTTGCAAAACAAAACTCATTCGCAATGCTGAAAACGAGAGGCAGGTAGGGTCAAAACAATGGTCTCGACCAACTACCCCCACACCCCCTCCGGTCTGCCTGAACTTGATCCCGCTCGGTCAGCCCTGCGTGACCATGTTTTTGCCCATTCATTGAAGACCGGCGACTTCACGTTGAAGTCCGGTCGTAG
>Ga0255081_1000433_pt1 | contig 10519 bp, 14 predicted proteins | sample Colum_Colum_RepA_FD_188456 | JGI IMG/M metagenome (GOLD analysis project Ga0255081, IMG submission 188456) | Freshwater microbial communities from Columbia River, Oregon, United States - Colum_Colum_RepA_8h | ecosystem: Environmental > Aquatic > Freshwater > River | place: USA: Oregon... | reverse complement strand
GGTATGGGTATCTTCGCATTACTGAAATTTATGCAGACACGTATCGCATCAGAGCAGCTGAAAGAATCTCGCCAACTCGCGTTGGAATTATCACAAACGCACGTGGAACAGAGATTGAGTATTACACAGTGGACAACATTCCAGTTCCAGATTCTGGCGTCGGTGCTCTTGCAGTGTTTTACGGAAACGATGAAGGAATTTTGAATCGTGCTGGTCGCACAATCAAAGCCGGTGCAGAATTGGAACGTGCAGCGGTTATGTATGCACGCGAGCCAGTTCCAACGATGGTCTTGAAATCTAATGGCACTGCACTTCCAGCAGATCGCATTGCGAAACTTCTTGAATCGTGGGGCAGTGCTCGACGCAATCGTTCAACTGCATTCTTAAACGCTGACGTTGAATTGCAAGCTTTAGGATTTGACCCAGAGAAATTGCAGCTTAATCAAGCTAGATCCTACGTGGCAACTGAATTAGCTCGTGCGTGTGGCATTCCGGCTTACTACGTCGATGCTGAAACTGGCTCCAGTATGACTTACTCCAACGCAGCTCTATCACGTCAATCTCTTGTCGATTTCTCGCTGAGAAATGTAATGACCAGCATTGAAGAGCGTCTTTCAATGACTGGAATGCCAAATGATTTCGTTCCGGCATCGCAAGAAGTTAAATTCGACCTTGATGATTATTTGCGTGGATCTGCAAAAGAACGCGCAGAAGTTTACAAAATGCTTTATGACATAGGTGCAATCACAACAGACGAAATCCGAAGAGAAGAGGACATGATCTCATGAAAGAAACAAAGCCAACTCCGATGAATCTGGACTTTTCAATCAAAGTCACGGCAACGGACTTTCCAAAGCGAGAAATCTCTGGACGTATCGTCACCTGGAATGAAACTGGATCTACATCAGCCGGAGCGACATCATTCAAGCCAGGATCAATTACTTTTGGCGATTCAACTAAATTATTACTTGAACATCGCCGTGAAGCGCCAATCGGATTCTTGAAGAGTTACAAAGTCACCGATGATGGAATCGATGCGACTTTCGCTATCGGAAATACGACCGCAGGCAACGACAGTCTGGTCGAGGCATCTTCCGGATTACGCGACGGCTTTAGTGTCGGCGTACTAGCTGAAAAGTATAAAAACGTCGATGGCGTCTTAGTTATTAGCGCAAGCGCGCTTAAGGAAGTCTCGCTGGTAACAGATCCAGCAATTGCCAGCGCAAAAGTTGCCGTCGCAGCTAGTGAAACAGAAGATTCTGAATCAGAGCCACAAGCCGAAGAGTCAGAAACAAACACACCAACAATCGAAGGAGAAAACGAAGTGGAATCAACTCCAGCCGTTCCCGAAGCAGCAGCCGAAGCGGTTGAAGCTTCCAAAGTCGTAACAGCAACAGATGCAACTCGTCCGTTGTACTTCACCAAGCCACGTTCACCAATTGCAACTCCAGGGGCATACCTTGAGCACACAATTAAGGCGAAGCTAGGCAACGAAGATTCTCGTCAGTACGTAATGGCTGCCGATGATTCATTCACAACAAATCCAGCGTTCTCACCAGTTTCATACATTCGCGACGTTGCAACTAATACAACAATGGTTCGTCCAACAATCGACGCATGCGGTGGCTCACGTCCACTTAATTCATACGGAATGACAGTGTCAATTCCTAAGATCACTGCTAACTCAACAGTGGCAACAGTGGCAGAAGGTGGAGATCCAACTGGAACTACCCAAATTACCTCAGCCTATGTGAACGCAACTGTAATTAAAAAAATGGGTTTCCAACGCTACAGCGTTGAGCTCCTTGACAGGTCAGATCCAAGCTTTTATGAAATTATGCTCCAGAATTTACGCGAAGGCTATGCTCAAGCAACTGACGAATATGTAATTGCTCAAATTGTTGCTGGTGGAACACAAGCTGCAACAACAGCTGCAACATCAGCTGGCATCATTTCATTCGTATCAACAGAAGCAGCAGCTGCATACAACGCAACAAAGCGCACTGCAACTGCATACGTTGCTGGAACATCACAGTGGTCACTCTTGATGGGTGCAACTGATTCAACTGGCCGTCCAATTTACAACGCTCAGCCAGTAGCACAAAATGCCGGTGGCACTGCAACTCCAACATCACTTCGCGGAAACGTGCTAGGCCTTGATCTCTATGTCGATGCCAACATGGTTTCAACAACAATCGATGATTCAGCATTCATCATCGAGCCACGTTCAATCGAGATTTTTGAATCTCCTGCGCTAACACTTTCAGCCAATGTTCCAACATCGGGCGAAATTGAATTGGCACTTTACGGATATGTCGCAGCAGGTGTGACATTCGCCGGCGGTCTCCGTCGTTTCAACCTAACCTGATCCAACTAATCATGGCCTAGATGCGCTCCCGTATCTAGGCCAGCCGAATACGAAGGGACGATGAAATGCCATCTATCATTACTGCATCGCAACTGCGAACAGTCTTGGGCGTTTCGTCGTCCCTGTATTCAGATGCTTACCTTGACGGAATCATTGATTCTGCCGAACAAGTAATTTTGCCGATGCTGACTGCCAATCAAGCTGCAATCGCCGGCGTTTATCTTCAAAACAATGTCGCCTATTACGTCACGCAACGTCCCAACACTTTCGTTGAGGGTCAAACAGTTGTGGTCACTGGTTGCGTTCCATCGACTTTCAACGGAACAGTCACAGTCACATCAAATTACTGGGAGACGTTTCCATTCATTCCAGTGTTCAACCTTTACTCTGGCGCGATTTATGTCTTTACAGCTGCTAAGACAAACGCAAACATTTCTTTCCGCGAAGTCATACCAGCTGGCGTTGCTTACTTATCCGGAGCCAATGCCGCCACACTTTACGCATCAACTCCGGCAGTCGAACAAGCTGTGACGATTGTGAGTGTGGAGATTTTCCAATCCGTGGTCGCTCCAGGTGGCCAAATAGAAGGCGTCGATTTCACGCCATCGCCTTATCGCATGGGACGATCCTTAATGAACAGAGTGGTCGGATTACTTTCGCCATACCTTGACACTTCGACGATGGCCATCTAATGCCTACACCAACAACAATTGCAACCAACGTTCGCGGCACTCTTGCAACAGCTCTAGGTGGCGTCGTTGCTTCCGTTTATTCATCTCCGCCAGAAGCAGTCATTCCGCCGGCTTGCGTAATCGTTCCCGATTCGCCTTACTTAGAAACGACAACAATCGGCAAGTCTGCGGTGCGCGTGAAAATCAATTTCGTGGTCACTGCGGCCGTTGCATATAACAACACGGCCGGAGCACTGGACAATCTTGAGCAACTTATTATCAGCATCATCGCAGCGATGCCAGCAGGATATGAAGTCGGAGACGTTCAACGTCCGACAATCCAGCAGGTCGGCGCGACCAACCTACTAGTGGCGGATCTCGCGGTCAGCACTTACTACACACAACAGACAATCTAAGGAGATAGACAAATGCCAACAACTATCGTCACGGGTCGCGACATAACCTTCACCCTAAATTCAGTGAATTATGACGCGCAAACAACTGCGGTCACTCTGGTCAATGCGCCAGTGATCACTACATATCAGACACTCGATGGCAAGGCTTACAAGCACATCGATGATCAATGGACTCTCAACATCTCACTTCTTGCAGACTGGGGCGCAACCTCATCACTCTTTGAAGCGATGTGGACTGCATTCACTTCATCTCCAAATACTGCACTCGCATTCACACTTATATCAGCGACTGGTGCATCATTTGCTGGCAACGTCTTTCCAGTGGCTCCAACTGCTGGCGGCGCAGCTCCAGATGCTCAGACTGATACCTGGGCGATGCTCTGCTCAACAACACCAGTTCTCACAATCACCTGATCCAACCAATAGAAACGGGAGCACCAAATGAGACTACCAATCACCATCGAATACACGTCCGGCGAATTTGGCACATACACGGCTCAGCCGCCAGAGTGGGCTAAGTGGGAACAAAAGACAGGCAGCACAATCTCGCAAGCGCAGGAGAAGATTGGAATCTCTGATCTTCTCTTCCTTGCGTGGAATGCCATGAAACGTGAAGCCGGTGGCAAGCCAATTAAAGGCTATGAAGTCTGGTGTGAAACAGTGGCCGATGTGACAGTCGGTGACGTTCTCCCAAAAGTTACGCCGCCGGAAGCGTAAATCGGATCCTGGTGGAGTTAGCAATAGCCACAGGCATTCCGATGAGCGAATGGACGACGGCGGAGCAGATCTATACGGCTTTCGAGATACTGGAGAAACAAAGTGAGCGACAACGTTGAAATTGCCTATGATAAGGCAGATCTTCGTCGCATCACTGCCGCATTCAAGGCGATGGATACAGAAGCCACTGATGCAGCTAAAAGAGAATCGTCAGCTCTTGCAGAGTTCGCTCAAGGCAAGATCCAGCAGAAAGCCGTTACCAGAGGCAAGGCCGCCGACCGAATTGCCAGTGGCTCCCGTGTGTCTAAATCTTCCAAGATTGGCGAGCTCTCTTTCGGCTTTGTAAGTCAGAAATTCTCTGGCGGAGCAACAACAAAAGATCTCTGGGGCGGAACAGAATTTGGATCCAATAAATTCAAGCAATTTCCTATCTGGTCAGGCTCTACGGGACGCGGTTCAACTGGCTGGTTTATTTATCCGACACTTCGCGCAATACAGCCGGAGATCATTGACAAGTGGGAAAATGCTTTCGACAGAATCTTGAAGGAGTGGTAAATGGCCGGACAATCGCGCACACTCAAGCTCTCGATTCTTGCTGATGTAGATCAGCTTAAGAAATCACTGGCGCAAGCCAATGGAGACGTCGATGATTCATCATCAAAGATGGGCGAGTTTAGCAAGAAGGCAGGATTGGCATTCGCGGCTGCTGGAGCTGCTGCTGCTGCTTATGCGGTCAAGATTGGCGTCGATGGCGTCAAGGCGGCGATTGAAGATGAAGCAGCGCAGGTCAAATTAGCCAACGCTCTCAAGTCTGCAACAGGTGCGACACAGGCACAGATTGCAGCAACAGAAGATCAGATTCTCAAAATGTCTTTGGCGACAGGCGTCAGTGATTCAAAGCTTCGTCCGGCGTTGCAGCGCATCGCGCTCTCCACAAATGATTTAAGCAAGGCGCAAGATCTTCTTTCCGTCGCTCTCGATGTTTCTACATCAACCGGCAAGCCACTTGAAGCTGTAGCTAATGCAATTGGTAAAGCCTACGATGGCAACACGGCAGCTCTTGGAAAACTAGGCATTGGATTATCTTCTGCCGAATTGAAAACAATGTCATTCACTGACGTTCAAAAGAAACTTACGGATTTATTCGGTGGCGCAGCTGCGGCTAATGCTGAGACTTATGCCGGCCGATTAGATCGCTTAAAAGTCACATTCGATGAAGCAAAAGAAACTATCGGATATAAACTGCTGCCAATCATTCAGCAGCTTGTTGAATTTATTGTCAATAAAGTCGTTCCGGCGCTTGGTTCATTCGCTGACTTCTTCAAGCCAATCACTGACGCAATTGAAAAGAACAAAGACACATTCTTGACATTCATTGAATTCATTCAAAAGTATGTCGTGCCGGTTCTTGTCACAGTCTTGGGCGGAGCTTTCAAGGTTGTCGGCGAGATTGCCGGCGGAATCATCAACGTCATCGGCGCGGTCATTTCTGGATTAAATGCATTGATTTCTGGAGCAGTCGCTGGAATCAATGCTCTTATTCGTGTTTACAACTCAATTCCATTCTTGCCTAATGTCTCTCAGATTTCAGCTCCATCAATTAGCGTTCCAAGCGTGAGCATTCCAAAAAGTCCTTCTGCAACAGTGACTGTGCCAACGATTACAGTGCCAACAGTTTCGGCATCGGCTGGGACAGGATCTACGACAACAGGAAGCGGAGTCTCATCAGCTGTATCGGGAGCCACACTTGTGGGCGGTGGCGGATTTACCGATTCACAGAATGCAGCTCGTTTAGCTGCTGCTGGTGGTGGTGGCTTCACTGATTCTCAAAACGCCGCACGAATCAATCTAACAGTCAATGGCGCAATCGATGCCGAAGGTACTGCTCGCACAATCGTCAATGTTCTCAATGATTCATTCTTCCGTGGCACTGGCGGAGCCGGCGCACTCCAGGCAATCTAATGACACAATGGGCTCCAGTCTGGCGCGTCAAAATTGATGGCACTGACATCACCGATTCGGTTCTTGCCAATCTGAGCATTACATCAGGGCGCACAAATATCTACGCACAAGCTCAAGCCGGTTATTGCTCGGTCACTCTTATCATCTTTGGTCAAGCTGCATTACCTTACGAAATTAACGACACCATCTCAATTGAAGTGCAGGACACGGCGGCGGCCTATGTGCCAATCTTTGGCGGATCCGTGGTGGACATAGCCGTAAGCGTCTCGCAGGTCGGCTCTAGCGCATATACTCAAGAAGTCACCATCACGGCTCTAGGAGCCCTTGCAAGGCTCCAGAAGGCACTTACTGATGGCGTCTTGACCCAAGACTTTGATGGCAATCAGATTGCTACCATCTTGGGTCAGGTGCTCTTTAACACGTGGCAACAGGTTCCGGCAGCTCTCACTTGGGCGACTTATAATCCGACCGAGACTTGGGCGAACGCACAGAATACGGGCTACGGAGAGATTGACACACCAGGCAACTACGAGCTGGCGCAACGCGCTTCTAATCGCACAGTCGTTTATGACTTAGTTTCAGCTCTTGCCACTTCTGGACTCGGTTATCTATACGAGGACGCCAGTGGCCTAATATCCTATGGTGACAGTACGCATCGCACGACCTACCTTGCGACTTACGGATACACGGATCTGACTGCCAATCAAGCTCTAGGCCGTGGTATTACGATTAAGACACGCGCAGGAGATGTCAGAAACGACATCACAATCAATTACGGCACACTCTCGGCCAGTCAGGTCAGCGACACAGATCAGGCATCAATCGGAATCTATGGCGACCTTGCTCAAATTATTACAACTACCATCAAACATCAAGCAGACGCAGAATCTCAAGCGGCTTTTTATTTATCACTCAGAGCTTATCCTCAGCCGATATTTGATTCCATCACCTACGCATTGACCAATCCAGAGTTAGACAATGCAGATCGTGACGCCCTTATCAATGTCTTTATGGGTCAGCCAATAGCTCTTAATGACTTGCCTTCAAATATGTCTGCCGGAGTCTTTCAAGGCTTTGTCGAGGGCTGGACTTTCCGCGCCTCTTACAATCAACTCGATATCACCCTGCTAATGTCGCCACTGGCTTATTCGCTTCAAGCGATGCAGTGGGCTGATGTGCCAATAGTCGAAACGTGGACAACCGTGTCGCCGACTTTAGATTGGGCAAACGCTACAATCGTCTCATGATGAAAGGAAAAATGAATGGCTAATCCAACAACAAACTTCGGCTGGGTCATGCCGACATCGACCGACTTGGTAACTGACCTTCCAGCCGATTTCAATGTGTTCGGCCAGGGCGTTGATACAACTTTGGCCGAACTCAAAGGCGGCACAACTGGTCAAATCTTGTCTAAGACAAGTGCAACCGACATGGATTTCACCTGGATTACAAATGATGTGGGTGACATAACTGCCGTCACTGCTGGCACAGGTATTACAGGCGGCGGCACATCAGGCGCGGTCACAATTACAAATGACATGGCAACAACAATCACAACCGCTGGTGACTTAATTTATGGCACGGGTTCGGGAACATATACACGAAGGGCAATTGGTTCAACGGGAAACATTTTAACAGTTTCGGGCGGTGTGCCAACTTGGGCTGCACCAGCAGCAAGTGGCAGTTTAACTTTACTCAGCACAACCACTTTGAGCGGTGCAGCGACAATTACAATTTCAAGCATTTCGCAGAGTTACACAAATCTTTATATTTTGATTACTGGTCTGACAGTAACTACGGGTGCTTATACATTGAAATTAAGACCAGGTGCGTCAAATGCAAACAACTATTCAAACATTGCAGGTGCGACAGTAGCCTCCAGTAATCCTGATTATATTAGTCCAGGCAATGCGGGACACTCAGCAAGTAGCGCGGTTAATGATTATGCTTTAACAATTTACAATTACACAGACACGGCCGCACGCAAGCCATTTCATCTTGTCGGTATTGCAAAGATGACTTCACAGGTTGAGCCTTTGGGAGTATCAGCCTTAGGTGCTACAAATGTGACGGCTGCCATTTCAAGCTTTGAGTTAAACAATGACTCTGGCGGTAACTTTACCGCTGGAACAGTCAAGATTTATGGAGTGAACTAATGACAACACCACAGATTAAAATAGTAGATGCAGAAACAGGCGAAGAAACTTTACGCGATATGAACGCGGCAGAGTTAGCCCAACTCGCAAAAGATGTGGCAGAACGCGAAGCAATTGAAGCTGCCGAAGCAAACGCAGCAGCCAAAAAAGCAGGAGCACAGGCCAAACTTGAAGCACTTGGTTTAACTGCTGATGATTTGAAGGCACTCGGACTTTAATGTATCCGGAAGGCACTGCTGCACGGATCATCGAAGTCGCACTAGCTGAAGTCGGCACAGTCGAGACTGGCGAAAATCTGACCAAGTACGGCAAATTCACAAAGGCCGACGGATTGCCGTGGTGTGGATCTTTCGTCAATTGGTGTTTCGACCAGGCAAAAGTCAAGATTCCATCAATGGTTTCAACGGCTGCTGGTGCTCATAAGATGAAAGAGCTTGGGCGTTGGATTGACGATAAGCCGCAGCTTGGCGATCTCTGCTTTATGGACTTTCCACACGATGGCGTGGATCGCATCAGTCACATCGGAATTGTGGTCAAGGTAGGTGCGACCAGTGTGCTCTGCATTGAAGGCAACACGTCCGGCGATGGAGATCAGCGCAACGGCGGAATGGTGATGCTCAAGCAACGCTACATTGGCAAGGAGATTGTTGGTTTCGCTCGCGCTCGCTTGACAACCTATGCAGGAGAATATCCAGTGGTTGAGCCAATCCAAAAGGTAAAGCCAAAGGAGAAAAAGAAATGAAAGATCTCAAAGCTATGGCGGCTTCGTGGGGACGAAGCTTCTTGAGCAGCTGCATCGCCGTTTATTTGGCCGGTGTAACAGATCCAAAAGCAATTGCCGGGGCAGGTATTGCTTCAATTCTGCCAGTGATTCTTCGCTGGTTAAATCCTAACGACGCACAATTCGGTAAGACGAAGTGAGTGTCGGCGAATGGACGGCGGTGGGTGGGCTTGTCCTTGCGGTGCTCACTGCCATCTATTCGTCAATGCGATTCATGGTGAAGTCGATCATGCGCGAATTGAGTCCCAATGGTGGCAACAGTCTCAAGGATCAAGTGTCTCGAATTGAGCAACGTCTAGATCAACTCATGCTGGAGATTGCTCTCAAGAAATAGACACGCCGATGTCAATCTTGAAAATGTCGGACATTGATGTCACTCTGTATCTGGGAGCATTCGACAAGGCTCCCACGGGAGCAAAAATGACAACAAGTGAAATCGGTTTATTCTTTCTCATGGCGCTCGCCTGTATTCTCTGGGCGATTGTGAGCTACACAATGGGCTACAAAGAAGGCCACAAAGACGGCTACCAGCGAGGCAAGGCCGTTGGCCGTCACGCATCATCTCAGGCGGTGGCAAAATGAGTTTCTTGGATAACTACGAAGATGTAGCTGCACGAATCCAGCGATTTTGGGCTACCTATCCAAACGGCAAGATCCACACATCAATCATGGACGTCAATCTCGAAAAGGGCTATGTCTTAGTAGAGTGCCGGATATATCGCAATTACGAAGATCAAGAGCCGGCTGGTATTGATTACGCCTTTGGCAACGTGAACACATACAACGTCCAGATGAAAAAATGGTTTATTGAGGATACCTGTACCTCCGCGATTGGCCGTTGCGCCGGACTAGTCTTAGGCACTGACAAAAGACCAACGATTCAGAATATGCAACAGGTCGAGCGAATCGATCCAAAGATTGTTCAAGATAGCGCGAAGGATTATGACTATTGGAACACAAAGCACGGAGACGTGCCATCATTTAAGACACGTGAAGAGGCAGAAGAGGCCGGCATTCCAACGCTAGGCGTGGCCATTGACACTATCAAAGAGACACTAGGTGGCGTTCAAGTAGCTGCTGCTCCATTGTGTTCTCATGGCCACATGATTTGGCGTGAATCAAAGAAAGATGCTCCGAAATCTTGGGGCGGATATTTCTGCGTCGAAAAGGTCAAAGCCAAGCAGTGTTCGCCAGTGTGGAACGTTCTTGGATCTGACGGACAATGGCGGCCACAAGTATGACAAAGAATCGATTGATTAAAATCCTTGTGATTACAGAATGCATTCTCGGAATCTTAATGATTGTGATGGCTATCAAATGAGCGCAGTCACTGAGATCATCAACATTGACGAAATGATTGGCCGAACACTTATCGATGGCAAGGTTGTTGCAGAATACAAAGTCGAGAATTGTGACAACTGCCAACACATTCGCACACTGGACAAGTC
>Ga0255081_1000424_pt1 | contig 10636 bp, 9 predicted proteins | sample Colum_Colum_RepA_FD_188456 | JGI IMG/M metagenome (GOLD analysis project Ga0255081, IMG submission 188456) | Freshwater microbial communities from Columbia River, Oregon, United States - Colum_Colum_RepA_8h | ecosystem: Environmental > Aquatic > Freshwater > River | place: USA: Oregon | collected... | reverse complement strand
CGTGAGCGTTCATCGCGTGGGCGAACCATTTGGCACCCGGTGCGAGATCAAGAACGTCAACTCCATTCGGGCACTTGGTCGTGCAATCGAATACGAGGCACGCCGTCAGTACGACATCATCGAATCTGGTGGCACAATTCGCCAAGAAACTCGTCACTGGGACGATGCCGAAGGTCGCACGCACACGCTTCGCACGAAAGAAGACGCCGACGACTATCGCTACTTCCTCGAACCAGACTTAGTTCCGCTCGTTCCGAGTGAAGACTGGATCAATCACGTGCGCACGAATCTGCCCATGCTGCCCGCTGCTCGTCGTTCACGACTGGCCACTGCGACAGGTGCAGACGTACAAGGTGAAGCAGTCAGTGTCATTGTCGAACGAGGACAAGACGACTACGTGTTGTCCGTCGGCGATGTCGGAGGTGACGTTGCACGAGCCCTGGTGTACGTTCAGCAGGCATTCGCGGAAGAACTGCCCACACCGCGCGTTCCTGCAACAGACATCGCCGCGCTCACCATCATGGAACGCGATTCAAAAGTCACATCGACGCAAGCCAAGACCGTGCTCGCCGACATCGTCGCCAGCGGTGGCGGGGACCCCGTAGCCATCGCAGCTGCAAAGGGTTTTGAAGCCATCGATACAAGCGAGGTCGAAGGTTTTGTCGACCAGGCCATCGCTGCTGACCCAGACGCCTGGCAGAAGTTCTGCAATGGCGAGCAGAAGGCCATGGGGGCCTTGGTGGGAATGGTTATGAAGGCGTCGAAGGGCAAGGCCGACGGAAAAGTTGTCACTGCCATCCTCAACGCCCGCCGCGGGTAGCCACGGGTTGACACCAGTGTTTGGTCTCCCTAACATTAGGGCTGCCTAACACAGATGGCCACATAAGAACGATGAGGAGACACCGGTGGGTGCAGCATTTCTGATCACGCTTCGCGAGGGACTTGAGATTGCGATCGTTCTCGCAATTCTCATCTCCTATCTCATTAAGACGGGGCGCTCTGAACGAGTGACAGCGGTGTGGCAGGGCGCCGGTCTTGCCGTTGTGTTGTGTCTGATTGCAGGAGTCATCATCAACGTCACTGTCGATGGTCTGCACGGCTCTGTTGAGAAAGGTGTCGAAGCAGGCATCGCGCTCGCTGCGGCGAGTGTTCTCACATGGATGATCTTCTGGATGCGCGAACATGCACGCACCATGGGCGCCAGTTTGCGCAACCAAGTCGACAATGCAGCTGGCGTTGGTGCGCTTAGTGTCGTCGCATTTGTCGCGGTGCTTCGTGAAGGCTTGGAGACGGTCCTGTTCTTGCTGTCAGCTGAGACCTCGTCGTCAAGTGGTTCTGAAGTCGTGTTCGGCGGATTGCTCGGACTTGTCGTTGCAGTCGCACTCGGAATCGTGTTCTATCGCGCTGGCCATCGTCTCAATTTGCGCAAGTTCTTCAACATCACCGGTGTCCTGTTGATTCTTTTCGCAGCAGGCCTCGTTGGGAAGTTCTTCCACGAAATTCGCGAGATGCTCGAGATTGAAACCGGTTGGATCTGGCAGCCAGTGTGGACGATCGAATCAGGGCTGTGGGCCAAGGGTTCGTTCTACGACTTCATGAAGGGCTTCTTTGGCTGGCATGCATCGACAGAGCGCATCCGCCTTGCCGCCTACTTCGCATATCTCATTCCAGTCACCTGGTTGTTCCTGCGTGGTGGCGCTCCGAAGAGTTCGACACCGACAAAGTCGGGATCCACGGGCTCATCGACAGAGGAACTCGCGGCGACCTCGCACTAGCGTTCTCCTCATGCCCAATCGGCCTGACGGAACCCCTATCGACATCAAACCTCGCAGTCGCGACGTCACTGACGGCATTCAGAAGGCGGCTGCCCGCGCAATGCTGCGTGCCGTCGGCCTTGGCGACGACGACTGGGTGAAGCCCCAGATCGGCATCGCATCGGCGTGGAACGAAGTGACTCCGTGCAACGTGTCGCTTCGTCGACTGGCCGCTGCATCGAAAGAAGGTGTTCGTGCAGCCGGGGGAGTTGCGCTCGAATTCGGCACGATCACCGTCAGTGACGGCATTTCCATGGGTCACGAAGGAATGCGCGCGTCACTTGTGAGTCGTGAAGTCATCACCGACAGTGTCGAAACTGTTGTGCACGCCGAGCGTATGGACGGCTTTGTGGGCCTTGCCGGATGTGACAAGAGCATCCCGGGCATGCTCATGGCCGCAGCACGACTCAACTTGCCATCGGTGTTCGTGTACAACGGATCGACACTTCCAGGTCAACACGGTGGAAAGAACATCGACATCACAACCGTGTTCGAAGCAATCGGTGCGTGTGCTGCAGGAACCATGACCGAGAGCGAACTCGGCGACATCGAACGTGCCGCATGTCCTGGCGAAGGTGCATGTGGTGGCATGTTCACCGCCAACACGATGTCATCAATTGCTGAAGCACTCGGCATGAGTCTGCCCGGCTCGGCATCAGCACCAGCGGTCGACACCTCGCGTGAGAACGATGCACGGCGTGCCGGAGAAGCAGTCGTCAATTTGTTGCGACTGGGCATTTATCCGCGTGACATCCTGACCAAGAAGGCATTCGAGAATGCCATTGCAGTCGTCAATGCACTCGGTGGAAGCACCAATGCAGTGTTGCATCTCCTCGCAATCGCCAATGAAGCCGGAGTCGAGTTATCACTCGACGACTTCAATCGCATTGCCGACAAAGTGCCACACATTGCCGACACGAAGCCTGGTGGCAAGTACCACATGACGGATGTGCATCGTGTTGGTGGAATTCCCGTCGTACTGAAGCATCTTCTCGATGCCGGGTTGTTGCATGGTGACGTACTCACGTGCACCGGCAAGACAATGGCTGAGAATCTTGTCGATATCAATCCACCAGAACCAGATGGTGATGTGATTCATCCGTTGTCACAGCCCATTCACGCAGAAGGTGGAATCAACGTGCTCACCGGTTCACTCGCGCCGAAGGGTTCCGTAGTGAAGGTTGCCGGACTAACGAAGAATCAGTTGCAGTTCGAGGGACCCGCACGCGTGTTCGATGGTGAAGATGGGGCGATGCAGGCCATCATGGAAGGAAACGTCAATCACGGTGATGTCATTGTGATCCGTTACGAAGGTCCAAAGGGTGGTCCCGGTATGCGCGAGATGCTTGCCATCACCGGAGCATTGAAAGGCGCCGGTTTCGGAAGCACAGTTGCGCTCATCACGGACGGTCGTTTCTCGGGAGGCACGTGGGGTTTTTGTATCGGCCACGTTGCACCCGAAGCGGTCGACGGCGGCCCGATTGCTTTCGTGCGCGACGGCGACCGTATTCGAATTGATGTGCCCACCAAGTCCCTTGACCTATTGGTCGATAGCGCCGAGCTCGAACGTCGTCAGCAGGGTTGGAAGCCGCTGCCGCCGCGTTATACGAGCGGGGTATTGGCCAAATTCGCCCGCCTCGTGCAGGGCGCGGAAAAAGGTGCCATCACCAACGTCAGCTGACCCTGACACACCCCCTTGGCACTCTGTGTCTCCTCATGACACAGCCATCTGATCCCTTTCCAGACGACTCATTCCCGAACGACCCTTCGTGGTCGCCCAATCAACATGCCATTCAGCACCATGTGCGTCACTGCGAGCCAGTCACGCGCGATCTCAACAGGCACCTCACCGATCTGCTCGGTCGCTGTCCTGTCACAGTCGATGGGCGCTGGGTCCAGTTGGTCGAATCGTCCACATACTCCGACGGGGAAGTGGTGTTTCCAGCGCTGCCCGTCAAAGAAGCACTACGTCTCGCCACCGCATTGCAGACCATCAGCATTGAAGTGTCGCTCAGTGATGTGCGCGGTGTCATTCCAGCTCCGGGCGTGTATCACCCGTCAGCTCTCGCACTTGCTCCCACCACGAGGCCATCTCGTTTCCATGTCTCACGCCGTATCGAAGGGTTTCGCGCCGACTCATGACCAACACTCCCTTGTGGACCATCACTCTCAATCCCGAAGACGTTGCACGTTTCCAGTTCGTGCAAATGGTCGCTCGTGTCGACGAACTCACGAATGAAGCGGTCTGGCTGCGCATCACACCAAACGGTGAACGCAAGTGGGTGGCTTCTGCGCACAACGTGTTGATGTGGGGCTCTGTGCACAGCAGCACCGACACAGGCGTCGACGCCGTCGCACCGGTCACGCCTCTCTTTCTGCACGCAGTCTCACAACTCATCAGCGATCACGTTGAGTGCACCTTGTCGCTCGAGCACGATGGCCCCACCAGCCAAGTCTTGGTGGCGCGTGCCAACAACTCCACGGTGGTGTGCGATCGTCCTGTCGCCTCGCCACCCGATTTCGACTTCGACCCACGAGGTGAGGTCATCGTCACGCTCACCGGTGAAGACCTGCAGCAACTCGCCACGGTCATCGGTGCATGGCCCATGTACATGAACGTCAGCGAGCATCCGAATTTTCTGCCTCCATTTGCACACACGCGCATCACTCGCAACACCATCAGTTGCACACTCAACTGGCGTCGTTACGGAGGCAACGCGGCCACCGTGTCGCTTCCCGTTACTGCTTCGGGTGATGCGTTCGTGTCGTTTGAATCGCCAGTTCTCGGCCGCGCCATGTCGCTGTTATACGACGAGGGCGACTTTCAACTCACCATCGATCCTGAGAATGCTTCCGTGTTCTACTTGCACAATCCGGCATGGGGGTTTGCGGTCACTGTTCGTCGCGAGTGTGTGGCTCGCTGGGGTCAACGTGTCATCGATGCGCTCGAGGCCCAAGGTGCAGAAGCGAGTACCGAATGGAGCAACGATGATGCACCGGTACTTCCGGTCAACCTGCACGGACACCACATCACGATCTCGCTCATCGAAGACACAGGTTCAGCAACCGATACTTTGCGTATCGCGTATTGCTTGTCCGAGAACTCACCAACGCACTCAGATTTCTTGAGTGAACTCATGCAGTTCAACGAGCGTCTTGTCGCGGCAAAGTGCATGATCCAAAACGGTCAGTTGTACGTGGCGACCGACATTCCTCTGACGCATCCCGAGGTAGACGATGACATCGCGCAAGCGGCGCGTCGCGTAATCAGCTATGCCGAGCTGTTTCAGCCCGCACTCATGGTGTACGCGTTCAGCTGACAGCGTTTCTCACGCGGTTGTTGGTTGCTGCTTCTTGTTGGGTCGCCTCGAGGCGATGGTGCGCCAGCCGAGCATGGTGATCGCCAAGAAAATTGCGGCCACCAACATGAACGATGTCGCGGTGCCGCGGTCGAACACTAGGTTGCGCAGCATCATTCCAATTACCAGCGTTACGATCCACGTCTGAGTGCCCACTGAAATGGCGTACGGGTTTCGACGGGCATGACTCACGAACCAGCCGAGCACCATGGCAATCCAAAACGGCACTGCCACATAGAGCACGCCCGACACACCGGTGTCAGTGTCGTGGTTGCGTGTCCCGAGAACGACGAAGGCAAGTACGCACAAGGCGTCAAAGGTGAAGCCGAATGCCTTTTTGGCAACGGACGTTCGAGCCGAGTCGCTCACTGCTCGTCGTAGTACTCGCGACCGAGGTGCGTGATCTGGTCTTCGCCCATCATCCAACGCAGTGTGTTCTTCAACTTCGTGAGTTGAATGAACAAGTCGTGTTCGGGGTAGAGGCCAGGAGCCACTTGTGGGCTCTTGTAATAGAAGGACAACCACTCTTGAATGCCACCAAGACCGGCACGCTGTGCGAGGTCGCTGAACAACACCAAGTCGAGGGCGAGCGGCGCGGCAAGGATGCTGTCGCGACACAGGAAGTTCACCTTGATCTGCATGGGGTAGCCCATCCAGCCGAAGATGTCGATGTTGTCCCAGCCCTCTTTGTTGTCACCGCGAGGTGGGTAGTAGTTGATGCTGACCTTATGGAAGATGTCGCCGTACAACTCTTTGTTGCGTGATGGCTCAAGAATGGTGTCGAGAACACCAAGTTTTGACTCTTCTTTGGTCTTGAAATTCTCTGGTGCGTCAAGAACTTCACCGTCTCGGTTGCCGAGGATGTTGGTGCTGTACCACCCGGACAGTCCGAGCATGCGCGCCTTCAACATCGGCGCGAGCACGGTCTTCATGAGCGTCTGGCCGGTCTTGAAGTCTTTGCCGCTGATTGCGATGTTCTTGTCGGTTGCGAACTGTCGAAGCGCAGGCGCGTCAACTGCCAAGTTCGGTGCACCGTTTGCGAACGGCACACCTTCCAGCAACGCGGCATACGCATACAACATGGCCGGAGAGATGGTGTCGTCGTTTGCATCGATTGCTTTCTCGAGCGACTCGATGTCGAGGTGTGCTTTGCCTGGCTCGATGAAGATCTCGGTGCTTGCACACCAGATCATGACCACGCGTTCGACCTTGTTCTCATCGCGAAACTTGTTGATGTCGGCGCGGATACCTTCGAGCATGGCTCGCTTGCCGGACATGGCCATCACATGCTCGCCATCCAAGTTGCGCGCGTACTTGCGCTCGAAGGCGGCCTTCATGGGGCGAATATCGCGCAACACATCAGAAATTGACTCGATGTGTTTGCCCTGCTCAAGCACGCCTGCGCGTGAGGCGGCGACGTAGGCGTCGTCGGGGAAAACGTCCCACGATCCCCACACGATGTCGTCAAGTGCGGCGAGGGGTACGAAGTCACGGATGAGTGGACTGCGGTCCTCGGTGCGCTTTCCGAGGCGGATGGTGCCCATCTGGGCGAGCGAACCGATGGGCTGGGCCATGCCCCGCTTGGCCAGTTCGACTCCGGCGATAAGAGTGGTGGACACGGCACCGAGGCCGACGACCAAGACGCCGAGTTTGCCGTCGGCGGGGGCGATGTTGCGCGGGGAAGTCACGGGGAGCAGGCTAGGCGCAAATTGGGGGTTGCGAAGCGATTCCACCTAGTGGCAGACTGCATGTCGATGACCGCACAGGCTTCACTCTCAGCACTCGTAGTAGTAATCGTGTAGCGCGCCGGCTTTTGCCGTGCGTGCTCAAAACCTCCCAGTCGGGAGGTTTTTTCATTTATTGCCCACAAATTCCCCCGAATCCACCCCAGACTTCACAGCCCACCCGAGGAGACACACCATGTCAGGAAAAGAGACACTCACCGGAGCACAAGCCCTGATCCGCGCTCTTGAAAAAGAGAGCGTCGAGGTCATGTTCGGCTTGCCCGGAGGTTGCATTCTTCCGGCCTATGACCCGTTGCTCACATCGAGCATTCGCCACATTCTTGTGCGTCACGAGCAAGGCGCCGGACACATGGCCGAGGGTTATGCCCACGTCACCGGTCGGCCCGGAGTTGCCATGGTCACGAGTGGCCCGGCAGCAACCAACATGGTCACGCCATTGTGCGACGCCTACATGGACTCTGTTCCGATGGTCTGCATCACCGGTCAGGTGTCAACGAGCGCTATCGGAACGGATGCATTCCAAGAATGCGACACCGTCGGCATCACACGAAGTGTCACCAAGCACAACGAATTGGTCATGCGCGCCGATGACATTCCGATGGCCATTCGTCAGGCATTTCACATCGCTACCACCGGTCGTCCCGGTCCAGTGCTTGTCGACCTTCCGAAAGATGTTTTGCAGAACTCCATGACCTGGCATTGGCCAAGTGATGACGAAGTGTCCGACTCAATGCCCGGATACAAGCCGAACACCAAGGGTCACCCGCGCATGATCAAGGAAGCTGCAAAGCTCATCCTGCAATCAGAGCGACCGTTGTTGTACCTCGGCGGCGGAGTTCTGAAGGCGCGCGCAGCTGAAGTCGTGCGCGAGCTTGCCGAACTTACGCAGATTCCCGTGGTCACCACACTCATGGCGCGTGGCGCATTCCCCGATGATCACCCGTTGTGTCTCGGTATGCCTGGCATGCACGGCAACGCAACTGCTGTCACCGCCATGCAGAAGAGCGACTTGCTCATCGCGCTCGGCGCACGTTTCGACGACCGAGTCACGGGCAAGGTCGCAGCATTCGCACCCGAAGCAAAGATCATCCACGTTGACATCGACCCTGCAGAACAGGGCAAGGTGCGTCGTCCCGACGTCCCGATCGTCGGCGATTGTCGTCTCGTTGTCATCGAAATCTTGAAGGCCATCCGCGAGATTCAGGAGGGCGGCGAGAAGCAAGCCGACATCTCGGCGTGGCGCAGCCGCGTCAGTGGATGGCAGGAACAGTTCCCGTTGCACTACGAGAAGATGGAATTGGGCGGCGCCCTGAAGCCGCAGTTCTGCCTCGAGAAGATCCGTGACGGTGCACCTGAAGGAACCATCGTGTGCAGCGGCGTCGGTCAACACCAGATGTGGACCAGCCAGTACTGGAACTTCAAGGAGCCCTACACCTGGGTGAACTCAGGTGGACTCGGCACGATGGGTTTCTCGGTTCCTGCAGCCATTGGTGCAAAGGTCGGCCGCCCCGATCGCACCGTGTGGGCAATTGACGGCGATGGCTGTTTCCAGATGACAGCTCAAGAGTTGATCACTGCATCAACTGAGAACATCCCGGTGAAAATCGGCATCTTGAACAACTCGTACCTCGGCATGGTGCGTCAGTGGCAAGAGATGTTCTATGGCGAGCGCTACAGCGAAGTGAATCTTGGCGGCGGCATTCCCGATTACGTCAAGTGGGCAGAAGCCATGGGTTGCGTCGGCATCCGCGTCGAAGCGCCAGAGGAAGTGGAATCAGCAATCGACAAAGCGAACAGCATCAACGATCGTCCAGTTGTTGTCGAGTTCCGCGTGGACGAGATGGAAAAGGTCTTCCCGATGGTCCCCGCTGGTGCCAGCAACGACGACGTCATCTTGCACCCTGCTCAGAATGACAAGAGGGAATTCCTGCGATGAACGCAATGAACTTCAACAACCCATACGGCGAGTCGACAAATCACCACATTTTGTCGGTTCTTGTTCAGAACCGCCCTGGTGTGCTTGCTCGTGTCGCAAGTTTGTTCGCGCGACGCGGTTACAACATCTTCTCGCTTGCGGTTGCGCCCACCGAGAACGACGAGTTCAGTCGCATCACCATCGTGGTCGATGTCGAATCTGCACCGCTCGAGCAGATCGTAAAGCAGTTGTTCAAGCTCATTGATGTCGTGCGCATCACCGAGCTTGATCCGCGTCGCAGTGTCGAGCGCGAGCTCATGATGGCCACTGTGCGCGCCGAGTCCGAGGTACGTGGCCAAGTCGTCGAGTTGACCAACATCTTCGAGGGCAAAATCCTCGCAGTGGGTGTCGACGCGGTGACGGTGTCGCTTGACGGATCACCAGACAAACTCGACGATTTCGAAGAGCTGCTCCGCGGCTACGGAATCGTGGAAATCCAACGCACCGGTAGGGTCGCGTTGCCCAAATTAGATCGCGAAGCACGAGTTCGTGCCGTGAAAGGAAAGGCAAGCTGATGGCAGCAAAGATGTATTACGAGAAGGACACCGATCCCTCTATCATCCGTGGTCGCAAAGTCGCGATCATCGGTTACGGATCCCAGGGTCATGCGCATGCGTTGAACCTGAAGGACAGCGGAGTGCAGGTTGTTGTCGGTTTGCGCGAGGGGTCATCCTCGGCCGCGAAAGCGCAGGCCGCTGGACTCACCGTTAAGTCCATCGCAGATGCGTCCAAGTGGGCCGATGTCGTCATGCTCACCATGCCAGACACCGAGCAAAAGGCCACCTACACCGCGCACATTAAGCGTTATATGAAGCCTGGTAAGGCGTTGGCCTTTGCACATGGTTTCAACATTCGCTTCAACCGCATCAAGCCACCGAAGGGTGTCGACGTCATCATGATCGCGCCGAAGGGTCCAGGTCACTTGGTTCGTCGTACGTACACCGAAGGCGGCGGCGTGCCGTGCCTCATCGCTGTCGCACAAGACGCCACTGGCAAGGCCAAGGACGTCGCGTTGTCGTACGCCGAGGCCATTGGTGGTGCTCGCGCGGGCGTCATCGAGACCACGTTCGCGGAAGAGACCGAGACCGACTTGTTCGGTGAGCAGGTCGTTCTTTGTGGCGGACTTACCTCGCTCGTGCAGGCAGGGTTCGAGACGCTCGTCGAAGCTGGTTACCAGCCGGAGATGGCGTACTTCGAGTGCTTGCATGAGGTGAAGCTCATTGTCGACCTCATGTACGAAGAGGGCATTGCTGGAATGCGCTACAGCATCTCCGACACCGCCGAGTATGGCGACGTGACTCGCGGTCCGCGCATCGTCACGCCCGCCACGAAGAAGCAGATGCAAAAGATCTTGAAAGAAATCCAAAGCGGCAAGTTTGCACGTGAGTGGATCAAGGAGAGCGAGACCGGTCGTGCCAATTTCAACGCATTGCGTGATGCTGGTGCCAAGCATCAGATTGAAGAAGTGGGCAAGCGCCTGCGCTCGATGATGCCGTGGATCTCAGCTGGCAAGCAGAAGGTCAGCGAAGCCTCCGGCGGTTGAGCCGCGAATGTCGTTGACGTAGGTCATCGACAACAACTCGTATAAAGACAAGTGCCCCACACCTATTGGTGCGGGGCACTTGCCTGCTTGGGAGATGTTGTGTGATCAGCAGGTACCGAGACGGCGACAGATCTCGTTGTATGACGGAACAGTCGGCTGGGTGGGAACCGTCGTGCTCGTGATTCCACTGAATGTTCCAC
>Ga0255081_1000405_pt1 | contig 10877 bp, 11 predicted proteins | sample Colum_Colum_RepA_FD_188456 | JGI IMG/M metagenome (GOLD analysis project Ga0255081, IMG submission 188456) | Freshwater microbial communities from Columbia River, Oregon, United States - Colum_Colum_RepA_8h | ecosystem: Environmental > Aquatic > Freshwater > River | place: USA: Oregon... | reverse complement strand
GGGTTAACTAGGGTGGACTACAACACGGGCAACTTCTGCCTGACCAGCATGGGTCAGCGCGAATTTGAAAAGAACATCAAGCTGTCGCACAAGCTGGCCAGGCTGATCCGGGCGCCCATGGGCATGTCGATTGATGATTGGCAACAGGAAGTCCACAAGGAATTCGCCAGAGCTGTCGCGCTGCACGATCCGAAGGTGGGCAAGCTTTCCACCCTGGCCTACAGGCTTGTGTTCCTGCGGTGGAGCAACCTAAACTCCCGGCAGCGCACAAGGACTCAGGGGCTTTCCACCGCGTCGATTGAAGCGGACAGGAACGGCGACGGTGCCACCATCAGCGACCTGCTGGGAGTGGAAGACAATTCCACCAAGCGGATTGATGACAGCGACTTGGCGGACGAGATCATCCGGCTGGCTCCGAAAAAGTATCGCCGCGTGCTGGTCATGCTTCGGCAGGAAGTCAAGCTGTCCGAGATCGGGCGCAAGCTTGGATTTTCCAGACAGTACGGAAGTCAATCCCTGGCGATGGTGCGGGCCGAGGTGATCAGCCACATGGGCTTTGACCATGTCCAATCGGCCGGCGAATGCGAGCACTGCGGTGATCCGGTGGTGAAGTCCGGCAACAATTCCCAGCCAATGTTCTGCCCGGAATGCGCCAGGGACCGGCTGTTGAACAAGAAGAAGAAGTGTTGGTACGCAAGGAAAGGCAAGGTACCTCAATGAACGACAAATTCACCGCCCCATTCGTCACACCGGACTCGGTGACCTTGGCCCTGATCGACACCATTTGCCAGTGGCGCGCCATGGGGTGCCCCAGCACCTTCACCGGCCCGCGCATGCCGGGTGACCCGCCGACACGGTGGCGGATCCGCGAGGCGCTGGATTCGGACGGGGAATATTTTTTCGTGGTCGAAAAAGAGTTTCTGAAGCATGGGAGCTACGGGTTCCCGATGCGGTTCGGCCCGCCGTTGAAGGTGCTGCGGGACACGCTGAACGATCTGAGTGAGAGGGGAGAGGAGTGAACCGTGAGTTACACCTATTTGCAGGATCAGGGGGCGGAATCCTCGGCGGCATGCTTCTCGGACATGTGCCAGTCTGCGCCGTCGAGCTGGAAAAGCATTGCCGGAAATCCCTACTCCAGCGCCAGCGTGATGGACTGCTTCCTTGGTTCCCCATCTGGGATGACATCACCACCTTTGACGGAAATCCCTGGCGCGGCCGGGTGGATGTCATCTGTGGAGGATTCCCTTGCCAGGATATTTCCTCCGCTGGCAAGGGTGCGGGAATCGATGGCGACCGCTCCGGGCTTTGGCGGGAAATGGTCCGCATCATTCGTGAGGTGGGACCAGGAAGAGTGTTCGTGGAAAACTCACCGATGCTTGTTCAACGAGGCCTTGCCGTGGTGCTCGGTGACCTTGCCCAATTGGGGTTCGATGCAAGGTGGGGAGTGTTGGGAGCTGATGACTGCGGGGCTCCTCACCGGAGGAAAAGAATCTGGATTTTGGCCAACGCCACGGGCAAATGAATCAACCGAGAGCCTTGAGACTATCCAAAAGCGGAGAGATGAAACCGGGTTTGCCCAGCTTAATTTGACGGCAGCAGTTTCTATGTGGCCCACGCCAATTGCTCAAGATGCCAAGCATTCCGGCCATGCTGAAAGCGGACCGGGCAAGGCCATGAAACTCAGTTACATGGTGGCTAAATGGCCAACGCCAACAGTCCAGGACAGCAACAAGGCAACCAAGCGTTGGCGGGACGACCACCAGAATAACCTGACGGCGGCTGTGGCCAATTGGCCAACACCCACAAGATCTGACTACAAGGGGAGTGGAAAAAAGATCCAGCGCAATGATGGGAAAATGCGTGATCGGCTGGATTATGCCACGGAAAGAAGCCCAGACGGATCAGCCATCAATGGTGGCCGCCTTAACCCCGACTGGGTGGAATGGCTCATGGGCTGGCCCATCGGCTGGAGTTCCACCGAACCAATGAACGGACCAATCCAATGGTCATGGGATTGGTGGAAGGCTGACCCGGCTGATTCAGGGGAAATCCTTAGGGCCAACAGCGGGACACCGGGCAGGGTTGCCAGGCTCAAGGCCATTGGAAATGGACAGGTGCCAGCCTGCGCGGCTTTGGCATGGGTGATTCTTGGAGGAGATCGGCAATGACATCAGACCCAACCTATCCCGAATTCAAGGACGAGGCGATCCGCTGGCTACTCGTCACCGGCAGGCTCCGCCACGAGCTGGTGATGCGGATGCTGGACACCCATCGGGGTACGGCCGAGTACGAGCGGATCATGGGCGGCCTGGAGGCGCTCAAGATCCTGGGTGAGCGGATGCACCCGGCGGAGGACGGGGAGGAGGTGACTGGGTAAGGTTTTTTTCGGGTGGTGGTGGAGAATTTGGAAACGATAACTAAGGGAGTTGAAGATGCTTGATTTGGAAAAGATTGTCACTGACGGTGTGCAACCGCACCCGCCACTGGTAGTGATCTATGGTCCACCCGGCGTGGGCAAGTCCACGGCGGTGTCCGACCTGGAGGGGGCGTTGTGGATCGATTGCGAGAACGGCACAAAGTTCCTGCCGGTCAAGCGGGTGGTGCCGACAGGGTACCCGCAGGTGCTGGACATCATCCGCGCCGTGCGTGAAAAGTCCGGCTCCTACAAGGGGCTGGTGATTGACGGGATTGACAGCCTGGAGCGGATGGTCTGGGACCATGTCGCCTCAAACAACGGTGCCACCAACATCGAGAGCATCCCCTACGGCCGCGGCTACAAGCTGGCGGTTAGCCACTGGCGGGACATGCTCCACGCCATCGAGCAGGTGCAGGGCAAGGGCCTGCCCGTGGTGCTGATCGGGCACGAGACATCCACCAAGGTGGAAGACCCGACCGGGCCCACCTACGACCGCATCAGCCCGCGGTTGCACAAGGACATCGTCAGCTTGCTGACGGAAAGGTCGGACGCCGTGGTGCACGCCAGGCTGAAGACCGCCACAAGGACCACGCAGGACGGCCGGACGCTCGCGGTGGGCGTCGGTCAGCAGGGTGGGGACCGGGTTTTCACGGCCGTGGGATCTCCCGCGGTGATCGCGAAGAACCGGCTCGGTATCGAGGCGGGGGAGCACCCGCTCAGTTGGAAGACGTTTGTTTCTCTCATGAAGATCGGAGGGTGACCGAGATGAACCTGAAGGGGATGGACTGGAACAAGATCGAGACGCCAAGGGGTGCCCGCCAGACGGTGCCGCCGGGCTTCTACACGGTGGTGCTGATGGATGTCAGCGAGGGCTCACCCAAGTCGGGCGGCCCGCCGTATGTCTCCCTGGAATTCCAGGTGCGCGGCGGGGAGTTCGACGGCTGCAAGGTGTACGACAACCTGCTGGTGAACGCCGAGAACGCCACCGCCAGGAAGATCGCCTACGGCAGGGTCAAGAGCCTGCTTGAGGCCACCCACTCCGTGGGAATCGTGGATGACCTGAAGGAGTTGAAGGGCCGGGAGGTCGGCCTTGAGATCCGCAGCCGTGACCGGAAAGACAAACCCGGCACCGTCAGCATCGATGTGCACCGCTACCTGCCGGTGGACGCCGAGGAACTGAAGGCGGCGCCCAAGCCCGCGGGTGAAGCGCCCAAGGCCCAGGCCCCTGCGGTGAACGGTGCCCCCGCGGGCAACGGGAAGATGCCCTGGGAATAAAAGCGAAACCGCTTGCTGGAAGGCGTCGCCGTTCGAGCCGGTGAGAGCGGGATGGGGTGGTGGTGGTTGATCCATGCCCGTGGGGGAAAGGGGGAATTGCATGCCTGAGACCATGACAGGGCACATCATTGGCATTGGTGCGCCCAATAGGACAGAGGATGGCCGAGCAGTCCAATGCGCCATCCTGTTGACCTACGGCGAGTATGGGATGGTCCGAATATTTTCCGACTTCTATCCGTCCAAGCCTGGCCAACAGGCCACCGGCATGATGCAGAACGTCAGCCTGTGGGACCGAGTCGAGGTATCGGTCATTGCCGGGAAGGATTCCCGATTGGAGAGTTGGAAGCTCAAGGAGGTTGAAGTCATCAACCCTGGGTGCAATATGAAGTCCCCTGAAAAAAGGGACATCCTCAACGCCTGTACCAGCGTTTTTACGGAAGACCCCATCAAAGTCCTGAACGCAAGTCACAAGAGCATCTGCCTTATCAAGCCAGAAAGGGTTGGATACGCAATGCATTTGCGTGAACACAAGGACTCAATTGACTGGGTGCAATGCCAATCTGAAACGCCGCAGAAGCCCTACATGAAATGGGAAAGCAGCGCCGGCCACTCTCACGAAAACCAGTTGTGCGCCCACGAGGCGTACGAGTGGCTTAGGAAAAACCAAAGTGCCCCAAGCAGACTTTGGGAAAACATGCAAATCGACAACATTGATTACGAGAAATGGTTTTTACTTGGAAACATTGCCGCCTGGCGGAATGTCTGGGTGGTGGTGCATGTGCACCGTTTAAAAAAAACTGCGCCGCAACTTATCGATACAAGCTCGCTGATCAGAGATGGAAGGCCAAAAGATTGGCCCTTATGTCTGCCCGTGGACATCGATGCCAGGCGTGCGGCTTCAACGGGCCAAACCTTAATGTTCACCACCTGAGATACGACTGGGACCTGGAGCCTTGGGAGTACCAAGACTCTGATTACTTGATTGTTTGCAACCCTTGCCACCGGAGGATTCACGGAAGATGACCACTATGGAAGCGCATCCCATTGCCAACGCCTGGCCAATGATGCCACAGGAAAAGCTGGAGGAGCTTGCCGCTGACATTGCCAAGAACGGGCAGCGGATACCAGTTTGGTCTTACGAGGAGAAAATCCTAGACGGTCGTAACAGGTACGCGGCCTGCAAGATTGCAGGGATTGAACCGATTATCGAACCTTACACGGGGGATCAGCCAGCAGCCTTCGCCGTGTCCATGAACGACCGGCGCCGGCACATGACCAAGTCGGCTCTGGCCGCGGTTGGTGTGGAGCTGCTGCCTTTCTTTGAGGCTGAGGCGAAGGAGCGGCAAAGGGAGTCTGGTGGAGACAGAAAAAGCGAAAAGGTAAAATCGGTTGTGAAAAAAGTTTCAGAACCGATTGGCAGAAAACCTAATCCACCTGCTAGGTCTAAAATTGCCAAATCTGTTGGCGTAAACGAGGTTTACATTCAGGACGCCAAGGCGATCAAGGAGTCAGCGCCGGAGATTTTTGCCCAGTTGAAAGAAGGCAAGATTACAATGCAGGACGCCAAAAGGCTGGTCAAAAAGAAGCCTGACGGCAAATGGCGCAAGGATGAACTGACCCGCAAGAAGATGGTGCAATCAGGACACACAGTGGTGGCGAATGCCGGCAACGACAAGAACTTGATTGATTGGGCTGAAGGCGAGGGGATTGCTGTCCGCATAGATCGCGGCACCGACTATGGTAACCCGTTTCTGTTGGACAAGGACGGAGACCGTGACTACGTCTGCGACGCCTTTGCGGATGCTTACCTCCCCCACAAGAAATGGATCCGTCGGCAGATTGAAATGGGCAAGCTCACGGGGAAGGTCCTCATTTGCCACTGCTACCCGCAACGGTGCCACGGGGAAGCCCTGATCGAACTTATTATCGAGGGCAAAACCCCATGACCCCCGACCCCGACGACATCCACCGCGCCCACCTCCTCCCGGAGGTTTTCCCAGAGCCGTGCAAGTTCCCGCTGATCGACGAGGACTTCCGCAAGATCCTCGTGTTCGCCTCGGGCCTGGAGCCCGGGCCGCGGGAGACCATCAAGACGCTGGTGGCCGAGTGTCGCCGGCTGATCGTCAAGGAGAAGCTCGCGCTCCGCGAGTTTCAGGATGAGTACGAAGAGAATCTAAGGCTGAAGGGGATCAAGCGTGGAACCAAGGTACTACCAGACGGACTCGGTGCAGGCGTCATGGGATTTCATGAAGACGAACCCGGGGAAGAATCCCTGCATTGTCCTGCCGACGGGCACGGGTAAGTCTGTCGTTGTCGGAATGCTGTGCAGGGAGGTCGCCGCCTGGGGCGGGCGGGTGCTGGTGCTGGCCCACAGGCTGGAGCTCATCCGCCAGAACGCCGAGAAGGTGCAGGCTCTCCTGCCACCGGGCAAGGTCGGCATCCATTCCGCCGGGCTGGGTGTCCGGGACTGGGAGCAGGACATCATCATTGCCCAGGTGCAATCCGTCCACAAGTTCGGCATGGCCAACATGCAGCGGCGGGACCTGCTCGTCATCGACGAGGCACACCTGATCAGCCCCAACGACAACACGATGTACCGCCAGATCATGGACACCGGGTTGCAGGTCAACCCCCGCATGCGCGTCTGCGGGCTGACGGCGACACCGTACCGTTTGGACAGCGGGCCCATCTGCACGCCGGAAGGGCCCCTGCACGGTGTCTGCTATGAACTTGGCGTGCGCGAGGCCATAGAGAAGGGATTCCTCTGCAACCTGATCTCCCGGGTGGGATCATCCGATTCGCGGGCGGACCTGTCCGGCGTCCACACCCGCGGCGGGGAATTCGTCACCGGTGAATTGTCCAGGGCCATGCAGTTCGGCGGGCTGGTGGATCGGGCCGTGGACAACCTGCTGGAGCGTTCCGCCGGCAGGCACACCGGCATCGTGTTCTGCGTCGACCTGTCCCACGTGGAGGCGGTCCGCGCGGCGCTGGAAGCCCGCGGGCAAACCGTTGCCAGCCTGCACGGGGGCACTCTCCCGATGGAAAGGCAGTTCACCCTGTCGGCGTTCAGGGCCGGAACCATACGCTGGCTGGTCAACTGCGAGGTGGCCACCACCGGGCTGGATGTGCCCAACATTGATGTGGTTGCCCTCATGCGCCCCACCAAATCCGCGGGGCTGTTCGTGCAGATGGTCGGCCGCGGGCTCAGGCTCCACTCGTCCAAGCTGGACTGCCTGGTGCTGGACTTCGCCAACCTGCTGGTCACCCACGGGCCCATCGACCTGATCACCGCCAAGGGGGGCAAGAAGGGCGGCGGTGAAAGGGAAGCCCCCAAGAAGACCTGCCCCCACTGCTCCGAGCAGTGCCATGTGTCCATGACGATTTGCCCCAATTGCGGTGGCGACCTGCCGACGGCCACCAAGGATGAGGATCCCAAGCATGAGGACAAGCCCAGCGAGGCCCCGGTCCTGTCCACCGGCAAGGTGTTCGAGGATGAGGTGATCGCTGTCGGTGACGCCACCTGGGAAAGGCACATCGGCAAGTCCGGCATGCCCGTGCTGAAGGTCTCCTATTGGGAACCGGGCATGGCGCCCAATTCCTTCAACAGCTTCCGCAGGAAGCCGGCAGGAGTCGACTGGGTCTGCATCGAACACGATGGATTTGCCCTGTCCAAGGCTGAGAAGTGGTGGTCCAAGCGTTCCAACGATCCCTTCCCGGAATCCGTCAACCAGGCCATCCGTATCTTTGAGCTGGGTGGCGTTGCCCCCACCACATCCATCACCGTCCGCACCTGGCGGGACAAGAAGTACCCCGAGATCGTCGACCACACCCTCGGCGAGAAACCCGAGGTGGAACTCTCACGTCTGGAGTCCGTTGCCGAAAGCCTGGATGACCTGCCCTTCTAACTGAAAGGATTCAGCGATGCTTGAGATTCTTGAAGCCCTCACCGGGCTGGGTTGGAGTGTTTTCCCCTGCGTCCGCATGGACAAAGGGCCACTGACAAAGCACGGATTCAAGGATGCCACCACCGACATGGCGCAGGTGGAACGCTGGTTTCACCAGTACCCGGAATGCAATTGGGGCATCGCCGTGCCCGGCACCGCCATCGTGCTGGATATCGACACCCTGGACGGCGGGGACCCGAACCCTTGGCCGCGCAATCAGGACCACGCTGCCAGCCTGGCAAGCTGCGGGGCACTCACCCTGACCCCCCGCGGCGGCCGCCACCACTGGTATCGCCAGCCCACTCCCGGCAAGTGGAACAGCACCGCCGGCAAACTGGCCCCCAAGGTCGATACCCGCGCCACCAACGGCTACGCGGTCATACCGCCGTCGGTCACCCGGGACGGCGCGTACCGCTGGCTTGAGGACATGGAATTGACCTGCCGGCCCGAGGATCTGCCACTCCCACCGCAATGGCTGTCCGACCTGCTGGACGCCCACCCCGGGCGTTCCTGGCAGCGGGATGCCGGGAAGTCCGGGGAAAACACCGCCCCAGCCGAATGCGCGGAAGTCCTGGACGAAGGGATGCGGGTCTGGGTGAACTGCTCAGCCTACTGGCACACCATCGCCATGGACATGCTGGAAGAATCAGGGGGCGCCGTCTCCCACACCGTTGACGATGTCACCTACTGGACCCGGCCCGGGAAAACCAACGGCGTGTCCGCCACCTGGAACCACCCCGAAAGCCGGCACGGCGCCACCAACGATGTGCCCAGGCGGTTCGGATACCCGCGGCTGACGGTGTTCACACCCAACTGGCAACCGTTCGCGGCGAATGAATCCTATAGCACATTCGACATCATCCACCGGCTGACACCGCCTGAAAGATGGGGGCGGATGGATCAGCGCATGCAGGCCCACTATGACGCGGCAATGGTCAACTTCCGGCCCGAACTCTTCCACGACACCGACGACCGTCCCGATGTGGATGAGACCCACCACACGGAACCCGATGACGCTGCCGACATGGAAATGCCCGAGGGATTCCGCCCCGGGGGAATCATCGATTCCACCATCCGCGCCATCGAGGCGTCCGAGTACATGCGGCAGCCGGCATTCTCCCTCGCCGCCGCCCTGTCCGTGATGTCCATATGCCTCAACACCAAGGTCACCGCCAGACGCACCATGGCCAACATCTACTGCCTGTGCGTCTGCAACACAGGGGAAGGCAAGAACGCCAGCCAAATCGCCGTGAGGCGCATCCTGGAAGCCACCGACCCGCCCAAGCCATTGGACGCCATCCTTCACGGCGCCGTCATCGGCATGCCCCACTCCGATTCCGGGCTGCTGACAGCCCTGAAACACGGCAACGTCCGCCTCATCCGGGCCGATGAAATGGCGGGCTACCTCAAGGCCGGGATGAAAAACGGCAACGGGTACACCGCCCGGCTGGTCACCCTGCTGACCGAGCTCTACACCCACGGCCGCGGGTCCTACACCCCGCCGGTCTACAGCGACGAGAAGAAAAACCAGACAATCGAGGCCACGCCATTCGTCTCCCTGTTCGGGTCCACCACCCCGCAACAACTGGCCAGCGCCATGGACACGGAATCCGTCGAGGGCGGGCTACTCCCCAGGTGCCTGCTTTTCCGGGGCAACGATGAGGCAGACTGCACCGTGCCCCTGTCCGATTTCGTGGTCGGTGAACCCCTCGCCGCACAGGTTCGAGCCTGGAGAAACTGGAGCCCAAGCACCACCCAGGTCGGGTGCAGCGGCACACCCGATCCTCGCGTCGATTGGAAACTGACAGACGAAGCCGAGAAAATCCTCAACGAAAAGACAACCGAATGGCTCCACGCCAAAAGACGGGGGCTCCGTCAACAGGATCTGTCCGCTTTCATCTACACCCGCCAAGCCCAGAATGTGGTGAAAATCGCTTTACTGATCGCTGCCGACCGGTGCGAATCACCCACCGCGGAATGGGAAATCGAGTCCAGGGACATTCTTTTTGCCATCCGATTGGTCGACTGGATGGGCCGAAATATGCGCCACATGGTCGAAGAAGACCTGTCGGAATCCTTCATCACCCAGTGCGCCAACAAACTTTACCGCAGAATCAGTAGCTGTGGTTCTGATGGAATCAGCAAGTCTAGGCTATTAAGAAGATCAAAGATGAGTTCACAAGATATGCAAAGGGCGATAAATCATCTTATTGAATCCGATTTAATTAAATGCGACATACATAACACCGCTGGTAGGCCTGTGAGTGTTTATATAAAAATCTAAGGAAAAAATGGGGAGAATATATTGGCCACGCATCCTAGGCTGGATGCGTGGCTTTTCTTTTTGTTTGAACGATTCACCTTTGCACATCCATCTTTCCAGGCCATTTGGTGAAAAAAGGGTTGAGGCTGAAAAGCCTGAAAAACAAGGTGAATAATAATAATATAATAATAATTATTTACTTATTTACCTTTCTCTCCCCCTAGTCCACACCAATCGTTTTTTTTTGATTCCCGTTTACCCGTTTGTATGGGCAGGGGGGTGAAAGATGGCATAAGAAGCGGATCCGCAAACTGAAAGCAAACGATATCTTATTTGGGATACTGCGGATTAAGGAAAAGAAAGGTTGATCGGTTATGAAGAAAATTGCACAACCGATCAACTCCGCCCACCCCTCACCCTTGACAACCCGCCGCGGTCTGGTAACCTAATCCCAACTTTTTCGTTTCGAGGCCAAGGACGGCACCCCCAGGCACTGGAGGCCGTCCGCATGTTCTCAGCACTTCTCCTCTCAGCTTCCCTTTCCCTCGCCGGCGACTGCGGCGATTGCGCTGGCGGACGCCAAGGCCTGTTCGCCCGTCGCGCTGAGCGCCGCGCGGAGCGCAAGGCTTCGGCGTGCTCGACCTGCGAGTCGGCTGAGCTGGTCCAAGAAACCGTCCAGCAGGCCGAGATCCGCACCACGACCAAGCAGGCCGTGAAGACCATCACCGGACCCGCACGGAAGTCCACCGTGATCGTCCCCACCGGCGCGGCCAAATCCGTCACGCCGAACGGTTCCAAGTAACCATGTTCTTCCGGGCCCTGGCACGCTGGCTACGCGTCCCGGGGCCCGAAGTGTTCCAACCCATCAACCCGCCGGAATTGCAAATCATGCTCACCCTGAAAGTCGGCCAGTCTGTCAGCCTGACGGTTCACCCGAAAACCTCCGAAGGCCAGGAGTGCCAGGTGGACGGCACCCCGG
>Ga0255081_1000396_pt1 | contig 10938 bp, 10 predicted proteins | sample Colum_Colum_RepA_FD_188456 | JGI IMG/M metagenome (GOLD analysis project Ga0255081, IMG submission 188456) | Freshwater microbial communities from Columbia River, Oregon, United States - Colum_Colum_RepA_8h | ecosystem: Environmental > Aquatic > Freshwater > River | place: USA: Oregon... | reverse complement strand
AGACACACACAAGCCACGGTATTTATGGTTCGTCCAAAGCGGCGCTCAATCGCATCACGAACGACCTTGCAGTAGAGATGTACGGCCATGGCGTGCGCATCAACACCGTCGAGCCTCGTGCTGCCGTCATGAGCGAAGGCGCCCAAATTCTCATTGGCGACTTCGTACGAAAGGACCAGATCGAATCAATGGAGGAAATGGTCGAAGCGACACTTGCACTTTGTTGTTGCGACACCAATGCGACAGGTTCTGTTCATGTGAGCCTCGATCTCATTGAGAAATGGGGCCTCACAGTTCATGATCTCGATGCCAAAGGACCTTGGGCGTCACAGCCATGAAACACTGCTTTAAGCAGTGGTAGTTTGAACGTGTACCCCTGACGAGGAGTTTCACATGTCACGAGTCCAGCTTGCACTCAATGTCTCAAATCTCGCTGAGGCGATTCACTTCTACTCACAGCTGTTCAACACCGCACCAGCAAAAGTCCGTGATGGTTATGCCAATTTTGCGATCGTGAATCCGCCCTTGAAGTTGGTACTCATTGAAGGAGACGGTGAGCCCGGCTCACTGAACCACCTAGGTGTCGAAGTCGAGAACACTCAGTTGGTGCAAGACGCCATCACGCAGCTGCAGTCCGCCGGACTCGCCACAGACATCGAAGAGCAGACCACCTGCTGCTACGCAGTTCAGGACAAGGTCTGGGTGAACGCTCCCGATGGAGAGCCGTGGGAGGTCTATTCGGTGCTTGCCGATGCCGAAGCCATGCGAGTCGAAGACTCGGAGTGTTGCGCCACCGACACCGCTCAGGCCGTGTCGCTCAAGACGAACGCCTGTTGCTGACACCCCCTCGGGTCCTCTTTCTCTGCGTGCACAACGCAGGGCGGTCGCAGATGGCCGCTGCACTGCTTATGAGTCGTGCAGGTGCGTCGGTCGATGTACGTTCTGCAGGCACGGCTCCAGCTGACTCGATTAACCCACTGGTCATCGATGCCATGCTCGAATTGGGCATCGACTTGTCATCTCAGAAGGCGACTCCGAAGAAGTTGACCAATGACATGGTTCATGGCACTGACTTTGTCATCTCCATGGGCTGCGGCGACTCATGCCCAATTCTCCCCGGCGTCGAGTACCTCGACTGGCCCCTCAGCGACCCCGCTGGCCAAGGCATAGAGACAGTGCGAGGAATACGAGACGACATTGCCACGCTTGTCGACGAGTTCATTGACCGACTTCGACAAGAAGGACGCATCGCATCATGACAACGCCCAGTGGCGACAAACAGCTCTCCCGTCTCGACCGCAACTTGCCGGTCTGGATCGGGCTCGCAATCATCGCGGGGCTTGTTCTTGGGTCATCAATCGACAATCTAGACACCACGTTGAATCGTGTGAAGATCGACACGGTGTCACTTCCGATCGCACTCGGATTGCTGGTGATGATGTACCCAGTGCTCGCCAAGGTGCGATATCGCTCGCTCGGCTCGACGCTCACCAACCGACGACCATTCATCATCACGCTCATCATGAATTGGGTTGTCGGCCCGCTCCTCATGTTTGCCCTCGCCTGGGTATTCCTTGCCGACAATCCGTCATACCGCACGGGCCTCGTCATTGTCGGTCTCGCGCCATGTATTGCAATGGTCATTATCTGGATTGATCTTGCTCAGGGCGACAACGAGATCGCCGCGGTACTCGTGGCCATCAATGCCTTCCTTCAAGTCGTTTTGTTCTCGCTCCTCGGGTACTTCTATTTGAAGACACTTCCCGGCTGGCTCGGGCTGGACACGGCCGAGATCGACATCACCATCTGGGAAATTGCCAAGTCGGTACTCATCTTTCTCGGGGTGCCTCTAATCGCGGGCTATCTCACCCGCACGGTCCTCGAGAAGCGCCGCGGAACGACATGGTATGAGTCGGTTTTCGTGCCTCGTATCGGTCCATTTGCGTTGTACGGGTTGTTGTTCACTGTCGTGATCTTGTTTGCGCTTCAAGGCGAACAGATTCGCAACGAACCATGGGATGTCGTTCGAATCGCGCTACCACTACTCGCCTACTTCCTCATCATGTGGTTCGTGGCATTCGAGATTGCGCGGCGCATGAACCTCGGTTATCCAGCGGCGGTGTCAGTTGCATTCACCTCTGCAGGTAACAACTTCGAGCTAGCGATTGCAGTGAACATTGCCGTGTTCGGCGTGACATCGGGCGAAGCACTTGCCGGCGTGGTCGGGCCTCTCATTGAAGTACCCGTTCTGCTCGCGCTTGTCTACGTGGCTCGCGCACGACGCACTCTCTCCTGACACGACAAAGCCCCGGCACATTGGCCGGGGCTTTGCACTCGTATTTGACTCTCGTCAGCTACAGCCGCTTGTGCTTCCGCATGACGGGCACGCATGGCATGAACCTGCACGGTTCATCTGCACGCCGCACTGGAAGCACATCGGCGCATCACTATGACGTGCGATGCCTCCTGCTGGCGAGTGATCCGTGCTCGGCGCCGTCGGAGCGAGACCAAGCTCGATCTGCTGACTGAGTTCGGATGCGGACGGAATGGTCTTCGGGTCGGCGACAACTTCGGAACCCATCGATGTCTCAAAGACACTCTCTTCGACACCTGGCAGGGTCGGCTGCAGACGCTCATCGCGGCTGAAGATGCCCAACTCGGCACGCTCGTCGTATGTCAAGTACTCAAGCGCGAGGCGACGGAAGAGGTAGTCCATGATCGAGGACGCGATGCGGATGTCCGGGTCGTCGGTCATGCCGGCAGGCTCGAAGCGCATGTTGGTGAATGCCTCGACGAAGGCGCGCAACGGAACTCCGTACTGCAGACCGTACGAGATGGACTTGGCGAACGCATCCATGATGCCGCTCAGGGTCGAGCCCTGCTTCGACACGGTGAGGAATACCTCACCAGGACGACCGTCCTCGTACTCACCGATATTCGCAAAACCTTTGCAGTCCGCAACGCGGAACTCGAAGGTGCGACCACGACGTGAGCGCGGCAACTTCTGACGCACCGGCTTGGTGACGACTTTCTCGACAACACGCTCAATGACTTGTGTGGCTGCCACTACTGGAGCGTCATCCTTGTTGTCATCCTTCTTGGCGGTGGACAGAGGCTGGCCGACCTTGCAGTTATCGCGGTAGATGGCGACAGCCTTGATGCCAAGTTCCCACGACAACATGTGCAACTTCTCGATGTCCTCGACAGAGGCTTCTTCGGGCATGTTGACAGTCTTTGAGATGGCACCCGAGAGGAACGGCTGCGCCGCAGCCATCATGCGCACGTGACCCTCGTAGTGAATCGTGTTATCACCCATGGAGCATGCGAACACCGGCAGGTGCTCGGGCTTCAAGTCGGGCGAGCCCACGATGGACTTGTTCTTGTCGATGTAGTCGATGATGCGATCAACAACGGGACCCTCGTAGTTGAGGCGCTTCAGTGCACGCGGAACCGTCTGGTTGACAATTTGCATGTTGCCACCACCAACAAGTTTCTTGAACTTCACGAGACCAAGATCGGGCTCGATTCCGGTGGTGTCACAGTCCATCATGAGACCAATGGTTCCCGTCGGTGCGAGCACTGTGGACTGCGAGTTACGCACGCCGTACTCTTCACCGTCACGAACAGCCAAGTCCCACGCCTCGGTGGCTGCGTAAACGAGGTCTGGCTGCACGACGTCAACGTCTTTGATCTTCGCGTTCTCGTCGCGGTGCATACGCAACACGTTCAACATGTACCGCTCGTTCTCAGCGAAACCGGCAAAGGGCCCCATGCGGCTGGCGATACGAGCGCTGGTGGCGTAGGCGTGACCAGTCATGAGCGAGGTGAGAGCACCAGACCATGCACGACCACCATCGGAGTCGTACGGCATGCCGAGCGCCATGAGCAAAGCACCAAGGTTCGCGTAACCAAGACCGAGCTGACGGAAGATGCGGCTGTTCTCGCCGATCTTCTCTGTCGGGTAGTCGGCACGACCAACGAGGATTTCCTGCGCGGTGAATACCACTTCGATGGTGCGCTTGTAAGCCTCGGTGTCGAACACATCGTCGTTGCCGAGGTACTTCAGCAAGTTGATAGATGCAAGGTTGCATGCTGAGTTGTCGATGTGCATGTACTCACTGCACGGGTTCGAGCCGTTGATGCGACCCGTTGCATGGGCGGTGTGCCACTTGTTGATCGTGGTGTCGAACTGCAGACCTGGGTCTGCGCACTCCCATGATGCTTCAGCAATTTGGCGCCACAGATCGCGCGCACGAATGGTGCGGACCGTGCGACCGTCGGTGACGGCCTTCAGGTTCCAGTCGCGATCTTCCTTGACTGCCTGCATGAAATCATCGGTAACTCGCACCGAGTTGTTGGCGTTCTGATACTGAATGCTGAACGAGTCGGCGCCATCGAGGTCCATGTCGAAGCCGGCATCGCGCAACGCGCGCGCCTTGCGCTCTTCCTTGACCTTGCACCAGATGAACTCTTCGACGTCGGGATGTTCAGCGTTGAGGATGACCATCTTTGCTGCACGGCGCGTCTTGCCACCAGACTTGATGGTGCCAGCAGATGCATCGGCACCGCGCATGAACGACACCGGGCCAGAAGCAGTTCCACCGCCCTGGAGTATTTCGGCGCTGCTGCGGATACGCGAGAGATTGATTCCCGAACCCGAGCCACCTTTGAAGATGACGCCCTCTTCGCGGTACCAATTCAAGATGTCATTCATGGTGTCTTCGACCGACAAGATGAAGCACGCACTTGCTTGCTGCGGCACGCCGGCCACACCAATGTTGAACCACACAGGCGAGTTGAACGCGGCGCGCTGAGTCACGAGGATGTACTTCAGCTCGTTGCGGAAAGTCTCGGCCTCCTCAGTATCGACGAAGTATCCGCCTTCGCTGCCCCACGTGGTGATCGTGTCGGCAACACGATCGATGACCTGACGAAGGGAGTGTTCGCGCTCGGGCGTGCCGGGGGTTCCGCGGAAGTACTTCTGCGCCACGATGTTGGTGGCGTTCAACGACCAGTCGACGGGAAACTCGACGCCCAACTGCTCGAAAGCGACAGAGCCGTCTTTCCAGTTGCTGATGCGTGCGTCACGATGCTCCCACTGCACCTCGTCGTACGGATGTACGCCTGGAGTGGTGAAGTGGCGTCGGATGCCAATGGCGAGACGATCCGGTGCGAGTGACATGTTGTTCTCCTTGTAAGCGAATTGTTGTGGCGATGAAGCCGCGAACTTGTATGTGGACTGGGCGTTTGTGGTGTCGATGGGTCGGCATCGTCACCGTGTAGAGCGGCTTGGTCACCGTCCCACCGAGGCCCTGAGAGGCCACCGGCAGGCCAATTGGCCCGACCACTACATCTTGTGGTTATCCCTCCCCCATTTCTGGTTTCACCACAAGAGGTTGGGAGATTACAGCACCGTAGTTACATCCATGTCAACGACCCTCAAGAAATCTTTCCCTTATCTGACAGGGGTTTGAAACAAAGCTCCGGGGCACCCCGAAAAGACCCCCCGACGAGACCCTTTTTACGCACAGAACGACCCCGAAGGCCGAATCCATAGGTTCAGGACCGCCCAGTCCCATGAGTGGCTTCGGCGACGTCGCCATGCGTCGCTCGCCGCACGAATTCGAAATCATGTTGATCCCCTCTCGCATCCAGCCATCCATCGTCCATGCGTACCCGACCTCGGAGTCGACTGCGGGCGCAACGATACGAGAGAAGTGTTGTGGATTGGAAGTGGACAACGGTGTGAATTCCACAATTGTTTTGTGGAATTCCCCACTGATTTAGGGGATGACGTTGTGAGTTACCTGTGGACGACGCGAATGATTCGCTACATCGAGTGAACAGTGACGGGAATGGCGTTCAACACAGCATTTCCCGACAATTCATCGATGCGCTCATCATCAGTGAGGATGTTGCTGTTCACTCCTGGCTTCTCTGCTGCTACCGACATCTTCGTGCCACTCACATTGTGCCCCCAGCCGTGCGGCAAGCTCACCACACCTGACCGAACTGAGTCTGTTACTTCTACCGGCGCAACGAGCGAACCGACCCGACTTGTCACTCGCGCCTGAGAACCGTGCACCAAACCGAGACGCTTTGCATCATCAGGATGAACTTGCAAGGTGCACGACAACGATCCCTTGGTCAGCACCTTCATGTTGTGCATCCACGAATTGTTCGACTTCAACTGACGACGACCGACAAGTAATAACTCATCATCTGATGTCTTCTTGAGACGTGTGAGAACTTTGGCCAAGTTCGCGGCGAACAACGGAGGACAAAGTTCCACCTTTGCCGACGACGTACGCAGAATCTCAGGAATGCGTGGTTCCAACGGGCCGAAGTCAATGCCATGTGGCGAATCAATGAGAGCCCGCACTGACACGCCACCTGGGTTTGATCCGTACGCTGCGCCGTATGGGCCGGTCTGCAACATGACGTCCAGAATGCGCGTCGGTCCGCGAAGTCCTTGTTCAGCAAGAAGCCCCAGAATTTCCTCGACATCGCGACCATAGATGCTGGACGACGAGTTCTTCACCAGCCCACCGAGCATCTCGGCCGCTGCTAACTCGTCGACATCGCTGACAGACACCGAAGTGTCGAGTGTCTGCAAGATGCCGGCCAGCTTCGCCAAGATTTCCCACTCGTCCCATTGTCCCTCTTCCATGGGCAGCACTGCAGGGCTGTAGTTGGCGACGTTTCGCACTGCGAGGCGCAGGAGCGAGATGTCGTAGTGATCGCGTTGAAGCTGTGAGGGCGGCGGAAGGATGACATCTGCATGTCGTGATGTCTCGTTCAAGTAGATGTCGACGCTCACCATGAAATTGAGGTCTGCGAGTGCCGTGTCCAGTTGCTCGCTGTTCGGCGTTGACAACACGGGATTTCCCGCAAGCGAGATGAGCGCTCGGATCTGTCCTTCGCCAGGTGTGAGGATTTCTTCACCAAGGGCCGCAACTGGGTACTCGCCGAAAACTTCCGGGTATTTGCGCACCCGTGTGTGTCCCTTGCCAATTTTGAAACCAGGTCCACCCGGCTTTCCGCCTGAAGAAGTGACTGGTCCGGCGGCAGGTAATGCGAACATCGCGCCGCCACGCTTGTCGAGATTGCCAGTGACAGCATTCAATGCATCGACCAACCAAGCAGTCGCCGTGCCGAATTCAACCGTGTTGACGCCCATTCGCCCATACACCGCTGCTGTCGGTGCCGCCGATAACTCTGCGGCGATCCGTCGACAGGTCACTGCATCGATGCCACAGAGTTCCGCTGCGACTTCAGGCGTAAACGGTGCAACAGCGCTTCGCAACTCGTCTAACCCGTTCACATGCGAGCGAATATGTGATTCGACGTCGGCTTTCCCCGTTGCGAACAACTCGTTGATGAGTGCGGCGACAAACGCGACATCGGTTCCTGGGATAATGGGCAGCCACTCATCGGAGGCTTCGGCAGTCTTCGTGCGGCGTGGGTCGACCACAACGATCTTTCCTCCACGGTCCCGGATGGCTTTCATGCGTCCCGGAAAATCAGGAGCAGTGCACAGACTTCCGTTCGATGCATGCGGATTTGCGCCTAACATCAATAAGTAGTCAGTGTGATCGATGTCAGGAACTGGAATCGTTATTCCTGTTCCGAACATGAACCCACCCGCCACGTGCTTTGGCATCTGGTCAACTGTTGATGCACTGAACCGATTGAACGAGCCAAGTGCCAAGTTGACCGCACGATTGAACGTCATCGACGCAAGGTTGTGTGCACCGGGATTTCCCATGTACACCGCGAGCGCAGACCGGCCATGTTCTTTGATCACCCTGGCAAGACCGTCTCGCACCACTTCCCATGCCTCTTCCCACGACACCTCAACATGACGACCGTCGCGCTTCACCAACGGCCGACGCAAACGATCTGGGTCCTCATGAAGTTGCTTCAACGTGCTGCCTTTCGGGCAAATAAAGCCCTTGCTGAACACGTCGTCTTGGTCGCCCCTGATGCGCACAATCTGATTGTTTGCATCAACAGAAATCTCGAGGCCACATGTGGCTTCACACAATGGGCAGGTTCGGTATGCGGTGCGGACTGGAATTCGACCCGAAGCGTCAGTCATGTGCATACCTTTCCACACGAGCCGCAATACCGCTACACGCCTGTTCGTATGCTGGCCACGTGCAAGTGATTCTCGCCGACTCATGGACCGCCGGCAATGGCACCAAGTACGTCACGGCGGAGGAAGCTTTTGCGTTCGAGCGTTCACCACATGCTGACGGGCGCCCCCAGGTTGAAATCTGCATGATCAGCAGTATCGACGGTGCAATCGCTATCGACGGCGTGTCTGGCCCACTGGGTGGACCACCCGACAAGGCGGCATTCACCGCGCTTCGTTCGGCAGCGACGTCAGTCTTGGTTGGTGCAGGCACAGTGCGGGCAGAGCACTATCACCGGCCCAGTCGTCCAGACCTCACTATCGCGGTCGTCAGTCATCGGGGCAATCTCGACACCACGAGCGAGCTCTTCACGTCTGGCTGCGGCGTGCTCGTGTTGCCAGTCGATGCTCCCGCGGTTGAAGTGAAGAACCTGCGTGCTGGCGCTGGGACAGTTGATCTGGCTTCTGCACTTCGTCAGCTTGGTGGTTCATTTGTTCAGGTGGAAGGCGGTGCCGTGCTGAACGCACAATTGTTGACGCTTGGACTTGTCGACGCCATCAATCTGACCCTGTCTCCACACATTGTCGGCGGAGCGACCGATCACATCGTCACACAATTGCCTGTGCCACACGACTTTCGATTGACGCGCGTATTGCGCGACGACGACTTCATATTCTGTCGTTACGAGCCGATAGCGAGATAAATCAGGACTGCTTCAGCAACGCAAGTTCGCGGCGGAAGTCAGCTGCGCCATCGAAGTTCTTGTACACACTTGCAAAGCGCATATACGCGACTTCATCGAGTGCCTTCAAGCGTTCGAGAACTGCGTGGCCGATGAGTGAGGTGGTGACCTCGTCCCCTGCCGCTGCAGCCAGACGAATTTCATCTTCGACCGATTCCGCAAGCTCGTCGATTTGCTCTTCGGTGACGGCGCGTCCCTTGGACGCCGATCGCACTCCGGCTGCCACTTTCTGACGATCAAAAGGTGTGCGCTCCCCAGAGCGCTTCAGCACCATGAGTGGGGCTCCTTCAAGTCGTTCGTACGTTGTAAAACGATACGAACACTCTGGGCACGAGCGACGACGACGAATAGCACCCCCGTCCTCGGCGGACCGAGAGTCGATCACTTTCGTGTCGTCGTGTTTGCACACCGGACAATGCACGTCCCCAGAGTAGTGCGGTGTTTTCTTTACTTTCTGTCTCCCCTGTCCGCATCGAGTACGGACAGGGGATCAGGGGATGCGAATGATCTGGCCGGCGGAGATTTGATCTCCGTTCATACGAACCAGAACATCGACGAGTTCAGTGATGTCGCCTTGCGGCATGAGATCGCGTGCGATGCCCCAAATGGTGTCACCGGGCTGAGCGACAACTGTGCGTGGCACGCCCGAATTGTTCGCTGTCGGCTCGGTGGCCATGGCGCGACTGCCCAATACCCCTGTGGCGAAGATTGCAAGAGCCACGATGCCGAGAGCCAATCGGCGACGGACAATGACTGGCCGCGGCGTCGCCCCGGTGCCGACACGGGCAGCTGGTCGGGCGACGGGACGACGCGACGCGAAAAGGGGGTCGATGTGGGTGATGGTGCTCATGGGGGTCTCCTTGTAGAAGGGGGTTATGGAAGGGGCTGAACGAGGTTGTTCTGACTGGGTTCTGTTGGGTAGTTCGCACCGTAACGAACGGGTGTTCGATAGTTTGCCCCGAACACCTGTTCGTGTCAAGGGGTGTACGAACAAATGTTTGACGAACAGGTGTTTGACCCCTGGGGCGAACACCTGTACGCTCACCCCATGGCCGAAACCCTCACCCCACGTCAGCGCGACATTCTCAATGTCATCGAGCAGAGCATGCAAGACCGGGGCTACCCACCGAGCGTGCGCGAAATTGGCGAGGCAGTGGGGCTGAATTCCCCCTCAACAGTGCACAACCATCTCGCCACGCTGCAGCGCCTCGGCTACCTCCGTCGCGACCCAACCAAGCCCCGCGCCATCGAAGTGCGTTTCGACACGAACTCTGGTGTCGCCATGGACCGTCGACCAGCTCGCCACATTCCACTCATCGGTGAAGTCGCCGCCGGTACCGATGTGCTCGCACAGGAAAATGTCGAAGACCTCATTCCCATGCCTTCAGATTTCACCGGTGAAGGTGAGCTCTTCATGTTGCGTGTTCGTGGCGACAGCATGATCGAAGCCGGCATTCTCGATGGCGACTACGTGGTCGCACGTCAGCAAAACACAGCAGTGAACGGCGACATCGTTGTCGCGGGCATTCCCGGAGAAGAAGGAACTGTCAAGACCTTCAAGAAGTCGGGCAACAAGATCACACTCATCCCATCTAATCCACGACTTCAGCCCATGGTGTTCAACGCTGATGAAGTCAGCATCTTCGGCAAAGTTGTCACTGTTCTTCGTCGCGTCTAAACGCGTCATTGATTTAGCGTCGCGATAAGCGATCTGACAGCAGCGTGATGCGTGAATCAGGCTGCACCACTGCAACGCGCACAAAGCGTGCACCTTGGGGGCCGTAGAAGTCGCCTGGGCTCACCAGTGCTCCCCCATCGGTTGCTAGCTGTTCGGTAAAACCCCACGCATCGCCAACGTCACACCACAGATAAAAGCCACCAGCGGGCATGTTGATTGACACACCGCTCCAGGTATTCAGAACCTGGGCGACCTTATCGAGACGTGACAGATATCGATCACGCTGCACCCTGACGTGTTCGTCATCATCGAGCGCCGCGATGGCTGCTGCCTGCGCAGGCCCTGGAACCATGAACCCAGCATGTTTGCGCACTTCCTGC
>Ga0255081_1000382_pt1 | contig 11082 bp, 8 predicted proteins | sample Colum_Colum_RepA_FD_188456 | JGI IMG/M metagenome (GOLD analysis project Ga0255081, IMG submission 188456) | Freshwater microbial communities from Columbia River, Oregon, United States - Colum_Colum_RepA_8h | ecosystem: Environmental > Aquatic > Freshwater > River | place: USA: Oregon | collected... | reverse complement strand
CGGTTCAAAGGGGGCGTCGGAGGTTGGCGTGGCTGGGGTCGGTGTTCGAGCGTTTGATAGCGCTGGGTCTGCTGTCGGTACAGCGACAACCACCTCAGATGGATCTTATTCGTTGACCGTGTCTGGCGCAGCGAGCACCTCAGTGCGCATCGAGTTCACGACACCGAATGGGTATCAGTCCTCGTTTGCAGCGTCGACTGGTGGAACGAGCATTCAATTCGTGACAGTTCCTGCGACCGATGTGAACTTCTCAATGATCGTTCCCGACAACTACTGCGCTGACAACAATGCGAACCCACTTCTCGCAACGGGCTGCATGCGACCAGGTGGAATCAATGCTGATGCGACGCGTGAGCAAGTGACCAATCTGCTCAGTGTGGGAACGACGAGTTTCATGACGAGGCCGGCATTCACAAAGCAACTCACGTTCAAGCAGACGGGCGCCATCTGGGGCATGGCGAATCAGTCAAGTACAGGTCTTGTCTGGACCTCTGCTGTCATTCGGCGTCACTCTGGTCTCGGCCCGCTCGGAATCGGCGGTGTCTATGTCTGGCATCCTTCGACGGGTTACGTCACCGGCTTTGACTTGTCCTCGTATATCACCTTGAGCGCGGACAACACGCAGTTCACCGATGCTGCTCGAGGCATTATCCCAACGTCGATTCTGTCGCTCGATGCATCTGGCTATAACGCTGTCGGGCAAGCCGGAATCGGAGACATTGAATTCTCAGACGACGGACTCACCTTGTACGTCATGAACTTGTATGACCGCAAGATCTACGCATTCCCCGTCGGAGGATCCGTCACGGCACCCACATTGGGAACACCCACGGCCATCACGGTGACGAACCCGTCATGTTCCTCTGCGTCAGATGTGCGGGCATGGGGTATCAATGCCGTCGGCAGTCAGTTGCAAGTGGGGGTCGTGTGTTCGAACGAAACGGCAAGCGCGACCGCATTCACTGCGGCAAGTCCGTCAGGCGCAACGACCAGACCAGGCGCCGGATACATCAGGTTGTATGACACAGTCACTTCGACGTGGAGTACTGCAGCCACCATCAACTTTGATTACGCCCGAGGGTCAGAGTTGGGTTGCGACTCTGGAATGGCTGGAACGGAACCAAAGTGCGAAATCGTCAGGTGGCATGCCTGGACTAATAACTACGCGGCCATTCGGGCAGCGATTACTGCAGGGATCCTCAATGAGGCAAACAGCAAGCCGTCATATTCACAACCCATTGTCTCGGGCATTGACACGCTTGAAGACGGCTCATTCGTAGTGGGTCTGGCTGATCGGTTCAACCTTCAGATGGGCGCCAACAACCTCCAACCAAATGACACCTCATCGTCACTTCCATACATGAGTAACTACGTGTCCGGTGACACGCTCTTGCTGTGCAAGACCGGCACCAGCACCTGGACGCAGGAATCTGATGGAACGTGCGGTAGTCGCACCGGTGTGGCAAAGACTGCGGCACGCTTGTCATATGACGCAGGAAAGCGTGAGTTCTTTTACGACCAAATCTGTAGTACGGGGGAGAATGACAATTCGCATACCGAGATTTCACAGGGTGCCGTTGTGGTGTGGCCCCGTACCGGCACACAGCAGGTGGCCATTAGCGCGATGGACCCATGGTGCAATTGGTTCGAGGGCGGTGTGCGATTCCTAAAGGCGAGTGACGGCACCACTAGTGGTACAACAGCTACATACGGTCGCGAAATACACGGTTACTACGCCGATGGAATCTCAGGAGGTACCGCCGTCTATTCCTTTGGCAAGTCGGCGGGTATGGCGGACCTGGAAGTCATCTGTAATCAGGCGCCAGTTCAGATCGGAAACAGGGTCTGGATTGACACTGACAAAGACGGAGTTCAAGATGCAAATGAGACGCCGGTTGCTGGTGTGACGGTACGTCTGTATGCGGCAAATGGCACCACTTTGCTTGGCACTGCAGTCACTAATACGAAGGGTGAGTATTACTTCGCATCCAATGTCACCGAAGCAGTAGCTGGTACCGGTGACCATGTCGGAGGAGGCCTTGCGGTCGGTGTTGCTCACATCATTCGATTCGATAATGCCACGGACTATGCCGTGGGAGGCCCCTTATACGAGTACCTACTCACTACGGCAACGTCGAGTGCAGCAGAGACATCGTTCGACACCGCAGTCGATTCGAACGCCACAACCGTGCTCGCGTATCCGCAGATCACGACGGCAGTAGTGCTTCCCGGCATCAATGACCACACCTACGACGTGGGCTTCTATCTGCCCCCGCCGCCACCACCACCGACTCCAGTGGGCATGGGCAACTTCGTATGGATCGACTCCGACAAGGACGGAATACAAGATGCGTCGGAAAAACCCATCAAGGGAGTGGTCGTTTCGTTGTTCAACGCTGACGGAAGTCAGGCAAAAGACCTGACGGGTGCACCAGCCACAGCGACAACTGATGCGAACGGTTATTACTTCATCGACAACTTGGCGGCAGGTTCGTACTACGCAAAATTCACCTTGCCGGCTTCATACACATTTACCACGAAGTCTGCGACTGGAAGCACGGTAGCGAACGATTCGAATCCGGACGTATCGACAGGTATCACGCCCGTATTCACCATCGCTGCATCGACGTCGGGAGATTCTGTCGCTGAAAGCGACACTTCAACAAAGGCTGTTTTTGTCAACCCGACGATTGACGCTGGTGTCATTCCCAAAGGAACCGTCTCCGTAGGTGACTTGGTGTGGCGTGACCGAAATGGAAACGGCCAACAAGGCCCCGGTGACCACGGCGTGAAGGGTGCAATTTTGCGTCTGTTCAATTCCGATGGCTCTGCGGTCATCGACGCATTTGGTCGCGTAGTAAAACCCCAGACCACGGGCAAAGACGGCAAGTATCTCTTCAAAGATCTCTTGCCTGGCAAATACATCGTGAAGATCTCGTATCCGACGAACTGGTATCCGACGACGAAAAATGGCCCGAGGCGTGACAGGAACTCGTCGACCATCAGCGCCACATCCTTGATGTTGAGCGCAGGACGCTCAGACAAAACCCTCGACTTCGGAGTGGTCTACCGTCCACAAAGGTTTGCCCCGTCGATGTTGCCTGCGACAAGATGATGAACAATGGCTGGACAGCTTCGACGTGTGACGGCTGCCGTCGTGAGCGTGGTCATTTCGACTAGTTGCGCGGGAACGGGTACGGGAGAACGAGAGTTGTCCCGTGAGGAGGCGGCACGACTTGCCGAAGTCACGTATCTAAATCATCGGCGTGGCGCCGCGCAGTTCGAAGTAGCCACCCTTGCGGACCTCAATGGAACTCAGTTGGCGCTCTCAGGTGTCGTGGACTGGTCCAACACCCGTGGCTCAGCGAAAGTGTCGCATAGTCAGGCTGGTGGAACACTCACCGAACTTTCCTGGCGTGCGAACGTGGTGTTCGAGCGTCGACCAACTCATGACGCACTTCTACAGAGTCTTGGTGCAGCCTCGTCGCCGTACTTCGGTCGCGCCATTGACATGCGTCGGCGAGTCGATCAAGTGGTCAGCATCATTATGGGCTTGGCTGCGACACAACCTGAGAACGCGATCCTCATTCAGCAAAAACCAGGCACGAAATTCATTCGCTCAGACACACTTCGTGGGAAGGACGTCGATGTGCTTCGCTATGGAACTCGCTCGATCTACTGGGTCGAGCGAGTTACGGGCGAGATGTTGCGTTTCGAAGGTAATAACGATGCTGGGACGTTGCCGATCGTCGTGGACTTTGATTTCAAAGACGTGGCAACCATCAGATTCCCAGAGCCTGCACAGGTGGTTTTTGTCGACGACAAGCCCGATCTTTCGGCATTCCTAGCGGGACTCTGACAGGAGTCGTCCACCTCGGCGTCTTCGGCTGCAATGACGATTTGTTCTAACTGGGGAACTTGTCAGGCACCGTCGCAAGTAAGCAATTTGACCACGTAATCAATGTATTGCTCGCGGCTGAAACCAACATCACCCATAAGCTCTCGGTAATACATCGTTTGTGTCGCCACAACGATGTGGAAAAACCTCTCATCAATATCAGCACCGTCACTCATGCGAGAGCGAATGGCTGAGATTCCTTCATCGAACATCGCATGCTGTTTCTTGGTGAGGTCCTCGAGACGAATCCTGAGTGGTTCGTTGTTGAGTGATGCCGCCAGAATATTCAATCGCATGTATTGATTCTTCCGATAGTGGGCATCATTGACTTGTGGAAGGAATTCAGCGACTTCCCGCACGGTGAGCGATGCACGACTGGTCACCTTGCTCATGAAGGATTCGAAACTCTGTTGCATGATGTCGGCATACATGTCTCCGAGTACTTGAGCTAGAAGTCCATCACGGCTACTGAAGTACTTGTAGATCAGCGAAATGGATGCGTCAGCACCTCGAGCGACTTCCATGATTCGCAAGCCAAGGATGCCGTTCATCTCAACTTCCCGGCGGGCACTGGCGAGAATCCGAGCCTCAGTTGCAGAGGAAGTATTTTCTTTGTGCTGGGAAGTCATCAATTACTCAGTGTAAGAGAGTCAACTAATTGGAAGGGGGTGACAATTTTTCACCAACACATGTTCAGGAGGCTGCAACTTCCAGCGCCTTCTCAGGACGGCTGGTCAAGAATGCGCCGACAATGACGATCAACATTCCGACGATTGCGAGAAGCGTGACGTGTTCATCGCGAAAAATCACGCCAAGAAACGTCGCGACCACGGGTGTGAACAAGGTGCCAATCATCGCGCGCACCACTCCGGCACGCGTCTGAAGTGCGGAGTACACCGCGAATGTGATTCCGGTGCCAATCGCTCCGAGGATGACGAGAGCGGCAATGGCAGAACCAGTGAATTCGCTACCGCGAAGCGCGGGCAATCCGAGAGGGAGTGTCCAGATGAACGCGGCCCCTTCGACCCACATCATTGTGGCGGTCGCTCCATACTTTGCGTTCAACGGCAACGCCACATTGACGGCAACCGCATAGCCAAGAAGAGCAAGCAACAAGAAGAGAATGCCGTGAACCGATGCTGATGCATTGTCTGTAATGCTCGAGAACGAGATGAGGGCGATACCACTGAAACCGACCAATACAGCGATGACGCGTTGACGAGTCGGCCGGCGCCTCGTCATGATGGCAGTGACGACAACGGTCAGGGCGGGGAGTGCGCCGTTGATCATGCCCACGACGGAAGAGGAAACCGTGTGTGCGGCAAGTGGGTAGAGATAAAACGGCGCAGCCATCCAGATGAGGCTCAGGAAGAACACCGTCTTCATATCTTCTTTCTGAATCATCACGCGTGCCCGGGGGATGCACATGAGTGCGAGGAATCCGAAGAAGGTCCGCATCAAGGGGATGACGCCGGTGTTCACGTGGTCTAGCGCGATGGCGATGAAGAGGAAAGACGCACCCCATACGAGCGACGTCATAAGGGTCATCGCCCATTCGGTGCTACCGAAGTGCTGCTTGTCGTGGTCAGTCGTCATGTCTTTGCTTCACTCTGCCATAGGTAGTGGTGTCATGGTTGTGTCTGTCATTGCATCTGGGCCCTGGATGCTTCAGTAGTCTCCACATTGCAAAGGGGGTTCGCTGTGGCTGAAAGCGACGCAATCGACGATCTGTTGATCGAACAGAGGAAGTTCCCACCGTCAGAGAGTTTCAAGAAGCGCACTCTTGTCGCCGGTACTCATCTGTACGACGAAGCGAATGAAGATTACGAATCGTTCTGGGCACGTCAAGCGAGCGAACTGATCTCGTGGTTTGACCCGTGGCGCACTGTGTGTGAATGGGACCTGCCATTTTCGAAGTGGTTTGTGGGCGGCACACTCAACGTCAGCTACAACTGCCTCGATCGACATGTGCTTGCTGGACGAGGTGACAAGGTCGCATTCCATTTCGAGGGCGAACCCGGAGACACCCGAACTGTCACGTACGCACAACTCCTCGATGAGGTGCAGAAATTCGCCAATTCGCTAAAGACGCTAGGTGTTGCCAAAGGTGACCGCGTCAACATCTACATGCCGATGATTCCTGAGGCGGCCGTTGCCATGCTCGCGTGTTCGCGAATCGGGGCTGCGCATAGTGTCGTTTTCGGCGGGTTCTCTTCACAGGCGCTCGCCGACCGCATCAACGATGCAGAAGCGAAAGTGTTGATTACTGCTGACGGAGGTTGGCGACGGGGCGAAGTGTTCCCGCTCAAGCAATACGCAGACGAAGCACTGCAGTCCACGCCATCTATCGAACATGTGGTGGTCGTCAAGCGCGGTGGCAACGATGTCTCAATGACAGCTGGTCGTGACAGTTGGTACCACGACCTCATCGCCAAGGCCGATCCGGTGTGTCCTGCCGAGCCGATGGATGCAGAGCAGTTGTTGTTCCTTCTGTACACCTCGGGCACCACCGGAAAGCCAAAAGGCATCATGCACACGACTGGTGGGTATCTCACTCATGTCGCGTACACGCATAAGTACGTGTTTGACCTGCACCCAGATGACGATGTCTATTGGTGCACAGCAGATGTCGGTTGGGTGACCGGGCACAGTTACATCGTGTATGGGCCACTCGCAAACGGTGCGACTCAGGTGATGTACGAAGGTGTTCCGAACTTTCCGGCGAACGATCGCATCTGGTCAATCGTGGAGAAGTACAAGGTCACCATCTTCTATACGGCACCTACTGCCATTCGCACATACATGAAGTGGGGAATCGAGGAGCCCGCGAAGCATGACTTGTCATCGTTGCGCCTTCTCGGCAGTGTTGGCGAGCCGATCAACCCTGAAGCGTGGATGTGGTACCACGAACACATTGGCGGTAGTCGTTGTCCGATCGTTGACACGTGGTGGCAGACCGAAACGGGTGGAATCATGATCAGTCCGTTGCCAGGGGCGACCACATTGAAACCTGGGTCGGCGACATTTCCGATCCCTGGTGTCGGTGCCGAAGTCGTGGATGATGCCGGAAAATCAGTAAAGCGCGGCGGCGGCTATCTGACACTCACGCATCCGTGGCCCGGAATGCTGCGCGGAATTTGGGGTGACCCGCAGCGCTACAAAGACACGTATTGGAGTCGCTTCAATGGCCGTTACTTCGCAGGTGACGGTGCCAAGTTGGATGATGAGGGTTACTTGTGGCTACTCGGACGTGTCGATGACGTGATGAACGTGTCAGGACATCGCATTAGTACCACTGAAGTGGAGTCAGCGTTGGTGTCGCATTCGGCGGTCGCAGAAGCCGCAGTAGTTGGTGCAAATGACGCGACCACGGGTCAAGCCATCATTGCTTACGTCACGTTGGTCGGAGGGGCAAGTGTCGATGAGAAAGACCTGCGTCATCACGTGGCGAAAGAGATCGGCGCAATCGCCAAGCCAAAGACCATCTACTTCACACCAGATCTACCGAAGACCCGTAGCGGGAAGATCATGCGACGGCTGTTGCGCGATGTCGCTGAAGGTCGCAATTTGGGTGACACGACCACGTTGGCTGATGCCAGCGTGGTGAACGAATTGCAGAAGCGTGCGGCCGAAGCACCGAGCGAGGATTAGTCGCGGAAGTTCTCAAACTGAAGTGGAATGCCTAGGTCATCTGCCTTCAACAATGCGATAGCGGCTTGTAAGTCATCTCGCTTCTTGCCGGTCACACGAATCTGCTCGCCTTGGGTCTGACTGCTAACGCCCTTTGGACCTTTTTCTTTGATGAGCTTGTTGATCTCGCGGGCCTTGTCCGAGGAGATACCAACTTTCACGGTGACGACCTGACGTACAGTGTCGCCAGACGCCTGCTCGAACTTGCCCCACTCGATGCCCTTCAGTGACATGCCACGCTTCACCATCTTTTCTTCAAGCAGGGTGCGCACGGCGCGAGCCTTGTCCTCGCTGATGGTTTTGATGGTGATCACCAATTCGTTCTGTTCGATTGAAGAGTCTGTGCCCTTGAAATCGAAGCGCTGAGACAATTCACGCTGAGCCTGATCAACTGCATTGCGCAGCTCCTGACGGTCCACTTCAGAAACGACATCGAATGACGGCATGGGTCAGAAGGCTACTTGTCCGATAGCCTTTGGCATTCCAAAGGGTCGGTGCCCGAGCGGCCAAAGGGAGCAGACTGTAAATCTGCCGGCACTGCCTACGGAGGTTCGAATCCTCCCCGGCCCACCACGATGATTCATCGTGAAACAGCCCAACCCGTACACGACCTCGCCGATTCGTTCGACGGGGTCGTGTGCTTTTCCCGGACGAGCTTCTTCAGGAACTCTGCGTCGGACGTTCGTGCAAGACGCATTGCATCAGCGCGACATCGAGCCACTTGTTGAACTTGCGACCGATCTCTCGCTCGATGCCAACCAAGGCGAAGCCGAGAGCGGTGTGTAGGTGAATCGAGGCTTCGCTCGTGGTGGTGATGCGTGCCATGACCGCGTGAAACCCGCTGTGCTCCGCGGTGTCGAGTAGGTGAGACAGCAGCAATCGACCGATGCCCCGGCGCGCTAGGTCACGGCGCACGTACACGCTGTCCTCGACCGAGGTTCGATACGCGGCACGTTCCTTGTACGGAGAGAGAGCGCCGAAGCCAAGCACCTCTCCGGCCTCTTCGGCCACGACCACGGTGAACGCCCCCGAGCGGGCTGATTGCCACTCGCGCTGGTCCTCGAGAGATCGAGGCACCAGATCGAAAGTGGCCGTGTGGTTCTCCACCTCGTTGTTGTAGATGGCCCGAATGGCCTCGGCATCGTCCAGCGTGGCGGGTCTGATTCGCAACTGGTCCACGAGGGCTGAAACCTACCGTTTGCTGGCGACCCAAGCCCTGAGGGGTCCGCCAGAGAACCAGATCGACCAGGGGTGGTCTGACAATCCCACCGCTATCCTTTGGCACTTGGCTCACGGGGGCTTAGCTTCCGCGTGCGCGCCCTCTTAGCTCAGTCGGCAGAGCGTTTCCATGGTAAGGAAAAGGTCGTGGGTTCGATTCCCACAGAGGGCTCAGCCATACTGGCGATCGTAAGTGAGCTCACTCACGATTGATTTGTTTGGTGACAAAGCGACCAGTACGCCTTGGCGGCGTAGCTCAGTTGGTCAGAGCATCCGGCTCATAATCGGAAGGTCATCGGTTCGATCCCGATCGCCGCTACGAAAAACAAAATAAAACTAGGGAAAGCATCAATAAGGAGAACCCCCGATGAGTAAGGCAAAGTTCGAGCGCACGAAGCCTCACGTGAATATTGGAACGATGGGTCATATTGACCATGGCAAGACCACGTTGACGGCTGCTATTTCAAAGACGTTGGCTGATCGTGGGTTGGCTGATTACACACCGTTTGATCAGATTGACAAGGCGCCAGAGGAGAAGGCTCGTGGTATCACGATCTCGATTGCTCACATTGAGTACGAGACTGAGAAGCGTCACTATGCGCACGTGGATATGCCGGGTCACGCTGACTACATCAAGAACATGATCACTGGTGCTGCGCAGGTTGATGGCGCGATTTTGGTGGTTGCTGCAACTGATGGTCCGATGCCTCAGACTCGTGAGCACGTGTTGCTTGCCCGTCAGGTTGGTGTTCCTTACATCGTTGTGGCGCTGAATAAGTCCGACATGGTCGATGACGAAGAGTTGTTGGAGTTGGTCGAAGTTGAGGTTCGTGAGTTGTTGAATGAGTACGAGTTCCCTGGTGATGATGCGCCGGTGGTTCGTGTGTCAGCGCTCAAGGCTCTTGAGGGTGATTCAGCGTGGCAGGACAAGGTCATGGAGCTCATGGCTGCGTGTGACACGGCGATTCCTGAGCCGGTTCGTGAGTTGGACAAGCCGTTCCTCATGCCGATCGAAGATGTGTTCACGATCACTGGTCGTGGCACGGTTGTGACTGGCAAGGTTGAGCAGGGCAAGGTTCACACTGGTGATGAAATCGAGATTGTTGGTTTGCGTGATACGCAAAAGACGACTTGTACTGGTGTTGAGATGTTCCGCAAGCTTCTTGATGAGGGTCAGGCTGGCGACAATATTGGTGCGCTTTTGCGTGGCACGAAGAAAGAAGATGTTGAGCGTGGTCAGGTGTTGTGTGCTCCTGGTTCGATCACTCCTCACACCAATTTTGAGGGTCAGGTGTATGTGTTGACGAAGGAAGAAGGCGGTCGTCATAAGCCGTTTTTCAATAACTATCGTCCGCAGTTCTTTTTCCGTACGACTGACGTGACTGGCACTGTTCAGTTGCCGTCGGGTACGGAGATGGTGATGCCTGGTGACAATGTCACGATGACTGTTGAGTTGGGTAAGCCGATTGCTATGGATGAGGGTCTTCGTTTTGCTATTCGTGAGGGTGGCCGCACTGTTGGTGCGGGTCGCGTCACGAAGATCATCAAGTAGTTAGAACCGACATCATGGCTAACAGCAGTATCCGCATCCGCCTGAAGGCGTTTGATCACGAGATCATCGACCAGTCGACGCGCAAGATCGTCGAGACCGTCACTCGTACCGCCGCCACAGTGCGTGGACCTATTCCGTTGCCGACCGATAAGCATCGCTTCACGGTCATCCGCGGACCACACGTCGACAAGGACTCGCGAGAGCACTTCGAGATGCGCATCCACAAGCGACTCATCGACATCATCGATCCGAACGCCAAGACCATCGACTCGTTGCAGCGCATCGAGTTGCCTGCAGGCGTCGACATCGAGATCAAGATCCAGAACTGAGGTCGTCCGGATGTATCCGGACCACGAACTCACAAAGGGCGGCCTTCGGGTCGCCCTTTGTCATTCCCCATGACGTCTGTCAGAGCCCGATTCTTCATAACTTCTTAGGTTTCTGCGTGACACATCACGGTCAAGTTGCACAAGAATGAGGCCATGAGTGACATGCCCGACAACTCCCCGTACAACCCGTGGCGGTCTCCAACCGGAACAGTGACCGCACCGGAACCTCCTACCTACGCAGACACGTTGGTGACATCACCATCGGCGTATGAGCAGTCGAGTTGGAATCCGCCGACACCTCCGAAGCAGGACTCGCCGAAGAAGGGTCGTGGCGTCGGCATCGTCGTTGTTCTCATTGCGGCTGTGTGTGGTGGCGTTGTTGGCGGAGTCATTGG
>Ga0255081_1000381_pt1 | contig 11101 bp, 8 predicted proteins | sample Colum_Colum_RepA_FD_188456 | JGI IMG/M metagenome (GOLD analysis project Ga0255081, IMG submission 188456) | Freshwater microbial communities from Columbia River, Oregon, United States - Colum_Colum_RepA_8h | ecosystem: Environmental > Aquatic > Freshwater > River | place: USA: Oregon | collected... | reverse complement strand
AATCGCCGGCCAAGGGCAAGAAGGGCGGGGGTGCTCAGCCGCCCACGATGCTGGTCGCCCGCGATCAGGTCATCGCCTTCGCGCTCTATACCCAGCAGGCCGGCGTCCTGAAACTGACGGCTCAGCTCTACCCGCTTTATCCGGAAGAGGCGAAGGTCGCCCGGCTTGAGGTGAAGCGAGGCGACGCATGGTTCGAAGTCGCCCAGGCGCCGGTGCAGTTTCCGGGCTGGAGCGCCCACTTCCGCGTCGAAGGTTGGGACGGCTCCAAGGACGTCGCTTACCGTGTGCGCCATGGCGACGCGGCGAAGTTCGACGGGCTTGTCCGGCGCGATCCGACCGATAAGGCATCGATCGTCGTCGCCAACATGTCCTGCAATTCCAGCCGCACGACCGGCGCCCGTCCGGAGATCCTGGACAATCTCCTCCGGCAGAATCCCGACCTTCTGTTCTTCGCCGGCGACCAGACCTATCGTCACACCGAGCACACCGCCGGATGGATCGAGTTCGGCCTGCAGTTCCGCGACGTGATGAAGGACCGGCCGACGATCTGTATTCCGGATGACCACGACGTCGGCCACCCCAACCTCTGGGGCGAGGGCGGCAAGCTATCCACCGTCGCCGGCATGGCTGACGGCGGCTATTTCTACCCGGTCTCCTATGTGAACATGGTGCAGCGGCAGCAATCGTGGCATCTGCCCGATGCGTTCGATCCGAGTCCGGTCCAGCGCGGCATCACGACTTATTACACCCGGCTCAAGGTCGGCGGCATGGATTTCGCCATCCTCGAGGATCGCAAGTTCAAGTCCGCCCCCATGGGCAAGATCCCTCCGCAAGGCCCGCGCCCCGATCACGTCACCGACGAGAAGTATGATCCCAAGAGCATCGATTTGCCCGGCTTGCAGCTTCTCGGCGATCGCCAGCTAAAGTTCCTCGCCGCGTGGTCCGAGGACTGGGTCGGGGTTAGTCGCAAGGCCGTCCTTTCCGCCACGGCGTTCTGCGGTGCCGTCCACATGCACGGCGGTAAGGACTCACGTCTCTTGGCGGACCTGGATTGCAACGGCTGGCCGCAGGCCGGTCGCGACGAGGCCCTGCGGGCGTTGCGACGCGTCCAAGCCGTCCACCTCTGCGGCGATCAGCATCTCGCCGTCACGGTCAAGCATGGTATCGAGGCCTTCGGTGACGGCCCTTACTCCCTGACGAGTCCGGCTCTCGTGAATACGATTTACGGTCGTTGGTGGCACCCGAAGGACGAGCAGGCCGGCCCGAACGCCGTGGCCGGTAGTCCGTTGCCATGGACGGGTGACTTCCTTGACGGCCTCGGTAACCGTATGTCCGTCCTGGCTTATGCTAATCCTGGAGACACCCAGGACGAGCGTCAGCGCGCCGATGGTTACGGCTTGGCCCGCTTCGACCTCAAGCAGGACAAGGTCACATTCGAGTGCTGGCCGCGCTTCAGCGATTCGCGTAAGGGCGATAGCCAGCAATTCCCCGGCTGGCCGCAGACCTTCGCGCTCGCTGACAACGATGGCCGAAAGCCGGTGGGCTTCCTGCCTGCCGTCGATCTGCCCGCCGGACCGGCGATCGTGCAGGTCATCGCCGAACAGACCGGCGAGATGCTCTACGTCCGCCGTCTGACCGGAGGCAAGGCCTTCGCTCCGCCGGTGTTCGCCTCTGGCAAATATACCGTGAAGATCGGCGTCGATCGTCCGGACCAGCGCACCTTGACCGCGCAGGAACCGGTGGCGCGTTAACGCTTCAGGAGGGCGTCCGTTTCGCTCAGCTTGAAGCGGGCGCTCACCACCGAGTTCTGCTCGGGGCCGTCGGCGTACTTCACGTAGGTCGTGGCCACGATGGTGCCGTCGGGCAGGAGTTCCACGCCGGGGTAGCCGCAGTCGCCCAGGCGCTTACCATGATGGTGGAGCAGTTTGACCCGGTACTGCCCAGGGCGGCCGGACTTCAGGTCGTCATAGGTGCCGACCCAAGCGACGAAGTGGCCTTTGGTCGGACTGTTGAGGGCTTGGTCACGGAAGCAGACCACCATGCGTCCGTCGGACGTGAATACGCCGTTATGCCGATCGCCCGTGAGGCCCCAATTCGTGTCGACTGGGGTCGACCACGTCCCGCCTTCGTCCTGGCTGAACATCATCAGGCTGCGGCCTTTGTGGGTATTCTCGCGGAGCACGCAGGCGAGTTCCTTGCCGTCCGGGGAGCGGAACACATACGGCTCGCAGGGATTCTTGCCGGCGACTTCGGCGACGATGCGTGGTTCGGACCACGTGAAGCCGCCGTCGGCGGTGATCATCTGCAGCGTCACCAGCGGCGATTTGTCGGCGCCGCCTGGTCCGCGGTGATAGAGTCCGAGCGTGCGGCCATCCTTGAGGCGCACCAGGCTGCTGAAGGTCATCACGCAGAGCAGATTGAGCGGCGGCATTTCTTTCCAGGTCTTGCCGTCGTCCTCGCTCATGATGCTCGGCATGCCCGGACCGCCGCGTTTGCCCAAGGCGGCGGAGAAGACCCAGAGACGGGCTTTGCCGGCCGGGTCGACGATGCGATAGATGCTCGGGCAGTTCTGGTGGGTCGCGAAGCCCTTGGGCAGCTGCGCGTCGAGTCGCTTCCAGGTCAGGCCGGCGTCATCGCTACGGGCCATCGGGCCGGCGGCGCCGCCATGGTTGATGCACCACACCGCGAAGATCGTCTGGTTATCCGGCATCAGCAGGGTCGTCGGATGGCCTTGGTAAAGGGAGTCCGTGCCGGCGCCGATGACCACTTGGCGTTCCTGCTGGGTCGAGAGATCGACGACCCGAAGGTCGGGCTTATCTTGAGCCACGACCAAAGAGGCCAGGCAGAGCAGGGCAGGGAGCAGGGGGCGCATGGGCTCAGCCTGCGATGAGCCTAAGCGTGTGCCAAGCCCATTGGTCCGCTTGACCCCAGCGATCGGGTCGGCAGGCTCTCGGCATGTCTCGGTCGCCGGCACGTCAATGGCTCTGGTTCCTCCTCTCATTCTTTGGGGCGGCCTTCGCTTTGGTTTTGCTAATCATCTTGCTGGAGCCGGTGGATGAAGGTGACGCGGCTCCTCCGCAGTTCGTGGAGCAACGGGTCAAGGCCGAGGCCGGTGATGCGGTCGCCCGTTTCAAGATGGCTGGCTTTTACGCCCGAGGCGAAGGGGTGGCCCAGGATCTCGTCGAGGCGGCTCGGTGGCTGACGCTAGCGGCCGAGCAGGGCTACGCCCCGGCTCAGAACAATCTCGCAGTCTGCTATTCCACTGGCGCCGGCGTCCCCAAGGATCAGGGCAAAGCCATCGAGTGGATCCGTAAGTCGGCCGAACAGGGTTATGCCCGGGCGCAGTGTTACCTCGGGCTCTCTTACGCCAAGGGCGAGGGCGTCCCGAAGGATCAGGCGCAAGCCCTCGACTGGTTCCGCAAGTCCGCCGCGCAGGGCTTTCCGGATGCTCTCAATCATCTGGGTTATTCCCACAGCCAGGGAAGGGGCGTGCCCAAGGATGAAGCCGAGGCCTATGCCTGCTGGGCGATCGCCGCCCGCTCGCATGAAGGCGCGGCCCGTAATCTCGAGCTCTTGGAAAAGAAGATTTCGGACCAGAACCGCCTGCGGGGCGGAGTGCGTCGCGACGAGTTGCTGCGGCAGATCGAGGCGACCAAGTCCAAGGGTTCCTGAGCGGACATTGTTTATCCTATAGGTCGTTTGCGGAATCGGCGGCTTCCGCTTAGGTCGAGGCATGCCTTCGCCGCTGGACTTCATCTCGACCCGTGCCGCGGCCTTGGCCCGTCTGGAGGAATTCCTGCCTGATGCCGGACACTATGCGGCGGATCGCAACTTCGTCCGCCCGGGTCACCCGAATATTTCGCGGCTTTCCCCGTGGGTGCAGAAGCGTCTGCTCCTGGAAGAGGAAGTCGTCGCCGCGGCCCGCGAACGTTGGTCTTTCGAGGCTGTGGAGAAGTTCGTGCAGGAGGTCTACTGGCGGACCTATTGGAAAGGCTGGCTCGAGCAACGTCCCGAAGCGTGGTCGCGCTGGGTGGAAGCCGTGCCGCGGTTGAGTGATGCGTTGAGCGCTGACCAAAGGTCGACGCTGGAAGCGGCGATTGCCGGACGCACCGGCATCGCGGGCTTCGATGACTGGGCCCGGGAACTCGTGGCGACCGGCTACCTGCATAATCATGCGCGCATGTGGTTCGCCTCGATCTGGGTCTTTACGCTGAAGCTACCGTGGGAGCTGGGTGCCGCGTTCTTTTACGAACACCTGCTCGATGGGGACGTCGCCAGCAACACGCTCTCTTGGCGCTGGGTCGCCGGACTGCAGACCCCAGGGAAGACCTATGTCGCGCGAGCCGATAACATCGCCCATTACACCGATGGTCGGCATGTGCCGCAGGCCAGCCAATTGGCCAGTGCTGCCTTTGCGATCACGGAGCCAGCCTTGCCGAAGGTCGCTGCCTGGACGGAAGACTCCTTGTGGATCAATGCCACGGAGGGCAGGGCGGGGCTGTGGCTGCATCCAGAGGATCTCGCCGTTGAGCGCGGAGAGCTGTCCGCCGAGAAGTTCGTGGCGATCAGCGCCGCATGGCCTAAGCGTATGGCCGCGAAGGCCGGCTGGTCGGAGGCCGTTGCGACTTGGACGCAGGCCGCCTTGCGGGATGGGGCGGTACGAGCGGGGGCGCACTTCGGAGCCGACCTTTCCTGTGATTCATCGGAGGACCTCGCCGCGACGCTGGTCGAATGGGCCCAGAAGCATCAGCTCAAGCGGATCGTCGCTTATCGCCCGTTCGTCGGCCCTTGGCTGGCCGAGGCCTTAGCCATCGAAGAGGCCCTCGCCCAGGCCGGCATCGCCATCACCTGGCGCCGCCGGGCTTGGGATACCCGGCTCTTCCCTCACGCCACCCGCGGGTATTTCCCGTTCTGGGAGCGGATCAGGTCCTTGGGGTGAGGCGTTGTCGTGGCTTTCCCTTTGCGTCTGAGCGAGGTGGTATCATATTAACACTATAAAATTCATGCGACACACTTCTGTCTTGTGGGCATTTTCCGCGCTGCTCGCCTTTGACGCGATCACCTTGGATGGATTTGCGCAGGCTGAGGAAGTCCCGCGCTTGGAACTCAGGCTGCCGGATGGAAATGAGAAGACTATGCCGCTACGCCCTAAGGCCGAGAAAGGTGAGGCGCGGGCGCAATTTGACCTCGGGTTCCTGTATCTGTTCGGCGACTTTTATTCGCATCTGGAGGCCGATCAAGCCAAGGGCATGTATTGGCTCCGTAAGTCGCTCGCGCAGGGTGATGCTCAGGCGCAGGACCTCATGGGATGCCTGCTTCATCGCGGACAATTCTTGGCGCAAGATAAGGTCGAGGCGGCGAAGTGGTTCCGGAAGGCCGCCGAACAGGGGGACCCCTACGCGCAATCTAACCTAGGCTATTGTTATCTCAAAGGAGAAGGCGTCGCCAAGGATACCGCCGAAGCAGTCAGGTGGTTTCGTCTGGCGGCCGCGAAAGGCGAAGTAAAGGCGCAGCGTCACCTGGGATATATCCTGGAGACGGGCGAAGGCTTCCCGCAGGATTGCTCTGAAGCTGCCAAGTGGTTCTTCAACTTGGCACTGATAGCAGAGACGGACAAACCGAGCCTGGAGCTGCCCGATCATCCGCACTCAGAACGTTTTTCAAACTCGGCGAAAGGAAGGCCGGCGAGCGCATGGTTTAAGGCCGCCGAAGCTGGCGACGCCCAGGCTCAGTATGAGCTTGGTTATTGCTATGAGAAAGCCGTGGGCGTGGAGCATGACGAGAGCGAAGCCATCAAGTGGTATCGAAGGTCAGCCGAAGGTGGTTATGCGCCTGCCCAGTTTGTGCTGGGCTATTTTCACCACGGGCATGGCCGGCTGGATTATGATCACGACGAAGTCCTCAAGTGGTACGGGAAAGCCTCCGACCAAGGTTACGCCAAGGCCCAATTCAACCTCGGGTGCTATTATGACCATGGACAAGGCGAGTCTGGCAGATTGGTCCCTGGGGGGGCCACCGTCTGGACTAAGTTCGGCGTTCCCAGGAATCCTGCCGAAGCTCTGAAGTGGTACCGAAAGGCAGCGGAAAATGGCCATGCTCAGGCTCAATACCTGATGGGAAAAAGTTATCACTCCGGCAAAGATGTCCCGGAAGACCATACCCAGTCGGTCAAGTGGTGGCGAAAGGCGGCAGAGCAAGGGAACCCGGCCTCTCAATTCAACCTTGGAGTGATGTATTTACACGGTCACGGAACGGACAAAGATTTCGTGGAGTCAGCAAGGTGGCTCAGGGAGTGCGCCATGCAAAAAATAACCTATTTCCGATGCGGACATGGCATGCCTACGTCGCGACCGATGGTTGATGGTATCCAGACGGAACTGATTCCGCTTACGGGTATACCGAAAATACGTTAGGACAGAAGAGGGAGCTTCGTCATCTCCTGCTCAAGGGACACCAGCTGACCGTAATTCTTCTTTCGTGGTCTTAAAAGGGGTGGGCCCACCGGGATTTGAACCCAGAACCAAGGAATTATGAGTTCCGTGCTCTAACCGTTGAGCTATGGGCCCGTGCGAAAGAGATAGGGCGAAAACGGCCCTGAGGGAAGGCAGAACCCTACTTGGCGACGACGTCGATCAGCTGGCTGCGGACCGGGGTGACGGTCGCGCGATGCTGATCCACGGCGGCCGTCAGGCGAGCGACGACGTCCGGATGGTCGGCGGAGATCTCGTGGGCTTCGGAGGGGTCGACCGCGAGGTTGAAGAGCAGCGGCTTGGCATGCTCGACCGGCTTGGGGTCACCATAGGAGCCTTGGGTGATGAAGTGGATCTTCCAGTCTCCGAGGCGGGCGGCGTAGAGCTTCTCGCCGCGGTAGTAGCAGAACAGGCCGCGGTCGACGGAGCGTTCCTCGAGCAGGAGAGGGGAGAGGTCGGCGCCGTCCATCGGTCGGTCCGTCGGGATCTTCGCTCCGGCGAGCTTCGTCACGGTCGGGTAGAGGTCGAGCATCGTGGCGACGTTGTCGGTCACGCCGGGCTTGATCTTGCCGGGCCACCAAGCGATGCCGGGGACGCGCATGCCGCCTTCCCAGGTGCTGCCCTTGCCGTCCTTGAGCAGGCCCGCGCTGCCGCCGGTCTCGGTGCCCATGAGCGTCCACGGGCCGTTATCGCTCGTGAAGAAGACCAGTGTGTTGTCGGCCACGCCATGCTCTTTGAGCGCCTTTAGCACTTCGCCCACGTTCCAGTCGAGCTCGGCGAGCACGTCGCCGTAGATACCGCGTGAGCTCTTGCCCTTGAAGCGCTCCGACGCGAAGAGCGGCGTGTGCGGGAAGGTGTGTGGCATGTAGAGGAAGAAGGGCTTGTCCTTGTTCGCTCCGATGAATTTAGCGGCCTCTTCGGCGTAGCGCTTCGTCAGCTGCGTCTGGTCGGTGCGCGGCTCGAGGAGTTCGCGACCGCGGTAGAGGGCGGCGTTCCACCAGGCCTGATCCTGCGCGACGAGGGAGTTTGCCTTGGGCGGATTGCCCGGCGTCGGATTCATGTCGTTCGAGTGCATGAGTCCGAAGTGGAAATCGAAGCCGTGGTCGAGCGGGTGATGCTGCGGCAGGTTGTTGGCCCAGACGCCGAGGTGCCACTTGCCGATGATGCCGGTGGCGTAGCCGGCAGACTTGAGCGTTTCGGCGAGGGTGACTTCGGAAGCAGGCAGGCCACCGGTGGAAATGGCGCGCAGGACGCGGAACTGGTTGTGGGCCATGCCGGAGCGGACCGGGTAGCGGCCGGTCATGAGCGCGGCGCGGCTGGGCGTGCAGACTTCGGCGGCGGAGTAGAACTGCGTGAAGCGCAGGCCTTCGGCGGCCATGCGATCCAGGTTCGGCGTCTTGATGGTCGGGTGGCCGTAGCAGCCGAGATCCCCGTAACCGAGGTCGTCGGCCAGGATGATGACGATGTTCGGTTTCGGGGCGGCGTGGGCGGCAAGGGTGAGGGCCGTCAATAGGGTCAGCAGCAGGGGACGCATGAGGGTAGGGAAGGCGATGGCTGTCCTGATGGCAAAGGGTTTTCCATCGCCACCGAAAGGGAGTTCCCTGAGGTTGACCAAGTGAACCCGTCCCTCCGACGTCTCTTCGCCCAGGCCGTGTTCCGGGGTGAGCCGTTGCCCGCGGACTGGCCGGCGGATTTCGCGATCATCACCGCCTATGATCCGGAGGGCATGACGGCTGCGCCGGCAGATAACGTCGCGGCCGACGCCAGGCTAGAGGCTGAGCTACGGGACGCGGGGTTTCGTCTCCATCGCCTCACCGGAGGTTCGGCGGATGGCGTCCATCTTGAGCCCGGCTGGGGCGTGCCGATCGGGCTCCCTGGGGCGGTCGAGTTCGGGCGCCGGTATCGTCAGGTGGCCGTCTTTTACGTGCGGGCCGGGGCCTTGACCTTGGTCGATTGCGAGGATGGCTCGCCCGAGGACCTGGGGCGGCCGTTCGGCCTGGTCTGACCATTTTCGGGTTGGAACACCTCGGGATTTCGGGACTCTAACCTGTAACCCCTTATCCCCATGAAGAGCCTAATGTCCCTCCTCGCCGTCCTGGTCGCCGTCGTCGGCGTCCGCGCCGCTGATGCCCCTGGTCTGGTCAACGGTCACCCGCCGGATATCCGCACGCTCAAGCCCGGCGATGCCGCCCCGGATTTCGATTTGCTCGGCACCGACGGCAAGAAGCACAAGCTCTCCGAATACACCGGCGGCGAAGCGCTCGTCGTGCTCTTCACCTCGAACCACTGCCCGACCTCGCACAGCATCGAGCGCCGCCTCCAGAAGTTCTACGAAGAATATAAGGGCAAGGGCGTGAAGCTCCTCGCGATCAACCCCAACCACCCGGACGGCCTCAGCAAGGATGAGCTCGGTTACGGCGAGTTCGGCGACTCCTACGCCGAGATGAAACCTTACGCCGAGAAGAACAAGTGGACCTTCGATTACCTGTATGACGGCGATACCCAGGCCGTGGCCCGCGCCTACGGCTGCCTCGCGACCCCTCACGTGTTCGTCTTCGATAAGAACCTCAAGCTCCGCTACCAGGGCCGTTTCGACGACTCCCGCTTCTACGATGACAGCACCGTGAAGTCCAAGGACTGCCAGAACGCCGTGGACGCCATCCTCGCCGGCAAGCCGGTCGAAGTCGAGCTCACCAAGCCCATGGGCTGCTCCACCAAGTGGCGCGAGAAGAAGGCCCTGCATGACGCCAAGCACGAGACCTGGGCCAAGACCCCGGTCACCGTCGAACTCATCGACAAGGCCGGCATCGCCGACCTCCGCGCCAACAAGTCGAATAAGTACCGCATGATCAACGTCTGGGCCACCTGGTGCGGTCCGTGCGTCAAGGAGTTCCCGGACCTTGTCGAGATCTCCCGCAAGTTCGACATGCGCGACTTCGAACTCGTGACCATCACCATGGACGACCCGAAGGATAAGGCCAAGGCCGAGGCTTTCCTCTTCAAGCAGGCCGCCGGCCTCAGCAAGAAGGTCGAGAACACCCTCAAGAAGGAAGGTCGCACCACGAACAGCTACCTCTTCGCCGGCAGCGCCGATGACCTCGCCGCGGCCCTCGACAAGGATATGCCCGGCCCCATCCCGCACACCATCGTCGTGGCTCCCGGCGGCGAGATCGTCTATCGCCATAACGGCATCATCGACCGCGCCGCGGCCGAGAATGCCATCCTCGACAAGATGAACCGCTTCTATTCGCCTGGCGCCGTGAAGGCCTCCGCGAAGAAGTAAGCACGGTTCGTCAAAAGAAAGCCCCGGACGCTGGGATGCGGACCGGGGCTTTTTGTTGGCAGGCTCTTTGGCTCAGATCGCGATCGCGAACGTCTGGTCCTGAGGATTAAGCCAGACCTTCACGCGTGGCATCCAGGAGGGGCCGATGATCGCATCGATGTCGAGGGCGCGGAGGAAGGTGCTCATCGCCACCGGTGAGAGGCCGCCGCCGGCGATTTGCGGCGCTTCGCCGAGCGTCTCCAGCAGCTCGTGGCCGGCGAGCGTGCAGGGCAGGACGTAGGATTGCGGGATGTCCAGGTCGCCGAACATCGGACTGAAGTCATGGAAGCCAGGCAGAGGCTTGGCGCCGTCGACGAACTGGCGGTCCGTCACGTAGCCGAACTGCGCACCCGTGTCCCAGAGCACGCGGGCGGGTTGGCCGTTGAGCGTCACGTGGAAGAGCGGGATGTCGGACATCGGCGCATGCTCGTAGGCCTGGGCCTTGAAGCCGGCCGGCATCTCGTCGCCGGCGGTCAGCGTGCGTTGGGCGACGTCGAAGAGCAGGGTGGTCTGGGCGAGCAGGTCCATGCCCAGCAGTGCGTCGACCTGCACGCCGATCTCGGCGGACAGCTTGTCGAAGGTGAAGCCCATGTAGCCGCCCTGGTTGACGCCGTGGTTCTGGTTCTGCCAGGTGAGGCGGCCGGTGGTGGACGAACTGAAGGGGGCGCCCGTATCGATCAGGGCCCGGCCTTCCGGGAGGTCGAGGAACAGGTGACGGTTGAGCAGGTACAGTTTGTAGGTGCAGACCATGTGAGAAATGGAGGTTTTACGTGGCATTCGGTTTAAGTACTAACAGTTGTAGGTGCTAACAGTTGGGTGTCAAGCGACAGAACTATGAAAAGGGAGACCGGAAACCGGATGATTGGCTGGGGCTCAATAACCCAAGCATCCATTCCGGTTCCCGGTCTCCCTTTGAGCACTTGCCGCCCTCAGGACATAAAGAAGCCCCGGATCGGGTGATCCGGGGCTCCTGGAAGGCGGCTGGAGGGCTATTTAGGCCTTCTTCACCTTAACCCACTGCTTCGTCTTGGCGGACTCCAGGACGGCGTCGCAGACGTACTGGGTGCCGAGCGCGTGGCGGAAGTCCGGATAAGCCTTTTGGGCCTTCGGATCGTCGAGGCTCTTGAGGAACTCGGCGAGGGCGTGGGTGAAGGAGTGCTCGTAACCGAGGCAGAGACCCGGGACCCACCAGTTGCCGGCATACGGGTGGTCGCTGTCGGAGGTGTGGATGCTGGACCAGCCACGACGATCGCCCGGGACGGAGTGATCGAAGTAGTTGAGGCGGTTGAGGTCGTGGAGGTCCCACTGG
>Ga0255081_1000379_pt1 | contig 11137 bp, 12 predicted proteins | sample Colum_Colum_RepA_FD_188456 | JGI IMG/M metagenome (GOLD analysis project Ga0255081, IMG submission 188456) | Freshwater microbial communities from Columbia River, Oregon, United States - Colum_Colum_RepA_8h | ecosystem: Environmental > Aquatic > Freshwater > River | place: USA: Oregon... | reverse complement strand
GGTCACGCCAGCCAGAACTGGCGGTCCAGAAGTAATGGGCACCGAGGTCGAATCGATCGGCGCGACATCCGTGGAATCACCACCGGTGGCGACGCGCACAATGAGTGTGGCGAGGGCCACCAACGCCACCACCAAGCCACCCCACAGCACCGGTGACCCGCGGAACGGCTTCTTGGTTCCGTGTGCCGGGGTCGGCCGCGGTCTGGGTGAATTGCCCGACGGCGTGTGGTTAGGGGGTCGGATGATCTTGCCGGGAGTGGGGGTGCGGTCTCCGGTACTCGGATGGGCGACTGAGCGGGGTGTTGGATTTCCGTCGGAGTTCGGCACTGCGCTTCGCAACGCCGACTTGGCCTCGGCGCCGCTCGCGTAGCGACGATCAGGACGGCGCTCGAGCATGCGATGAATCACCGCGGCGAGTTCGGCGTTCACATCGGAACGGATCGTCGAGATGTCGGTGGCGTCACGTTGCAGTCGGGCGAGGGCGGTCTCGGTGTCGTTCTTGCCCACGAAGGGCACGCGCCCGGCGAGGCATTCGTACAGGACTAGCCCGAGTGAATAGAGATCGGCGCGCAGATCGAGTTCGTCGCCTTTCACCTGTTCGGGCGAGAGGTACTTGGCGGTGCCCATCATGATGTTCTCGCTCGTCAGGTCCTCGCCGCTCCCGAGGGCTTTGGCGATCCCGAAGTCGGTGAGCATGACCCGACCCGACTTGGTGACGAGCACATTGCCGGGTTTCACGTCGCGGTGGATGATGTTGTTGCGATGGGCCGCGTCGAGCGCCGAGCAGATGCTGGTGCCGATGTGAACCGTGAGTTTGGGCGACAACCGTTTGGAGTCGTCGAGCAGGTTGCGCAACGAACGTCCGTCGACGAACTCCATGATCACCGCTTGGCGCCCTTGATCGGACACCGCGTCGTACACCGTGACGATGTTCGGATGACTCAGACTGGCGGCCGCGATCGCTTCGCGACGGAACCGTTCGGCCACGGTCTCGTCGGCGGCGAGATGCGGTTTCAGGAGTTTGACGGCCACCACGCGATCGAGTTGGAGATCGTGGGCTTTCCAGACGTCGGCCATTCCACCATGGGCCCACGCTTGATCGAGTCGGTATCGTCCGGCGATCACCGTGTTCGGTTCGGGAGCGTTCACGGACGACATGTCAACCGGCAACGCTAGTTGTGCACCGCCCCTGTGCTGGGGAATTGCGTATCGATCGCGTCGTCTACTTGACGAAGAAGGCGACACCGATCGTGCCGCGGCCCGCGTGCGTACCGATCACCGCGCCGATGTCACCGACGATGATCTCGCCGGGATACACGGCCTTCAACTGATCGACGAACGCATCGACGTCACTGCAGTCGGCGTGGAGAACGGCGAGTTCGGAGATACCGGGACTCGCCACGGCCTCCTTGACCTTGTCGACCAAGAACGCCACGGCCTTGCTTCGTGTGCGTTGCTTGCCGCCTTCTTCCACCACACCGTCCCGAACCTCGATGATCGGCTTGATCGAGAGAACCGAAGCGAGCATGGCCTTGGCTCCGCCGATTCGGCCGCCCTTCTTCAGGTTCTCGAGCGTGTCGAGGGCGCCCCAGACCTTGCATCGCGCGGCCATGTCACGGGCCTGTGCCTCGACTTCGTCGATCGATCGGCCGGCGCGGCCGGCGCGAGCGCAGGCCACCACGATCGAGCCGAGTCCCATCGACACACTGCGACTGTCGACGACCCGAACCGGGATCTCCGAACCGACCGCTGCGGCGCCCAACTCGGCGCTCTGATGGGTTGCCGAAAGGGCCCCCGACAGCGACACGATGACGACTCCGGTAGCCCCCTGACCAGCGAGTTTCCGGATCGCGGCCTCGAAATGACCGGGTGACGGTGCCGCCGTGGAGGGCAGTTCGGACTCGCGAGCGCACCGCGCCCAGAACTCGGCCGTGCTCAGTTGTTCACGATCCACGAGCTCGTCGTCACCGAAGCGGATGTAAAGGGGAACGATCTCGATTCCGAGGGACGTCACCAATTCGTCCGGAAGATCACACGCACTGTCGGTGACGATGCGGACACAGGAAGGATGTTCGGGCACGAACCGAGGTTAGTTCGCCTCGAACTCAGCCCTTGGTGAGTGGGGATGGTTCACCACTCGGATGTCGCGCGGAGGTATCGGCCACGCCTTCCTGGCGGCGGCGGTTCTCACGACGGAAGTGGGCGATCCACCACGTGGCCAGGAGCAGGATGGCGACTCCGGTGACGAGTTGTCCGAGACCGGCCAGCGCGTTGACTCGGGCCGTGAACACCGTGGGGGGCGCGAGCGAGATGTCTCCATCAGGGGTGAGGAGTTGCAGCGTGACCGGGAAGCGTCCGTTGGTGCGCGCTTGCACCGGCACTTCGACCGATGCGACCGTTCCGGCCGGAATGGCGACCACCTGCTCACCTTCGGGGATGCGGAGCTTGGACGACGTCAGCCGCACGCGGATGCGTAGTTCGGTGTCGCTGTCGTTGCGAAGGCTGAGTCGAATCGAACTGTCCCGACCACCGAGGGTGAAGATGGTCGGGATCGGTGCGGCGACGGCATCCGCCAAGCGCTGTGTCTCCTCGACGACCACCGCGAAATACGCCTCCCGTTGTTCGTCGGTGAGGTTCTGATCAGGGATGACGTCCAGCACGCGTCGCCACATGGTCGGACGTTCATCACCATCGGGGAGCATCGACACGAAGCCGGCGATGCGGGCCTCGGCCCGGTCCATGACGTCCCCCAAATTCGAGGGCGAGGGATTCTCGTCGGCGGGTAGGCCGATGTTGATGGGCCGACCGTCGGCCAGCGCGACCCGACTCGTGGCCAGGGCGTCGGCGATGGTCGCGAACGACACCTGCCCCGAGGCGCCGAGGGTGTCGACGAGTGAGGCGAGCGTGTCGGCGTCGGGTAGCCGACCGTCACGTGTGGACATGACGAGGGCTCGACCGGTCATGTCCTCGCCCCGGTCGATGATGTCCTGACGGAGGATCCTGATGTCGGCGAGGACGTATTGGGCGCTGATGAATGCGTTGCTGGCCGATGCGTTCGTGAGGATGTCGGCCACGAGGGGATCGGCGATGAGGCCCTCGATACGTCCGCCGTTGGGAAGTTCGAGGTCGACCAGTCGGGTGGAGTCCACGAGGAGGACGTCATCGACCGACCCGGTGGCGAGCAGCGAGGGCAACAAGGTGATTGAGCGGTATCCGAGGTCACGGATGAATTGGGCACCAGCCGACGAGAGCGGACCGTCCTGCAACCACGTCGTGCGGTTCGGCGTGGTCTGGGGCAGGGCTTCACCGAGAACGTCCTCACCGAGGCGCAATTGATTGGTGAACACATCGCGATCATCCGACGACGCGGCCGACGTCGGGTCGAGGTCCACGAACGTGGTCGAGACGACGTCGATGGAGTCGGCCAGCGACAACTGCGCGTAGATCTCGGCATCGTCCGGGGTCGAGCGGGCGAGTCCTTCGACCAATTCGGGTCGTAGGGCGACACTGAGCGGTGTTCCGGATGTCGCGTCGACCGCCGTGAGAAGTTGATTCACGACCATCCGGTCGGTCGCGGAGACGAGGGTCGTCGAATCCGCCTGAAGAGTGGGGCCACCGTCCACTGAGCCGATGATCGCAACGGTCAGTGGCGTGTCGGCGTCGGGTTCGGAACGGCCACTCGGTAGCCGGTCGACGAAGGTGGTGATCGATGCAACGGTCACGTCGTCGACGAGAACCGAGATACCCACTGGATACAGACCGGTCGCCGACATCTGGAGTCGGTCGCGTGTACGTCGGCCGATCTCGATCGGCACCGCGACTTCGGCCACCGGTGAATCCGATGAAGTGGTCGTCGTCAACGGAAGTTCCACGGTGTCGACGACCGAGGTCATGTCTCCCGCGATCACCCCGTGGACCTCTTGACGATTCTTCACCGGACGGTATGAGGTGATCGACGCCGTCAGTCGGCCGGTCGAGCCCCGAACACCTTCGCCGTCGAGCAGCAGCGACATGCTGAAGACTGCGTCCTCCACGCCGGCGACGTATTGATCCTGGGCGATCAACGAAACCCCGATGTCGTCGGGAGCCGCCGAGACCTGGCTCGGCAGCAGTCCGACCAATGCACCGACGGCGAACAGTGCGACGACGGCCGTCGAACGCTTCACGCCGACACCTCGATGGCCCGTTCGAACACGTGCAACGACTCGGGTAGGAGTCGGAAACCGAAACGTTCGTAGAGCGCGAGCGCACGGTCGTTGTCGAAGTTCGTGTTCACGAGAACTTCACGGGCACCGCGCCGTTGCAACCACACGAGCCCGTCGCACAGGAGCGACGAGGCGATCCCTTGACCCTCGAGTGTTCGTTCGACGGCCAGACGTTGAATGAATCCGGCGGCGCCGTTGCGTCCGGTGATGATGTAACCGGCCGGTTGGTCGGAACTCGTGATCGCCAGTCGGATTCGATGTGCGGGGGTGGCGTGGCAAGCATCGAGAATGCTCGGCCCATCGAGTTCCCAGCCGTTCTCGAATGCCGATCGATCGAGACGAGCGGCGACGGCGAGTTGGCGCGGCCCTCGAACCGGTCGAAGTTCGTGCTGGATCGTTCCGAAACTCATGGTGCGAGTGAGATCGAGGCGCAAGAGAGCAAGCGTCTGGATCGGCTCGAAACCCAACTCGGCAAAAGGCGGGGCGGCGCTTTCGGCGAGAGCGCCGGTGCGGACGCGACGAAATCCGTGTTCGGTGATGATGGCCAGCCATTGCTCGAGAGTGTTGACCGATGGGGCTTTGGTGTGATCGGTGAGCACGAGTTGCGCGGTTTGTGGCTCGTTCGGCCACGGCCGGAGGCGGGCGCGTACGCGACCGTCGTCGAGCATGCGCGGCGGTTCGGTCCGTCGACGTTGACGCATCCCGGCGTTCACGTCATCGACGGTAGCGTTCCCCGAGATGGCCATCTTGTTCGCCACGCACGAGGCGTATCTCGATCATCTGACCGGCCCGCGTCATCCCGAGCGCCCCGAGCGACTCGGAGCGGTGATCGACGGTTCCCACGACGCCGGGGTCTTCGATGCACTCGTACCGCTCGTGCCCGTACCGGCGGAAACACACCATCTCGAGCGGGTACACACTTCGGCCCACGTGAAGGGCATCGAGGCGATGGTTGCCCGAGGTGGTGGACGACTCGATCCGGACACGGTCGCATCGACGGGTTCGTGGCGGGCTGCATTGCTCGCCGCCGGGGCAGGACTCACTGCGGTCGATGCTCTCGTCGAAGGGCGAGCCGATGCCGCGTTCTGTGCCGTCCGTCCGCCCGGCCATCACGCCACTCGATCACATGCGATGGGTTTCTGTCTGATCTCCAATGTCGCCGTCGTGGCGGCCGAACTCGCCGAACGTGGTGAGCGGGTGGCGATCGTCGATTTCGATGCGCATCACGGAAACGGAACTCAGGACGTCTTCTATTCCGATCCGCGGGTTCTGTACGTGTCGATTCACCAGTGGCCCCTGTATCCCGGAACTGGTTGGTTCGAGGAGGTCGGTGAAGGAGCCGGACGCGGCACCACGTTGAACGTTCCCCTTCCACCCGGCAGTGGTGGAGCCATCTACGCCCGCGCGCTCGACGAACTGGTGGTTCCCCTGTGCGCGCAGTTCGATCCGACCTGGCTGATCATCTCGGCCGGCTTCGATGGACACCGCAACGATCCCATCACCGATCTCGGTCTCTCGTCGGGTGACTTCTCATCGCTGACGGCGACGCTCTGCAACGTCGTACCGGCCGGTCGGCGACTCGTGATGCTCGAAGGCGGTTACGACCTCGATGCGTTGCGGATGTCGACGGCCGCGTGTCTGGGATCGTTGGCCGGGCGATCGGTGCGCCCCGAGGAACCCACGATCGGCCGATCGTCTCTGGCCGACGACATGATCGATCGGGTCCGGCGATTCTGGATCGAGTCCGGTCTTCTCACTGTTTGAGGAGCGACGCGTCCTAACCTGCTGACGTGGTCCCCGAGCGTTTCGCGCCCGTTCTCGCGGAAGTCGCCGACGTCGCGGCGTTGTTTCGTCGAGCCGGTCATCGTCTGTATCTGGTGGGTGGGACCGTTCGCGATCTCTTGAGCGGACAACCACTCGACAACCTCGATTTCGACGCGACCACCGAGGCCCGACCCGAAGCCGTGAAGAAGATCATCGCCGGTTGGGCCGATGCGGTGTGGACGCAGGGCGAGAAATTCGGAACCATCGGTGCTCGCAAGGGCGAGCGCGTCTACGAGATCACGACCCACCGCGCCGAGGCGTATCACCCCGACACCCGCAAACCCGACGTGGAGTTCGCCGACGCGATCGAGACCGATCTCTCGCGGCGCGACTTCACGATCAACGCCATGGCCCTCGAGGTCACGACCGATTCCCCCACCTTGGTGGACCCGTTCGATGGTGCCGCCGATCTACTCACCAAGACTCTTCGCACGCCGCTCGCGGCCGACATCAGTTTCAGCGACGATCCGTTGCGCATGATGCGCGCCGCGCGTTTCATCGCGCGCTTCGGCATGACTCCGGTTCCCGAGTTGGTGGCCGCGGTGCGGGCCATGAAGGACCGGCTCGAGATCGTCTCGTCGGAGCGGGTCCGCGACGAGTTGAACAAACTCATCACGGTCGACACCCCGTCGCTCGGTCTGTGGTTCCTGGTCGACACCGGTCTGGCCGATCTGTTCTTGCCGGAACTTCCGGCGATGCGCCTCGAGAACGACCCGATCCATCGTCACAAGGACGTATTGACTCACACGTTGGCCGTCATCGAGAACGTTCGTCCCGACGCCGCACCAGAATTCGACTTCCGTCTGACTCGACTCGCTGCTCTCTTCCACGACATCGGCAAGCCCCGCACGCGCGGATTCCTCGAGGGCAAGGGAACGACCTTCCACATGCACGACATCGTCGGCGCCAAGATGACCCGCAAGCGCCTCGTTGCGCTGAAGTTCCCGAACGAAGACGTCGAGAAGATCACCGAACTCGTTCGCCTGCATCTTCGTTTCCACACGTACGAGATGGGCTGGACCGATTCGGCGGTTCGGCGATACGTGAACGACGCCGGACCACTTCTCGACGAACTGAACGTTCTGACGCGATGCGACTGCACCACGCGCAACGTCAAGAAGGCCGAACGTCTGGCCAAGCGCATGGACGAACTCGAAGCTCGAATCTCGGCCTTGGCCGCACAAGAGGAACTCAAGGCGATCCGCCCGGAGATGGATGGTGTCGAGGTGATGGAACATCTCGGGCTCCAACCTTCGCGGGCGGTCGGTCAGGCCCTCTCGTTCCTCTTGGAGATCCGACTCGACGAAGGTTTGATCGGCGACGTCGAGATTCGTCGACGACTCGACGCGTGGTGGCAGGCGCGCACCGGCGCTTCCCCACAGGACTAACCTGCCCGTGATGACCAACGACGGGACCCCGAGCCGTGGAACCTCGTTCGGTTCGACGTCATTGCGTGGTGTGTCTTCGTTGCGTGGCGGCCTCGTCGACCATCGCATGGCCCGGCGCGCGACGATCAACGAGGTCCATCGCGGCCGACTCGGTCGGGAAGAGGTGTGCGACGCGCACCCAGAGCTCATGCGTGCGGCGCGGTCGGTCGGCAAGCGCACCGAAACGCCGTGCCCGATCTGTTCCGAGGACAATCTGGTTCTGGTGACCTACGTGTTCGGTCCCAAGCTTCCGTCGCACGGCCGCCTCGCCGCCGACAACAAGGAACTCGCCCAGTTCCACCGCCGAGCCGAGGAATACACGGCCTACGTGGTCGAGGCTTGTTGTTCGTGTCGCTGGCACTATCTCGTTCGAGCGTTGCCCATCGGGGGCCAGCGCGGTCGACGTCAGGTGGGCTGAGCCATCGCTTGGGGGAGCGGTTCACGGGGGCGGGACATGTCGAGTTCTCGCGGAATTCGCCGGTTCGGTCTTGGTCTGAGCCGGTCGTCGCGTCGGAACAACTGGCTGTCGTACGAGGCGAGCCGTCGGCTCCAGCGGGATGCCGTCACCGGTTTGGTGATGATCTTCCTCGCCGCGTTGGTCTTGTTGGCCATCGGCGCGTTCGGTGGCTCGTTCTCGGTCCAGTCGGAGAACGGAAGTCCGGTCTCCGACGGCAAGGACTGTCAGGTGCTCGTTGTGTCGTCGGCCGACGACCCTTCGGCGCCGGCCCGACAGATGATCGATTGCGGCGACGAGAGCGATCTCGGTTTCTCGGGATTCCTCCAATATGCGGCGGTCGCCGTGGGCGCGGTGGGAACCCTTCTTCTTCTGAGCGCGGTGTTCTCGCTCGTCCTCGCGGCACGGATGCCACGCGAAACCCTGGCCGTGCCGTTCTGTGTGGCGGCGATCATCCTCGGAGTGATCTCGATTCTGTGGGGTCTGGGCGACACCGGTGGACCGGCGATCGTGTTTCAAGGCGACCGAGCCGGAGCGGTCACGGGTGTGTTGCGGGCTGGTGGGCAGTTCACGACGCGTGACGGTGCGATCGCGGCCGGTGTGGGTCTGATCGCTGGTTCGATCGTGCGCCTCACGCGCCCCTGAGACACATCACCCCTGCTCAAACCACTTCGCCACACCCCGGTGGCACCATGCCCACATGCTCGTTACTTCTCCCGTGGTCTCGGGTGATCTGTTCGGCACCCGCCGATACACTCACCCGGTCCATATTCACCCTGCCCCATCCGGGGCCCCGGGGCCGATCGCATCGGCACCGAGTCCGAAGGGAGGTTTCGGTTCACCATGCGTGGATACGAACTCATGATCATCATCGACGGCACTCTCGAAGAGGCCGCCGCTCAGCAGTGGATCGCCAGCGTGACCAAGAGCGTCAAGGCTGCCGGTGGAGAAGTTCACGGCAAGGTCGATTGGTGGGGCAAGCGTCGTCTCGCCTATCCGATCAAGAAGAAGGAAGACGGCTTCTACGTCGTTTTCAATGTCACCGCAGCCGGCGGTGCACTCGACGAGCTCGAGCGCTCGTTGCGTATTGCTGATGACGTCCTGCGTCACAAGCTGTTCCGTCTTCCCGAGGCCGAAGCGGCCCGTCGGGGACTCGTAGCCGCCTGATCAGCGCCGTTCGAACAACCACCAGGAGCATTCACATGGCATCAAACTCGATCACCGTCGTGGGCAACCTCACCCGCGACCCCGAACTGCGCTTCACCCAGTCGGGTAAGCCCACCTGCACTCTCGGTTTGGCCGTCAATCGTCGTTATCAGGTCAACGGCGAATGGCAGGACCAGACCTCGTTCATGAACGTGGTCCTCTGGGACCAACTTGCCGAGAACGCTGCGGCGTCGCTCAGCAAGGGCACTCGCGTGCTCGTCTCTGGTCGTCTCGACGTCCGCGAGTACGAAGCCCGCGACGGAAGTGGCAAGCGCCAGTCGGTCGACATCGTCGCCGACGAAATCGGCCCGACCCTGCGCTGGGCCACCGTCACTGTCGAGCGCACCGCTCCCCGTGGTGGTGGCGAGGGCGGCGGTTACTCGGGTGGCCGAGGTGCGCCCTCGGCTCCCGCGGCCGACAACTACTCCGACGAAGAACCGTTCTGATCCGAACCGCACAAGACGAAAAGACTGAAGGAAGACCGATATGAGCAACAGCAAGAAGCCCGTTCGCCGGGGAGCCCCCAAGGACGGCGGGCGCAAGATCAAGAAGAAGGGCAATGTTCTTGCCGCCGAGAAGATCGAGTACATCGATTACAAGGACGTCAACCTGCTTCAGCGGTTCATGTCCGACCGATCGAAGATCCGCGGTCAGAAGATCAACGGCCACACGGTGCAGCAGCAGCGTGAGCTCGTGACCGCCATCAAGAACGCCCGTGAGATGGCCCTTCTGCCGTACACCAAGCGCGTCGCGTCGGTGGGCCGCGGTCCTCGCCGTGGTCCGGCGGTCGAAGAGACCGTCGACCAGGCCGCCGAGGTTCAGATCGAAGATCAGGTCACCGAGAATCTGGTCGAGGACACCGAAGAGGGCGAGGCCTGATCATGAAGGTGATTCTCCGTTCCGATATTTCCGGCTTGGGCAAGCGTGGTGACATCGTCGACGTGGCCGACGGCCATGGTCGCAACTACCTCCTGCCGCGTGGCCTGGCCATCACCGCCTCGGATGCTGCTCAGTCGCAGGCTGCGGCCATGCGTCGTCGTCGCGACCTGCGTGATGCCGCCGACCGTGATGCCGCCCAGACGGTGGCCTCGGCACTCGTCGCCAAGGTGATCGAAGTCAAGGTCAAGGCCGGTGGCGAGGGTCGTCTGTACGGCTCGGTGCACGCGGCCGATGTGGCTACGGCCATCGAGGCCCAGACCGGCATCGAGATCGACCGCAAGAAGCTGACTGTGCCCGACCACATCAAGTCGGTCGGTGAGTACAGCGTGGGAGCCAAGTTGCACTCCGACGTCGAATTCGCGGTCACCATCAACGTCGTCGCCAAGTGAGTCGGTCGGGGCTGTCCACAGCCCTGACGACTTGTCCACAGGAAGATCACAGGGCTATGCCCCTAGCGATCAACAGGCCGATTCGGTCAGAGTTGGATCGATGACCGACACCGTTCCTCCCGTCTCGTCCTCACGAGGATCGCGTTCGAACGTCAAGCCGGCGGTGACGACGCGCGTACCACCGCACAACCTCAGCGCCGAGGAATCGCTTCTCGGTGCCATGTTGTTGTCGCGCGAGGCCGTCAACACGGTGAGCGAACTCGGTCTCTCCGTGGAGGCCTTCTACAAGCCGGCCCACCAGCACGTCTTCGACGGAATCCGCAACCTCTTGTCGGGTGGTCAGCCGGTCGACGCGGTCACGGTGGCCGATGAACTCCGTCGCGTGGGTCTTCTCGACCAGATCGGCGGCCTTGATTTTCTTCTCCAGTTGCAGAACACCACACCGGTGATCGGCAACGTCGGTCGTTACGCCAAGATCGTGATGGACACGGCGGCCCTGCGCCGCCTGATCTCGGTGGCGAGCGAGATCGCCGAGATCGCCTACACCGAACCCGACGACGTGTCGCGTGCACTCGACGTCGCCGAGTCGAAGGTGTTCGAAGTGGCCGACGAGCGGGTCACCGATTCGGTGCAGGACATCCGGGACGTCCTGCGAATCACGACCGATGAACTCGAACGCCGTTACACCGAGAA
>Ga0255081_1000372_pt1 | contig 11187 bp, 7 predicted proteins | sample Colum_Colum_RepA_FD_188456 | JGI IMG/M metagenome (GOLD analysis project Ga0255081, IMG submission 188456) | Freshwater microbial communities from Columbia River, Oregon, United States - Colum_Colum_RepA_8h | ecosystem: Environmental > Aquatic > Freshwater > River | place: USA: Oregon | collected... | reverse complement strand
GTTCGGCAAGTTTCTCGGGGTGTCTATCGGACAAGTCGACACCTTGTGAGAAGTCCTCGTCAACGTTGTACAACTCCCACTTCTCTTGAGGGCCGTCAAATGGCATCGGCACGAATCGAACCCACGGTGGTCGACCATGGAAGCAAGAAGCAATCCAACCGTCGTGGTAGATCGCTCTGTTGCCCAGAATTTCGAAGTACTGCGTGGTTCGTCTGCTCGGTGTGTGCGGGTCGTTGTACGAGTAATCCATGGATACGCCGTCAACAGGGTCTTGCGGAACTCCGTGGACCACTTCGGGATGATCTATTCCGGCAGCAGCGAGAATTGTCGGCCAGATGTCAACGACGTGATGGAACTGCGAGCGCAGACCGCCTGAGTTCTTGATGCGTGATGGCCAACGAACCACCATTCCGTTGCGGGTGCCACCAAAGTGTGATGCCACTTGCTTCATCCACTGGAACGGTGAGTCAAGCGCCCATGCCCAGGCAATGTTGTAGTGGTTTTCGCACTTTGCCGAACCGAAGTCATCCATGTGTTCAAGCAACCACTCGGGGTCTTCGGGGAGGCCGTTCTGGAACGACGGTGCGCCCCATGCGCCATTGACAGTGCCTTCTGCGGATGCACCGTTGTCACCTGTGATGTAGATGACGAGAGTGTCTTCTTTTGCACCAATTGAATCGATGTGTGAAATCAGTCTGCCAATGTGATGGTCGGTGTGAGCCAAGAAGGCAGTGAACACTTCCATCAGGCGGGATGCGACAGGTTTGTATCGATCTGGGTATTCGTCCCATGATGGGATGCCATCAGGTCGGGGAGTTAGTTGTGTTCCCGCCGGGATGACACCCATCGCTAGCTGTCGCTCGTAAATTTCTTCACGAAGAGTGTCCCAGCCAGCGTTGAATTGACCTTTGAATCTGTCAATCCATTCGTGTGGAACGTGATGAGGAGTATGCACTGCAGGCGTCGGCAGGTACACGAACCAAGGTTTCCCCGGTGCAGTCGAGCGAACTTGATCAATCCACTCAATGGACTTGTCGACGAGATCTTCAGTCAGGTGATAGTTCTCGCGCCCAACATAAGGGAACACTGGAGTTGTCTGGTCATACACGGGCGGTTCATACTGTGATGCTTCCGCGTTGATGATGCCGTAGAAGCGGTCAAAACCAAGACCAGTTGCCCACCTGTCAAATGGTCCCGCAGGACCTTGCTCCCATGTGGGGGTCAAGTGCCACTTGCCGAAACAGCCCGTCGCGTATCCGTTGAGTCGCAGGACTTCGGCGATGGTCGCAGTTGATTTCGGAATGCGGGTGTCGTAACCCGGGAAAGTGTTCGCATTTTCAGGAATACCGCCCATGTGCGCGAAGTGATGGTTGCGTCCGGTCAGCAGCGCAGCACGAGTAGGTGAGCACAGCGCAGTGGTGTGGAACTGGTTGTACTTCAGACCATCTTCAGCAAGGGCGTTGCATGTCGGTGTCGGAACTGGACCGCCGAACGTCTCAAAAGACCCAAAGCCGACGTCATCAAGCAAGATGACGACAACATTCGGCGCACCCTGTGGTGGACCATTCAATGTCATCCGCGCAGGAGTTGCATCTTGCAGTAGACGCGCAATCTGCCCGGCGAACGGTGGATCACTGTGCGGAAGATGAGTCATGGGTAATTCATTCCAATCCGGGAACGTCAAACACGGTGAGTGCGGCACGTACGCGCGCAACATCGCCGTCAACTGACGCAAGTTGCTGATGTAGCGCTACGTCAATCGACAAGCTGCCGCCGAGAATCTTCGCCCAGACGCCCTTGTCAAGAGCGAGGGAGTGCGTGGCTTGGCTTCCATCTGTTGTGACAGCCACACAGTTGCGCACATGAAGACCAACAGGTTCCCCCGAGATGTTGAGGCACAGATGAACGTCCAGCCCAATGGCACGCTCCGGCACGAGGAGCACGCGGAGAAGACGCACCGAATCAATTGAACTCATGCCGAGCACTTGACGCTCTCGTAGTCGGTGAATGCGGTGCCTGTCGAGGTTCTCTGTTCCTTCGATGTCGCGAGCGCGAGTGAGGCACCAATTGCGAATGTTGGCGGCTGTCGTTCGCTGTGCAATCACACGCAGTGCTCGTGCGAGCAATGCACGATCGACTTCTTGTGCGCCGGAATGTTTCCACAGCCACGACGCCAGCTCAAGTGCCCAACGTACGTCGTCAGTTTCGATTGCGACACGAACGGTCTCTCGTACTTGTTCGACACCTCCAAAACCAGCTACCAATTTGTCGGCCCTGTCTGTCGGAGGGACTGGGAACAACTTCTCGGGGTCATCGTCGAACCAGCCTCGAATACCCGTGTACACCTGACGTACGTGATGTTCAACGAGTCCGTAATGCTGAGTGGTGAAGTAGTCCTCGTCTGAGCCAGGTGGCAACTCGACCATGTGAGCGATTTCGTCCATGGTGTGCCCACGGTTCATCAGCCGAACGGTCTGATCCCAGATCAATTGAATGACGTCGCGGTACTTCGTGACACGTCGTTGAATGTCGGTTGCACCTGAAAGTGGAGGCCCGTGGGTGCTGATCAGATGCTCCGGATTCAACGTGAGCACATGGTCTATTCCGGGCAACATGTTTTGCGGGTTGCGATATTCCTCGCCTCGTATCGCGTACACGTTGAACACGGCTGGCCAGACGTTGTTCTGTACACAGACGTTGAGCTCTGGGAACCAATAGGTGAGTGAGTCATCGGCGTCAGAAGGAGCAAACGCAGTCTCGACTCGTAAGCCAGCGACAGTCAACACTTCACCACCACGCAAAGTCTTTGTTGGCGGAATGAAGCCTGGTGTGAATGGGCGATGCGCTGGGTTTCGGTAAAACAGCCCGAGACCTACGTTCACGATTCCGTCGGCGCCATCGAGAGGCAACGCAGTGCCGAACTGTTGCACCAACCCCCGTGCGTACGCAGGTCCGATCTCACCAGCCGCTCGGGCAATGTTCCCGACGATGCGTTCGTGTCCATAAATGGGAAGCGCAGCGCCGAGGGGGGAGTCGATTGCTGATGTTCCGGCCACGTAATGAAAGTGGGTGTAGAGAACCGCAACAATCGGTATATCTGTGTGGCTGCGCAATTCTGCAAGCGCTGCCTTCATTTCTTCGACGCATTCGCCTGTGTCGATTGCAATGATGCCTTCCGGGCCCTGGACAAATGTCTGATTTGACAATCCGTTACCAACAAAAGTCCAGACACCTTCGCACACTTCGTAGAACGTTTTTGCTAGCCGTTCCGACTGTTCAAAGGAGCTGCGATGGGCGAGCTGCCCTTGCGAGCCAGTTACAACACTCGAGTAACTCGAGAATGACCCCGTTTGCTCGCTCACCGTGTCATTCTGTCATCGTGGGTCACGTCGCCGAAAAGGGTCCTACGTCGGGTTCACGTCTGCACCACCCGCATCGACAAAGACTCCGTGGCATCGGATATTTCCAGCGTGTCGGCCCTGGCCTCATCACCGGTGCTGCAGACGATGATCCGTCGGGTATCGGCACCTATTCACAAGTGGGAGCAGCATTCGGATTCTCGCTCCTATGGTCAACCATCGTTGCCTTGCCGCTTGCGGTTGCTGTGCAAGAAGCGACGGCGCGTCTCGGCCTTCTGTCTGGGCGCGGGCTGGCTGCGCTCATTAAACGTGAATTGCCACGGTGGGTGTTGTACGTCTCGCTCACGTTGGTGGTGAGTGCGAACACGTTCAACATCGGGGCGGACTTGGGCTCGATGGCCGCTGCGACAAGCATGCTGGTTCCATTACCAGACGTTGTGCTGGTCATCGTCTTTGCCACCGCGATGATGTCGCTAGAGATCTTCGTTCCATATCACCGCTACTCACGGGTCCTTCGCTGGTTGTGTCTGTCACTAATTTCCTATCTCGTTGTCATGTTCGTCGTCGATGTCGATTGGGATGACGTCGTCTCGTCGGTCTTTATTCCATCGTTCTCAATGTCGCGAGAGACGCTCGCAGCCCTGATTGCACTGTTCGGCACGACAATTTCGCCGTATCTCTTTTTCTGGCAGACGAGCGAGGAAGTCGAAGAATTGCAGGACCACGGTCTTCTTGCTGACGACGGATCAGATTCGGCTGCACACTTGCGCGCAATGCGCGGCGATGTCTTCGCAGGTATGTCATCAGGTGTGCTCGTCATGTTCGCGATCATGGTTACGTCGGCTGCGACACTCGGCAAGGCCGGCATCACATCGGTGAGCACTGCAGAGGAAGCTGCGCTGGCACTCGAACCCCTGGCGGGCAGTAGTGCTCGGTTGCTCTTCACGCTTGGCATCGTCGGAACGGGCCTACTGGCGGTGCCGGTGCTAGCCGGGTCGACGTCATATGCCATCGCTGAGACATTCGGTTGGCGCGAAGGGCTCGGGTTGAGGGTCTCGCAAGCCAAGGCCTTCTACGGAGTGATTGTTTGCTCGATGGTCATCGGGTCGGTTATGAACATGGTCGGCACGAACCCGGTGCGGATGCTCTATTGGGCGGCGATCTTGAATGGGCTCGCAGCACCGCCGCTGATTGCCGTCATCTGGATGTTGTCCCGTCGTCGACATCTCCTCGGCGACCATGTGAGTGGACCGGTTTCCAGCACACTTGTGGCGCTCGCGGCGGGAATCTCTGCGGTGCTGCCTCTCCTCTACTTATTAGCCAAATAGTTGAGATGGAACCCATGCGCACTACTCACAGTGCGGGCTATCGTTAAGGCACCATATTCCTCGGGGAGGGGTAGCCATGAATATTCGTCGCTTTAAGGGATTGTTTGCTGCCGCAACAGTCGTTGTCGGTGGTTCGTTCGTTTTGTCCGGACAGGTCGAAGCCGCATCAAAGACCACAACCATCAAAGCATCACTCGCATCGAACTACCGATTGCTCGCTGTCGCATCGTCGGGTAAGGCGTACCTCGCACGGTCAAGTGGCGGCAAGGTGTCGCTCTCGGGAATTCCCAAGTCCGACACGAATGGCATGACTCTGTCGGTGTTGAACTCCGACGGTGCTTATGTCGGGCCGGTCATGTTGAAGTACACCGACACAAAAGGCAAAGCGACTACGCCTGCCAAGGCGACCAAAGGTCTCACCAATTTGAAGACTGCAACAGGTTCAACTGTGAGCCTTGGGTCAATCAAGGTGTCGAGCGACCAGACGTTTGCAAGTTTGGCGAAGGCAGCGCCATCGTCAGCAGTGCTCAGCCGATCGATTGCTGTCAGTGGCGGACGTCCGCCGGCACGCGCGAACCTGGGTAAGGGCACTGGCGTCAGCGGTGCTGGTGTGCGCAAGTTTGCGGACCCGACCGAGAACAAGGCCGGAGCCGACGCGGACAACGACGGTCTTCCTTCGTTCGTCGATGTCGATGACGACAATGACGGAAAGTTGGACTTGGTCGATGACAAGTTCTTCAACACCTCTCAGAAGGATGATGGATCTCAGTTGGGTGAAGCACTCATCGGCACAGGTCTCATCTGTGGCGGCAACTGTGTGAACTTGAATGCGTTCAACGTCACCTCGCCCTCTGCCAGCCCAACTGTCGCCACGGCGCTGAACACCATGCTCAGCACCTTCCAAGGTGTGTTCTTTATCTACAACACCGATGCAGTCAAGAAGAACTTCACACTGCCAGCAACCATGTCGACCATCGGTTCATTCAATGTCGACTGCACGGGTATCAAGTGGTGTTCAGGTTCTGCCGCGCAGGCAGCAACTATCTCGCCGGACTATCCGACTGCCACGCAGCAGGGCGACAATGCTCTTCCAGACACCGACTACACCAAGTTGTGCGGTTCGAAAGTCATCGCGCCAACGAACACCGTGACAAATGGTCAGGTCCAAAAGTCGAAGCCGGCCACGTGGCCTGCAGCCTTCACGTGGGACGAGGCCGCATCGATGATGACCGAATGGTTGTTCACCAGCTGTGACCCAGACGGCGACGGTTTCTCGAACATCATTCCAAGCGTGGCGACGTTGCAGTCAGGTTCGGCCTGGACCAACGAAATCAAGCCACGTATGTCTGGCCCAGATGGCCTGAAGGTGGGAGACACGTTCAAGTACACGGTCACCAAGTCGAACAAGACTGTCGTTCACTCATCTACCCAGGTCATCTCAGCGGTCATGCAGACATCACCAAACGTTCGTAGTTGGGGGTCGACCACTCTCGACTACACGAAGAGTGCGAATCCGTACACGACCGACATGATGTCGCCGTCCAGCAACACCGTTTCGTTCACCTTCTGGCGCCCTCAGCGCATGCCGATCGGAACGAGTGAGAGCACTTGGATGGATGTTGGTGGTCTGAATTACAGCTTCACCGGACCTGCTGGCGGCTGCACGATTACGAGTGCAACCACTAGCGCTGGTGCGGCGCTCACAGTGCAATCAGGGTCGAAGGGTTCGTACTTCACTGACACTGCGACTGATGCAACTCCGAACCCAGCGAATTTCATCTCGGTCACAGCCGATGTGAGCACATGCAAGGGCACGATGGGTCAGTGGTCGGTGTCAGCAGCAGACCGCGCAATGAACAGCACACACTTCAAGTGGCAGCCAAACCAGGGTGGTGCCGGTGCTCCCGGACAGCCAGCGACTCCAGGAACTCCAGGGACTCCAGGGCAGCCCGCACCACAGGGCCCACCAAACCCACAAGGAACTCCGGGTCAGCCGGCCCCGACAACTCCGTAGAGCATCAGCTTCGCTGAACAGCCGGACAATCAACGGGGTGCAATGGTGCACCTTCGACGAAGTTGACATGGTGTGGCTTCAGTGGTGTGCCAGGGCGCTCGTGGTACACCACATTGTCACCGCAGTAACGCAAACTGATCGCTCGACGCCACCGGTCTGACGTGTTGGCGCCGGCACCATGGATGGTGCGCGCATGGTGAATGGTGACATCACCCGGATCGGTGTCAAAGGTGAGAATTTCACACGAACCTTCGGCAGCCATTGCATCAATGTCGGGGACATCTTCACCTGGAGAACCCGGAATCGACATGGTTGACACGAAGAAGTTTGGTCGGTACACGTCGGGCCACAGATGTGACGACTTCACGAACTTCACCGCACCAGATTCTTGAGTGACTTTGTCGAGCGGGCACCACATAGTGCAGATGTTCTTGCCTTCCACGTGAAAGTAGGGAAGGTCTTGGTGCCAAGCCGTCCGCTCGGCAGTTCCGGGTTCTTTGGCAAGCACACTGTCTTCCCACAAGCTCACTTGTCGTGATCCAAGAATGACAGCAGCCACTGTCGGAAGACAGGTACGCAGAGCGAAGTCTGCGAATTCACTGTGGGTCAGCCAATGATCCACCCCGGCGACGAATCGTCCCTTCGTTTCCTCGCCCTCGCTGTCGCGCAGCACGTTCTTTCCGCTTGCAGCGAGCGCATCACCCATCGCCGACAAGTCAGCCAATTCAGGAGTTCCGAGCATGGCAGCAAGCGGCACTGCCATTGAACGCACGTACTCAGGGTCGATGATGCCTCGCAAGCACACCACGCCATCACGCCAGAACGTGTCGACTTCGTCTTGAGTGACCGATCGAAGTGGTGTCATGTGGGCTCCTTATCCGAGTACCGAGAAGCCACCATCGATGAGCAGCGTCTGGCCGGTGATATATGAGGCGTGCGACGACGCAAGGAAAAGTACTGCAGGGGCGACATCTGACGGAGTACCGAATCGGCCTTGTGGAATTCGTGACAACTGGGCGTCGGCCATTGACTCAATCGAGAGCATCGGGGCGGTCATGTTTGATTCGATGACACCGGGGGCGACGGCGTTGACGCGTACTCCGTTTCGCGCATAGTGCACTGCAAGGGTCTTTGTCATCTGGACCACTGCAGCCTTGGCTGCTCCGTATCCGGGTACGAATTCGACCGCAAAAAACGAGGACAATGACGCAAGATTCACAATGCTGGCACCGCCGATGGCATCGGAGGACTTGAGCGCACGATGAAGCAGTCGACTCAATCGAAAGGCTGATGACACATTGATCCGAAGTGCCTCTTCGAAAACGTCGGGGTCGTATTCATTGCCACCCTTTGGCATGACTTGGCCGGCGTTGTTGACGAGCACATCGAGTCGATCGAAGGCTTCAGCAAGCACTTCGAGTTGATGAACATCAGACATTGAACACTGGACAAATGTAAAGCGCGAAAGATCGTGGTCGTAGTCACCCGCAGACGGGCGGGTTCCAGTGATTGTCACGTGAGCACCAGCATCAGCAAAGGAAGTGGCAATTCCGAGACCGATTCCGTTCGAGCCTCCTGTGACCAGCACATTCGAGCCGGTGAAGTCGAACGACACACGGTTCGATGACATTCTCAGCTCCAGACCTTTTCCCACTGGCGTGTCGTGCCACTGCGCACGATTGCCTGCGCAGTGCGAATCTCGCCGAGTGAGTATTGGGCGTCTGCTTCAAGTGGTTTGCCGTCAAGCACAGCCGCTTCGAAGTCTTGCCACACTCCCGCGTAGCTATCCATGTAGTTACCGCGGTGAACGCATGTTCCTTGCCAATCCTTGCCGTCGAACAGCAACACTTCTCCCATGACGGTGATGACGATCTCACCTTTCGTACCGCTGAATTGGAAATGTGGTTGAAGAGCGACGGCACCCTTGGCCAGAATCACATCGAAGCTCGCTGTCGTTCCGTTCGAGAATCGCAACAGTGAACGAACGAGTGATTCACCTTCCATCTCGTCCCAGAGCCGTCCGGTAATCGCAACGACTTCGTCGATCTCGCCGAGCAACATTCGTAAAGGACGAATCCAATGTGACCCCGTGTCGAGAGCCACTCCACCTCCAGAGGCTTCTGCGCTGAAGCGCCATGAATCTGAGTCTGGATAGAACTCTTTCGGGGGACCATGGTGATGCCACGCACGGGCGGTGAAGACTTCGCCGATGGCACCCTGGTCGATGAGCTCGCGAGCGGCAATGACCTCTGGCCAGTACTGGGCATTTTCGGCGAGCATGAAGACCTTCGTCGTGTCGCGCGCAGCCGCAGACAGGATGCGCTCACATGAAGCAAGATCGGTCGACATCGGCTTTTCGAGCGCCACGTGCAGCCCAGCATCGAATGACTCGAGCGCGAGTTTTTCATGCAAGTGATGTGGCACCAGCAGTGCGACCGCATCGAGCCCGAGTACCTGTGCATCTTCGAGTGATGCGCACGCCGTGGCGCCAGTGAGCGCAGCCAGGTGTTGCGCCCGTTCGGCGACGGGGTCAATGCATGCGACAACGTTCGTGCGGGACGCCTTCTTCAGCGCTTTTGCGTGCCACTCTGAAATGGCTCCACATCCCACGATTCCCAAGCGAAGGGCGTTCACGACGTGAGGTTACTATGAGCGCTTCGGGGCTATGACAAGCAAGATTCGCATCACTGATCTCGGCTCGCCCGAGTTGTCCCCGTTACAAACCGCTGCAATCGAACACTGCGAGCAGCTCACGATTGACATGTCATCTGGGTCGATTCTCGATGAAGCCTGCCAACGAACAGGCCTCAAGGAATTCGGGTCGATGGATTTTGTCACGCGGCTTGACATGTGGCTTGAGGAGGTGGGTAGCGACACGGATCGTCGCAACGTGGGACGGCTATCGCTTCGAAATGCGTGTGTTCGATATGCATCAAATCGGCTTCTCGTAAGCGACCTCTTGGCACGCCATCCTGAGATCCACAACATCGAAATTCGGCGTCCGATTGTCGTCGTCGGACTCCCGCGCACAGGAACAACAAACCTCGTCAACCTCTTGTCCGCGGACGATTCGTTACGTTCAATGCCGTTGTGGGAAAGCTACGAGCCAGTTCCACGGAGAGGCGAGGGTCCAGGGGCCGATGGGGTGGACCCGCGTTATCAGCGTTGTCTTCGAGAGTGGGATGCCATGCAGATGATGAGCCCCCTCGTTCAATACATGCATCCGATGAACCCAGACCATGTCCATGAAGAGTTGGAGCTCATGCTGCCTGACTTCTCGTCGTACAACTTGGAGTGGATAGCACGCGTGCCCAAGTGGCGTGACTACTACGTGGCACACGACCAGACGCCTCACTACGAATACATGAAGACCCTGTTGAAGGTGCTCACCTGGTTCAGGCCTCGTGCACGCTGGATTCTGAAGTCACCTCAACACCTCGAGCAACTTGGACCACTGATGAAGGTGTTTCCTGACGCATGTGTGGTGATGACGCACCGTGACCCGGTCGCGGTGGTGCAGTCTGCGGCGACCATGACGTGTTATGCCGCGCGCATGTCGTACCGCACAATAGACCCAGGTTGGTATGCCGACTACTGGGTAGACAGAGTCGGACTTTTGTTATCCGCCGCTGTTCGTGATGTCGATTGTGTGCCAGATGGCCAACGCTTTGACTGTCACTTCAAAGACTTTGTCGCCGACGAGATCTCGATGGTGCGTGCGATCTTTGAATGGGCTGGTCATCCATTGACTGAGCGTGCCACCAAGTCCGTGACAGGACGAATTGAGCACAGATCGAAACATCCAGAGCCGACTATCGCCTATGACATTCGCGCGGACTTCGGTCGCACACCAGAAGAAGTGCGAGCAGGTTTTAGTTCGTATCTGGACCGTTTTAATGTGCCGATTGACGTGAAGTAAGGGGAGTGGGCCGTGAACAAGTCGATGCAAGAGCAGGTCGATGAATTAATCGACACTCGTCCTGGTAAAGAACTGCTCGAGCACAACTACGACAGCGAAGCACTCGAAGTGTCACCAGGAATCTTCCGGTCAGCTGGGTCGACTGCTGCGTACATGATTGTTCACGCCGAAGGACGCATCATCGTGAATACAGGAATGGGTTACGAAGCACCCCATCACAAGAAGCTGTTTGATGCCGTCTGCCCAGGCCCGACCACTCACATCATCACGACACAGGCGCACGTCGACCACGTCGGTGGAGTGGCGCTCTTTCGCGAGAAAGGCACGATCTACATCGCCCAAGAGAACAATCCGGCGTGTCAGGCAGATGACGCCCGTATCGCCAAACTGCGTCGAGCCACCGCGAAGATCTGGTTCGACGTCACCGGAGCCAACGCAATCCGAATCGCGAAAGAAAACCCCGGAGTACCGATGCACCAAGACGCTCCGGTACCTGATCTGATGTTCGAGGATCGATATTCATTCTCGGTGGGTGGCCTCGACGTCGAACTCGTAGCCGCCACCGGA
>Ga0255081_1000366_pt1 | contig 11285 bp, 12 predicted proteins | sample Colum_Colum_RepA_FD_188456 | JGI IMG/M metagenome (GOLD analysis project Ga0255081, IMG submission 188456) | Freshwater microbial communities from Columbia River, Oregon, United States - Colum_Colum_RepA_8h | ecosystem: Environmental > Aquatic > Freshwater > River | place: USA: Oregon... | reverse complement strand
GACGATGGTGCCGGCGGTGCCGATGAAATGTCGGGCACCGGCGAACTCGGGCCGATCGCGCAGGATGTCGTCCACGAGATCGTGGGTGTCGCCGATGGCGTTCACGAGCTCCTCCGGACGCGGTGGATCAGATCGGAGGTGTCGTTCGGTCAGGCGAACCGCGCCGACGTCGATGCTGCAGGCTTCGACCATCGAGACCGAGTCGCCGGTTCGTCGTCCGAGGACGAGTTCGGTGGAACCACCGCCGATGTCGATGACCAGATGATCACCTTCGGGAAGGTCGAGTCCGCGCGTGGCTCCACGGTGCGAAAGTCGGCCTTCTTCGACGCCCGACAAGAGTTCGAGATCGAGGTGCAACGACTCGCGCACGAGCGCGGCGAACTCGTCGCGGTTGGTCGCGTCGCGCACGGCGCTCGTACCGGTCACCCGCGCCTTGGTCGCCCCGTGCCGATCGAGCAGATGTCGGTAGTCGCGTAGGCAGTCGATCGTGCGATCGATCGCCGCGGGGTCGAGTCGCCCATTGGCGTCGACTCCGCGACCGAGTCGGGTGACGGTCACGACGCGCTCGAGTGTCTTCCCCGACTCGTCGACCACGAGGAGATTGGTCGAGTTCGTGCCGATGTCGATGGCGCCGACGTTCACGACGACGCCTCGGCGAGGTGTTCGGCGACCCAATGGCCGACCGGATCGTCGCCGCCGGCGAGGAACCACGCGTAATGCCCGTGCAGGCACTTGACGCCCTGCCGCGTGCCGCACACACCACCCGAAGGACGCGGTCCCACATGATCGGGCGGAATCAGCGCATCACGTTCGGCGGCGTAGCGCTCGTGGGCCCGGCGCAACTCGTCGGGGTCGACGTCGGCTTCGGCCCGGTCCACACCACCGGCGGCCTCGAGGCGGCTGACGGCCACGTATTCCTCGGCGCCGCACAACCAATAGAGCGTGGGCATGGGGGTCCCGTCGTCCATGAACGGCGCGTTGCGAATCACCACCGGATCACCGGACGCGTCGCGCACGACGATTTCGAAACGACCACTCGGTTCGCGCCCGAGCAGTTCCCGCACCCGCTCCCGGTCGGACGCGGTGGTGCTCAACTGTCCTTGCGACGACGGAAGAGTCGACGAATGAACAGCAACGCGGCAGCCAATCCGGCGGCGATGGGAAGCAGTCGCTTCATCACCTGACCACCGGCGACCTCGCCGAGATTGAGAGGTTCGGCGGCCGGACCCTCGATCTTGCGGATCTGCGGTTCGCCACTGGGAGCCGGCGCGGAAGCCTCCGGAGCGGGCGCGGCAGCGGGCGCGGTGCCCTGGGTGTCGATGAGTGTGTTGAGGTTGTCGGCGAACTGGGCGAGGATCTTCTCGCTCACATCGGCGAGTGCGCCGCGACCGAACTGGGCGACCTTGCCGGTGATCGACAGATCGGTGACCACGTTGCACGTGGTGGACGTGGGCGTCACCGCCACGAGTTCGGCCGTGATGGTGGCCGAGGCGTTGCCCTTACCGCCGGTGTCGCGTCCGCTCGCCTTCAGGACGGCCTTGAAATTGGTGTCGTCCTTCTCGGTGAACTGTGCCTCGCCCTTGAACTGCGCGGTGATCGGCCCGACCTTGATCTTGACGACACCCTTGAACACGTCGCCGTGAACTTCCTGCAACTGCGCGCCGGGCAGACACGGGGCGATGCGCTCGAGGTCGGTGAGAACCTTCCACGTTTCGGCAACCGGCTGATTGACGGTGAATGAGTGGTTCAGATCCATCGGTCGAGGTCCTCCTGAGTGTCGATGTCGGCACTGGAACCAGCGCAGGCTACTTCTGATACGAGTTCGGGGCGCAGGCGGATGAGGTGACGAGCGCCGTGATCACCCTCGGTCGGAAGATCGGACCAGACGCTTGCGTCGAGTTTCACCGGATTGCCGCGTTCACCGTCGTAGGTGGCCACCGCGATCGGTGTGGTGGCCGCGGCGACGGCCCGCCACGCATCGGCGACCACGAGTGGTTGGTCGCCGAGTCCGATCACCACGCTCGTGGCACCCAGACGTCGGGCGACCTCGAGACCGGCTTGCACCGAGGTGGCCTGCCCGGCGGCCCACTGCGGGTTGGCGACCACCGTGAGGCGACCATCGGCGGACGAGTGGACGGGCAGATCGACGGCGCCACTCACCACGACCACTGGTCCGATGCCGGCTTCGAGGGCCGCCGACACCGCGATTTCGACCACCGTGCGACTCCGAAAGGGGGCTAACAGCTTGTGGGTCGGCCCGAGGTAACGAGAACCGGCCCCGGCGGCCAGGACGATGGCGACATGGGTCACGGACCCATCATGCCGTCTGACCTGCGGTTTTGCGAGCCAGGAGGGGTGTTCAGGGCCCGAATCGGTGTGGCCCCGCCTGGAGTATTTCATTTGTGTTGCGATACCGTGACGCTTTCCTGTCAACGGAACATCCGTCAGCGGCCAGGGAGGTGAGCATGCCCGGTCGACATCAGAACATTCGCCGTCGTTTCGGCGTCCTCGGACTGGCTAGCGCGATCGTCCTCGGGACGGCCGTCCCGTCCGCTTCGGCCACCGCACCTCGCGTGGTCGACCCGATCGCCGAGGTCGCCTCCGGAGCCCTCGTGCTCATGAACTCGTCGGCCACGAAGGTCGAATCACCGTCGTACCTCGCGTGGCGCGAGCAGCTCGCCGTCGAAGTGGGGGAGCGTCTCGGTCTCGATCCGTCCGAACTTCTCGCGGCGTGGGATCGCGCCGACACTGCGCACCAGACGGCTCTCATGGCGGCCCTGGCACAAATCGGCGCGCCGTACCGTCGTCGCAGCGCCGACCCCGAGAAGGGCTTCGATTGTTCGGGGCTCACGGCCTACGCGTGGGGTCAGGCCGGATACTCATTGGCCCGCAACTCGACTCAACAGTTCCGCCAAGGGGAGCCACGCAACTTCTTCACGGCTCAGGCCGGTGATCTGATCCGGTATCCGGGTCACGTGATGATGTGGCTCGGCGTCGACAACGCAGTCGTGCATTCACCCGAACCGGGCAAGGTCGTGGAGGTCCGGCTGTTGTCGGATCGTTCGCTGCGACGGAGTGGATTCTTCGACCCGACCGAGTGACCTCGGCGGTCAGGTGGTCCCGGTGTCGAACGACAGCGGATCGGCGGTGTCGTCGATCGCGGTGACCTCCACCAGAACATCGGCGGTCCCGATGCGCGAGACGATGCTCAAACCTTCGAGCGCGCAATAAATGGTGGTGCGGGTGGTGCCCGTCATGTCGACCATGGGAATCTCCGTGCACACTTCGGTGCTTCCGAAAACGTCGGCCGACGACTTCACGATGTCGCCGACGGCGATCTTGGAATCCTGTTCGATGCGCTTCAACGTCGAATCGCGGAAGAAGCGGGCGGTCATCATCCGGTCGGAAACGCGGTAGTCGAGAATGCCCGCTTGGCAGTCGTCGGTGATGAGCGAGCACGTGGCGGTCTTGCCCTCGGCCGTGAAGACGAATCGTTCCTGACCGATGATCGACGCGGTGCCGAGGGACGCGTCGTAGACGACCTTGCCGACGGTCTGCTGACCACCGAACTTCGTGGTGATCGAGTACGTCACGGTGTATTGGGCCTTGGTCGGGGAGTCGAGGAGGATTCCAGCGACTTCGTTGGACGGCGTGCTCTCGATGATCGGAAGTGAATCGTCGACGACGAGTCGGGGCCGTTCGCCGGTCACGCAAGCCGTGAGAGCAACCGAGCCCAGGAGACCGCCGACCAGCAGGCCGAGAGTCCGAGCGGTGCAGGCCGACCGTGCGAATGTCACTGCGTCAGGCTAGGTCGGACATCGGTGAATGTCGTGACAAGGGCTTCGTCTCCCGTGGTGGCGACACGTAGCGTGTGAACGTGATCGAACTCGACGCGGCCACCGTTCTGTTGCAGTGGTCGGTGGGCGGGATGCTCGGTTGTTGGTTCACCACCCGGCAACGAGAAGTCGGAGTCGGATACGGCTGGTTGCTGCGGATCATCTATTTCCTGATGGCCGGCGCAGCCGCGTGGATCGGACTCGCCGGCGATGGCGGCGCGGCCACCCGTACGCGCGACGTCGTGGCGATCGCCGTGGCCGTGAGTTGTGCCGTCGGCTTCGCCGTGAGCTTCGGGCGCCGACGCGAGGGTTCGGCTGCGTTCCCGGTGAGCCTCGATCTGATTCCTTTCCTCATCGGATCAGTTGGCCTCGTGGCGGCCGGCCTCGATGCCGGTGGTGCGGACGGCACGGCGATCGTGCGCACCGTCGTGGGCGCGGTGTTCCTCGGGTTCGTGTCGGACGCGATGCTCCTCGGACACTGGTATCTCGTGCAACCGGGCTTGCCCCGGCGTCACGTGAACGAGATCGTGCGGGCATTCCTCTGGGTGTGGCCGGTGGAAGTCGTGGTGATGCTCGTGCCGACCGGAATGTTCAGCGTGTTCTCCGGTGCGGTGGACGACGGATGGAGCGGCCAACTCGGCTGGTTCTGGGCAACGTGCGCGATCACGACCGGAATACTCGGCGTGGTCACCCTTCGTGCTCTCGAGGAGCGCTCGTACTCAGCCGTGATGGCGGCCACCGGGTTGATGTATCTCGCCATCCTCACGGCATTCGGCACCGACCTCGTGGCCCGCGCCGTGCTCGCCGGCTGAGACTCAGGCGATGATTCCGGCGGCGCGCAGCGCCGCCGCGTCGAGTCCGATCTCGCTCACGATCGCGTCGCTGTGCTGGCCCGGGGTCGGGGCATGGTCGCCGACCCGCGCCGGCGTGCCCTGGAAGCGCGCCGGCGGGCGCGGCTCGCGCACCCGTCCGGCCACTGGGTGGTCGCGTTCGACGAAGATCTCGTTGTTGAGAACCTGAGCCTGATGCGGCAGGTCGTCGATGGTCACGATCGTGGCCGCTGGGACATCGTGTGATTGCGCCTTCTTCACGAATTCCTCGGCTGGTTGTTGCGAAGTGATCTCGGCGAGTAGCGGCACCAACTGACTCGCGTTCATGGTGCGGGCGACCATGGTGGAGAAGCGCTCGTCATCGGCGAGTTCGGGCCGACCGCACGCATGACACAGCCCCTTGAACTCCGAGTCGCTCACCACCGCAAGCGCAGCGAAGCCGTCCTTCAGACGCGTGATGCCGTAGTTCTGGGCGATGGTCGGCGTGCGGTTGGCGTCGTCGTCGAGCAGCACCGCATCCATGCCCGAGTCGGGCCACAGGAACGACACGGCCGCGTCGAGCATGGCAACGACGATGTGCTGGCCGCCTCCATTGCCGGCGGCTCGCGCGTAGAGGGCTGCCGAAATCGCCTGGGCGACGTTCAACGACGTCACCTTGTCGCACAGGAGAGTGCGGAAGAGCGACGGTTCGCCGGTGGCCGGATCGGTCTGCACACTCGCCAGACCGGAGGCCGCCTGGATCACGTTGTCGTAGACGCGATGACCACTCGCCGGACCGTCGGGTCCGTAACCACTGATGCTCACGTAGATGAGATCGGGATTCACGGCGCGCAGATCGTCGTATCCGATACCGAGTCGATCGACCGCGCCGGGACGGAAGTTCTGGATCACGACGTCGCTCGAGGCGACGAGTTTCTTCAGCACGTCGACACCCTCGGGTCGCTTCAGATCGACGACGAGTGATCGCTTGCCGCGGTTGTTGTTGAGGAAGATCCCGGTCATGCCGTTCTTCGACGAACCGAGATAGCGCATGAAGTCGCCGATACCGGGGGACTCGACCTTGATCACGTCGGCTCCCTGATCGGCCAGGATCATGCCGGCGAGTGGCCCCGAGATCATGACCGAGAGATCGAGGACCTTGACTCCGTGGAACGGACCGTTGGCGCTTGTCATGCTCGATGTTCGCGCATCACGCCGGTCGCTTCACACCCCTGCTGGCCACGACGCCCACGAGGGCGAGGGCCACGGCGATGGCGAAGTTGGTGCCGAGGGCATCGACGAGCGGCCACGACGTGCGATCCGAGGCCGCGACCGTTGCGCCGCCGATCGCCCCCATGAGTCCGAAGCCGAGGCTGTCGGCGAGATTGATCTGACTGCCGATCGTTCCATCGCGTCCGGGTTCGGCGTACGACATCGCAGCCACCGATGTCGGAACGAAGAGCGTGCCCATGCCGAGGCCGGCCACGCTCCAGGTGAAGAACGTGACGAGCAGCGGCCAGTCGGCCGAGAGCACCGGAATCGTGGCCACGATGCCGATGGCGATGAGAACGAATCCGGACCGGGCCGACGACGTGAGATCGCGCTCGCGGAAACGACTGGCGAGAGCCGAACCGAGGCTCCACGCGAGCGCCGCGCCGATGATCACGAAACCCTGCACCGTGGCCGACGAACCGTGCACACGATCGGCGGCGAGGGGCACGAACGAGTCGACACCGAGGAACGCCGCCGTGGCGAGAGTGCGACAGGCGAGGATCGCCGGCAGACCACGGCGAGCGCGCCAGATCCCGCGGGGAGCCATCGAGTTGTACGCGGGAACGGCGAGGGTGAGCCCGACCACGACGAGTCCGATCGCGACGAGTGGTCGGGACGACTGGATGCCGGCCGTGAAGGCTCCCACTCCGCCGGCGAGTCGCAGTGCGAGCAACACACGCGGTCCACCCGTGCCGACCTGACCAGTGGGAGGAATGCGACCGAGGGCCGGAACGGCGAGGAACGCGGTGGCGAGGGCGAGCGGCACGATGCCGATGAAGACCCAACGCCAACTGATGGCCGAGGTGAGCCAACCGGCGAGTGCCGGGGCAACGAGACTCGGCAGAACCCACGCGGCCGAGATCCACGCGAACAAGCGCGCGCGTTGAGCCTCGGGCCAGGCACGGTTGATCGTCGAGTACGAGATCGGGGCGAGTCCGCCGGCGCCAGCGCCCTGCAGCACACGACCGAGGAGAATGACGAGCATCGAGTTGGCCGCCGCCGCCACACCGAGGCCGATCACGAAAGTCGCGATGCTCAGCACGAAAGGGATGCGTGGTCCGCGCCGATCGATCAGTGATCCGGCGATCACGAGTCCGACGATGTCGGCGAGCATGTACGACGCGAGCGTCGCGCCGTAGAGCCAGTCACCGTCGAGCTCCTCGGAGATCGTCGGGAGGGCGGTGAGCAGCGCGGTGGTTTCGAACGCCACGAGCGACGTGGCCATCACGAGACCGACGGCGAGCGCGCGGTGATGACCGCTTTCCACCGGCGCGCTCACGAGTTCAGAGCGGACTGCTGGGTGCGACGAGCGGCCAAGGCTGCTCGCGCTCGACACCGAGGGCGATGTCGAGGAGCAACTGTTCGCTGAAATGCCGACCGACCACCTGTAGCCCGACCGGAAGATCGCCCACGAAGCCCGCCGGAATCGAGATCGCCGCGTTGCCGTGGAGATTGGCGGGGAAGGTGAGGCGGCCGTTGTTGCCGGCACCACCGTGCACACCACCGAAATCGGAGGGCAACGGCCCCTCGGCATCGAAGGCAACGTCGGGATTGGACGCGGTGATCACGAGGTCGACACCCGAGGTGGGATGGAAGATCTCGGCCATGCGCTCGTTGAGGGCCACGCGTCGCGATTCGATGCGAGCGCGTGCTTCGGTGCCGTAACGATCGACGGCGGTCTCGAGTCCGAAGCGGATCTCGGGGGTCAGGACGTCGGCGCAGCCCGGCCAGCGATCACCGAGTTGTGCGTGGATCGAGATCATCCCGCTGATGCTCCATGCCGCACCCATGCTCGGGAGCGACGTATCGATGTCGACTCGACGCCAACCATGACGCGCGATCAGAGCGTCGGCCTGTGCGCTCAGCACCGCCCACATCGCCGGCGAAACGACCGCTCCACCCCAGTCGGGCACGACGGCCACGCGAAGTCCGCGCAACTGCTCGGTGAACGAACCGAGTTGCGACTCCCAGTTCACGCGACCCGACAGGCTCAACGGGTCGCGGGCGTCGTGTCCCGAACACACGTCGAACCACCGCGCGGTGTCGCGCACACTTCGCGACACGCAACCCACGACCGTGGTGAGGTTGCCGATCTGCACTTTGGGAGCGCGCGGGATTCGTCCGTAGGTGGCTTTCAATCCGACGAGACCGGTGAATCCGGCCGGGATTCGAATGGATCCGCCGCCATCGCCCGCGGTGGCGAGCGTGAGAATGCCCCCGGCGACGGCCGAGGCGCTGCCACCCGACGATCCGCCGGGAGTGCGATCGGTCTGCCACGGGTTCTTGGTGGATCCGTGCATCACGGTGCGCGTGAGGTTCACGCCGCCGAACTCGCTCGCCGTGGTCTGACCCACGAGGACGCCCCCGGCACCTTCGAGGCGATCGATCATCACCGACGAGAAGTCGGACACGATGTCGGCCAGCGCCACGCACGCTTCGGTGTCGGGCCAACCCTTCACCTGATCGAGTTCCTTCACGCCGATCGGAAGGCCGCCGAACGGAAGACTCACATCGGCCGAACGCGCGGCCGCGTAGGCGCGATCGGGGTCGAGATGACCGAACGCGTTCAGGCCGCTCGCTTCGACGGCCGCGTACACGGCATCGAGTTCTTCGACCGGACTCCGTTCACCGCTGCGGAACGCGTCGACGAGTGAACACGCGTCACCCGCCCACGGAGCATCGGACATCGAACGTGACGGAGTGGTGGTTCGGGCCATGGGGTCGACGCTAGTGCGGTCGTAGAGTTGGTCCGGATGGACAGTCGGCAATTCCTCGGCCTGCAACCGACGCACAATCCCCACCGTTGGATCCTCCCGGTGGTGCCCGGCATCTCGACGGCCGGTGGTTTTCTGTTCGGTGGCTGCGGACTCGCGGCCGCAGTGTCGGCCATGGAGGGAACCTCCGGGCGCAAGGCGGTGTGGGCCACCGCGCAGTACCTCTCCTATGCCAAGCCCGGCGAGACGATGGACATCGACGTCACGTTGGCGGTCCACGGACACCAGATCACCCAGGCCCGCGCGGTGTGCCACGTGGGCGATCGCGAAATCCTGACGGTCAACGCCGCACTCGGCGACCGGGAACTCGAAGTCTCCGGACAATGGGAGTCGATGCCCACCGGCATCCCCGGTCCGCACGAGTGCTCCGAACGGCCGCACGTTCTCGACTGGTCGGGAACCATCAGTGGTCGCATGGATCAGCGCATGGTCAAGGGACGTGAACGCATCGAAGATCTCGATGGCACACCCGGCGATGGTCAGGTGTTGCTCTGGTCGCGCATTCCCGAAGTGATCGACGGAGTCGACACCGCGACGCTGGCCATCCTCGGCGACTTCGTGCCGATGGGCGTGGGTCAATCGCTCGGTATCCGCGGTGGCGGCAACAGTCTCGACAACACCTTGCGCATCGGCCGGCTCGTGCCCACCGAATGGGTGTTGCTCGACATTCGGATCCACATGGTGCAGCGAGGCTTCGGCCACGGTCTGGTGCACATGTTCGCCGAGGACGGAACGCTCATGGCCACGGCCAGTCAGAGTTGCATCATTCGCTTCTGGCGCGACATGCCCGGCCCCGGCCCTTCGGCCAAGGTTCAGCGCTGACTCGTCCGTCGGCAACAATGCGGGCATGACTTCATCGCTGCCCAAGCGTCCCGGTATGACCGTGCCGCTCCCCGGTCACCTCAACACCCACCGCGACCGGCTCGTGGAACTCGCCGACATGGGTTACACCGACATCTGGTCGGCCGAGTCCGATGGCGCGGACGGCTTCACTCCGCTCGCCCTGGCGGCGGCCTGGGAACCGCGTCTTCGGCTCGGCACGGCGATCATTCCGGCGTACACGCGTTCACCCGCGTGTTTCGCGCAGAGCGTGGCGAGTCTGGCCGATGCGGCACCGGGTCGGTTCGCCATCGGCATCGGATCGAGCAGCAACGTGATCGTCGAGCGCTGGAACGGTGTTCCCTTCGTGGAGCCCTACAAGAAGGTGCGCGACCTGGTGCGCTTCCTGAACGATGCGTTGGCCGGTGAGAAGATCGCCAAGAAGTACGACACCTTCGAGGTGAACGGCTTCAAGTTGGGTGTGCGTCCGGAGGTCAAGCCGAGCATCCTCGTGGCCGCGCTCCGTGAAGGAATGCTGCGTCTGGCCGGACGAGAGGCCGATGGCGCGATCATCAACTGGTTGTCGCCGAGCGACGTGACCAAGGTGGCCGGCGTGGTGCGCGATGCCGCCGGTGGTCAGGATCGCGAGATCGTGGCCCGCATCTTCGTGTGCGTGAGCGAGAACGCCGAAGTGGTGCGGGCGGCGGCTCGATTCGCCATCGCGGCCTACCTGAACGTGCCGGTGTACGCGGCGTTCCACGAGTGGCTCGGACGCGGTCCGCAGTTGCAGGGCATGTGGGACGCGTGGAAGGCCGGCGATCGCAAGGCCGCGCTGGCGGCGATTCCCGATGAGGTAGTGGACGACCTGGTGGTGCACGGATCGGCCGCTCAGTGTCGGGCCAAGATCGATCAGTACTTCGCCAACGGGGTGACCACGAGTTCGCTGGCCATCCTCGGTCTCGACCCGGAGATGAACTTCTGGCAGTCGGTCAAGGATCTGTCGCCTTCGGCTTCGTGAACCGGAGGCTCTGACTTTCAGGCCGCCGACGGGATGCCGCCAAGGATGCGGCGCATCTCGGCCAAGTGGATGAGGCCGATACGACACGTTTCGTCGTCGAGTCGGAACGGGAAACCCTCGGGCTGATCGTCGGACGGATCCGTGAACCCGTCGAGGGCGAGTTGTTCGGGTGCGTTGCTCATGCCCCGATCGTGCCGAGGGGGTGTGGCGGGGTATGAGCGTTCACTAGTTTCGGGATGTGGACGACCGCGAAGCCTTCAACACCCGTGAAGGCTGGCGGGTCCTCGGGGCGGCGCTTCGGAGCCAGAAATGGGGCCTGATCGGGGGAGTCGCGATCGGCCTGGCCTGGACGGTCGGCAAGGTCGCAGTGCCGCAGCTCACCAAACTCGGCATCGACCGCGGCATCGAAGGTGACGGTTCGCTCTGGCTGTGGTCGGGGTTGGTGGTAGCGGCCGCCGTGATCGCCGGACTCTTCACGGCCATGCGTCGGTGGGTGGCCTTCCGCGAGAGTCGCCTGATCGAGACGCGGATCCGCGAATCGATCTTCGCCCACCTGCTCAAGCTTCACGTCGGGTACCACGACCGAACCTCCACCGGTCAGTTGATGAGCCGGGCATCGTCGGATCTCCAGCAGGTGCAGGCGTTCGTCGTGATGATCCCGCTCACCTTGTCGAACTTCGCGATGATCGGCGCGGTGATCGTCCTCTTGGTCACCTCGCAGCCGCTCCTCGCCGTGGTTGCGTTGGCGCCGCTGCCC
>Ga0255081_1000362_pt1 | contig 11377 bp, 10 predicted proteins | sample Colum_Colum_RepA_FD_188456 | JGI IMG/M metagenome (GOLD analysis project Ga0255081, IMG submission 188456) | Freshwater microbial communities from Columbia River, Oregon, United States - Colum_Colum_RepA_8h | ecosystem: Environmental > Aquatic > Freshwater > River | place: USA: Oregon... | reverse complement strand
AAATAATGGTGGATGTGGACATGGAATAACACACACCAATACTGGCAGTTGTTACAACGAGTCTGAGTAATGGCTTGTTGTTATAGAGGTAGTGAATTCCAAATCTCATATCCTCTACAAAATCTGGTTTCTTTTCGGCGCTTTCTTCGATGCGTATATCTTGCAAGAACTTAACCGGGATAGATGCAGCTAAGGCTGCTGCAACTAAAAATCCTATGCTGTTGATGACAAAGGGTAGATAAATGGCCACTGCATAGAGAAAGCCACTGAGTGGAGTTCCGATAAATCCTTGAACTACAGTTTCTGAGATTTGAAATCTGGAATTGCCTTTTTCATACTCACTCTTATCCAGAATCTGTGGAATCAGAGACTGCGAAGTGATATCTGCAGTTACTTCACATATTCCAATGAGAAAAGTTGCTAGAAGTAATATGTAAATTGTGATCGTATCCGTTGCAATGGAGAGCGCAATGAGAGCAGCAATGACAAATCTGGCGGCATTAGCTCCGGCTAATAGGAATCTGCGATCAACCCGATCAACGATTGCCCCAATAGGAATGGCAAATAGAAGCCAAGGCAGCATGACCAAGGCACTAATTGCTGAGATCAGGACAGGGTTTTTAGTAAGTGTGACTGCAAGAAGTGGAGCGGCCGCGATTAGAACCCCATCGGCTAAATTCGAGGTAAGGCTGGCGCCCCACATGCGATTAAAGGCCGGTCCTAGGGATTTCATGCGCGTCAGCCTAGTGCGCGAAACTAAATAAGTAGGAGCTTTTTAGCCTTTTCGACGGCGCTATGGCGACCATCTGCTTCTAACTTTCGGTAGGTGTTGCGCAGATGTGTCTTCATGGTGTTTTGTGAAATATGTAGAGTCTTTGCAATTGCAGAAATTGGATTACCTGTAGTCAAGTGCTTAAGGATTTCTAGTTCACGTTGAGTGAGCTTTTCTTCTAACTCGCCAGAGTCTGTATTGATGGTGTGAAGTCGTTCAGTCATGGCTTGAACTAACCCTTCCATATAGATAGTTGGCTTTGCCGCTGCAGCTTTAACAATGAGTGAATACATGCCACCCTGTCGGATGAAATACTCGTGATAACCATTTTCAGCACCCAGTGCTAGAGCCTTATTCAGAGATTTGAGCGCCACATTTTCATGATCTAAATTGATACTCACTTCTGATAACCACTTATTGATCTTCTCTCGCACTGTTCTCTCTGGCAGCGCATCAATTAGTGAAACAAGCTTTTTTGGGTCTTTGGAGAATTGAATATTTCCTTCAATTTGGCGCACTAATTCGATTTTTGGCATTCGCTTAACAAGCTCATCTGCCCGTGACCAATCCTTTGTGGTGAGGCGTAAGAAAACCTCGCTCATATCAATTATCCAACTCAATTGATTTGGCGTGTGAAGTTTTGCTAAAAATGCACGTTGCTTAGCTATTGCTTCAGATCCGGTGGAAATCGCGCCTTGACTTATCTGAATTCGGATTAATGTGCCTTCGGCCATGAGAAACCATGGCCATATTTCCCATCGGGAAGCCTCACTCATCAAGGCATTGAGTGTCTCAATGCAGTTATCTAAATCAGATGCTTCTAGCTGTGCGCGAGCCAATACCAACATGGCATCTAGAGGTCCATTGATACCGACATAACCAAATTCTTTAGCCTGAGATATTGCAATTTGTGAGATCTCAGCTGCTTGGAAATATCGACCCTCTGAATAAAGGACCATGGACTGTATGCAAGCAAGTTGATAAGAATTTAACTGATGATTGCCATCTCCGGGTAGCGACTTTGCTTGTGAATAAGTCTCTGCCAATAATGAGAAGTCATCATAGAGAAATGCTTGGCGCGCTCGAAGTCTCAAAAGTGCAAGCAGGTCAGATGAATCCAAAGCATCATCAGTTTCAAGTTTGGAAATTGCTATTTCTAAAGACTGTTTCGTTCGCTCAAAATCTCCTCGAGCAAAATAGATATTGGCTTTAACCATCGCACTTAGACGATGGAGGAATTTTCCATCTGGGGATAGTCCAGCAATATATTCCAGTTCTGAAGCAAGAGCTTCGGCACTTTGAAATTCCGAGCTCACAAGGTGGCCAACAACTCGAATTGCTTTTTTCATGACTTCGCCATTAGCAGAGGTATCACCGGCAAAATGTGCCCACTTAATGAGCAAATCCCCACGACCAATAGCTGCCATCTGACGCACGCTGGATCTGAAAGTATGTGCAAACTGCTCTTCATTTCCCGACTCATAGGAAAAATGCAGGGCCTTTGAATAATCACCCCGCAAAGTAAAAAGCTCAGCTAATTTCTGCAGCACCTCTTTTTTCTCAGGCCAATTTTCATGAGGAATCTGTGCTAAAGCCTCAAAAATAATCGGATTAAAACGATATGTTCGATTTAAAGTTGTAGAGGCTGATACGAATAGCCCATCGATGGCAATCCGGTTGAGGAGTTCCTCTGAATGATCTTTCCCTAAAATTACTGAGGCAATCTCTAGGTCAAACTCTTCTATTATCGCAAGTTTGTGCAGTTTTTCACGGGTTCCTTGTGAAAAAGTGTTGTAACTTTCAAGTGCAAGAACACCAAGAGGATTAACTGTCGCTGCTACTGCCGTTGAAAACGTTGTGTGAGAATTTCCCTTTAAAATATTTCGGCACATTAATTGGACTGCTGATGGCCAACCTTCACACATCGCTAATTCTTTAGCATTTTGATTCTCATCTAAGGCCACACCGTTAATCGCTGCTACTAATTCAACTTCTTCTTTTGAAAACTTGAGCTCCTCACTTGTAATGACGCTCAAGTTTCCTAGGGCTGCATATCTAGCCAAAGATGTCATGGGTGTGTTTCTGCGAATGATTACTAAATGGCAGTTACTAGGAACACTGTCTGCAATGAGTTGAGCATACGGAGCGATATCGTGATTTTCTGCGCGTCCAGCATCAATGACAAAGTTGTATTGCCCATCTAATTGACCTACTGCAGCTGCTAATAACTGAATAGATTCGCCAGGTTCAAAGTGCTCTAACTGATCAACTTTTGCAAAGAAATTAGGAAAGTGTGCTGATATTGCTGCAATTACATGTGCCTGAAAATCCTGAATGGTGTCAGTGACATCGACGGTGTACCAAAAAGTCGGGCGGTCATTTTCTTTCACCCATTCAGCAACCAAAGTAGTTTTTCCAAACCCAGCTGGAGCGATTACTAAAGTTGCCCCGGGCACATTTGCTTCAAAGAGGTTGAAAAGATGCTTGCGTGACAAGAAATTAGCTGAAAGAGCAGGTGGCTGCGAGCGCGGAAGGCTCACCCCAGAGGAGGTGAAGTTTTGAACGCTCATAGGACAAGGGTGATACCAGGAGCTGCTAAAGACAAGACAAAATCACCCCCAAGGGGGTGAGATAAGAGGGGGATTTCCTGTTGGCTAAATCTAGAGCGCTAAGTTCTTAGTTATTTGATCTGCGTGCTCAATGGCATGGCGGGTGTAGGCGGTGACCCATTGCTGCAGTGAAAACTCACCTTTTTCTGAGTGGATGCAAACGTTTTTTAGCTGCTCTGGTTCAAGACGCTTGATGATTTCAAGTGATCCTGCACGAACTGCTTTAAAGACTTCTATCGATGTCTGCACAGGCAAGACGGTATATCCAAGAGTTGGATTCTTACCCCAAGCACCTTCGTCATAACCTTGAATGGCAGATCCAGGTTCTGCAATCAAACGTTTCAAACGAGCAAAAGACTGTGCCTCACTATCTGCGCAGTGGTGAATAACTTGGCGAGAACTCCAATCCTCCCCCACGCACACATCTAGCTTTGATTCTGGGACGCTAGTGGCAATAGTTAAAAACTCATTAGTTGCCTTTTCATAGGCTGCGGCAATCTCGGCAATCGATGACATTAATTTCCAATCTCTAACTTGGCACTCTGGCTTTCAACGAAGTGGTCGTCATCCTCAACTTTATCTACTAATAGAGCGATGACAATAACAAGAAGCCCAGCAATTATTCCTAACAGGAGGCCCGACTTCTTATCAAGGTTTATTTGCATGTCTAAATATAGCCCCAAAGAAAAGAACGGCCCGGTTCGCATCGCTGCGAGCCGGGCCGTTCTACCCTCGATTTTTAAAGCTGAGAAGTAGTGGTACTACTTATTCATCTTTGCTATGAGATCCTTTGCTTTGGCGAGGAAAGTTCCCTCAACTACCACATAACCAAGCTTTGGATCAGTGCCTGAGCACGCTGGGGAAAGAATGTACTCAGCAAGTTGCTTGACTGCTGCACCCTTTGTCTTGTCTGCATATGAAGTTTCCACCAACATATAGGAGACGATGCCTAGCGTGTATGCACCAGCGACCTTTGTTGAATAGTCATAAGTAACAATTCCATTCGCATCCTGCTTAGCCTCACCTAAGAATGCTGAAACAGCTGCAGAGTCAGGGAAAACGAACTGACCTGATGCATTACTGACGTAAGAAGCACGGAGACCGTATGCATCTCCCCAGTTCTTCTCTGCATAAGTGATTGAGTAAGGTGTTTTTGCCGCAAGAGTTGCAATGCCTTGTGATGCATTAGCTCCAACGATGCGACCAATGTTCTTTGGATCATTGATATTTCCAGGGAATGCAGTTGTGAAGGCGTCATTACCCTTCTTTGTCCAAACTGATGGAGCAACACCATTTAACCAAGTTGTGAAGTTATTTGATGTACCAGAACCATCTGCACGGAATACAACCTTAATTGGCTTGTTAGGCAATGTGTAGTAAATCGACTTAGAAGCCGAACGTAGAACTACTGGGTTTCCCTTTGCATCTTTCTTCACATTACCATTTGCTTCTTTGCGATAAACAGTTGTCTGAACTGTGCGGTTGTTATCTGCTGCGATGAGTGGGTCATTCCACTTAGTAATTTCTCCCGCAAATATTTTTGCAACAGTTGTAGCTGAAAGGTAGATATCTTTCTTAGCTGGAAGATTTACTAGGACAGCAATAGGGGCTGCGATAATTGGTGCATGGTAAACAGTGTCACGCTTTGTTGCTGCTGTGTGTGCTGAATCGGAGAACCAGAAATCACCAATTTTTGCATCTGCGTTCTTCTTGCCTGTTCCAGAACCTGTTGATGTATAAACATAAGAATGATTTGAAGCTTTAGCAAAACCTGCCTTGCATGCCTGCAGTAGTGGATCTACGAATGATGCTCCGGATCCTGTTAAATCAACTGCATGGGCTGGCTGAGCAGTTGACACTGCAATTAAAGCGGCAATAGCCAAGGCTTTTGCTTTTGTAGAAAACTTCATTGTGAACCTTTCGTTTGAGGGCATCTTTACAACACAACGCTATTTATCGTGGGTTACCAATAAGCAAGAAGCAGGTTAAATCCATGTGGGTATTAGGTGAACAAATGGTGTTATCCGAAACGACCCGTAACGTAATCCTCAGTCCTCTTATCAACTGGCGAAGAGAAAATTTTGCTCGTTGGCGCAGCCTCAATCATGGCTCCCGGGCCCCCGTCGGATAGAAAGAATGCTGTGTAATCGGAAACGCGAGCGGCCTGTTGCATGTTGTGGGTAACGATGACAATTGTCATAGTTTTTGCAAGCTCAGAAATCGTCTGTTCAATTCTAAAAGTTGACCCTGGATCTAGCGCAGAACAAGGCTCGTCCATGAGTAGAACTTGTGGTGAAACAGCCAGTGAGCGCGCAATACAAAGACGCTGCTGTTGTCCACCAGAAAGTGCGCCGCCATGCTCATTCAAGCGGTCTTTTACTTCACTCCACAAACCTGCGCGCTCTAAACACGATTCTAGTAATTCATCGGTGTCACTGCGCTTAATTTGAGCAAGTTTTAATCCCGACAATACGTTTTGACCAATCGTCATTGACGGAAATGGATTCGGCTTCTGGAACACCATTCCAACATTCAAACGGATCTTGGTCACATCTGTTCCAGGGGCGTAAATATCTTTGCCATCAAGTAAAACCTGACCAGCCATAGCAGCTGTTGGGATAAATTCATGCATGCGATTTAAGGTTCGTAAGAAAGTAGATTTTCCACAACCAGATGGACCGATAAGAGCTGTGACTGTTCCCGCAGCAAAATCTAGCGAGACATCAGAAAGAACATGCTTCGTGCCAAACCAGGCATGCACACCCCTAGTTTCAAGTCCGGTACCAAGTAATTCACTACCTGGAACGCGTGCTTGGCGATTGCCAGCAACAGATGCTAACGAACTTGGAGCGACTTGGGTTTGCATTTTCTTCTCCACTGCCTCTTGGTTGTCTTTTGATTTTTGAATTCCATCATTGGTAGTCACTTCAGTTGCCCTTTCTTCCACTTATAAAGCGAGCTAAGCCAAATAAAATAAAGATGAAAGCTAGAAGCACTAATAGTCCACCCCAAGCACGAGCAAAAGCTTCATCAGTTCCACCCGTTAAAAATGCTTTCCAGATGTAGTAAGGAAGTGAACCCATCGCACCTGAAGTTGGATTGAAGTTGAGTGAGTCACCGCCGCCTGAGACCAAGAGAAGTGGCGCAGTTTCACCGATGATTCTTGCCATTCCTAAGATAATTGCAGTAACTAAACCGCTCCTTGCAGCTGGCAAAATGACTCCGGCAACAGTTCTCCATTGTGTTCCGCCAAGTGCAACACCTGCTTCCCGTAATTCCTGAGGAATTAATCGCAGCATCTCCTCGGAAGTTCGCGCAATTGTTGGGATCATCAAAATTGATAAAGCAAATGAACCCATCATGCCTGAGAGAGACTTTGTTACGGGATAAACCAAGCTTGAGAGAATGAATAAACCAGCAACAATGGAGGGAACACCGCTCATTGCTTGTACTAAGAATTTAATTGGCCGGGATAGTTTTCCGCGAATTTCAGTTAAATAGAGTGCAGTAAGTACACCAATTGGAAAACTAATAACTAAAGCGCCACCCACCATGATGATGGTTCCCACCAATGCATGCAGAAGTCCACCATCTTTTATTGGATCATTAACTGAGTTTAAAGACATATCGTTAATGAACATTCCAAAGTGAATGCCTTTATAGCCCTTGATTACTACTGTGTAAACGATGCTCACAATTGGAATCACCGTCATGATCATGCCAAGGAGGGCAAAACTGCTGAGCAAAGAGTCTTTAGCTGCTGCCTTATCTCGCAATCGCCACTGTTGAATGAATATCAGCAGCGTTGAAACGATGAATAAGGTAGAAAGAAAACCAAGTTTTCCATCTAATCCAGTTAACTTGATAACTATGAAACTAATCAAGATTGCTGCAAAAATGATTGAGGCAGTAGAAAGCCTCTGTTTGTTTGTGGTTTCCCAAGGCTTTTGTGGAGTAGGCACAGTGGTCGTATTCATCGGCCCTTACTTCCAAAACGATTAATGAGCACATCGGCAACAGCGTTCACAAAAAGTGTCAACAGGAAGAGAATTAATCCAGCGGCCATAAGCGCATCAACTTCATATGGCCCAGCTTCGCCAAATTTAAGCAGGATAAGAGATGCAACATTTCCACCTGCACCAAATAACACTTGCCAATTTATTTGATAGACGACGTTAAGAACGGTGTAAACAGCAACAGTTTCACCCATAGCTCGACCTAAACCAAGCATGGCCCCACCAATTACTCCCCCGCGCCCAAAAGGAATAACAACTGCGCGAATCATTGCCAACTTTGAAGCACCTAGTGCATATGCCGCTTGAATTCTATCGAGAGGAGTTTGGTCAAAAATCTCTCGAGAAATAGATGTAACGATTGGAATAATCATGATTGCAAGAACAAGGCCTGCGATGAAAGGAGATCGCTCAAATATCGGTGCCGGAACTTCAAAGAAAGGGATGAACCCAAAGTACTTATTTAGAAGTTTTGCCCAATATTCCGCACTAGACATGAAGATAAAGAATGCCCAAAAGCCGTAAAGCAATGAGGGAAAAGCTGCCATTAAGTCGACGAGTGAAACTAGAAAGTTTTTAACCGCTCCCTTGGCGTAAAAAGTCAGATACAGCGCACCCAATACTGCGATTGGGACTCCGATAGCGATTGCAATGATCGAGCACAAAAGCGTGCCAACCAGCATAGCGCCAATGCCAAATGATGACTCTGCGATGGATCCAGAATCATCTGTGATCACTTCCCATTTTGAGCCAGAGATAAAACCAAACTTCTCTTCTCGCAAAATGTGGATCCCTTTAACGGAGAGAAATAAAGCAATTAAACCCAGGATGACTAAGGACGCCATTCCGCCAACGGTAACCACACCTCGAAAAATCTGATCCGAGCGTCGGGGTTTCGTTGTTATTTCACGTGGTGGTGGAATAACTAAATTAGGTGTGCTCACCTTTTATTACGCGTACTTTCCTGTAACAAGGAAGTAGACACGGCGTGAAACAGAGACCGCATGATCTGCATAACGCTCGTAATAGCGACCGAGCAAAGTTAAATCAATTGCTGGTTCAACACCATGTTTCCAATTTGGATCAACAAGTGTGGAGATCAACTGTCTGTGTAACTTATCCATTTCATCATCATCGCGCTCAACTTCAAGTGCCATCTCAGTGTTGCGAGTTGCAATAACTAAACCAGTTTTGTTCGTAATTTTTTCTGCAGCATTACCCATTGCTTGAAACATCTGAATTAGTTCGGTAGGAACTGCAGCATCTGGGTGGCGAAGACGTGCAATCTTTGCAACGTGGTGAGACATATCCCCCATGCGCTCTAAATCAGCGCTCATGCGCAGAGCTGTTACAAGTGCGCGAAGATCAGATGCAACAGGTTGCTGGCGCGCAATAATGTCGATGATGCGCGCATCAAGATCGTGTTGGTAGTTATCAATCTGATCATCTGTTGCGATAACTTCTTCAGCCAACGCTAAATCAGCCGTAAGGACTGCTGCGGTTGCCTTTGCAATGGAGAGTGAAACCATCTCGGTGAGATCTACCAAGGATTGGGATACGCCATCGAGTTCATCTTGGAAAACTGAGCGGATAAGTGCCATGGGGCGAAGGTATTCGAGCATGATGAATAGGAGCCCTCAGTTAGGTGAACGCAAGGTAAACGAGCAAATCCACGCCAATACCCCACGCTAGAGTTGGCCTCATGAAGTTTCGCCGCGGTGAATCCCCCACCGATTCGGCACGTGAACTGCCAGAGATGCTCATACAAACCCTGGCCAATCTTGAGGGTGAAGCCTTTATCGCAGCACCCGGTGAAATAGCGATTTTTGCAACTTCTGGAACTGAGCAACTGGGAATATTAAAAGATGGGAAAGTTCAAAGCCCGGAGTTAATTGCAACGATCCGAGTGGTTCGAAGAACTAACAAAAAACAAGTGGGCAAGATTGATATTCCACGTGGACCAATCGGTGAAGGAATACATGAGTTAACGGTCACTGTTATTCCACTGAGTGAAGATGATCTAGTACTTATTCTTGTGAGTGATGAGAGTGAAGCTGAGCGAGTACACGAAGTTCGCCGTGATTTTGTTGCAAATATCTCTCATGAGTTAAAGACTCCTATTGGGGCTCTCCTGCTTTTATCTGAAGCAGTCTTGGGTGCTAAAGATGATTCTGCAGCTGTGACTAAATTTGCAACCAGAATGCAAACAGAATCTAAACGGCTCACTGATCTAGTTCAAGAAATTATTAACCTTTCTCGTTTGCAAGATTCAGATCCATTACAAGTTGCAGTTGAATTAGAAATTGAAGACTTGATTAATGCTGCAATTGATCAAAGTCAGATTTCTGCAGATAATCGCCAAATAATGGTTTCGCATACAGAAGCCAAGGATGCACTTGTCTTAGGAGATCGCGAGCAGTTAGTTATGGCAATTCAAAACCTTGTAGAGAATGCAATTAATTACTCACCCGAAGGCACTAAAGTTTCGGTCAATACAACTGTCGATCAGGGCATAGTTGATATTTCGATTACTGATCAAGGCATTGGAATTCCAGAGAATGACATCGACCGAATATTTGAACGTTTCTATCGCGTAGATCCTGCTCGATCACGCCAAACCGGTGGTACTGGCCTTGGTCTTTCTATCGTTAAGCACGTTGCTTCAAAGCACGGTGGTGAAGTCACTGTGTGGAGCGTTCCTGGTGTTGGAAGTACATTCTCACTTCGTTTACCCGTCTACACACCTACTCAAGAGAGTGTCCAATGACAAAAATTCTTATCGTTGAAGATGAAGCTTCATTTTTTGAGGCACTTGAATTCTTGCTCAGCAAAGAAGGCTACGAAGTTGAGGTAGCCCAAACTGGCCGTGAAGCTTTGGATAAATTCGCAGCATCTGGTGCTGACCTCATTTTGCTAGACCTGATGATTCCTGAAGTGTCTGGAATTGATGTCTGCCGTTCTATTCGAATGACTTCTCAAGTTCCCATCATTATGTTGACGGCTAAAGATGCCGAAATCGATAAAGTTGTGGGATTAGAACTTGGCGCAGATGACTACGTGACTAAGCCTTATTCATCGCGCGAGTTAATTGCGCGAATAAAAGCAGTTCTTCGCCGCAATAGCAGTGACGCAGAAGCAGCTGATACCTCTGATATTCACACAGCTGGTCCAATTAAGATTGATACTGCAAAGCACCAAGTAACTCTCAATGGTTCTTCAATTACTCTGCCTCTCAAAGAATTTGAGCTCCTTGAATACTTAGTGCGAAATGCTGGCCGCGTTTTAACTCGCTCGCAGCTTATTGATCGTGTGTGGGGCGGGGATTACTTCGGAGATACCAAAACGCTTGATGTTCACATCAAGCGTTTGCGTTCAAAGATTGAGGCAGATCCAGCTAACCCTGTATTAATTCAGACCATCCGTGGTCTTGGTTACAAGTTAGAGAATTAGAGAGAAGCGAAAGCATCATCAAGAACGCTTAGGGCATCCTTGAGCAGCTCATCTGTAATTACTAGTGGTGGCAAGAATCGCACAACGTTTGAATAAGTACCAGCAGTAAGAATCAATACACCTTGGCTCTGGCAGTACTTAACAACAGCGTTCATTGCAGCAGTGTTGGGATTCTTAGTTCCTGGCTCTACTAATTCAATTGCTTGCATAGCACCGCGTCCACGCACTTCACCAATAACTGGATACTTCTTAGCAAGTTCGCGAAGTGATGTTCCTAGAATTTCACCGATGTGCTTGGCACGGGCAACAAGGTTTTCTTCTTCCATTGTCTCCATTGCGCCAAGGGCTGCGGCGCATGCAATTGGGTTTCCGCCATATGTTCCACCTAGACCTGATGCATGAACTGAATCCATAACTTCTGCGCGCCCAGTTACTGCTGCAAGTGGAAGTCCACCAGCAATTCCCTTAGCTGTTACAACCATATCTGGCACAACGCCTTCTTCTTCAACTGCAAACATGTGTCCTGTGCGAGC
>Ga0255081_1000359_pt1 | contig 11405 bp, 10 predicted proteins | sample Colum_Colum_RepA_FD_188456 | JGI IMG/M metagenome (GOLD analysis project Ga0255081, IMG submission 188456) | Freshwater microbial communities from Columbia River, Oregon, United States - Colum_Colum_RepA_8h | ecosystem: Environmental > Aquatic > Freshwater > River | place: USA: Oregon... | reverse complement strand
GGTCGGGCGCGGCCGACGACCACCAGACGGCCAACGTCGCCTGGTTGGCCGATGAAGGTGCCGCGGTTCTGGTCGCCGACCAAGCCGGACCCGACTCGCTCGCGCGGGTCATGGACGAACTTCGGCGCGATCCGGTCCGGCGGCATTCGCTCGGTGAGCGCGCGCACGCGCTCGGAGATCTCAACCGTCGGGGTGCAGTGGCGCGTCTGGTGCTCGACGTCGCCCTCGGAGTCGAGACCAAGTGACCATCGATCTCGGTTCCGGGTCTCGCCGACGCCTGCACGTGGTGGGTGTGGGTGGACCCGGCATGAGTGCGATCGCCATCGTGCTCGCCCAGATGGGTCACGACGTCACCGGTTCGGACATCCGGGAGACGGAGGTGCTGCGCGGGGTTCGCGAAGCCGGAGTACGGGTCGTGATCGGTCACGACGCCCGACTCGTGGCTGATCGCGAGGCCGTCACGTTCTCGTCGGCGATTCCGCGCGACAACATCGAATTGGTGGCGGCCCGGTCGGCCGGACTTCTGGTTCTGACGAGAGCCGAGATGCTCGCCTCCATCTGCGCCCGCGCGTCGGCGGTGGGTGTGGCCGGAACCCACGGCAAGACCACGACGTCTTCGCTACTTCGGGCGATGTATTCATCGAGTGGCACCGACGTGAGTTTCATCATCGGTGGCGATGTGCGCGACGTCGGATCCGGCGCGGCTTGGACGGGTTCGGATCGACTCGTGGTCGAGGCCGACGAGAGTGATGGGACTCATCTGTTGCTTCCGCTCGACGCGGCCATCGTGACCAACGTGGACGTGGACCATCTCGATCATTTCGAGACCTTCGAGAACATCGCTTCGTCGTTCTCCGAGTTCGTGGCCGGTGTTCGGGGGCCGACGGTGCTATGCGCCGACGATCCGGTTCTCCGTCGGATCGCTCGGCCCACGAGCACCACCTACGGCACCGCCGACGCCGACGTCGACGCCGACGTCGTCTGGAGCGATGTGTCCGCCGGATCCGGACGAACCACTTTCCGAGTGCACGGCGCCACGTTCGGTTCGCGCACGGTGTCGATTCCGTTGCGCGGCCTCCACAACGTGTCCAACACCACCGGTGCTCTCGCTCTCGCTTCGGCGACCGGGGTCGACATCGATCGGGCCATCGAGTCGATCGAGCACTTCGCCGGGGTGGGTCGCCGATTCGACGTGATCGGATCGGCGGACGGGGCGACGTTCGTCGACGACTACGCCCATCTGCCGCGGGAGATCGCCGCGGTTCTCGCCGCGGCACGTGATGAATGGAGCCGTGTCGTCGCGGTGTTCCAACCGAATCGGTTCAATCGCATGGCGGTCATGAGCGAGGAGTACGCGGACTCCTTCGTGGACGCCGATCTCGTGATCGTCACCGACATCTACTCGTCCGGCACCCGACCGATCGAAGGGGTAACGGGGGAGTTGGTGGTCGACGCCATTCGCCGGCGCCATCCCCGTGCAGAAGTGCGATGGGTGCCTCGGCGCAGCGATCTGGCCGGGGCGGTCGATGCATTGGTCGAACCCGGCGACGTGTGCATCTCGATGGGGTGTGGGGACATCGAGACCCTGCCCCGAGAAATCCTCGCCCTTCGTCATGGAAGCTGACGTCCTCACCAAACTCGAGGCGGCACTCGGTTCGCGCGTCGAACGAGACGTCCGCATGAGCAACTACACGACCTATCGCGTCGGTGGTCGGGCCGCGGTCGTGGTCACGGTCGACGGATCGGACGATCTGGCCAAGGTGCATGCGTGCCTCGCGGATCGGTCGGTCTCCGTGCTGGTGCTCGGTCGTGGCAGCAACCTTCTCGTGTCCGATGCGGGCTTCGACGGTGTGGTGATCCGCTGGGGAGCGATGGGGGAGTCGATCGAGATTCCCGGGAACGAATCCGCAACCGAGTACGTGACCGTCGGCGCCGGTGCGCTCCTTCCGATCGTGGCACGGCGCACGGCGCACGCCGGACTCACGGGTTTCGAGTGGGCGGTCGGTGTGCCGGGATCGGTCGGTGGCGCGGTCCGCATGAACGCCGGAGGTCATGGGTCCGACATCGCGGCGAGCCTCGTCGACGTGGAGATCTTCGATCTGACGACCGGTTGGGCCACGACCCGATCGGCGTCGGAACTCGGACTGCGATTCCGTGGATCGAATCTGCACGACACCGACGTGGTGGTGAGTGCCCGACTCGGGTTGACGCGCGGATCGGCGAGCGAGTCGTTGGCGGCCATCGACGAAATCGTTCGGTGGCGACGGGAGAATCAGCCGGGCGGTCAGAATGCCGGCTCGGTGTTCGTGAACCCCGTTCCCGGCGAAGTGTCGGCCGGCGAATTGATCGACCGAGTCGGATTACGGGGATTTCGTATCGGAACGGCCGAGGTGTCGACGAAGCACGCGAACTTCATCCAGGCCGACGAGAACGGTCGGGCCGCCGATGTCCGGGCCGTGATGACGCACGTTCACGACGTCGTGCAGTCAGCCACCGGATTCGATCTGCGCAGCGAAGTCCGGCTGGTCGGATTCGCGGAGGACGAGTCGTGACCGAACGCGACGACCAGGGCAACTTCGAGATTCCGGTCGAGGAACCGACCGAGGGTCTCGTCGACGCGGACATCGAAGCCGAACTCGCGGCCGCTTTCGACGGTTCGGGACGCGTCCACATCGTCGACGAATCGGTGGCGAATCGAACAGCAACTGCGCCGGAGGTCGATGGCGATCCGACCGGTCGCTGGTCGCGTCTGCGTCGTCGGGTCACTCGCGATCCGGAGGAGGCCGCCGAGCTCCGGCAGGCGGAGATCGAACGGCGCGACGAACGCCGGGCCGAAGGAGAAGCCAGGCGAGTCGAAGCCCGGCAAGTCGAAGCAAGGCAAGTCGAATCCGGTCGGGCCCGGACCAAAGCGACCGAGGAAGCGGCGACGAAGGCGCGAACCGCCAACCGCCGTGACGATCCAGCGGTGAGTTCACCGCGCGGTGAGCGGCGTCGCGTGGTCATCAAGGACGACACCGAGGCGCCGGCGAAGTTGTCGGGCGAGGCGCGCTTTCGTCAGCGACGACTCGCCGTACGACGCCAGGAGGGACGACGACGGTTGTGGTGGTTGATCGTGGCCGGCTCGGCGGTCGTGGCGGTCCTCGTCGTGCTGCTTCTCCTCACGAGCCCGATCCTGTCGGTGCGCAAAGTGACATTGGAAGGTGTGGTGTACGCCGACCCCGAGCGGGTCGGTGAGGTCGTGGCCTCGCTCAAGGGTGACCCGATCCTGACCGCCGACTTGCAGGGTGCAGCCGAATCACTCGAAGCGATTCCCTGGGTGGAGAAGGCACGGGTGTCGATGCACCTTCCGTCGCAGGTCCACATCGAGATCGTCGAGCGTCAGCCGATCGGTTTCTACCGCGCCGTCGACGGCTTCAATCGGGTGATCGATCTCGACGGTCGGGTGCTCGACGTGATCGAAGGCGACCTCGTCGACTACCCCTTCATCGGGGGAACGGGTCCCAACCTCTCGGCGGGCGACCTCGTGGGCCAGCCGTTCGTCGGAGCCGCGCAACTCATCAACGCCTTGCCGCGGGATCTTCGGGTCCGCCTCGTGACGGCGGCGGTGACCCCCGACGGCGAAGTTTCATTGGCCCTCACCGATGAGGTGGACGTCCTTTTCGGTCGGCCCGAGGGGTTCCAGGAGAAGCTCGTGGCGCTGGTCAACGCCATCAAGCGGGAGGGGTCGGCCCGCTACTCGGTGATCGATGTCTCGAGCGGTGAGGCGAGCGTCCGCTGAGCGGGGTATCCCCCCACCCAAACCCCTGACCTGAGAGAATGTCGGGAAATCGGGTCGGTTGAACCGTCGTTCGCCTGCCCAGTTTTCCGGCGTGCCGGAATCCAGATTCGGAGGAACCCGATGGCTGGTAGCCACAACAACTACATCTGTCAGATCAAGGTGGTCGGCGTCGGCGGTGGTGGAGTCAACGCGGTCAATCGGATGATCGAGCGCAACCTCCGTGGAGTCGAGTTCATCGCGATCAACACCGACATCCAGGCTCTCATGACCTCCGATGCCGAGATGAAACTCGACATCGGACGCGACCTGACCCGCGGCCTCGGTGCCGGAAGTGATCCCGAAGTCGGTCGGCAAGCAGCCGAAGCCCACCGTGAGGACATCGAGGACGCGCTGAAGGGTGCCGACATGGTGTTCATCGCCGCCGGCGAAGGTGGCGGCACCGGAACCGGCGCGGCGCCGATCGTCGCCGAAGTCGCCAAGAGTCTCAACGCCCTCACCATCGGTGTGGTGACGCGTCCGTTCTCGTTCGAGGGCCGCCGTCGTGCGGTTCAGGCCGACTCGGGTATCGCGAAGTTGAAGGAGAAGGTCGACACCCTCATCGTGGTTCCGAACGATCGACTGCTCTCGGTGGTCGACGCCCGCGACACCGTGATGGAAGCTTTCAGCAAGGCCGACGAAGTCCTCTACAGCGGCGTGTCGGGTATCAGTGATCTCATCACCAACCCGGGACTCATCAACACCGACTTCGCCGACGTCAAGGCAACCCTGCAGAACGCCGGTTCGGCGCTGATGGGAATCGGTACGGCCAGTGGAGACAGTCGGGCACGCGATGCGGCTCTGAAGGCTTTGTCGAGCAACCTCCTCGAAGCCTCGATCGAAGGCGCTCGCGCCGTCCTGTTGAACGTGACCGGACCGTCCACCATGACTCTCATGGAGATGAACGAAGCCGCCGAGATCATCCACGGCATCGCGCACCAGGACGCCAACATCATCTTCGGCACCGTGATCAACGACGACATGGGTGACGAAGTGAAGGTCACTGTGATCGCCGCCGGATTCGATCGTTGGGACGGAGCCCCGCAGGTCAAGCCTTCGGCTCGTCCGGCCGGCCGGTCGGCTCCGAAGGATCAGTCGACCCGCAGCGCACCGGCCAAGGACATCTTCGCCGGTGATCCGTTGTCGCTCGGCGACGATGGCGACGACGACTTCGACGTCCCCTCGTTCCTGAAGTAACCAATGGCGGCTTATGTCGCCGCCCCCGTCGGAATCGCATCGACGATCGCCATCGGTCATCGAGTCGACGGCGACTTCCGACCTGAACCGGTCGATGTCGCCATGCGGCGTCGAATCCTCGACGTCGACTGGACCATGTTGACCGAGGAGCACGGCACCGACACGGTGGTCGTCGAACGTCCCGGGCAGCACGACGGTGGGGCGGGCGACGCGCTCTACACGTCGGCCAAACGAGCGGCCATCGGAGTCTGGGTCGGGGACTGCGCGCCGATCGCGTTGATCGGTGAGCGGGGAGTCGGAATCGCCCACGCCGGTTGGCGTGGTCTGCGCGCCGGCGTACTGGAGTCGTTGTTGGGCGTTTTCGCCGCGCACGACGACCGGCCGGTGTGCAGTGTGATCGGCCCGCACATCCGGGCGTGCTGCAACGAATTCGGCCGCGACGATCTGAATTCGATGGTCGAGCGATTCGGCCCCTCGGCTCGTGGACTCGACGCCGCTGGTCGACCGGCCCTGCACATCGGTGCGGTCGCCCGAACGATTCTCGGTCGTCATGGAGTGGATCGGGTGACGGAAGTCGAGTCGTGCACCAAGTGCCGACCGGACTTGCATTTCTCGCATCGTCGCGGAGATCACGGCCGCCAGGTGATGGCGATCGTGATCGACGAGTAGGTTCGCTTTCATGATCAACGACGATCTCGTCGCCGAGCGCATTCGGAGCATTCGCGATCGGATCGAGAGTCACGGACGGCGCGGCGTACGCCTCATCGCGGTGACGAAGGGATTCGGTGTCGAGGCCATGGTGGCCGCGGCACGGGCCGGTTGTGTCGATGTGGGGGAGAACTACGCCCAGGAGCTGATCGCCAAGTTGGCCGACTATCCGGTGGAAGTCGAACGTCCGACGATCCATTTCATCGGACGTCTGCAGTCGAACAAGGTTCGCTCGGTCTCGTCCCTCGTCGATTGCTGGCACACGGTCGATCGAAGCGGACTCGTGGACGAGATCGCGCGACGTGTGCCATCGGCCCGGGTCCTGATTCAGGTCAATGCCACCGGAGAGGACGACAAGGGTGGGTGCCGACCGGCGGATGCGGAGGGTCTCGTGACTCGGGCGGCGGCCGCCGGTTTGCAGCCGATCGGTCTCATGACGGTGGGTCCGACCGACGGTGATCCCGCCCGTACGCGCCTCGCTTTCGAAACGGTCGCCCGCATGGCCTCGAACCTCGGTTTGCCCGAACTCTCGATGGGTATGAGCGCCGATCTCGACATCGCCCTCGATGCTGGCTCGACGATGGTGCGGGTGGGATCGGCGATCTTCGGGGACCGTCCACCCGCCGCCTGATCCCCCGTACTACGCTCCCGTCACCATGTCGATTTTCAAGCGTGCCATGGAGTACTTGGGTCTCGGAGAAGACGACGCGTACGACGACTACGACGATGGTGAAGTCGTCGATCGTTCGGGAGGTCTGGCCCGCGGCGGAGATCCCCGTCGTACCGATGTCGACGACTTCTCACGTCCGGTCGCCCGTCAGGTGACTCCGCGCGACACCGATCCCGTCCCTCCGGCTCGTCGTTACGGCGTCGACGATTCGTCGGTGCAGCCCCGACCGATGTCGGGTCGAACCGGTTCGACCGTTCGCACGATCGGCGGTCCGGCGGCGCAAGGTGAGCCGTACACGGTGAAGGCCATTCGTTTCAACGACATCCAAGAAGTGGCCAATCGATTCCGCGACGGCCATCCGGTCATTCTCAACACCGAGGGCTGCGACGCCGAGGTTGCTCGCCGCATGGTCGATTTCTCGAGCGGTCTTTGCTACGGACTCCACGGCAAGATCGAAAAGGTCGCCAAAGGTGTGTACCTCTTGAAGCCGGCGGCGCGTCCGGCGGCCGACTACTGATCGTCGACCGAGGGCTCACTCGTGTACGTCGTCGCCGTCCTGCTGAACCTTTTTCAGTTGGCTCTCTTCATCCGTGTCGTGATGTCGTGGTTCCCGCTCAACAGTTCGGCGGCCCGTTCGGTCATGGATGTCGTCGTGCGGATCACCGAACCCGTTCTGGGTCCGATTCGTCGGGCGCTGCCGTCGTTCGGTGGACTCGACATCTCGCCGATCGTCGCCATCTTGCTCCTCAGCATCCTCACCCGTCTGATCTGATCAGCTGACCTCGGTAGCCTGCTCAGGCACTATGTCGAGTCGTCGCTATCCCGCCGTCGAGGCACAGCCATCGTTCCCGGTCATCGAGGCCGAGGTGCTGGCCGACTGGGCGACCGATCGTTCCTTCGAACGTTCCGTCGAAGCCCGTCCGGCCGGTTCGACGGGTGACAACGAATTCGTCTTCTACGACGGCCCCCCGTTCGCCAACGGGCTTCCGCACTACGGCCACCTGCTGACGGGCTTCGTGAAGGACGCGGTGCCGCGCTTTCAGACGATGCGCGGTCGCCACGTGGAACGCCGGTTCGGCTGGGACTGCCACGGAATGCCGGCCGAGGTCGAGGCGGAGAAGCAGCTCGGTATCTCGGGTCATCCGGAGATCACCGCGTATGGGCTCGACAAGTTCAACGATTACTGCCGGACGAGCGTGCTTCGGTACACGAGCGAGTGGCAGCGGTACGTCACGCGTCAGGCTCGCTGGGTCGACTTCGAGAACGACTACAAGACGCTCGACACCCCGTACATGGAGAGCGTCATGTGGGCGTTCCGGACCTTGTGGGACAAGGGGCTGATCTACGAAGGCTTCCGGGTGCTCGCTTACTGCTGGCGATGCGAGACGCCGTTGAGCAACACCGAGACCCGCATGGACGACGTCTATCGCGATCGTCAGGACCCGGCGCTGACCGTTCGTTTCCGCTTGGAGTCCGGTGAAGATCTCCTCGCCTGGACGACGACGCCCTGGACCCTGCCTTCGAACCTCGCCCTCGCGGTCAACCCCGACGTGGAGTACTCGGTTCTGGAGGTCGACGGGAAACGCTCGATCATCGCGTCGGCTCGTCGGTCCGCGTACGAGAAAGAGTTCGCTGATGCGACGGAGGTCGCGACCCTCCGTGGGTTCGATCTCGTCGGGCGCCGCTACACGCCACTTTTCGGGTACTTCGCCGACACTGAGAACGCATTCCGAGTGCTGGCGGCCGACTTCGTGACCGTCGAGGACGGCACCGGAGTGGTGCACATGGCCCCCGGATTCGGTGAGGACGACCAGATCGCGTGTCAGGCCGCCGGTATCCCCACCATCTGCCCGATGGACAGTCGGGGTCAGTACACGGCCGAGGTGACGGAGTGGTCGGGCCAACACGTGTTTGCCGCCAATCCGCTCGTGATCCGGCACCTGAAGGACGCCGGTGTCGTGGTGCGTCACGATTCGTACGACCACCCGTATCCGCATTGTTGGCGCTGCAGCGAGCCACTCGTCTATCGCGCCATCTCGTCGTGGTTCGTTGAGGTCACCAAGTTCAAGGCGCGCATGGTCGAACTCAACCAGCAGATCAACTGGGTGCCCGAACACCTGAAAGAGGGATCGTTCGGTAAGTGGATCGCCAACGCGCGCGACTGGTCGATCAGCCGCAATCGATTCTGGGGTTCGCCGATCCCGGTCTGGAAGAGTGACGATCCGAACTATCCGCGTATCGACGTTTACGGAAGCATCGCGGAACTCGAGCGCGACTTCGGTGTGAAGGTCACCGATCTGCACCGTCCCTCGATCGACGAGCTCGTCCGACCCAACCCCGACGACCCGACCGGCCGCTCGTCCATGCGCCGCGTGACCGAGGTTCTCGACTGCTGGTTCGAGAGCGGATCGATGCCGTTCGCGCAGGTGCACTACCCGTTCGAGAACCGCGAGTGGTTCGAGAACCACTACCCGGGCGACTTCATCGTCGAATACATCGGTCAGACCCGCGGTTGGTTCTACACCCTGCACGTTCTGGCCACGGCGCTGTTCGACCGACCGGCGTTCTCCACGTGCGTGAGTCACGGCATCGTCCTCGGTGACGACGGCCAGAAGATGTCGAAGAGCCTGCGGAACTATCCCGATCCGATGATGGTCTTCGATCAGTACGGCGCCGATGCGATGCGCTGGTACCTGCTGTCCTCGGCCATTCTGCGCGGTTCCGATTTCTCGGTGACCGAAGCCGGAATCCGAGAAACGGTTCGCCAGGTCCTGTTGCCGCTTTGGAATTCGTGGTACTTCCTCGCGCTCTACGCCGGCGCCGAGAACACCGTCGGCCGATTCCGCACCGACTCGACCAACGTGCTCGATCGGTACATCCTCGCCAAGACGAGTGACCTCGTCGAGACGACGACCGCCGATCTCGATGCGTACGACCTCTTCGCGGCCTGCGCGTCGGTCCGCGACTTCCTCGACGTGTTGACCAACTGGTACATCCGCCGTTCCCGAGACCGTTTCTGGGCCGGCGACCAGGCGGCGATCGACACTCTCCACACCGTGCTCGACGTCGTCTGCCGCGTGGCGGCCCCCTTGCTGCCGCTGGTGACCGATCACGTCCATCGCGGTCTCACCGGAGGCGACAGCGTTCACCTCGCCGATTGGCCGAGTGCTTCCGAGTTGCCCTCCGATCCCGATCTCGTTCGGTCGATGGACCTCGTGCGCGACGTCTGTTCGGCGACGTTGTCGATCCGCAAGAGCAAGTCGCTTCGCGTGCGCCTTCCGCTCGCCAAGGTGACGGTCGCGTTCCCGGGCTCGGACGCGCTCGCGCCTTACGTCGACGTGATCGCCGACGAAGTCAACGTCAAGTCGGTCGATTTGAAGCCGGCGGTCGAGTCGGATGCGGCCATGGTGTTGCAGGCTCTTCCCGCCGCCCTCGGTCCGCGCCTCGGCGGGCGCACACAAGAGGTCATCAAGGCCATCAAGTCGGGCGACTGGTCTCACGTCGATGGTCGCGTGGTGGCCGGTGGCATCGAACTCCAGGAAGGTGAGTACACCCTCAAGTTGGTGGCCGCCGAGGGCTCGGCCAGCACGACGTTGTCGGACGGCGTGGGCATGATCACCCTCGACACCAACGTCACGCCGGAGTTGGCGGCCGAAGGAACGGCGCGTGATCTCGTGCGCCTGGTTCAACAGGCCCGTCGGGATGCCGGTCTCGAGGTCAGTGATCGGATCGACTTGGTGCTCGGTGTGGCCGAGTCGATTCGTCGACAGGTCCAGCCCTTCGTGGCGATGATCGGCGAGGAGACTCTGTCGACCTCGGTCTCCTGGGGATCGGGCCCGCCCACGGCCAAGATCGACGACGATGACATTTTCATCTCCGTGACCAAAGCAGTCTGAAGGTTCCGCGCCGCGGACACCGCACCGCGGTAGCCTGCCGCAACCCAGAAGCAGGATTGGCGAGGCAGAACAGCAATGGCGACGTCGACCAAGAAGAAGGTTTCGGCCAAGAAGGCTCCGGCGAAGAAGCCGGTGAAGAAGGCCCCCACGAAGAAGGCTCCGGCCAAGAAGCCGGTCGCCAAGAAGGCCCCGGCGAAGAAGGCTCCGGCCAAGAAGGTCCCGGCGAAGAAGGCTCCGGCCAAGAAGCCGGTCGCCAAGAAGCCGGTCGCCAAGAAGGTCCCGGCCAAGAAGGCTCCGACCAAGAAGCCGGTCGCCAAGAAGCCGGTCGCCAAGAAGGTGCCGGCCAAGAAGCCGGTCGCCAAGAAGGCTCCCGCCAAGGTCGTTCCTCCGAAGAAGGAAGCGGTCAAGAAGGTCGTCGCGCCGAAGAAGGAAGTCGCTCCGAAAGCGCCCGCTCCGAAGAAGGAAGCCGTCAAGAAGGCCCCGCCCAAGCCGGTCTTCGTCAAGCCTCCGGTCCCGGGCAAGAAGCCAAAATCCAAGGACGGCATCATCGCCAACAAGGACTTCGACCTCACGTTCCTGCGCGCGCAGCGTGTACTGCTCGAAGACAAGCGGCGTCAGTATCTCGGTCTCGCCGAAGCGCTCGACAAGGAGCGTGACAGTCTCATCGAAGCCGCCGGCATGGGCGACGATCAGTTCGACGAGGACGGTGGCGAAGGAGATTCGCTGGCCGTCGAACGTGAGCGTGCGAAGTTGCTCTCCGATCAGGACCGCCAGACCGTGATCGAGATCGACGCAGCTCTCGCGCGGATCGAAACCGGCGACTACGGCTACAGCCTGATCTCCACCAAGCCGATCCCACGCGAACGCCTGGAATTCATTCCGTGGGCCACCGAACTCGTGACCGAGAGGGTTGGCGGGATCGGACAACGATGAGCCGGGCCGGACGGCTGTCTTTGGCCCGATTGTCGATCGTCGTGGCCGCAGTTGCGGTCGTGATCGATCAGATCACCAAGGCCTGGGCCGTCGACCATCTCGGTGACGGTCATGTCGATCACGTGATCTGGACTCTTCAGTTCAACCTGGCTTACAACAACGGGATGGCCTTCGGCCGGGGTCAAGG
>Ga0255081_1000337_pt1 | contig 11857 bp, 8 predicted proteins | sample Colum_Colum_RepA_FD_188456 | JGI IMG/M metagenome (GOLD analysis project Ga0255081, IMG submission 188456) | Freshwater microbial communities from Columbia River, Oregon, United States - Colum_Colum_RepA_8h | ecosystem: Environmental > Aquatic > Freshwater > River | place: USA: Oregon | collected... | reverse complement strand
GAACCATTCCGCGCGGCCCGGCTTTCTTCGACCCCGTTCTGAAGGGGCGATGGGGTGCGGCGCGACTCGCCATGATGACCAAGGCACCCGTGGTGCCGATCGGACTCTGGGGCACCGAGAAGGTGTGGCCGCGTTCGTCGCGCATTCCGAATCTGCTCAACGTGACCAATCCGCCCACTGTGCGGGTGCGGGTGGGCGAACCCTTCGCGCTGCGACACAAGACCCCCGATCCGGCGACCAAGAAGATCATGAAAGAGATCATGAACCTCCTGCCCGATGAAGCGCGGGTGCGTCGCACGCCGACCGAGGCCGAACTGCGCATGGCGTATCCGGCCGGATACAAGGGCGATCCGCAGAAGGAATCGAGTCGCCGACCCGGAACCGACTAGGCGGCGCGCAGAGTCGGCAGGACGTCACTGGCCATGACGTCCAAGGTGCGCCGGATGTCGTCGTCGGGCATGCCGCCCATGTCGGTCATCACGACGTGCGTATCGAGTCCGAGCATCTCTCGGGCGGCTGCGAAGCGGTCGAGAACTTCGGCCGGTGAACCACAGATCGCAATCGTGTTCACCATGGTCTCGTACGGTTCACGCGGAAAGGGAAAGAGGGGAACGCCGGCTCGGTCGGCGCTCTCGGCCCGCCATTCCATGAGTTGGTCGAAGTAAAGCTCGTAACGCGGAGCGAAGCGCGCGTGGGCTTCCTGCGACGTGGGAGCCACACAGAAATGGGAGATCGCACCGATGTGTCGATCGCGCGGATCGTGGCCGTGGCGTTCCCAGGCCTCGCAGTAGTGCTCCACCGCCGGTCGGAACATCTCCCAGGTACCGAACACGGTTGGCAGCATGAGCCAGCAGCCGAGCCGGGCGGCGAGTTCGACGCTGTCGATGCTCACTCCGGCGCCGACCCACATGGGTGGGCGTGGTTGCTGCGTCGGTCGCGGATGAACGGTCACCTCGTGGAGGTCGGGTCGGAAGCGACCGGACCACGTGACTTTCTCTTCGGTCCAGAGTCGATGGATCAATTCGAGGCTCTCGGCGAATCGTTCCTTGGCCAGTGGTTCGTCCTGACCGAACTCGGAGTAGACGTCGGGGAACAGGGTGCCGCGACCGAAACACGGTTCGACACGTCCGTTCGAGATCGCGTCGACCGTTGCGTAGTCCTCGGCGATGCGCACCGGATCGAGATTGGCGGCCAGCGTCACACCGGTCGAGAGGCGCAAGCGCGACGTGCGTTCGGCGACGGCGGCGAGAACCACTTGGGGAGCCGACATGATGTAGCGGCTGAAGTGGTGTTCGCCGAAGTGGATCGAGTCGAAGCCGGCTACTTCGGCCCACACCGCCTGATCGATCAAGTTGCGGTGTCGTTCGGCCGGGGTGCGTAGAACTCCGGTGATCGGGTCACGGATGAGATCGCCGAGGGAAAGAACTCCGGTGCGCACACTGCAACCCTAGGTGATGGTCAAACGCCGAAGCTTGGCCCGTCGAAACGATCGATGGTCGTGAACGACTCCACCGGCTGACGCGACAACTTGGTGAGTTGTTTCACCGGTCGACCGAGGAAGATCGTGGCCGCCAATGCGTGATCGGCCGGGAGTCCGAGGAGTGGTCCGGTCACCGGCTCGACGCGCGAAGCGAACGTGGTGATCACGCCGCCGAGTCCGCGCTCGCGCGCGGCGAGCAGGATGTTCCAGCAGAAGGGATACACCGAGGCCCCGCCGGTCACCGTGGCCCGATCGAGGTCCTTGTCCATCATGGCGATGCGCGAGAGATCGGCGGCTACCGCCAGGACCACTGGGATCTGGGTGATGTTGTCGATCAGATCGTTGGGCACGTTGCCGGGCGTGGTCGTGGACAGAACCGTCGGGGCCGGATCGACCACGGTGAACGGTGTACGACCAGCGGCGACGAGCGACGCGTATTCGTCCCAGACCGGACGCATCGCGGCGCCGAGTTCGCGCCGAATCGCTTGATCGGTGACGACCGCGACCCGCCAAGGCTGGCGGTTGCCGCCGCTCGGGGCGAAGCGGGCATCGTCGAGAATCGCGTGCAGTACCGCGTCCGTGACTGGCTCGTTGGTGAAACCGCGTACGGCGCCCGTCTGGCGGATGCCGTCGCGCAATTCCATCAGCGGCCGCCGGCGACCTTGGCGCGCACGATGTTCAGGGCCGAGCCGGCCTTGAACCACTCGACTTGTTCGTCGCTGAACGTGTGCACGGCTTCGAAGTCGATGGTCGATCCGTCGGGCTTCACGATCTGGCACGTCACGTTGCGCCCCGGAACGGGCGGGAGACCGAGCACGTTGATCCGGTCGTCTTCGCCGATCTTCTCGTAGGTGTCGGGATCGGCGAAGGTGAGCGGCACGAGACCCTGCTTCTTGAGGTTGGTCTCGTGGATGCGGGCGAACGAGCGGGCGAAGATCACCACGCCGCCGCGGAAGCGGGGTTCCATGGCCGCGTGCTCACGCGACGAACCTTCGCCGTAGTTGCGGTCGCCGATCGCGCACCACACGATGCCGGCCTCGCTGTATCGCTTGGCGATATCGGGATACGAACGCACGCCGCCATCGGTGACGTCCTTGCCCTCACCCACGGCTCCGGTGAACGCGTTCACCGCACCGATGAAGAGGTTGCCCGAGATGTTCTCGAGGTGACCGCGATAGGTGAGCCACTTGCCGGCCGCCGAGATGTGGTCGGTCGTGCACTTGCCCTGGGCCTTCATGAGGACCGGCAATCCGAGGTAGTCCTGACCGTTCCAGGCCGGGAACGGCGCGAGGAGTTGCAGGCGATCACTCGTGGGGCTCACGGCCACCGACACGTTGCTGCCGTCGGCCGGCGGAGCGGTGAAGGTGTTGCTGCCCGGGTCGTAGCCGCGCGCGGGAAGAACCTCGCCGACCGGCGGATCGAGACGCACCTGTGATCCGTCGGGTGCGGTGATGGTGTCGGTCGTCGGATCGAAGTCGAGTCGACCCGAGAGAGCGATGGCCATCACGGTGTCGGGCGAGGTGACGAAGCTCAGCGTGTTGGCCGAACCATCGGCGCGCTTGGGGAAGTTGCGGTTGAACGAGTTGACGATCGTATTCGGCTTGTCGGTCGCCGTCGACGGGCGTTCCCACTGACCGATGCACGGGCCACACGCGTTGGCGAGCACGGTCGCGCCCACGGCTTCCAGGTCGGCCATGAGGCCGTCGCGTTCGATCGTGGCGCGGATCTGCTCGGACCCGGGGCTGATGAGGAGTTCGCACTTGGCGCGCAGACCCTTGGCTGCGGCCTGACGGGCAATCGACGCGGCGCGAGTGATGTCCTCGTACGACGAGTTGGTGCACGATCCGATGAGGGAGGCCGAAACTTCGAGCGGCCAATCGTTGGCGCGGGCGGCGTCACCCACTGCCTTGCCAATCTTGTGGGCGCGGTCGGGGGAGTGCGGGCCGTTGATGAGCGGCTTGAGTTGATCGAGATCGATCTCGATGAGTTGGTCGTAGTGCGCACCGTCGTCAGGGCGAAGTTCGCTGGCAACCTGGTCGGCGGCATCGGCGATGGCTTCGCGTCCGGTGGCCTTCAGATACATCGACATGTTGTGGTCGTAACCGAACACCGAACACGTCGCACCGATCTCGGCGCCCATGTTGCACACGGTGGCTTTGCCGGTGGCCGAGATACTGTCGGCGCCGGGACCGAAGTATTCGACGATCGCGCCGGTGCCACCTTCGACGGTGAGGACGCGGGCGACTTCGAGGATGATGTCCTTGGGCGCCGACCAACCACTCAAGGTGCCGGTGAGCTTCACACCGATCACCTTGGGCCACTTCACGTTGAACGGGAAGCCGGTCATGACGTCGACGGCATCGGCGCCACCGACACCGATCGCCACCATGCCGAGTCCACCGGCGTTCGGAGTATGACTGTCGGTGCCGATCATCATGCCGCCGGGGAACGCGTAGTTCTCGAGCACGACCTGGTGGATGATGCCGCTACCCGGACCCCAGAAACCGATCCCGTATTTCGCCGACACCGACTTCAAGAAGTCGTAGACCTCGCGGTTGTCGCTGATGGCCACACCGAGGTCGATCTTGGCGCCGACCTTGGCGAGGATCAGGTGGTCGCAGTGAACCGTGGACGGAACAGCGGTGCGCGGCAGGCCCGCGGTCATGAACTGCAGCAACGCCATCTGCGCGGTGGCGTCCTGCATGGCGACGCGGTCGGGGTTGAAGTCGGCGTAACTCTTGCCGCGCTCCATCTCCTGCGACGACGGATCGACCAGATGGTTGATGAGGATCTTCTCGGCCAACGACAAGGGGCGACCGAGACGCTTGCGCCCGAGCGCAGCCCGCTCGGGGAGGGTGGCGTACACCTTGTTGACGAGTTCGATGGGGGTTCCGGCGGACACGGTGCTCATGGAGACAAGTATAATACAAGTGTGCGGGAGATCAGATACCGAGCCATCGCCGAGGACGTCCGTCGGCGGGTCGTCGACGGCGAGTACGCGGCCGGAAGTCTGCTGCCCTCGGAAGCCGAGCTCGGCGCCGAGTTCGACGCCAGCCGGGTGACCGTCCGTCGCGCCCTCGAAGTTCTGCGCGACGAAGGTCTGGTGGACGCCCGCCAAGGTTTCGGCTGGTTCGTGGCGTCCGCGCCGTTGCGTCAGAGCCTCGGCCGGTTGGCGACCATCGAGTCACAGTTGGTCGACGGCGGTATCCGTCCGGAACGACACATCCTCGAGTTCGCCTTCGAGCGCGCGTCGCGCGCGGTGAAGTCGGTTCTCGGTGCCGAGCAGGTGTTGCGCGTCAAGCGTCTCAATCTCGCCGACGGTCAGCCCTTCGCCGTGGTCACCGTGTGGTGTCGGGCCGATCTCGGTCAGAACCTCTCGCGGGCCGACGTGGAACGCTCTCCCTTCTACGAGCTGCTCGACATTCCGTTGAAGGGTGCCACGCAGACGATCGGTGCCGATGCGGCTCACGCGTCCGATGCCGAACTCCTCGGTATCCCGGTGGGTTCACCCGTGTTGCGTTGCAAACGAATCACGACCGATCTCGCGGGTGATGCGGTCCTCCTGTCGGAGCACGTGTTTCCGGCGCATCGCACCGAATTCGTGGTGGATCTGCCCCACGCCGAGCCGTCGATCGCACCCACGGGGTTGCGCCTCGTCGAATAGCCGGACAACTAACCTCGCTCGGGAATGAGCGAGACCGCTTCGACCGCGGCCGAGCGCCGCTCACCCTCCGGTGAAGCGGTGCTGGTGGCCAAGCCCGAGTACCTCCCGGCGCTCGACGGCATCCGTGGTCTGGCCCTCATCATCATGTTGCTCTATCACCACGGGGTCACGTGGGTGACCGGCGGCGAACTCACGGTGGCGATGTTCTTCACGCTCTCGGGATTCCTCATCACGCGACTCCTCATGTACGAGTGGGCGACGAGTCAGACTCTCGCGCTGCGGACCTTCTACGAACGTCGCGTCCGCCGCCTCTTTCCCACGTCGTTCATCGTTCTGTCGGCGGTGGTCGTCGTGTGGACGCTCTTCCCCGGATCGGGTCGTCGACTGGCGAGTGGCGAATGGTTCTCCGGCCTCTTCTACTTCGAGAACTTCTACCTGCAGGCCGCCGGCAAGGACTACGGCAATCTCTTCGGCCTCGGCAATCCGGTGCAGCACCTGTGGAGCCTGTCGCTCGAAGAGCAGGTGTACATCCTCTTCCCGTTGTTGTGCCTCGTCTTCCTGAAAGGCCGTCGACACGCGGCCGCGGCCTGGCGTCTCCTCTCGGTTCTCGCCGCGCTCACGGCGACCGGACTCGTCCTCGGCGTCGTGTACAAGTCGCACTCGCCGTTCTGGGGTGCGATCACCGGCACCGAAATCGCCTGTCGAGGGTCGTCGTGTTCGTACTACGCACTCGAAGTGCGCTCGGCCGAATTCTTCCTCGGCGCGGCCTTCGCCGTGCTGTGGGCGGTCTGGAAGCAGGTGCCGCGACTCACCGAGTTCCTGCGGCGGCCGAACATGCGCCGACTCTCGTGGGTGTTGCTCGCCTTCGAGTTCTGGATGTGGTGGGAAGTCGGCCTGCGCAACGACTGGCGCGACGTGTGGTTCCCGTGGGCCGTGCTCGTGCACGGAGTGCTCACGCTGGTTCTCATCGCGTACGCGCAGGCCGGAGTGGGCATGAACCGACTCCTGTCGTGGCGGCCGCTGATCCTCATGGGTCAGACCACGTACACGGTGTACTTGGTGCACTGGCCGCTCTTCATGCTCATCGAATCGTGGCGTCTCGACCCGAACCTGCCCCACATTCGCATTCCCGGCACGTCGTTGGTGACAGTCGACAACTTCTGGATGTTCTGGTTCAAGATCGCCTTCACCTATGCACTCGTGATCCTCATTTACCGGTTCATCGAGGATCCGGTTCGCCGCCGGGAGCGCTGGAAAGGTCGCACGATCTATCCGTGGCTCATCGGTATCGCGCTCGTGGGAATCGTCACGACTCTGGTCGGCGCCGATCGTCGTTCGTCGGCCGACGACGTGATGAGTGTTCTCGATCAGGATGCACTGGAGATGCAGGAGCGTGCCGTGGCCGAACTTCCGGTGCTGCCCGCCGACGCACCCACTCGGGCCACCGCCGATCCCGATCTGCCGGCGCGCGTTCTCTTCGTCGGTGACTCACAGAGTTGGGTGTTGGCCTCGGGTCTGGACGACTGGGAAGCGACCAACGGCGTGTTCCTCGTTCCGAGTCCGGGTGTGGGTTGCGGTATCGGGCGTACGACGCCGATCGAGTACCTCGGAGTCGAGCAGGAAGCACGTCCGGGTTGCAACGAATGGCGCGACGCACTGCCGGCGATCGTGGCTCGACTGCGTCCGAACCTCGTGGTGATCGTCGGCGGAACCGCCGATCTCTCGAATCGCAAGATCCCGGGCCGTGACGACTGGTCGCACGTCGGCGAACCCGATTACGACGCCTGGCTGACTGCGGAGATGCGCGATTTCCTCGACGTCGTCGATGACGGAGGAGCACGGATCCTGTGGTTCACGAGTCCGGACGTGGATCCGCCGTACATCGTCGGCGAGACGGGTGAACCCCCGTTCGACGAAGCCGACCCCGCCCGCACCGCGCGTTACAACGAGCTGATCTCCGCCGTTGCCGCGGATGATCCGCGCGTGGTCGTGGCCGACTTCGCGTCGGCGGTGCGCGCGCATCCGGGCGGTCAGTTCGAGACGAAGATGCGTCCGGACGGTGCCCACATCGATCTGAAGTACGCGCCCGAACTCGTCGAGTGGATCGATGCCGCGATCAAGGATGCCTACCGTGACTGAACGAGCGGCGATTGGACGTGCCGATCGCCTCGCGACCCGAGCGCTGACCCACGTCGATCGCTCGTCGGCGGTGGCGGCGGCAGTCTGGCTCGTCGTCTATCTGTTGGTCGCACTCACCGGTCAGCGTTTCGACACCGCGTATCTCGGCTTCGGTTGGCAGTTGATTCCGTGGGACATCCTCTCGGCCGATCCGCTCCGGAGCGTCTGGTATCTGCACGTGCAACCGCCGGCGTGGAATCTCCTGCTCGGCGGCCTGGCCAAGATCTCACCGTTCTCCGACGCGATCACGCTGCAGGTGTTGATGGCGGCGTTCGGTGTGGCCGTCGTGTACCTCGCCAGCCGACTCGGTCGTCGCCTCGGACTCTCGGCTCGCGCCGCCGCGGTGGTCGCGGTCGGAGCGACCTTGCACCCCGAGGTTCTGAAGGGAGCCTTCGAACCCAACTACGAACTCGCGGTCGCTGCGCTCATTCTCGCCGGGCTCGTGGCCGTCGCGCGCCTCGCCGACGAGCGACCGCTACGCCGGGCTTTCGTTCTCGTTTCGGTTCTGCTCACGGCCCTCGTGATGACCCGCAGTCTCTATCACCCGCTCTTTCTCGTGGTGATCATCGGCATCGTCGCTCTGGCCCACCGGTCGCGGGTCGATCGACGCACCATGGCGGCAGTGATCGCGGTGCCCTTGGTGGTCGTCGGTGGATGGATGGCCAAGAACGAAGTCCTCTTCGGCACCCCGACGTTGTCGAGTTGGTTCGGCATGAATCTGCAGCGAGCGGTGATTCCGGTGTTGCCCCTCGAAGATCTCGAGAAGATGCACGATCGGGGCGAAGTCTCCGACATCGCGATGATCGGCCCCTTCGGCAACTACGAGTTGTACGAACCAGTCGTGGATCCGTGCACTCCCGAGCACTCGCACCGTTCGCTCACCGAACCGATGCGCACGACCGATCCCTACAGCCCGAACTTCAATTACGAGTGCTTCCTCCCCGTCTTTGACCAGGCCGGATCCGACGCCTGGGCCGTGATCAAGGAGCATCCGGGCGCGTGGTGGCAAGGTCGGATGTGGTCGTTACGAACGACGGTCGGTGTCTCGGTGACGCCCTCGGAATCGAAGTCGTTACTCATGCGTTCACTCGACGACGTCTACTCGGTGCTACGTCTCGATTATCGCGGTGTGCTGTCGACCGAGGGCTGGGGAACTCCCATCTACGGCCAACTCGAAGCACCGGCCGACTTCGGCCTCTCACTCGTGGCGATCTATGGCTTGACGATCGGACTCGGCATTCGGGCCACGTTCGGTTGGCTGCGGCGCCGACGTATCGCAGCTCGTGAATTGCTCCATCTGCTCGCCGGCTTCTCGGTTGCCTTCACGGTCGTGGTGGGAGCCGTGGCCGAACTCGGTGAGCAGGCTCGCTTTCGGACCATGACCGATCCGGTTGCCACCGTCGTCGCCATCGCATGGATCTGGTCACAGGTGCAGCGGTGGCGGGCTCAGCGGCAGGCGGCCGCCGTCGGGCGGTAGAGGATCACGCCGGGCGACACTTCCTTGACGAGTGCGCCCTCGACCACCGCAAGATCGAGCAGGTCGTATTCGACGCTCGAGAACGTGATCTGGTCGCTCAGCACCACGATGCCGTCGTTGCGCAGGAGCGCACAGGGGAGTCGACGGTAGAGGTCGTCGACGTCCACCAGTTCGCCGGTGAGGGCCTTGCGAGCGGTGGGGGCATAAGCCGCGGGAAGGCCGGTGTCCCAGTGCACGGCATCGGCATCGTTGGTGATGATGATGCGCGCCCCCGAACTCGCCGCGACTTCGGAGAACGCCTTGCGATCCGAATCGTCGCTGAAGCTTTCACCGATCGACGAAGGCTGTGCCGCGACGACGATCCACAACACCACGACTGCGGCGACTCCGCCGAAGGCGCGTCCGCGACGCGGCGCACTCCAGTAGAGCGCGGCGAGTGTGAGCAGGCCGGCCGGAAGCATCAGGCGGTTGTCGGGGATCACGAGTGCGTCGAAACCCATGAGGCCGAGGATCAGGCCGGCCGAGACGACGGCCGCCGCGGCGAGGGCGAAATGTGCGGTCGGCGTGAGAAACGATCGTCGACGAATCAACTGCGTGATGGCGACGACCAACAAGGCGACCCAGGCGATGGTGACGATCCACGACCACCACTGGGGTCCTTCGGTCGTGAAGTACGTGCGACGAATATCGCCTTGACGATGATCGAACCAGCCACCCACCGATCGTACGAAGACGTCGACGTCGACCCGTTGCAATCCGCGCCAGCCGGCGTTGTGGCCACCACCGGCGAGTGATGCGATGGCGATGTTGGCGGCGGCCGGGGCGGCGAGTCCGATCGTCCAGAGAAGTGAGTTCCGCCGTTCGCCCGTGCGCCGGTAGCGCTCCCAACCACCGAGGATGGCCAGCGGTGCGCCGATGAAGCGAAGTAGCGATGCGAGAACCGTGAAGCCGGCGACCCAATGCCAGCGACCGCCTTCGCGATAGTCCGCGAGGGCGATCACGAGCGCGAAGACCGCGGCGGTGAAGACCGGTTCGGACAACGTGCCCTGGGTGACGAGACGGGTCGTGGGGAGTGCGATGAGCGCGACCGCGAAGAAGATCGTGAGGATTCGTCGGCCGTCGACGCGGTTCGTCATCGCCGGCCGTCGGTCACCGAGCACGACGCACAGGGCGACCATGGCGAGCGACAGCACGACGACGAGGCCCATGGCCCAGCGGACTCCGATCAGGGCGCCCGGGATTCCGGCGAGCAAGGGGAAACCGATGGGGAAGTCGACGAAGGGGAGTCGTCCGCCGCGCTCCAGGAATTCGATGGCGTCGAAGTTGGAGAACGACGGCGCGAGATTCGTGGTGAAGGGGTGCCCGTCGGCCACCGCGCGGGCGCCGCTCCAATAGGTGACGGTGTCGAGGAGGTGGACGATTCCGGAGCGGAGTTGCACCGTGGCCACGACGATGGCACCGACGACGGCCAGTGCCGCGGCCATCACGTCGGCGCGAGTCGGGCGGGAGCGGGCGACCACAGGGTGAGTCTGTCAGGCGGGTGACCTGACAACATGGACGCATGTCCGACACCGACCGCGTGAGAATTCAGGTTTCCGATGGCATCGCCGACGTCCGCATGACGCGAGCCGACAAGCGCAACGCGCTCGACGGCGCGATGTTCACCGCGCTGGCTCAGGCCGGCGAGGAACTCAAGTCCCGGGCCGATGTCCGCGTGGTGGTGCTCTCGGGTGAAGGGTCGTCGTTCTGCGCCGGGCTCGACTTCAGTTCGATGCAGCAGATGGCCGGTGGTGCCAAGCCGGCCAACGACGAGGGCAATCCGGGAAGCATGGAGAAGGGTCGCATCACGCATCTCGGGCAACAGGTCGCGTGGGTCTGGCAGGAGATCCCCGTTCCGGTGATCGCCGCGGTGCACGGTCACGCGTTGGGTGGAGGCATCCAGATCGCGCTCGGCGCCGACATTCGCATCGTGCACCCCGACACCCAGATGTCGGTGCGCGAAGTGCACTGGGGTCTGGTCCCCGACATGACCGGAACCTTGGTCCTGTCGCGACTCGTCCGCCCCGATGTGGCCAAGGAGTTGGTCTTCACCGCCCGCGTGTTCTCGGGTCGTGAAGCCTTCGAACTCGGACTCGCCACCCGTCTGGCCGACGATCCGCGCGCCGACGCGCTGGCCATGGCCGCCGAGATCGCCGGTCGGAGTCCCGACGCGGTGCGCGGCGCCAAGACGCTTCTCAACGGCCTCTACAACTCGGGAGCCGCCGACCAGTTCGCCGAGGAGCGCCGCGTGATCGGGTCGCTCATCGGTCGACCGAATCAGGTCGAGGCCGTGATGTCGAACTTCGAAAAGCGCGTGGCGGTCTTCGCCGATCCGGCCTGACGTCCGGACGGGCGTCACAACGCCCCAATTGGTTGGCTCACCGAGCCACCGACTTCTAGGATGAAGGTGCCGTTCGGGCCAGCGTCGTCCCGGGGGCCACAACCGACAGTCGTTGTCAGTGGACCCGAGAGAAGAGACATGAACCTGCCCTTGAACGCGTTCGGCCAACCCCAGCCGCACGGTTTGTACGACCCCCGATTCGAGCACGACGCCTGCGGCGTGTCGTTCGTGGCCGACATCCACGGTCGGGCGAGTCACGACATCGTCGCCCGCGGACTCGGGGCTCTCTGCAATCTCGAACATCGTGGCGCCACCGGCGCCGAAGCCGACACGGGCGACGGAGCCGGCGTGCTGATTCAGGTTCCCGATCGCTTCCTGCGAGCGGTCGTCGACTTCGCGCTCCCGGCGGTCGGTTCGTACGCCGTCGGCATGGCGTTCCTGCCGGCGGCTCCGGCCGATGCCGCTCGTGCGACGTCGGCGATCGAGAAGATCGTGAACGACGAAGGTCTCAATGTCGCCGGTTGGCGTTCGGTGCCCACCGATCCCTCGACCCTCGGGGCCAGCGCGCGTCGCGTGATGCCGTCGTTCAGTCAGTTGTTCATCATCGATCCGTCGGGGGCGAACGGAATCGATCTCGACCGCAAGGTTTTCGTGGCGCGCAAGCGCATCGAGCACGAA
>Ga0255081_1000326_pt1 | contig 12067 bp, 10 predicted proteins | sample Colum_Colum_RepA_FD_188456 | JGI IMG/M metagenome (GOLD analysis project Ga0255081, IMG submission 188456) | Freshwater microbial communities from Columbia River, Oregon, United States - Colum_Colum_RepA_8h | ecosystem: Environmental > Aquatic > Freshwater > River | place: USA: Oregon... | reverse complement strand
ATCTTAAGGCGCAATTAGATGATGCAAACACTAAATTACAGCGCATTGATATTCTTGAGAATCAAGTCAAAGAACTGGAAGCATCGTTAGTTGCTAAAAGTACTGCTAAACCGCCAGCAATCAAGAAAACAAAGATATTATCTAAAAAAGAAACTAAAAAAGTAGCTCCTTCGAAAAAGGCGGCTAAGAAAACAAAGTCATCTAAAGCGAAAGAAAAAAAGCCAGTTAAAAAGTAACTCGCTCTAAAATTACTCACGCCCTATTTGATAGTAGAATAGGGCTGTTACATTCTAAATTTCAATAAAAAACTCAAAAAGACTCTTATGACTACACATTCACTATATAGCCCATATCAATTGGGTCATTTAACGCTGAATAATCGTTGCGTTATGGCACCATTAACTCGAAATCGCGCGAATGCGGAGCGTGAACCTGTAGATATGAACGTCATTTATTATGAACAACGTGCAAGTGCTGGTTTAATCATTGCGGAAGCCACACAAATTTGCCCTGAGGGTCAAGGCTATATTTCAACACCTGGTATTTATTCTGAAGGGCAGATTCAAGGCTGGAAAAAAATTACCAACGCCGTACATCAAAAGAATGGGAAGATTTGTTTACAACTTTGGCATGTCGGTCGTATTTCACATAGCGAACTATTACCGAATAACATGGCACCTCAAGCACCTTCAGCGATTAGGGCCAAAGCAAAAACATTTAATAGTAAAGGTTTAGTCGATGTATCAGATCCTAAAGCGTTAGAGGTTAATGAAATTAAATCTTTAACAAAAAAATATGTAGAAGCTGCTTTAAATGCAAAAAAAGCTGGGTTCGATATGATTGAAGTGCATGCGGCAAATGGATATCTGATTGATCAATTTTTAAGAGATAAAACAAATCATCGAACTGATGAATTTGGTGGCTCGATCGAAAATCGTGCGCGCTTTTTGTTAGAAGTGATCGATGAAATTATTAAGGTGTATCCAGCCAATTTAATTGGTTGTCGAATTTCACCTGCATCCACATTTAATGACATTGATGATTCAGATCCACAAAGCTTATATAGCTATGTCGTGTCTGAATTAGGTAAACGAAAAATTGCTTATCTCCATATCATTGAAGGTGAAACAGGTGGGCCTCGAGATGCCAATCCGAAAGTTAATTTTGCTGAGTTGAAAAAATTATTTAAATCTCATGGTGGCATGAACATCATGACGAACAATGGTTATCACAAAGCCATGGCTGAAAGTGCGATTGATAATAACGAAGCTGATCTTATTGCTTTTGGTGTGCCTTTTCTTGCAAATCCAGATTTAGTTAATCGGTTGGAGAATAATTATCCGCTTAATAAGCCTGATCAAAAAACATTTTACGGTGGCACAGAAAAAGGTTATACCGATTACCCTTTTTATAGCAGTTAGATAATTTTCTTTTTTGTAGGCGTTTTTTCTGAAGATTTTTTAGGGTCGTTACCTAGATGAAGATCGACGCCTTTGACTAAATTTTTAAACTCGTCTGTATACGTAATTTTTTTATTTTGGGGTTGTCTGCCGTAAAATGAAATCGCAGAAAAAATTAGGGCATATAAAAGAATCACTGTAGCGACCACTGTAGTCTCAAAAAAGTAATCACGTACTAAAGTCAAAACAGGGTCTAACCACAACCAGCCATCTTTCACCTGATACTCAAGATTTTCTACCCAAACCGATTGAATGGTATGCAAATATTCAAATAAAGCCGTCATGATGAACTCCTCTTATATAAATCAAATTATAAGTGAAATCCGCATCCATAAAAGACAAGCCTTAAACAAAAGAGGTAAAATATAGCTTTAAATACAACGAATTATTATGAAAATTACAGTTGTTGGGACAGGGTATGTGGGTTTAGTGGGTGCGGCATGTTTAGCCGAGGTGGGTAATCATGTCTTAGGTCTTGACGTAAACGCAGAAAAAATCCGGATTCTAAAAGAAGGTGGCATTCCTATTCACGAACCAGGACTTTTGGAAATTGTGCGTCGTAATGTTGAAAATGGTCGTCTTTCTTTTACCACTAATATCGAAGAAGCTGTTCACTTCGGTGAAGTGCAATTTATAGCCGTTGGAACACCCCCCGATGAAGATGGGTCTGCTGATCTTCAATACGTGACAGAAGCTGCGCGAAATATTGGTCGCTTTATGACTTCAGAAAAAGTGATTGTGGATAAATCAACTGTACCCATTGGTACGGGAGACAAAGTCAGAGCAGCTGTAACAGAAGAATTAAAAAAAAGAAATGTCGATATACATTACAGTGTTGTTTCTAATCCGGAATTCTTAAAAGAAGGGGCTGCAGTTGAAGATTTTATGCGTCCTGACCGAATTGTCATTGGAACTGAAGATCCAAAAGCAATCGAAGTCATGAAACAAGTTTATGCTCCCTTTCAAAGAAATCACGAAAGACTGGTAGTCACTAACCTAAGAAGCGCTGAACTCATTAAGTACGCAGCTAATTCAATGTTAGCTACACGAATTAGTTTTATGAACGAATTAGCTAATTTAGCTGAAATTGTAGGCGCTGACATCGAGATGGTAAGACAAGGCATTGGTTCTGATCCGCGAATTGGCTATCACTTTTTATATCCAGGTTGTGGTTATGGCGGTTCATGTTTTCCAAAAGATGTGAAGGCTTTAATTAAAACCGCTAAAGATGTGGCTGGTTTCGATTTGAAGTTACTTAAAGCCGTTGAAGAAGTGAATGATCTTCAAAAATTTGTATTGCCTAAAAAAATTAAAAAGCAATTTGGTGAAAGTTTAAAAGGGAAACATTTTGCATTATGGGGCTTAGCATTTAAACCGAACACTGATGATATGCGAGAAGCTTCAAGTCGCGTGCTAATTGATGAATTGATCAAAGTAGGAGCGACTATCACAGCCTACGATCCTGTCGCAATAGATGAAGGAAAACGTATTTTTAAAGATGAAAAAAATATAACTTTTGCTGATACACAAGATGAAGCACTTAAAAATGCAGATGCACTTATCATCGTCACAGAGTGGACAGAATTTCGAAGTCCAGATTTTGCTTTAATTAAAGCCTCACTTAAATCTCCCATGATTTTTGATGGTCGCAATCTTTATGATCCAAAAGCCGTTCGTGCACTTGGATTTAACTACTTTCCTATTGGACGTTAAATGAAAATATTGGTGACGGGTGTAGCCGGTTTTATTGGCATGCATAGCGCCAAAAAACTTCTTGATGATGGTCATGAAATTATTGGTATTGATAATCTGAATGATTATTACGATGTCACTTTAAAAAAAGATCGGCTTAAATTATTAGAAAGTTATAAGCATTTTCGTTTTATAAAGATTGATATTAAAGATCAAAAAGATGTACTCGAACTTTTTAAAAAAGAAATGCCTCAACGAGTCCTTCATCTTGCAGCACAAGCAGGTGTGCGTTACTCCATTGAAAATCCATATGTATATATTGATTCCAACATTCAAGGATTTATTAATATTTTAGAAGGTTGTCGCACAATTAAACCTGAACATCTTGTATTTGCAAGCAGCTCGAGTGTATATGGCGGAAATGAGAAGGTGCCTTTCAGCGAACATGATAATGTCGATCATCCAATAAGCCTTTATGCTGCGACAAAAAAAGCTAATGAACTCATGGCACATACTTATAGCCATCTTTATCAAATCTCTACAACAGGTTTACGTTTTTTTACGGTGTATGGTCCATGGGGAAGACCGGATATGTCGCCTATGTTATTTACGAAGGCTATTTTAGCTAATGAGCCTATTCAAGTATTTAATCATGGCGATATGATGCGTGACTTTACTTATATTGATGACGTAACAGAGTCTGTCAAAGAAACATTATTCAAGTCTGCAACACCTAATGCCAATTTTGATGCAAAAAATCCCGATCCAGCTTCAAGTCATGCACCTTATCGTATTTTCAATATCGGCAATAGTCAACCTGTCCCATTGATGCAATTCATCGAAACGCTTGAGGAAGCTTTAGGTAAAAAAGCAATTAAGAAAATGATGGATATGCAGGCAGGGGATGTTAAAGAAACTTCAGCAGATACTTCTGAACTTAATCGGTGGGTCAAATTTAAACCTAACACCTCCATTAAAGAAGGCGTTAAGCGATTTGTTGACTGGTATAAAATCTACTACTAAGTTATTTCTTTTTAGAAGCTTTATGTGCTTTATGAGATTTTTTATTCGCCTTAGTTTTAGCTGAAGCTTTTGCTGGTGCAGATGCTTTTGTTTTTGTTGCTAATTTTGCTTCTAAATTTTTTACTTCCGTCTGAAGCGCCTTATTTTGATTGATCAGCTCTTCATTTTGAGCAGCCTGATCAGTTAATACTGCCACTTGATTTTGTAATACTTTAATTTCGCCTGCTTGATCGGTAATTTTATCCTGTGCATTGTAAGCCGTGAATAATGAGCCTACTACAATAACGCCAGCAACTGCATACTGCACAATTGTTTTAGTTTCCATTTAAGTTAATGTCCTTTTTTATGTAAATAAACTTCTAAGTAATATTTTATCCTTTTTACGAAGACCTTTAAATTATTTTTTTGATAGGTATTAGTTTTGTTGAATAAATAAGGGTGCCGGAGATTGAAGGTTATCATTCAACCGTGACAGACTTTGCTAAATTGCGTGGCTTATCTACGTCTGTACCTTTAATAAGAGAAACATGGTAAGCCAATAATTGAACTGGGATAGAGTGGATAATCGGGGACAAAACACCTGTATGTCTTGGGGTTCTTATTACCCGCACACCAGGACTTTCCAAAAAATGACTGTCAGCATCTGCAAATACAAAAATTTCTCCGCCACGCGCTTTGACTTCTTGCATATTAGATTTTACTTTTTCGAGTAAATTATCATTTGGTGCAATGACTACGACTGGCATATCGTTATCTACTAACGCTAAAGGGCCATGCTTTAATTCACCTGCGGGATAAGCTTCTGCATGAATATATGAAATCTCTTTTAATTTTAATGCTCCTTCCATAGCAATGGGGTAATGAATACCTCTGCCTAGAAATAGCGCATGTTTCTTTTTAGCAAATAATTTTGCCCACTCTTTAATTTGTGGTTCTAAATTCAGTGCTTGTTGAATACTGCCTGGTAACTGTCTCAAATTTTCTAGATAGCTTTTTTCCTCTGTTTTATTAATCAGCTTTTTAAAAGAAGCAATCGTGACTGCTAAACTAAAGAGAGATACTAATTGTGTCGTAAAAGCTTTAGTTGATGCCACACCAATTTCAGCCCCCGCTCTGGTATATAAAACAAGCTTCGATGCCCGCGCAATAGCGCTTTCTTGAACATTACAAATTGCTAAACTTAAATGCTGGCCTAAAGATTTGGCATGCTTTAAAGCTTCCATCGTATCTAAGGTTTCGCCAGACTGCGAAACAGTGAGTATCAATTGATTGGGATTAGGCACCGAATCTCGATACCTGTATTCACTTGATATTTCAACGGTGGTTGGTATTTTTGCAATACCTTCTAACCAATACTTAGCTGTGACTCCTGCGTAATAACTTGTCCCTGCCGCCAAAATTAAAATACTATCTATTTTAGAAAATACATCTTTAGCGTCTTGTCCGAACAGACTTACATCAAAATGACCTTCATCAATAATGGCTTCAATTGTATCTGTCAATGCGCGAGGCTGTTCATAAATTTCTTTTTGCATGAAGTGATCATATGGGCCTAGCTCCATGGAAGACAAAGTAACGTCACTGATATGTGTTTTGCGTGTAATCAGTTTTTTTTCTTTGTCGAAAATTTGAATACCATCTTTTTTAACTTGCACAACATCACCGTCTTCAAGATAGATCACTTTTTTAGTGACCGCCAAAAGCGCTGAGATATCAGATGCAATGAAATTCTGTGTATCACCTAATCCAATAATGAGTGGGCAACCTAATCTCGCGCAAATCATTTCATCAGGATTTTTGAGAGAGATCACCGCAATAGCAAAAGCTCCTCTTAATTCGTGACCTAACATTTGCGTCGCTTCTAGAAGAGATTTATTTTTATGTTTAATAAAATAATGAATGAGGTGTGCAATAACTTCAGTATCTGTTTGTGATTCAAACTTATACCCTAGTTTCTTAAGGCGCTCACGCTCTTCCTCATAATTTTCGATAATGCCATTATGAACGACTGCAATTTCTCCTTCAGACACATGAGGATGCGCATTGAGTTCAGTGACGCCTCCATGCGTTGCCCATCTTGTATGGCCTATGCCTAAAAATCCTTCTAACTTTTGATCTTTCACCATAGTTTCAATTTCAGCGACACGGCCTACAGATCGAACACGCTCAATACCGTTTCGCAATACCGCAATACCTGAAGAATCATAACCACGATATTCGAGTCGACTTAATCCTTCGATTAAATTTGGAACGATATTTTTATTTGAGATTGCACCTACAATGCCGCACATATATTTAAGTCTCTTTATTTTTTGTAGGTTTAGTCCAACCAGAAATACTGGTTTGTTTTGAACGAGCCACCGTAAGATCTCCTGGAGGAGCATCTTTAGTGATGGTCGATCCTGCCCCAATCGTGGCGCCCTTACCAATTTTCACTGGGGCCACCAAAGCAGTGTTTGAGCCTATAAAAACATCATCTTCAATCGTAGTGGGATGTTTATTAGCACCATCATAATTACATGTTATGGTCCCGGCACCGATATTCACCGATTTACCTACAAGACTATCGCCCACATAACTTAAGTGATTGATGTTGGTGTGATCATTAATTTCGCTATTTTTAATTTCAACAAAATTTCCAATGTGCACATGGCTTTGAAGCTTCGTACCGGGTCTCAATCTTGCAAATGGACCAATACGACAATGACTACCCACTTTACTTTCATCAATATGTGAATAAGGTTCAATCGAGGAGTGGTCTCCGATAATGCTATCTTTTATATGTGAGTAGGCTGCAACTTTCACGTGATTACCTAGAACGACCTTGCCTTCAAAAATGCAACCCACATCAATCGTCACATCTTTTCCTGCTGTGACTTCGCCTCTAATATCAATGCGGCTTGGATCTATAATCGTGACACCTTGGTCCATCAATGTTTTTGCTGTCATAAGCTGATAGTCTCTTTCCATGTTTGCTAATTCAGATTTCGAATTAATCCCGGTAATGGATACTTCATTATCCGCAGATTCACTTAATACTTCAATGTTATCTTCAATAGATAGCCCTACAATATCTGTCAAATAATATTCTTTTTGAACGTTCTGATTGGTCAGCCTTTTAAGCCAATTTTTTAAGAGATGATTGGGCGCGCACATAATGCCCGTATTAATTTCTTTGATATTTTTTTGTGATTCATCACAATCTTTTTCTTCTACAATTTTTTGTATTCGGTCATCTTTCCTTACAATTCTGCCGTAGCCTTTTGGATCTTTTTTTGAGTAAGTTAGAACAGCTAAATTTTTTTGACCTTTTATTACTAGGCGTTCAATCGTTTTTTGGTCAATTAACGGTACATCGCCATATAAGATGAGTGTATTACCCTCATCTTTGATTAAAGGAGCGGCTTGTTGCACAGCATGACCTGTGCCTAATTGTTCTTTTTGCTCTACCCATTGAATATGGGGAGATGGAAATGTTTTTTTGACGAGATCACCACCATATCCATAAACCACCACAAGCTCTTTGGGCTTGAATGACATAGAAGCATCAATGACATAACCGAGAAGCGGTTTATGAGCAAGCGGTTGCAAGACTTTGGGTAAATCAGAACGCATGCGCGTCCCTTTGCCTGCAGCTAAAATCACAATAGATAAAGACATCTTTGCTATTTTATCGTTTATTTGTCATCACATGACATAAAAAAAGCAGCTTAAAAGCTGCTTTTAATAGTTTTGTAAGTTTTGTACCTTAGTGTTTTTGTCGTAATTTTTGAATCGCTTGAATTTGAGCAATCGCTTCAGCTAATTCAGCTTGTGCTTTTGCATAATCCACATCAGATGATCGATTTTTCATTGCTTCTTCAGCCGCTTTTTTAGCTGCATTCGCTTGCGCCTCATCAAGATCATGTCCACGAATCGCTGTATCCGCTAACACGGTAACTACCCCTGGCTGAACTTCTAAAATACCACCTGAAATATAAATGAGCTGCTCTTCATTTTTATCCGCTAATTTGATGCGAAGCGCGCCGGGTTTAATCGATGTAATCATCGGTGCATGATGCGGATAAATACCCACTTCACCCATTTGTGCCGGTGCCGCGACGAATTCAGCTTCACCTGAAAAAATAGATTCTTCAGCACTTACTACATCAATATGAACCGTTGCAACCATGTCGTTTTTACCTAATCGATTAAGATAATGTTTTTGCTTTTGCTACAGCTTCTTCGATGCTGCCTACCATATAGAACGCTTGTTCTGGTAAGTGATCATATTCACCACTCACGATCGCTTTAAAACCTTTGATCGTATCTTTCAGTGTCACATATTTACCAGGAGCGCCTGTAAAGACTTCAGCGACGTGGAATGGTTGTGATAAGAAACGTTGAATTTTACGTGCACGACTCACTGCTAATTTATCTTCTGGTGATAATTCGTCCATACCAAGAATTGCAATAATGTCGCGTAATTCTTTATAGCGTTGTAATGTCGATTGGACAGAACGAGCCACTTGATAATGTTCTTCGCCAACGACTTGCGGATCAAGCTGACGTGATGTTGAATCTAATGGATCTACCGCTGGATAAATACCAAGGGATGCAATATCACGAGATAACACAACTGTTGAGTCCAAATGTTGGAATGTCGTTGCAGGTGATGGGTCTGTCAAGTCATCGGCTGGCACATACACCGCTTGAATTGAAGTAATTGAACCTGTTTTTGTTGAAGTGATACGTTCTTGTAAACGACCCATTTCGTCAGCGAGTGTTGGTTGATATCCTACCGCTGAAGGCATACGTCCAAGAAGCGCTGATACTTCAGTACCTGCGAGTGTGTATCGATAAATATTGTCTACGAAGAAAAGAACATCACGACCTTCGTCACGGAATTTTTCAGCCATAGTTAAACCTGAAAGCGCTACACGTAGTCGATTGCCTGGTGGTTCGTTCATTTGGCCAAACACCATCGCTACTTTTGATTCTTCCATGTCATCTAATTTAATCACGCCTGCATCTGACATTTCATGATAGAAGTCGTTACCTTCACGTGTTCGCTCCCCCACACCTGCGAATACAGATAGTCCTGAGTGTTGTTTAGCAATGTTGTTGATGAGTTCCAACATGTTCACAGTCTTACCTACACCTGCGCCACCGAAGAGGCCCACTTTACCGCCTTTAGCAAATGGACAAACTAAGTCAATCACCTTAATACCTGTTTCAAGTAGATCGACAGATGGTGATAGATCTTTAAATTCTGGTGCTTTTTGGTGAATGGAACGGAATTCTTTAGATTTAATTGGACCTAATTCGTCAATCGGACGACCAAGCACATCCATGATACGGCCTAGCGTGCCTGTACCCACTGGCACATTGATCGCTGCACCGGTAGATTTAAATGCAGTGCCGCGTGCAAGTCCGTCAGACGAACCCATCGCAATCGTTCTAACAATACCGTCACCTAGCTGTTGTTGCACTTCAAGTGTCAACCCTGCTTCAGCTTGTGAGTCTTTGTCATCTATGATTAATGCATCAAATACTTTTGGCATTTGATCGCGAGGAAACTCGACGTCAACCACCGCTCCGATACATTGCACTACTTTTCCGATTTGTTTGCTAGCCATTTTTTTTCCTTGAAGACTCTAAATAATTAATTCAATGTTATGCAACCGCAGCTGCACCACCCACAATTTCCGAAATTTCTTTTGTAATTGCCGCTTGACGCGCTTTGTTATAAATCAATTTCAATTCGCCAATCACATTCTTCGCATTATCTGAAGCAGACTTCATTGCAACCATTCGTGCGGATTGTTCTGACGCCATATTTTCTGTGACGCCGTGATAAATCAAAGATTCGATATAACGCGTTAATAATTGATCGATCACACTTTGTGCATCCGGCTCATAGATATAATCCCATGGACCTTCTGGACTTCCGATTTTATCCCCTGAGAGTGGTAACAATTGATCCACAACAGGCTCTTGCTTCATCGTATTAATAAATTTGGTATAGCAAATAAAGAGCTGGTCAACTTCACCATTCACATAGGCATCTAACATCACTTTAATTGCACCGATGAGTTTTTCAACATGAGGTGTATCACCTAAGCCTATGATGTGTGATTTCACATTCGCGTTAATACGCGTCATGAAACCTAAGCCTTTATTACCTAATGCACTCACATGTACTTTTTTACCTTGTGATTCCCATTGCTTCATCTGATTGACAGACATTCTTAATACGTTGGTATTAAGTCCGCCACACAAACCTTTATCTGAAGTAACCACAATTAAACCAATATTTTTTACTTGGTCTTTTTTCACAAGGAATGGATGCTTATATTCCGATTGTGCGTAGGACAAATGTGCTGCCACATTTCTGATTTTCTCAGCATAAGGACGAGCTTGACGCATACGCTCTTGCGCTTTACGCATCTTTGATGCTGCGACCATCTCCATCGCTTTGGTGATCTTTCGTGTATTTTCTACACTCTTGATCTTGGTTCTAATTTCTTTACTACCGGCCATAATGACTCTTTATATTAGTAAGCGTTACTTGATTTGAAATCTTCAATAGCTTTTTCAAGTGCTTTTTCATTGTCACCTGATAAGTCAGCTGTTTTTTCGATGTCTTGCATAATCTTTTTGTATTTAGAATTCATAAAGCCATGCAATGCATTTTCAAATGCCAATACTTTAATCGTTGGAACATCATCAAAGTAACCTTTGTTTGCTGCAAATAATGTCACAGCCATTTGCGAAACACTTAAAGGGGCATATTGTGATTGCTTCATAAGCTCTGTAAACATGCGACCGCGGTCAAGTTGTTTACGTGTGGCTTCATCAAGATCAGATGCAAATTGCGCGAACGCTGCTAACTCACGATATTGAGCTAAAGCTAAACGTACACCACCACCTAATTTTTTAATTACTTTAGTTTGCGCAGCACCACCCACGCGAGACACAGAAATACCTGCGTTGATCGCTGGACGAATACCTGCATTAAATAAATCTGTTTCAAGGAAGATCTGACCGTCAGTAATTGAAATTACGTTTGTCGGCACGAATGCTGATACGTCACCTGCGGCTGTTTCAATGATTGGCAATGCAGTAAGTGAACCTGTTTTTCCTTTCACTTTACCTTTTGTAAATTTTTCTACATATTCTTCATTCACACGTGCTGCTCTTTCAAGTAAGCGTGAGTGAATATAAAAGACGTCGCCAGGATAAGCTTCACGGCCTGGTGGACGACGCAAGAGTAATGAGATTTGACGATAAGCAATCGCTTGTTTTGTTAAGTCATCATAAATAATAAGAGCATCTTCGCCACGGTCACGGAAATATTCACCCATCGTGCAACCCGCGTAAGGTGCTAGGAATTGTAATGCTGCTGAATCAGAAGCTGAAGCTGCAACGATAATCGTGTATTCCATCGCGCCGTGTTCTTCAAGTTTTCTAACAACGTTAGCGATGGTTGATGCTTTTTGACCAATCGCCACATAGATACAGGTCATGTTTTGACCTTTTTGATTAATAATTGCATCTGTTGCTACAGCTGTTTTACCTGTTTGACGATCGCCAATAATCAATTCACGTTGGCCTCGTCCGACCGGCACCATAGAGTCCACAGATTTCAAACCTGTTTGAACTGGTTGAGATACAGATTTACGCGCAATCACGCCAGGTGCTACTTTTTCAAGCTTGTCAGTAAGTTTTGTTTTAACTGGGCCTTTACCATCGATGGGTTGGCCAAGAGCATTTACCACGCGACCAATTAATTCTGGGCCTACAGGCACTTCTAAAATACGACCTGTACATTTACATACATCACCTTCAGTAATGTGTTCATAATCACCTAACACCACAGCACCCACAGAATCACGTTCAAGATTCAATGC
>Ga0255081_1000317_pt1 | contig 12182 bp, 9 predicted proteins | sample Colum_Colum_RepA_FD_188456 | JGI IMG/M metagenome (GOLD analysis project Ga0255081, IMG submission 188456) | Freshwater microbial communities from Columbia River, Oregon, United States - Colum_Colum_RepA_8h | ecosystem: Environmental > Aquatic > Freshwater > River | place: USA: Oregon | collected... | reverse complement strand
GTGTACGGCAAGTCGTTCAGTTCGCTCGGCCTTCCGCTCGACCCACTCACCCAGGACGCCTGCGTCTTCTACGAGGACCATCACGTGATCTCCGAACAAGGTGGCGCGGTGGTGTTCGACGTGGATGCCGGCAAGGAACTCGCCGCGATGTTCCCGAACGGAAAGGCCGCCATCCACCAGAACCACGGCCTGTTCACCGTCGGCCAGAGCGTGGAGGAAGCCGCGTTCTGGTTCATCACCATGGAGCGTTCGTGTCAGGCCCAGCTCATGGCCATGGCCGCCGGAACGCCCAAGAAGATCAACCACCAGTACGCGACCTACACGCGCGAGCAGACCGGACATTCACTGGCCGGCTGGTTCCAGTTCCAGCCGCTGTGGCAAGAAATCTGCCGCACCGATCCCGAGCTCTTCGACTGAACCGACACGACTCCTCATCACTGCGTCCGTCGCCCATCGGACGCTTTCTCGCGTCCGCGCCACCGGAGGCGTTGTTCGTCCTGAGCGCGATCGCCCAGTACGTCGGGGCCACGGTGGCCATCGACCTCTTCGACGAGGTTCATCCGGCCACGGTGGCGTGGCTTCGCGTGATCGGTGCTTCCATCGCCCTCGTCGTGGTGTCGCTGCCGCGCATCATGCGTCGAATCTCGCGCGCCGAGTTCGTGGCCATGGCCCTCTTCGGAACCGCGACCGCGCTGATGAACACGTTCTTCTACCTCGCGGTCGACCGTCTGCCGCTCGGCAAGGGAGTGACGATCGAATTCATCGGGCCGATCATCGTGGCCGCACTGCGCACGAGGTCGGTGCGCAACGCGGTGGCGCTCGGTTTCGCCGTGGTGGGGGTCGTGGTGTTGTCGGGTGTCGAACTCGGCGGTGAACCACTCGGCCTGTTGTTCATCTTCCTCGCCTCGGCCATGTGGGCGTCGTACATCGTGATCGGATCGAAAGTCGCCCGACTCGATCACGGCGTGGCCGGACTCGGGATCGGTCTGGCCGTCGGTGCGCTCGTGATCTCCCCACTCGGTGCGCCGAACAGCGGTGACGTGTGGGGTTCGCCCCGTTTGCTCGGACTGTGCTTGTTCGTCGGTGTGTTCTCGAGTGCGATCGGCTACGGCATCGATCAGTACACGTTGCGTCGGATCCCGGTGCGGCGGTTCAGCGTGTTGCTCGCGCTCCTACCGGTGGTGGCCGTGGTGACCGGCTTCGTCGCGCTCGATCAGCAGCCGACTCTGATCGATCTACTCGGCATGGCGCTCGTCCTCACCGGTGTCGTCGTGCAAGAACGCGATCGACTCCCCGCCTTGGACGACTGAACCCGTTGTTCTGGTGAGGGTTTTTCACCTATACGGTGAAAAACCCTCACCAGAACAACAAAACGAAGTGGGTCAGTGCGACATCCAGGGGGCGCAGAGACCATCGAGTTCGCGGACCTCGATGCGGTCGCGGTTCTCCCACGTGACCGGATTCGACGGATCGCGCTGCAACTTGAAGGTCCGGAACGACATCTCGGTGGTGTCGACGGCCAGGATCCGACCGATCAGCGCGTCGCCCAGGCCGAGCAGGATCTTGATCGTCTCGAGCGCCTGGATCGAACCGATGATGCCCGGGAGCACACCGAGTACGCCAGCTTCGGCGCACGACGGCGCGAGTTCGGCCGGCGGCGGCTCGGGAACCATGTCGCGATACGTCGGACCTTCCTTGGGATGGAACACCGACACCATGCCCTCGAACCGGAAGATCGAACCGTGCACCACCGGGATACCGAGCTTCACGCTGGCGTCGTTGAGTAGGTAACGCGACGGGAAGTTGTCGGCGCCGTCCACGATCACGTCGTAGCCCGTGATGATGTCGATGATGTTCTCGGCCGACAGGCGCGTGTCGTAGGCGACCACGTTCACGTCAGGGTTCAGGAGGGTCAGGGTCTTCTTGGCCGAGTCGACCTTGCGATCACCCACTCGATCGATGTTGTGCAGGATCTGGCGCTGCAGGTTGCTCGCGTCCACTTCGTCCATGTCGACGATGCCGAGCGTTCCCACGCCGGCTGCCGCCAGATAGAGCGCGGCCGGCGAACCGAGTCCACCGGCACCGAGTAGCAACACCTTGCTGTCGAGCAACTTGGCCTGACCTTCCACGCCGACCTCGGGCAACAGAAGGTGGCGCTTGTAGCGATTGGACTGTTCGGGGGTGAGCGACGCCGGGGCCTTCCACTTACGACCCTCGTCCTTCCACTTGCCGAATCCACCGGCCATCGAGAGAACGTTCGAGTAACCGAGTTCGCCGAGAGTGCGGGCGGCGAACGCACTGCGCACACCTCCGGCGCAATACACGATCACGGGTGCGTCCTTGTCGAGGATGCGACCTTCCACCTGCGCCTCGAGATGTCCGCGCGGAATGTGCAATGCGCCGATCAACGCGCCCTCGGCGTGTTCGTCGGGTTCGCGTACGTCCAGAACCGTCACACCACCCGCGTTGATCTGCGCTTCGGCCGTTGCGGTGTCGACTTCGGTGATCGCCGACTTGGCGGCGGCGAGCAGGTCACGGAAAGTTGCCATGGCCGAAACCCTACCTGTTGGGTCGGGAATTGCCACCGAGCCCCGCCTCGCGAGCGGGCGTGCCCGGACCTCCGATCAGGCCCGGATCAGTGGGGGCAGTACCTCGGCCACCTGACCGAGGACCAGCGCATCGGCGAAGCGGTCCATGTCGGTGGGCTCGGCGTTCACGATCACCACTTTGGCCCCGGCCGACTTGGCTCGCGGCACCACGTTGTTGACCGGTCCGACCGACAACTTGGTGCCGACCGCCAAGAGCAGATCGCAATCCTCGGCGGCATCCATGGCCGCACCGATCACCTCGGGCACGAGCGACTCACCGAAGAGGATCGTCGCGCTCTTCAGGATTCCGTTGCACAGAAGACAGGCCGGATCGGGTTCACCGTCGATCACACGCTGCACCGACTCCATCATCGGCCGACGGTCACCGCACGACCAGCACACGGTTTCGCGCCACGATCCGTGAACTTCGATCACCTTGTCGGGTGCGTGTCCGGCCGCATGGTGGAGTCCGTCCACGTTCTGAGTGACGAGTGCACGCAGCCGACCTTGATCCTCGAGTCGTTTCAACGTGTGGTGACCGATGTTCGGTTCGGGTTGCACGCGCGAAAAGTTGCGCACGCGCCCCTCCCACGCCAATCGCCGCACGTCGGTGTCGCCGATGTAGTAGTCGATCGTGGCCGTGAGTTCGGCCTTCGGGTTCTTGGTCCAGAGTCCTTGCGGGCCGCGGAAGTCCGGAATGCCCGAGTCGGTGGAGATTCCGGCTCCCGTGAGAACGGTGATCCGCCGGGCTTCGTTCATCCATTCCACGACCGACTCGAATCGCGGATCGCCGGTGCTGTCGATCGTGAGTTGGGGCATGACTCATTCTGACCAACGCCCTCCCCCTTCGCCCCACGCGAAGTCACACACTTCTCGTCGTCCGAACAGGAGGCTCGATGAACAAGACACCCACCCGCCCTTTGATCGACGATCGGAACGGCACGATCCGGATCGGTCGCTGGGTCGATCCGCTCGTCGAGCGCTATGGCCACGATGCATCGGGCGAATACTTCGAGTACTTCTGGCTCGGCACCCTCGGCCCCACGACCGCGTGGCTCATGCGGCGCTTGGCGCGCATCGCCACCCGTCACCCCGATGGCGTCGCCGTCGATCTCGCCGAACTCGCCACCAGCCTCGGACTCGGGTGGGAGTCGGGTCGGGCCAATCCCCTCATTCGGTCGTTCGATCGACTGGTGATGTTCGGTCTGGCCAAACCACTCACCGAATCACTTCTCGTACGCACCGCGGTGCCACCGTTGAACATGAAGCAGATCGAACGTCTGGCTCCGCATCTTCACCACGCGCTCGACGCGTGGTCGATCACGGGTGAAACCGGCGAGTCACCGTTGCCGGTGATCAGCGACGTGCGGTCGGCCGCTTGAACGACAATGCGAGGTCGAGGAGCAGACGCGTGCCGTAGCCAGTGGCGCCACGGCTCAACCAGCCGTCGTCGCCGTCGACGTTCATGGGTCCGGCGATGTCGAGGTGGGCCCACGGAACCGACCCCGTGAACTCGTTCAAGAACAACGCCGCCGTGATGGCACCGCCGTAGGGCCCGCCGATGTTCTTCATGTCGGCGATGTTCGAGTCGAGGAGTCGGCGGTACGAACGTTCGAGCGGCAACTGCCACGCCGGTTCGTCGGTGCGCTGCGAAGCCTCGAGGATCTGATCGATGAACGGCTGATTCGAGCCGAGCACACCGGCGATCTTGGGACCGAGAGCGGCCATGCAGGCGCCGGTGAGCGTGGCGATGTCGACGATGGCATCGGGCTTGAGTTCCACAGCCAAAGACAGACCATCGGCGAGTACGAGTCGACCTTCGGCATCGGTGTTGTGGATTTCGGCCGTCTTGCCGTTGCGGAACTTGAGGACGTCACCCATGGCCAGCGCGCTTCCCGACGGCCGGTTGTCGGTGCACATCAAGAAGCCCGTCACCTTCGACTTGCAACGCAGCGCCGACAGCGCGCTCATGGCCGACAGAACCGCGGCGGCACCGCTCATGTCCATCTTCATGTTGGCGTGCATGGCGTCGCTCGGCTTGAGACTGATTCCACCCGAGTCGTAGGTGATTCCCTTGCCGACCATCACCAGGTGACCACTCGCGTTGCGCGGGTTGTAGGTGAGCTTGATCATGCGCGGCGGCTCCACGGATCCGCGGTTCACACCGAGGAGTCCACCGAGACCGAGCACCTGGATCTTGTCCTTGTCGAAGACCTCGACCTCGAGCCCCGAGGCTTGCGCGACCTGCACCGCTCGGTCGGCGAGCATGCGCGCGGTCAGATGCGCGGGCGGCGTGTTGGCCAGATCGCGGGCCAGACGCACGGCGCCGGCGGTGGTGGCCCCGCGCTCGGCACCGGTCTCGGCCCCGCGGGCCTTGGCTGATGCGGCCACGACGGTGAGCGTTCCCGACGGCACCGAAGGCGACGACTTGAGTTCGTGATACCGGTACGACGCCATGAGGAAGCCCTCGACGACCGCCTGAGCGGCCGAGCGGGCATCGAGTGCGACAGCGTCGACGATGTTGGTGGCCACTGCAGTGCGCTTGGCCACCGCGCGGGCCAGGGCGGCCGCCGCGTTGCGCACATCGGCCACGCTCGCCCGCCGCGCGTCACCCACACCCACCGCCACCACGGTCGAGCCGTTGGCCGACGGGATCACGAGGGTCTGGCCCACACCGCCTTCGAAACCATGCGACTTGAGAGCGGCCCGGCTGAGTCCGATCTGCCGCGGAACGGCACCGGTCGTGCCGACGGCGACGCCGATGGCGTCAGCCGACTTGGGAAATGAACGAGCGGACTGAACCGAAAAAGTCATGCCCCGATCATGACACGCGGCGCACGGGAAGGCTCTCGCCCTCCTGCCAACGGGCCATGGTCCAGAGCAGATCCGACAGACGGTTCAGATACGGCACCACGTGCGAGGGCGACGGCGCCGCGGCGACCGAATGGCGTTCGGCCCGACGCACGACGGTGCGCGCGATGTCGAGCCACGCCGACACCTTGTTGCCCCCCGGCACCACGAATTCGGTGGGTGGGGTGAAACGCGTGTCGAGATCGTCGATGATCCCTTCGAGGCGCTCGACCATCTCGTTCGTCACGCACGACGAACCCGGAGTGAGCTTCGAACGGTTCTCGGGAAGAGTGGCCAACTCGGCCATGAGCACCCACAGGTCGCGCATGATCGGCACCAAGAAGTTCTCGAGTTCCGAACCGTGCCCGGCCTCGGCGCGCGCCATGCCCAGAATCGCCTGCGCTTCGTCGACCGAGCCGTAGGCGCGGGGCAACGTGCTGTCCTTGCCGACCCGCCCGCCGTAGAAGAGACCCGTCGTACCGTCGTCGCCGACTCGGGTGTAGATGCGTTCACGGGTCACGGAGCGACCCTACTTGTGCGATCTCACGAGGGTGAGGTCGGACCCGAAAGAGTCACACCCACTTCACGGCGAATGAGCAACGGGCCCATTGGTCCGTCACAGGTAGCGTTTCGTGCGATGTCTCGTCAGCCGTATCTCGCCGCCGTCGACGAACGAGTCATCGTGTTCGACGGCGCTTTCGGGACCTTCGTCCAGGGTCTCGACCTCGGGCCCGACGATTTCGGCGGAACCAGCCTCGAGGGTTGCAACGAGATGCTGTGTCTCTCGCGTCCCGACGTGATCCGGAGCATGCACGCCGCGTTCCTCGACGCCGGTGTCGACGCCCTCGAAACGGCGAGCTTCGGCAGTTTCTCCACGGTCCTCGCCGAATACGGCATTTCCGAGCGCGCCTACGACCTCAACGTCGCCGCGGCGAGCCTCGCCCGCGAGGTCGCCGACCAATACGAAGCCGATGGTCGTCCGCGGTACGTGGCCGGCTCGATCGGTCCGGGCACCAAGTTGCCGAGTCTCGGCCACATCGGCTTCACCGAATTGCGAGATGCCTACGTGGAGCAGGCGCGTGGCCTTCTCGTGGGCGGCGTCGATCTCTTCCTGATCGAGACGTCGATGGATCTCCTGCAGGTGAAGGCGGCGATGATCGCGTGTCGACGGGCCATGGCCGCCGAAGGGCGCGAAGTTCCGATTCAGGTTCAGGTGACCATGGAGACCACCGGTCGCATGCTCGTGGGTAGCGAGATCGGTGCCGCGCTCACGTCGATCGGCGCCATGCGCCCCGATGTGATGGGCATCAACTGCGCCACCGGCCCCTCGGAGATGCAGGAGCACCTCCGTTTCCTGTCGCAGAACTCCCCGTTCCCCATCAGCGTGTTGCCCAACGCCGGTTTGCCGAGTGTGGTCGACGGCAAGACGCACTACGACCTCACTCCCGAAGCCCTCGCCAAGTTCCACACGCATCACGTAAAGGATCTCGGCATCGGAATCGTGGGTGGCTGCTGCGGCACCACCCCGGCGCACTTGAAGGCCGTGGTCGACGCCGTGGGTGGACTCGCCGCGCCGCGCCGCACACCGGCGGTGGAGCCGAGTGTGTCGTCGATCTACTCGGCGGTGCCGATCAAGCAGGACAACTCGTTCCTCATCATCGGCGAGCGCACCAACACCAATGGTTCGAAAGCATTCCGCGAGGCCATGATCGCCGCCGACTGGGACACCTGCACCAAGATGGCCACCGAACAGGTGAAGGAAGGCGCACACGTTCTCGACGTGTGCGTCGACTACGTCGGCCGCGATGGCGTGGTCGACATGAACGAGATCGCTTCGCGTTTCGCCACCCAGGCGAGTGTTCCGTTGGTGCTCGACTCCACTGAACCACCGGTGATGGAGGCCGGTCTCCAACACATCGGCGGGCGAGCCATTCTCAATTCGGGCAACCTCGAGGACGGTGAAGAGTCCGGCAGCCGACTCGATCGGGTCTTCTCACTCGCCAGCGAATACGGCGCGGCCGTCGTGTGCCTGCTCATCGACGAACGCGGCCAGGCGCGCGACGTCGAGTGGAAGATGGCGATCGCCCACCGCCTCCACCGCATCGCCGTCGATCGCTACGGACTACGCGCCGAGGATCTGATCTTCGACGCCCTCACCTTCCCGCTCTCCACCGGCGACGACGACCTTCGTCTCGACGCCAAGCACACGATCGATGCGATCCGCCGGATCAAGACCGAGATTCCGGGCGCCTTCACCACGCTCGGCGTCTCGAACGTGAGTTTCGGCCTCAAGCCGGCCGCTCGACAGGCGCTCAACAGCGTGTTCCTGCACGAATGCGTGGCCGCCGGCCTCGACTCGGCCATCGTGCACGCCGGCAAGATCGTGCCGCTCGCGCGCATGCCCGAAGAGCACAAGCAGGTGTGTCTCGACCTCGTGTACGACCGCCGGCGACCCGACTACGACCCGTTGAAGAAACTCCTCGAAGTGTTCGAGGACGTCGCGACCGTCGCCAACGTGCGCGAGGACCGTTCCGGTTGGCCGGTGACCGAACGGCTCAAGCACCGGATCATCGATGGTGATCGTGAGGGACTCACCGACGACCTCGAAGAGGCCATGGCGTCCGGACTCGCCCCGCTCTCGATCGTGAACGATGTTCTGCTCGACGGCATGAAGGTGGTCGGTGAACTCTTCGGCTCGGGCCAGATGCAGCTTCCCTTCGTGCTTCAGTCGGCCGAGACCATGAAGACCGCGGTCGCCCATCTCGAACCGCACATGGAGAAAATCGGTGCGTCGACGTCGAAGGGCCGCCTCGTGCTGGCCACCGTGAAGGGCGACGTGCACGACATCGGCAAGAACCTCGTCGACATCATCTGCACCAACAACGGCTACGAAGTCGTCAACCTCGGCATCAAGATCCCGATCTCCGAGATGGTGGCCAAGGTGAAAGAGGTCGGCGCCGATGCCCTCGGCATGAGTGGTCTGCTCGTGAAGAGCACGCTCATCATGCGCGAGAACCTGATCGAACTGAACGAACAAGGACTCTCCGACATCCCCGTGCTCCTCGGCGGTGCCGCCCTCACCCGCAGCTACGTCGAACAGGATCTGCGCGAGGTCTACGACGGTCGCGTCTTCTACGGCCGTGACGCCTTCGAGGGACTGAACACTCTCGACCGCCTCATGGACATCAAGCGTTCCGGGGTCGACGATCCCGAATTCGGTCGCGCACCGAGCGGACGCGTGATGCCTAAGCGCGCCGCGCGTCCGAGCGTCGATGCCGGCTCGCTGCCCAAGCGTTCACCCGACGTCGCCGACGACAACCCGGTGTTCCAGCCACCCTTCCTCGGCACGCGCATCGTGAAGGGCATCGGGCTCGACGAGATCGCGTCGTTCGTGAACGAGACGGCGCTCTTCCGCAACCAGTGGCAGTTCCGACCCGAGACCGGTGAATCCGACGAGGACTTCAAGAGCCGAATTCGGACGGTGTTCCGCGAGCAACTGGCCGAGGCCAAGGCCGCCGGCTACTTGGTTCCGCAGGTCGTGTACGGATACTTCTGCGTGAACGCCGACGGCAACGATCTCGTCGTGTGGTCCGACGCCGATCGCACGAGCGAGCTCGCGCGCTTCTCGTATCCGCGCCAGACCGAAGCGCCCTACATGTGCATCGCCGACTTCTTCCGACCGATCGGTGGCCAGGCCGACTATGCGGCGTTCCACATCGTCACCATGGGCGAGGCCGTGAGCACCGAGGCCGCGCGGCTCTTCGCCGCCAACGAGTACCAGAAGTACATGCTCGTGCACGGCCTGGGTGTGGAGATGGCCGAAGCCCTCGCCGAGCTGTGGCACAAGCGCATCCGTGAAGAGTGGGGTTTCGTCCACGAAGACGGTCCGTCGCTCGGTGGTCTCTTCCGCCAGCAGTATCGCGGTGGTCGTTACTCGTGGGGCTATCCGGCCTGCCCCGATCTCGAAGACAACGCCACCGTCGCACGCTTGCTCGAAGCCGGTCGTATCGGTATCGAAGTGAGCGAAGAGACCGGTTGGCAGTATCAGCCCGAGCAAACGACCTCGGCGATCATCTGCCATCACCCGCAAGCCAAGTACTTCGTCGCTCGCTAGGAGATCATCGTGCGCAAGTGGTTCACACGTGTCCTCGTCCTCGCCATCCTCGCCGTGGCCGTCGTCTACGGCGGGATCCTGCTCTGGACCAAGGTGATCGACAAACCCGAAGACCAACTGTCGGGAGACGATCTCACCGAAGCGCTCGTGACCGATTCGTCGACCACGATGCCGATCGCGGAGTCGACGGCACCGCTCGACCCGAGTGACGTGAGCGGAGAATGGATCGCCACGAACGAATCGACTCTCGGATACCGCGTGAAGGAAGTCCTCGGCGGGATCGACACCGAGGGCGTCGGGCGCACCAATCAGGTCGAGGGGCGGATCACCATCGACGGAACCGTCGTCGTGGACGGAGGATTCACGGTCGAGGTCGCGTCGATCGAGAGCGACAGCGATCGCCGTGATTCCCAATTCACCGGTCGCATCATGGACGTCGCCACTCATCCCACGGCGACGTTCGTGATCACCCAGCCGATCAATTTCGGAGCCATCCCCGAATCCGGGCAGCAGGTCACGGTGAGCGCCAACGGCGAGCTCACCTTGCGCGGCACCACCCGTCCGGTGACGTTCGATCTCACCGCCGAATACACGAACGGTCGGATCGGAGTGCTCGGAAGCATCCCGGTCGTGTTCGCCGACTACGGGATCCCCAATCCCTCCAACCCGTTGGTGACCACCGGCGACGACGGTCTCCTCGAATTCGTGTTGGTGTTCACCCGCGCCTGACTGCGCTCAGTGCGGCTGACTGCGCTCCCACGCGTCGGCCAGCGCCGCGTAACGACCACCGATCGCCACGAGTTCGTCGTGTGTTCCGAGTTCGGCCAGTCGACCCTGGTCGACCACCGCGATCCGATCGGCGCGGCGCACGGTCGAGAGTCGGTGGGCCACGACCACCACGGTTCGGCCGGCCATCAGCCGTTCGAGGGCGTGCTCCACCACGGCTTCGGTACCCGGATCGAGGTTCGACGTCGCTTCGTCGAGCACGAGCACGGCCGGGTCGACCAAGGCCGCGCGGGCCAGGGCCACCAACTGGCGTTCACCGGCCGACAGTCGTGAACCACGTTCGCGGACATCGGTCTCGAGTCCCTCGGGGAAATGCGCGAAGCGGTCGAGGGCACCGATCGATGCCAGTGCCGCATCGACTTCGACATCGGTGGCCGATGAGCGAGCGATGCGAATGTTCTCGCGAATCGTTCCGCTGAAGCAGAAGCCCTCCTGAGGTACGACCACGATCCGCTCGCGCAGTTCCTTCATCGAAGCATTCCGCAGATCGATACCGCCGAACCGGACCGATCCGGTGATACCCGAATCACCCGAGCGCGTCGGGTCGTACAGACGAGCCATCAATTTGGCGAGTGTCGACTTACCGGCGCCCGTGGGTCCGACGAGGGCCAGGCGCTCGCCGTCGCCCACCGTGATGCTCACCGACTCGAGCGCCGGCCGATCACTCCCCTGGTAGGCGAAGGTGACCTCGCGCACCTCGATCTCGCCCCGACGCGGCAACGAAGTGGGATGGGCGACTTCGTCCACATCGGGTCGGGCGTCGATGATCGCGAACAACTTGTGCAAGGCCGCGGTCGACGACTGCACCGTGTTGTAGAGCTGGCTGAGTTGCTGCACCGGATCGAAGAGATTGGCGAGCAGCAGAACGAAAGCCGTGACCGTTCCGAGCGAGACATCGCCGCGGTGCACGAGCCAACCGCCCACGCCGATGATCGCACCCGTGGCCGCGATACCGGCGAACTCGACCAGACCGAAGTACCACGTGCTCACCTTCACGCTGTACATGTGCGAGTCGAAGAGCGCCCGGTTCGAACGGCGGAACTTCTCCGAATACGAGGCTTCCTGCCCGTAGGCCTGGATCACGCGAACTCCCGTGATGCCCTCCTGCAAGGTCGACAGGTTGTTGCCGACCTTCTCGCGCACGCCGAGGTACGCGGCGTTCGACTGTCGCTGGAAACGCACCGACGCCACGATGAGCATCGGGAGCACCACCAGCGCCACGAGGGCGAGCTGCCACGACATGACGAAGAGCAGGATCACCGACAAACACAGGAGCAGGAACGCCGAGATGAACTGCAGGAGCCCCCACTGGATGAGTTCACCCATCGACTCGATGTCGGCCGTCATACGCGACACCAGAACACCGGCCTTCTCGCGATCGAAGAACGCCATCGACTGCCGCTGCAGTCGGTCGAACACGAGCACGCGGAGATCGCGCAGGAATCCCTCGCCGGCGCGATTGATCGCGAGGAACTGCAGACGGCCCACCACGTATCCGGAGAGCACCACGAGAATCGTCGCCACGACGATCACGTTGAGAGTCCGCTCGTTTCGTTCCTTGATGCCGTGGTCGATCGCGTAGCGCAACAGAGTCGGTCCGGCGAGGGTGATGAGTGTGCTGAGCACCACCAAGCCCAAGGCGACGATGATCAGGCGACGTTGCGCGGCCGCCACCGAGTAGGCGCGCCGCAACACTCCGAAGGTTTCGGCGCGGTCGAGCCGTTCGTCGTCACTCACCGCCGATTGCGACCACATCTAGACCAACCCCTCGTCGGACTTGGACACCGCGCGCGAACGCACGACTTCACCGGTGACCGCATCACGATTGGCCTCGGTGGTCGGCG
>Ga0255081_1000311_pt1 | contig 12271 bp, 8 predicted proteins | sample Colum_Colum_RepA_FD_188456 | JGI IMG/M metagenome (GOLD analysis project Ga0255081, IMG submission 188456) | Freshwater microbial communities from Columbia River, Oregon, United States - Colum_Colum_RepA_8h | ecosystem: Environmental > Aquatic > Freshwater > River | place: USA: Oregon | collected... | reverse complement strand
AGCCCCCTCCGCACCCTCCTTCCCTGCCTCCTGCTCGGACTGACCACCGTGGCCTCCGCCCAGACCGCGGCGCCCAAGTCCGCCGCGCCGACCAAGGACTGGAATGCCCAGTACGTCCTCGGACCCGACTCGCAGGAAAAGGCCGGCGTCCCCAAGGGCGTGGTCACCAAGTTCCGCCTCGAGGACTCGAAGACCTTCCCCGGCTACGGCCGCGAGTGGGCGCTCTATGTGCCGTCGCAGTATGACGGCAAGAAGGACGCCTGCCTCATGGTCTTCCAGGATGGCATGGGCTACATCGGCCCCAAGGGCAACTGGCGGGTCGCGACGGTCTTCGACAACCTCATCGCCGAAGGGAAGATGCCCGTGACGATCGCCCTCTTCATCAATCCCGGTTTCGCGCCCGACAAGAACAACCCGACCGGCAAGGGCAAGGACGGCAAGCCGCTCGGCAAGTCCAACCGCTCGTTCGAGTACGACAGCGTCACCGACAAGTACGTGACCTTCCTCCTCGAGGAGATGATCCCGCTCGTCGAGTCCAAGGGCTACAAGGTCTCCAAGGACCCGAAGCGTCGCGGCATCGCCGGCGCCTCCTCGGGCGGCATCTGCGCCTTTAACGCCGCCTGGCACCGCCCGGACGCCTTCAGCAAGGTCTTCACGACCATCGGCAGCTTCACCAACATCCGTGGCGTGCTGTCCAACGGCAAGGAAGTCGGCGGCGACCAGTTCCCGCGGATGGTCATGGAGAGCCCCAAGAAGGATATCCGCATCTACTCCCAGGACGGCACGCACGACCTGACCAACCAGTTCGGCGTCTGGCCCGAGGCCAACCAGAAGATGGCCGACGCCTGGAAGGCCAAGGGCTACGACTACCAGTTCGTCATGGGCGAAGGCACGCACGACGGGCGCCACGGCGGCATGCTCTTCCCCGACGCCATGAAGTGGCTCTGGCGCGACGTCCGCTAAGCCTTCCGACCATGCGCCTCCTGTCCATTTGCCTCCTCGGCGCGACCCTCAGCGCCGCGGAAGCCCCCGTCTTCACTCCGCTCCTCGACGCCCAGCTCTCGCAATGGGAAAAATGGCTCGGCGTGCCCCCTCGCGCCTACGAGGTGCCGGGCTACGTCCGCGGCGCCACCCCCAAGGATGACCCGGTCCTGGGGCTCAACCGCGACCCCCTCGACGTGTTTACCCTTAAGGTCATCGACGGCGAACCGGTGCTGAACATCACGGGCCAGGTCTTCGGCGGCCTGACCACCCTGAAGTCCTTCGAGAATTTCCACCTCCGCACGCAGCACCGTTGGGGCACGCGCAAGTGGGAGCCGCGCCTCAACGCGGTCCGCGACAACGGCATCCTCTTCCACTGCATCGGTGAGCACGGCGCCGGCGGGAAGAACTGGATGCGCAGCCAGGAATGCCAGGTGCAGGAAGGCGACATCGGCGACTGGTGGCCGATCGCCGGCGCGATGGTCGACGCCGCCGTCAAGGACGAGGACGGCAAGGTCGTCCGCTATGTCCCCGGCGCCCCGCTCCGCGCGATGCGCTCGCGGATCTGGCACGGGACCGACTACCCCGAAAAGCCCTCCGGCGAGTGGAACACCGTCGAGGTCTACGCCTTCGCCGGCGACGCCGTCTTCCGGCTGAATGGCCGCACCGTGAACGTCATCCGCAACTCCCGCTACCGCGAGAAAGGCTCCGAACAGGAAATCCCGCTGCGCGCCGGCAAGCTGCAGATCCAGTCGGAGGCCGCGGAGTGCCAGTACCGCCGGCTCGAGATCCGTCCGTTGGGCGCCTGGCCACAGGACGTCCTCGCCGACGTGCCGGCCGCAAAGTGACCGCATGTTGTCCGTCCGCGAGCTGACCAAGACTTTCGGGGGCCTGCCGGCCCTGCAGGAAGTCTCGGTGGAGTTCCGGCCGGGCGAGGTGCACGCCCTCATGGGCGAGAACGGCGCGGGTAAATCCACGCTGATGAAGATCCTCGCCGGCCTGCAGCCGGCCGACGGCGGCGCGATCGCCCTGCGCGGCAAGACGGTGCGCTTCGCCTCCCCGCAGGACGCGCTCGCGCACGGTATCGCGATGGTCCACCAGGAGCTCATGCCGGTCCCCGACCTCGACGTCGCGGAGAACCTGCTGCTCGGCCTGGAGCCCGTCAACGCGCTCGGCTGGGTCGACCGCGCCGAACTGCACCGGGAGGCCGCCGAGTGGCTCCGGAAGCTCGATTGCGTCCTCGACACCCGCCAACCCATGCGCCGGCTCTCCGTCGCCCAAGGCCAGGTCGTCGAGATCGCCAAAGCCTTGGCCCGCCAGACGGATGTGCTCCTGCTGGACGAGCCCACGGCCGCGCTGTCCGACCACGAGGTCACCGCCTTGTTCAAGGCGATCGACGTGCTGCGTCGCCGCGGCGTCGCCATCGTCTACACGACGCACAAGATGGACGAGGTCTTCCGGCTGGCCGACCGCGTGACGGTCCTGCGGGATGGTCGCCTTGTCCGCACGGCCGCCGCGGCGGAGCTCACGCCGGACGCCCTCATCACGCACATGGTGGGTCGCGAGCTCGCCCAGGTGTTCCCGCCCGTCGTCGGCGTCCCGGGCGAGGTCGTGCTGGAGGTCGCCGGACTCACCCGCGAGCCGGCCTACCGGAACATCTCCTTCTCGCTGCGCCGCGGCGAAGTGCTCGGTCTCGCGGGCCTGATGGGCGCAGGTCGCACGGAGATCGCCGAAGCCCTCTTCGGACTGCGTCCCGCCCACGCGGGCGAGATCCGCCTGCACGGACGGCCGGTCCGCCTGACCTCCCCGGCCGACGCCTTGGCCGCGGGCATCGGCATGGTCACCGAGGACCGCAAGGGGCTCGGCATCCTTCCGGCCATGTCGGTCCGCTCCAACCTGACGCTTTCCGCGCTCGACCGTTTCGGCGGGCTCGCCGGCCTCGACGCCGCGGACGAGGCGCGGACGGCCGATGAGCAGATCCGCGCCTTCGCGATCAAGACCAGCGGCCGCGAGCAGCCGATCGGGCAGCTCAGCGGCGGCAACCAGCAGAAGGTCCTGCTGGCCCGCACCCTCCTCACCGGTCCCGACCTCGTCATCCTCGACGAGCCGACCCGCGGCATCGACATCGGCGCGAAGGCCGAGATCTACGCGCTGATCGGCCGGCTCGCCGCCGACGGCAAGGCCGTGCTCCTGATTTCCTCGGAACTGCCCGAGGTCCTTTCCCTCACCCACCGTCTCCTGGTGCTCCGCGAGGGCGAACTCACCGCCGAGCTCGACCCGCGCCGCGCCACCCAGGAGGAGATCCTCCGCCACGCCATTCCCCGATGACCTCCAACCTGCGTTCCCGCTTCGACCGCGAACTCGTCCACCGCTTCGGCATCGTCGCGGTGCTGCTGCTCATCTCCGTCGCGCTCGCCGCCACGACCGACAGCTTCGCCACGGCCTCGAACCTCACCAACGTCGCCCGCCAGGTCTCGATCAACGGCATCCTCGCGGTCGGCGTGACCTTCGTGCTCCTGACCGGCGGCGTGGACCTTTCCCTCGGCTCGGTGGTCGCCCTCAGCGGGGTGGTCTGCGCCCTCAACGCGCAACCGGGCGAACACTCCCTCTGGGTCCCGATCGGGCTCGGGGTGCTCACCGGCGGGGCCTGCGGGCTGGTCAATGGCCTGCTGGTCACGCGCGGCGGCATCGCCCCCTTCATCGTCACCTTGGGCATGATGACCATCGCGCGCGGCCTGGCCCTCATCCTCAGCGGCGGCAAGCCCGTGGCGAACATGTCCCCCGCGCTGACCGACCTCGCCGGCGACCTCGGCCCCGTGCCCATCCCGCTGCTCTGCTTCGCCCTCGTGACCGCGGCCGCGGGGCTCTTCCTCGCCCGCTACCGACTGGGTCGCCATCTCTACGCCGTCGGCGGCAACGAACAGGCCGCCCGCGCCGCGGGGATCTCCGTGCCGCGCATCAAGCTCTTCGCCTACGGCCTTTGCGGCCTGTTGACCGGCCTCGCCGGCGTCGTCCTGGCGGCCCGCATCACCACCGGCCAGCCGAACGCGGGCCAGGCCTACGAACTCGACGCAATCGCGGCCGTGGTCATCGGCGGCACGAGCCTGTCCGGCGGGGTCGGCGGCGTCGTGGGGACGCTCCTCGGGGTCCTGCTCATCGGCATCATCAACAACGGCTTGGATCTCCTCAGCGTCTCCTCCTACTACCAGGCCGTGATCAAGGGCGTCATCATCGTCGGTGCGGTTTGGCTCGACCGACGTCAGGCCCGTTCGTAAGAACCCGGCATGCGCCCCACCCCACGCATCGCCCTCGGCACCCTCGGTCTGCTCGTCGCCCTCGTCTCCGGCTGCAAGAAGGCCGAACCCCGCAAACCCGGCGAATGGCTCGTCGGCTATTCCTCCCGCGACCAGTCCGCCGAGTACACCGCCCGGCTCGGCGACGCCGTCCAGGCCCGCGCGAAGGAACGGGGCGTGAAGCTGGTGTTCGTCGATGCCCAGGCCGACGCCCAGAAGCAGATCAGCCAGTCCGAGAACTTCATCGCGCAGAAGGTCGACGTCATCATCCTCAACCCGTGCGAGGTCGAGGCCAGCTCGCCCGCCGTCGAGCGTGCCCGCGCGGCCAAGATCCCCGTGGTCAACGTCAACTCCCTGACCAAGGCGGCCCCCGATTGCTACGTCGGCTCGGACGACGAACAGGCCGGCATCCTCGCGATGGAAGCCATCGCCAAGAAGCTCGGCGGCCAAGGCAACGTGCTGATGATCCATGGCATCATGGGCCAGTCGGCCCAGCTGCACCGCGACGCCGGGGCCCGCAAGGTGCTCGCCCAATACCCCGGCCTCAAGCTGCTGGACCACCAGACGGCCTCGTGGGACCGCGCCAAGGCCCTCGCCCTCACCGAGAACTGGATCCAGGCGCACAAGGGGAAGTTCCATGCCATCTTCGCCCATAACGACGAGATGGCGATGGGCGCCCTCCTCGCCCTCGAGCGCGCCGGCCTCAAGCAGGACGTGTACGTCATCGGCGTGGACGCCATCGCCCAGGCCCTCGACGCCGTGAAGGCGGGCCGCCTGGACGCGACGGTCTTCCAGGACGCGGTCGGCCAAGGCCGCGGCGCGATCGATACGGCCATCCTGCTGGCCTCCAAGCAGCCCTTCGAGAAGGAAGTCATGATTCCCTTCCAGGTCGTGACCCGCGAGAACGTCGACACCTTCCTCAAGAAATAACTTCCCATGAAAACCCTACTTTCCCTCCTCACGTTCGGCCTGTTCGCCTCCACGGCGGTCGCCGCCGAGCCCGACACCCGTCTCTTCGAGATGCGCGTCTACTACGCCGCCGACGGCAAGCTCGACGCGCTCAACGCCCGTTTCCGCGACCATACCCTGAAGCTCTTCGCCAAGCACGGCATGACGAGCCTCGGCTACTTCGTCCCGGTCAAGAACACCGAGAACAAGCTCGTCTACTTCCTCGCCTACGCCGATCGCGCCGCCCGCGACGCGTCCTGGAAGGCTTTCCAGGCCGACCCGGATTGGAAGGCCGCCCAGAAGGCCTCCGAAGCCAACGGCAAGCTCATCACCAAGGTGGAAGCCGCCTTCTTGACCGCGACCGACTACTCCGCGCTCGCGGCCCCCAAGGCCTACGGCCAGGGCGTCTTCGAGCTGCGCACCTACACCACCGAAGCCGGTCGCCTCGACAACCTGAACGCCCGCTTCCGCGAGCACACCCTCAAGCTCTTCGAGAAGCATGGCATGACGAACGTCACCTACTGGAACCTCGCCGCCGACCAGAAGGGCGCCAAGTCCCCGCTCGTGGCCGGCAATACGCTGATCTACCTCCTCACCCACAAGTCGGCCGACGCCGCCAAGGCCAGCTTCGACGCCTTCCGCGCCGACCCCGCCTGGATCGCCGCCAAGGAAGCCTCCGAGAAGAAGGCCGGCGGTTCGCTGACCATCAAGGATGGGGTGAAGTCCGAGTTCCTGGCGCCGACCGACTACTCGCCGGTCAAGTAAGCGAGCCGACCAGCCAAAGATGAAGCCCCTCGCAAGAGGGGCTTCTTGTTGGCCGACCGTCCAGCCCTCACCGGGCCAAGCCCATCAGGCCTTGCCGGGGATCGGCGGGACTTCGGCGGGCAGCTTGACGGTACCCTTCTCGAAATCGAGCGGACTGACGCTGGCGGTCAGGTTGAAGTAGGGCGACTTCTCGTGCTTGAGCAGGTCGTCGAACTTCACCAGGTCGCCGGTGTAGGCGGAGATGCGACCCATGATCACGGCGAGGTTGGTCTCGGCGATCTGGCGGGCGTCGTTCAGCGGCTTGCCGTTGTAGGCGCCGCGGATGAGGTCCACGTGCTCCTGCACCATGGAGTCATCGGTATCGAGCTTGATGACCGGGGTCTCGTACTTCTTCTTGGCGAAGACCTTGCCGGCGCCGTAGCAGGAGCCTTCGGCCCCGGTGAAGAACTCACCCACGCGGCCGGCCGTGCCGGTGATCTGGCGGCACTGGCTGTGGATGCGCACGCCATCGCCGAAATCGTAGTCGACGCTGAAGAAGTCGAACATGTTGCCGGTCTCGCGCCGGGCGCGACCGCCGAAACCGAGGGCGCTCACCGGCGGACGGCCGAGGAACCAGATCGCGACGTCGACGTTATGGATGTGCTGCTCGACGATATGGTCGCCGGAGAGCTCGGTGAAGTTGAGCCAATTGCGGTTCATGTAATCGGCGTCGGATTCGCCCTGGGCGCGGCGACGGACCCACGGCACGGTGCCGTTCCACTGCACCACGCCCCCGCGGAGCGCGCCGATGACGCCGGCGTCGATGAGGGCCTTGTTGCGCAGGTAGGAGGCGTCGTGGCGGCGCTGGGTGCCGGCGACGATGGCCAGTCCCTTGGCGCGGGCGGCCTCGCCGGAGGCGATGATGGCGCGGGCGCCGACCGGGTCGACGGCGACGGGCTTCTCGACGAAGCAGTGCTTGCCGGCGGCGACGGCGGCGGCGAAGTGCACGGGACGGAAGGCCGGCGGGGTCGCCATGAGGACGAACGCGCAGTCGGTCGCCATGACCTTCTGATAGGCGTCGTAGCCGACGAAGACGCGGGCGGCGGGCAGCTTATAGGTCTCGTTGAGGCGCTTGGCGCGATCCTCGAAGGCATCGGCGAGGGCGACGACCTCGCCCTCGACGCCGAGCACCTTGCAGGCGGCCAGGAACTGGGCGAGGGCGCCGGTCCCGCGACCGCCGCAGCCGATCAAGGCGACCTTGACCTTGGCGGGGATGGGTTCGGCGCGGAGGAGCGTGGGGGCGGCGGCCAAGGCGAGGCCGCCGACGGCCAGGGTGGACACGAACTGACGGCGAGGAAGCGGGGTGCTCATGGCCTGCAAACGTAGGGCTTCCGCGGACGCCTCCAAGGTTTATTCGCCCCCGGGCCACCCTCCCCTTTGCCATCCGTAGGGTTGCATGGAACCGGGGTACCCCCAGATTGGTCGGACCCCTTGATCCTCATGTCGCCCCGCCCCCTCCTGTTCGCCTTGGCGCCGCTCGCCCTCGTGGCCGCCGACGGCGTCTCCTTCAACCGGGACGTCCAGCCGATCCTGTCGGAGTATTGCTACCACTGCCACGGACCGGACTCGAGCACCCGCAAGTCGGGGCTGCGCCTCGACCGACCGGAATTCGCCTTCGCGCCCGCCAAGAGCGGCGACGTCGTCATCATCAAGGGCGACCCGGATAAGTCGCCCCTCATCGCGCGCATCCTGCAGAAGGACCCCGACGAAGTCATGCCGCCGCCCGAGTCGCACAAGTCGGTGAAGCCCGCCGAACTCGCGGTGCTGCGTCGCTGGATCACGGAGGGCGCGAAGTACGAGGAGCACTGGTCCTTCATCGCCCCGGTCCGCCCCGCCCCACCCGCGGACGCCTCCGGCTGGGCCAAGTCGCCCCTCGATGCGTTCATCGTCGCCAAGCTCGCCAAGGAGGGCCTCAAGCCGAACCCCGCGGAGGACAAGGCCCGCCTGTTCCGCCGCCTCAACCTCGACCTGACCGGCTTGCCGCCGACGCCGGAGGAGACCCAGGCTTTCCTCGCCGACCGCTCGCCCGACGCCTTCGCGCAGGCCGTCGAACGCCTGCTCAAGACCGATGAGCATGCCGAGCAGATGGCCCGCCACTGGCTCGACGCGGTGCGTTACGCCGACACGCACGGCATCCACATCGACAACGCCCGCAACATCTACCCCTACCGCGATTGGGTGCTGCGCGCGTTCAAGGCGAACCAGCCCTTCGACCAGTTCACGATCGAACAGCTCGGCGGCGACCTCCTCCCGAACGCCACCCTCGAGCAGATCGTGGCCACGGGCTACTGCCGCTGCCTCCCGACCACCGGCGAGGGCGGCGCCATCGCCGAGGAGGTCATGGCGAACTACGCCAAGGACCAAGTCGAGACGCTCGGGGCGGTCTGGATGGGCCTGACCAGCGGTTGCGCGGCCTGCCACGACCACAAGTTCGACCCGATCAGCCAGAAGGAGTTCTACGCCCTGGCGGCCTTCTTCCGGAACACCCCGATGTCGGCCCTCGACGGCAACAACGCCAACCACCCGCCGTCCATGCTGGTGACCCGCCCCGAGGATACCGCCCGCCGGCTCGAGCTGGAGGCCCAGCTCGCCGTCCTCACGAAGGAAGACGCCGCCCGCAAGGCCAAGGCCGACAAGGAATTCGCCGCCTGGCGCCAGAAGGCCGCCCCGACGGATATCGTCGCCAAGCCCCTGCCCGCGGGCTGGATGTTCGACGCCGATCGCCCCACCTCGCTGAAGGCGCCGACCGGCCCGGCCCTGACCGCCAAGCTCGCCGGCACCCCGGTCGTCAACAAGCGCCAAGGGGGCTTCGTGCTCGATGGAGCCTCCGCCTACGAATACCCGACCTTGGGTGACTTCGAGTCAACGCAGGCCTGGACGGTGCAGGTACGCCTCAAGATGACCAAGGGCGCCAACGGCGCGATCCTCGCCCGCATGGACGAGGGTGATGCCTTCCGCGGCTGGGATCTCTGGATCGAGAACGGCAACCCGGTCGTGCACATCATCCAGCGGTGGCCGAACCAAGCCCTCAAGGTCCGCACCGCCGGCGCGATCCCGCTCAACAAGGAAGTGGAGGTCATCGCCACCTACGATGGCTCGGGCAAGCCCGAGGGCATCAAGTTCTTCATCGAAGGCGAACCGCAGAAGACCCTCGTCGACGCCAACAGCCTTCCCGCCCAGGCGAACATCCGCACCAAGGTGCCCTTCCGGCTCGGGACCCGCAGCGGGACCTCCGGCGCCGCGGGCATCGTCCTCGCCTCGGCGAACCTCATCCCCGCCCTCGTGGACGCCGGCGATGTCGTCACCCTCGGCAAGGTACCCGAACTGCGCGCCGCCCTGGGCAAGGACGGCGCCAAGGCGAAGCCCGAGGTCGTGGCCATGCTCCGCAGCTACTTCGACCGCCGCATCGACAAGTCCGACCAGACCGTCCTGGCCAAGCTGAAGGCCGCCAACTCCGAGCTCGACGCGGTCAAGGCCCGCGGGGCGATGACGCTGATCATGAAGGAGAACGCCACGCCCGCCACCGCCAAGGTGCTCAAGCGCGGCCAGTACACCGAGCCCGGCGAGCTCGTCCACGCCGACACCCCCAAGGTGCTCCCGCCCCTGCCGCGCGCGGGTGCCCACGCCAACCGCCTCGACCTCGCCCGCTGGCTGGTCGATCGCCGGAATCCCCTGACCGCCCGCGTGACCATGAACCGGCTCTGGTATCAGTTCTTCGGCACGGGCCTGGCGGAGACGACCGAGAACCTCGGCATCATGGGCGACAAGCCCACCCACCCGGAGCTGCTGGACTGGCTCGCGGTGGAGTTCATGGACCGTAAATGGGACCTCCGCCATATGGTCCGCCTCATCGTGAATTCCGAGACGTACAAGCAGTCGGGCGCCTTCACCGACGCGAAGCTCGAAAAGGATCCGCGCAACCGGCTGCTCTCGCGCGGCCCGCGCTACCGCCTCGACGCCGAGCAGGTCCGCGACACGGCCCTCGCCGCCTCCGGACTCCTCGTCCGCAAGGTCGGGGGTCCGTCGGTCCGTCCCTACCAACCGGAGAACATCTGGAGCGACGTCGCGATGCCCCAGAGCAACACGCGCTTCTACACCGCGGACAAGGGCGAGGGCCTCTACCGCCGCTCGATGTACACGTTCCTCAAGCGTTCGGCCCCGCACCCGATGATGCTCAACTTCGACGCGACCGCCCGCGAGGTGTTCTGCACGCGGCGCGAGCGCTCCAACAGCCCGCTGCAGTCGCTCAACCTCCTCAACGACGTGCAGTTCGTGGAGGCCAGCCGCATCCTCGCCGAGCGGCTCCTCAAGGAAGCCAAGGACGACGCCTCCCGCGTCGACCGGCTGAGCTGGCTGCTGCTCTCGCGTCCGGCCACCGCGGCCGAGCACAAGGTCTTCGCCCGCTCCCTCGCCGCGTTCCGCGCCGACTACGCGGCCAACCCCGCGGAGGCCGCCAAGCTCGCCAAGGCCGGGGACAAACCGGTCGACCCCAAGCTCCCGCCCGTGGAGGTGGCCGCCTGGACGCTGGTCTGCTCCCAGATGCTCAACCGCGACGAAACCCTCAACAAATAAGCCCATGCAACCCTTCGATCCCCTCGAACACAACTTCCGCGTCAACCGCCGGCAGTTCTTCCGCCAGAACGCCATGGGCCTGGGCGGCATCGCCCTCGGTTCGCTGCTCGCCGGCGGCGTCGGCCGCGCCCTCGCCGCGGGCGCGCCCGGCCCGGGCTTGCCGGCGGGAGTCCACTTCCCCGCCAAGGCCAAGCGCTGCATCTACCTCTCGATGATCGGCGCGCCCTCGCAGTTCGAGACCTTCGACTATAAGCCGGAGCTGGCGAAGCGCTTCGACCAGGACCTGCCCGACTCGATCCGCAATGGGCAGCGCATCACCGGCATGACCTCCGGGCAGAAACGCTTCCCCGTGGCGCCGTCGGCCTACTCCTTCCAGCAGCACGGCAAGTCGGGCGCCTGGGTCTCCGAGATCCTGCCGCACACCGCCAAGATGGTCGACGACATCGCAATCATCCGGACGATGAACACCGAAGCGATCAACCACGAGCCGGCGAACATGCTCTCGTACACGGGCAACATGGTCCCGGGCAAGGCCTCCCTCGGCTCCTGGCTCTCCTACGGCCTCGGCAGCGCCAACGAAGACCTGCCGACGTTCGTCGTGCTGCACGCCCGCCACTCCAACCCCGGCTCCAACGTGCAGGCGATCTCGGCCCGCCTGTGGGCGTCCGGCTTCCTGCCGACGCAGCACGCCGGCGTGACGTTCCGTTCGGCGGGCGACCCCGTGCTCTACCTGCGCGACCCCGACGGCGTGAGCCGCACCACGCGCCGCAAGATGCTCGATGGCCTCGCCGAGCTCAATGAGATGACCTACCAGGCCGCCGGCGACCCCGAGACGTCCGCGCGCCTCAAGCAATATGAGATGGCCTTCCGCATGCAGGCCTCGGTGCCCGAACTGGCCGACCTCTCCAAGGAGTCCAACGCGACGTTCGACCTGTACGGCCCGGATTCCCGCGACCGCGGTACGTTCGCCAACAGCTGCCTCACGGCGCGCCGCCTGGTCGAGCGCGGCGTCCGCTTCGTGCAGATCTTCCACCGTGGCTGGGACCAGCACGGCAACCTGCCGAACGACATCAAGGCGCAGTGCAAGGACATCGACCGCGCCGCCTGGGCCCTGATCCAGGACCTGAAGCAGCGCGGCATGCTCGACGACACGCTGGTCGTCTGGGGCGGCGAGTTCGGCCGCACGGTCTACTCGCAGGGCAGCCTCACCAAGACCAACTACGGACGCGACCACCACCCGCGCAATTTCTGCGTCTGGGCCGCGGGCGCCGGCGTCAAGGGCGGCACCGTCTACGGCGAGACCGACGAATTCTCGTACAACGTCGTCAAGGACCCGGTCCACGTCCGCGACCTGCATGCGACGATCCTCAACCGCTTCGGCCTAGACCACGACAAGCTGCTTTTCAAGTACCAGGGCCTGGACCAGAAACTCATCGGCGTCGTCCCGGCGAAGGTCGTCAAGGGGATCTTGAGTTAGCGGTTAGGAGTTGGCGGTTAGGGGTTGGTGAACTCACCACGCATCACCCTAGTCTCAATCATCGACCCTGCACTCGATCCAGCCATCGACTCCGCAATCGACCCTGCACTCGACTCTGCACTCGATCCAGTACTCCCTCCTGCCCCCCTTGCATTCCGCCGCCTCCATCCAGCTTCGTTGGCTCACGCTCCTCGCC
>Ga0255081_1000308_pt1 | contig 12356 bp, 10 predicted proteins | sample Colum_Colum_RepA_FD_188456 | JGI IMG/M metagenome (GOLD analysis project Ga0255081, IMG submission 188456) | Freshwater microbial communities from Columbia River, Oregon, United States - Colum_Colum_RepA_8h | ecosystem: Environmental > Aquatic > Freshwater > River | place: USA: Oregon... | reverse complement strand
GCCTTCTTGTAGGCGCCCATGGCGGGAGCGTCCGGGTTCACTTCCGGTCCGAAGTAGCGCAGGCAGACCAGCGGCTCGGTGGTGGAGGTGTTGCGGAAGGTCACGCCCTTCTTGGCGCCGGCTTCGGTGCAGAAGTATTCGTCTTCAGTCAGCTCGTTGAAGCGGATGAGCTTCGGGCTGTTGAGGACCTGGCCGTTGATCGTGCCGGAGCCCTGGACGCAGATGAGGCCGTAGGCGCCCTTGTCGGTGATCGTGCACTCGGCGCCCGGTTCGACGGTCAGTTCCTTCGCGGTGAAGTACTGGAACTTGTCGACCTTGCCGTAGACGATCCACTTGTCCACGAAGCCCTTGCCCTGGACGGAGACGACCGGCTCGAGGTAGTGGTTGTCCTTGAAGTTCGGGTCGACGTTCTTGTCCCAGTCGAGCTGGTCCACGATGAAGTCGACGTCCTTGTGCTTGGACTTCGGCATGTCCTTGACGAGGAGGGCCCACGGTACTTCGCGGCCTTCGACGAGGTTCTGGTACATGCCGAACACGTCGGAACCCCACTGCGGCTCATAGGTGCATAGCGAGCCCGGAGCGTGGAGGATGCAAGGGTCGATGAGCCAGCCGGTGCCGGGCTCGAGCTTATAGGCCTTGGAGAGGGCGAGGATCTTGTTGTCACCCTTGTCCCAGTTGGCGATGCACTCGCGGACCTGGGCCTTGGTCGTGCCGGGCTCGAAGCCCATGAACGTGTAAGGGAAGTTGTTGCCGACGTTGTTGTGCTGGGGCGGGAAGTAGTAGGACTCCGGCTTGCCTTCGAGACCGAGCAGTTTGGCCTGCTTGGCGTTCTGGTGCATGTGGTGCGGGATCGGACCCATGTTGTCGAAGAACTTGGAGTACACCGGCCACTTCTTGTACTTGCTCCAGATCTTGGAGCCGATCAGCGCGGCGCCGCATTCCTTGACGGCCTGCTGGAGGGTGAAACGGGTGTTGCCGATGACGACGTAGGACAGGCCTTCGTCAGGCGTGCGGTTGTCGTTCGCGGCTTCCGTCGTGGAAGCGAACCAGCGCTCGTCGATGCCACCGCGGCTCAGGCCGAAGGCGTAGAGGTCATCCGGGTGGAGTTTGAGGCGCTTGCCGGGCTGGAGGAAGGAGCGCGGGACCCAGCACGGAGCGAGGCGCAGCAGGCCGCCGGTCTTGGCGAGTTCCTTCTCCACGAGAGAGGCGACGCCGCTCTTCTTGGTGGAGAGATCTTGGACAATCTTGGGGGAGGACATAGTATGGGTGAAAGGAGGGTCGGGGAGGTCGGATTTAGGCGACTCCTTGGACAGGGACAAGAATTGAGTAAGCCGACTTACGACTTCAAAAACTGCCAATTAATGGGGCAGGTAACGGCCTGGCCGTTTTCGCCCGTGATCCGGACGGACTCCGGGCCGGCGGGGACGATGCTCTGGACTTGGCCGAAAGCGGCGGGCACGGCGGCGGCGGCCTGGATCAGGGGGAGGCGGACGCGCTCGTCCTTGCGGAACAGACGGCTGGTCGGGATGCCCTTGGCGGCCAGTCGGTCCTCGCGGGCGACATCGACGCCATCGCAGAAGTGGGAGCAGACCTCTTCGAGGCCGAGGCGACCTAAGTGGCGCTTCTCCCAAGGGTGGCCGGGGCGGCCGCCATTGGACAGCCAGAAGAGGGTGGAAGGGAAGTCAGCGACGTTCTTGAGCGAGAACCAGACATAGCCAGGGAAAGTGACGGCCGTCCAGGCGAAGGGCTGGGCCTCGGTGGCAGGCACGTTGACGAGCATGATCAGGTCGTCATTGCCGGCGCGGGCCGGGTAATGTGTCAGGTCGGTGCTCGAGCCGTCCTTCATCGGGACGGACTTCAGCGAGGTGAATTCAGCGAACGGCTTCAGCGCGCCGGATTCGCCGGCGGCGGGATTCGAGAATTCGCCGGCGTAGACGGAGCCGAAGCGGAACGCGCTCGTGGCGATGCGCGCGGCGCCCGCCGGTACGTTCGATAGGTCGAGCACGGGATGGTTGCCGTAGTTCCAGCGGCCCTCGAGCTGCGTGATGACGTGCTCCCAATAGATCGCGTGGTGGCCGGGGGTGAGGGTGAAGTTCTTTGCCACCGTAGCGCCGGTATCCGTGCCGGTCTGCGTCAGCTTCAGTGAGGTCGCGGAGGACGACGCGAGTTGCCAGGGCGCGTTGGCCGTGTCGCCATGGGGCGGGCCTTTCTGCTGACCGCCGAAGGGCAGGCACATGAAGTCGCCGCGGAGATAGGTGAGCAGGTTCGGCAAGCTCTGGTCGATCTGCGTGGGCGTCCAAGGCGAGAGTAGGGCGAGGCCTTGAGGCCGGGCAGATGGAAGGTCACCGGGGCGAGGTGGCCGGCGGTCTGCGTGACGGCCAGTTCGACCTCGGCGGTCTTCAGGGTGTAGCTCGGGGCGCCGTGGATGGTTTCCATAGGGGGTGACCTATTTCCAGCAGGCCGCCTCCGGCTGTCAACGTCTCGGGCATCCTGGCCTCTCCGCTTGCTAACCCGCCCGCAGTTGGCTTGTTTTTAGTCATGCCTCAGCCGTTGCCCATCTTTTACACCAAGCCCGGTTGCCCCTGGTGCGTCGAGGCCCTCGAGTTCTTCGCCAAGCAAGGCGTGAAACTCGACGTCCGCGACGTCATCGCCGACATGCATCATATGCGTCAGTTGGTCGCCTTGACCGGTCAGTCCAAGTGCCCCTCCTTCCGCTATGGCGACTTCATCGTGGCCGACTTCGGGGTGGATGAGTTCATCAATAAGGCGCGTAAGCACCCGGCGGTCTGCGCCGAGTTGGGTCTGAAGATTTCGTGACCAAGGCCCGCTGGTTTTAGTTCTTGGAAGCTGGGGGATTCACCCTATGGTTTGGGTCCATGAGGTTTACCCCAACCTTGGTATTGTTCTGGTGCGCAACCCTGCTCGCCGGACGGCCAAACATTGTCCTGATCATGTGCGACGACATGGGCTGGGCGGACCTCGGTTGTTATGGTTCGAAGCAGAACCCCACGCCGAACATCGACCAGCTAGGGAAAGAGGGCGTACGCTTCACGAACTTCCTGGCCACGCAGGCGGTCTGTACCTCCTCGCGCGTCGCCCTCCTGACCGGATGCTATCCCAACCGACTTGGGCTGGGCGGCACGGCCCTCGGTCCGAATTCCAAGATCGGCCTGAGCAACGACGAACAGACCTTGGGCACGCTCTTGCAGAAGGCAGGCTATCACACCGGGGTCGTCGGCAAATGGCATCTCGGCGACGCGCCGAAGTTCCTGCCGCCCTCCCATGGCTTCGACGAGTCGATGATCACGCCGTACTCGAACGACATGTGGCCCCGCGGCTATGGTCGAACCGACGAGAGCCGGAAGAAGATGTATCCGGAGCTGCCGCGCTTAGTGAACGGACATCTCATGGGGTACACCCGTGACTGGGTCGATATGGACGCGCTGACCTCCTCGCAGGGTCTGCGGGCGGTCCGGTTCATCAAGGATAACGCCGGCAAGGAGCAGCCGTTCTTCCTCTACCTGGCGACTTCGATGCCGCACACGCCGCTCGGCGCTTCGTCCGAATTCAAGGGCAAGCACGCCACGCCTTACGCCGACACCTTGGCGGATCTCGATCATGCCGTCGGGGCCGTCCTGCGCACTTTGCGTGAGAAGAAGGTCGAGCAGGAGACGATCGTCATCTTCACCAGCGACAATGGACCTTGGCTTAACTTCGGCCGTCATGCCGGTTCCGCCGGTCCCTTCCGTGAAGGCAAGGGCACGACTTTCGAGGGCGGCGTCCGCGTGCCGTTCATCGTCCGCTGGCCCGGCGTCGTGAAGGCCGGCAGCGAAACGGACGCCTTGGCCGCCAATATCGACGTCGTCCCGACCCTGCTGGCGGCGACCGAGGCTCCGGCGCCTAAGAACGAGATCGATGGCGTTTCGTTCCTGTCGGTCCTCAAGTCTGGGCAGCCTGCCTCCCGCGCCTCGTTCGCCTATTACTACGGCGACCGCCTCGAGGCCGTCCGCAAAGGAAAGTGGAAGCTCCACCTCCCGCATGCTTACCGCAGCTACGTCGACATGATCCCGGCGGAGCTTGACGGCTATCCCGCCAAGACGCACCAGCTCCAGATCGGATTTTCGCTCTACGACCTCGAGAAAGATCCCGGTGAAAAGGAAGACCTCGCCGCCGCCCAGCCGGAGGTCGTCAAGGAGCTGCAGGCCTTTGCCGATTCCGAACGCAAGCGTCTCGATGCGGGCAAGCGACCGGTCGGTCGCCTCTGATCACTCCAGGCCGAGCAGCCGCCAGAGGAAGACCCCGAAGCCGATGAGCGCGACCGTCAGGCTCAGGCCTAGGCGGATCTTCGCTTCGGGTAGGCGGGCTTTCTGTACGGTCCAGAGTGCGAGCGCGGCGGTGCCGATCACCAGGGCCTGGGCGGCTTCGACGCCGACGTTGAAGCCGATGAGGATCAAGACGATGTCGCCTGCTGACCAGTTCGCGAGGTTGTCGGCGACGGCGGCCGCGAAGCCCAGGCCATGCACGAGACCAAACACAGCCGGGAGCACCAAAGCGGAGCGTTCCTGCAGTTGGCCGCGGAAAGCCAACCAGGCGCTGACGCCGATGGTCAGGGCGATGAAGGGCTCAATCCAAGGGCCGGGTTGACCGAGCCAGCCCATGGCCACGGCGGTCAAGGTCACGCTATGTCCGAGCGTGAAGACGAGCGAGCGGCGGAGTGCCTGACCGAGGGAGGCCGCCCCGAGGAACATCGCCAGCATGAACAAGCAGTGGTCCCAGCCGTCGGGGAGGACATGCTCGAACCCATCGACGAACAGCGTCCGGACGGTCTCGCCCGCGGAGGCGTCCGGCGTCTCGCTGAGCGTGAGTTCGGCGGGACTGCCGGTAGTCGCGGCCATGACGACCTGGTATTCCATCCCCTTGCGTAGGTTGACGAAGACCGTGCCGAGCTTGTCGGGAAAGCGAAGCCTCAGCGTATGGACGTCGGGCGGGAGATTCGCCTTCAGTTTCGCGTTCAGCATCACCGGATAGCGGTCGGCTTCTCCTTGGCGCGAGGATTGTGCGAGGATCTGCTCCGCCGTCGGGAAGGCCAGGATGACCCAGGCGACGGGACGTCCGTCGGCTTCGAGCCGGGTGCCTTCCAGGAAGCTGCGCCGACCTGGTTCGACGGCCTCGGCGAGTCGGCCGGGAGTCTGCATCAGCGCGTCGAGTTCTTTCTCCGCGGCGTCCTTGGGCGTCTGCCCCACGAAGAACGACGGGACATCGAATTTGACCGTCAACGTCAAGGCGCCCTGGTCATCGATGACGCCGAGCGCCGAGGCTTCCTGCCACTGCGCGTGCGCGCAGAGGAGCGACGGCAGAAGGGCCGAAAGCCAGAGGAGGAAAACACGCGGCATGCGAAAATGACTACGACGACAGGCGGACGCGTTCCAATCAAAACAGCCGATCCGACGAGAGGTCATTTCTTCCCCTTGCCTTTGCCGCCCTTGGCTCCGCCCTTGCCGATACCGCCGCCCGCATAGGCCGGTAGGTCCTTCTTGAGCATGTCCAGGACGACCCCGAGCTTGGCCGCCTGCTCGGGCAGCGTTTTCAAGAGGTCCTTGGCCTCTCCGATGTCGGTCTTGAGGTCGTAAAGGCTGCGTTGACCGGCGGTCGTCTCGACCAGTTTCCAATCGCCGTCGAAGAGGGCGAGGTCGGCCGAGGCGACCAGGAAGGGAGGGCGGGCGAGCGGCTTGCCGCCGACGATCGCAGGCCACTGGTTGACGCCATCGATTTTCAGGTCGGCGGGCATCGGCAGGTTCGCAGCGGCGAAGACGGTCGGGAAGAGGTCGATGACGGCGATGGGTTGTTCGAGCTTCAGGCCGGCTGGAATGTGCTTGGGCCAGCGGACGATGCCCGGGGTGCGGATCCCGCCCTCGTCGACGGAGGATTTATAGCCACGGAGGGGCATGTTCGAGCCCGTGCGACGCGGGGCGCCGTTGTCCGAGATGAAGATGACCAGCGTATTGTCGCCCAGGCCCTGTTCATCGAGCGTCGTCAGGATGCGGCCGATGCCGATGTCGAGTCCTTCGACCACTGCGCCGTAAAGGCCGTCGGACTTATGCTTGACGACCAGGTCTTCGGGCGCCGCGAGATCGACGTGCGGCGCGTTGAACGCCACCTGGAGGTAGAAAGGCTTGGCCTTGTCGCGGTTGCGGATCTGCTTCGAGGCTTCGTCGGCGAAGAGGTAGGTCGTGTAGCCGGATTCCTCGATTTGCTTGCCGTCGCGCTGCCAGTCCGGTTTGCCGCGCATGTCGGTGTGCTTCAGGTAATCCACTTCGCCGCCCATGAAACCATAGAAATGATCGAAGCCCACCGTCGTGGCAGGGTTCTGGTTGCCGAGATGCCATTTGCCGATGAGCGAAGTGGCATAACCTGCCGCTTTCAGCTTGGACGGCAAGGTCGGCGTGGCCTTCGTGATGCCGGCTTGGCCGGGCATGATGATATTCACCAGTCCGAGTCGGCGGGGGAGCACGCCGGTCAGAAGTCCGGCGCGGGCAGGGCTGCAGACCGGGTAGCCGTAGAAGCGCTGAAGCTCGGCGCCGTCCTTCGCCAGTTTGACGAGGTTCGGCGTGACCATCTTCGGATTACGCGTGCCGACGTCGTTCCAGCCCATGTCGTCGGCGATGAGGACGACGATGTTGGGTTTGGGGGCCTGCGCCGCGGCCTCAGGTGCGCAAACAAGGACCGTCAGCAGCGAGAGAAGCAGGCGCATGAGCCTTATTTGCCTTCGGGCGGCGGCCCCTTCTTGCCGTCGCCGCCCTTCGGGGCGCCCTTGCCCTTGCCTTTGCCGCCCTTGCCGCCGTCGCCGCCGGTCTTGGTCGCGTCGCAGACATCGACGTCACCCAGGACGGCGGTGCCGAGCGGCCCCTTGAAACCGCCGACGATGTAAGGCCAGGCGTTGCTGACGTGATAGTGATAGCCGACGTCGTCGTGGTCGTGTCCACTGATCGAATCGAGCTTCTTGGGGGCCGAGCCGTCGGCTTCGGTCGGGCCGCGGACGGGGAAGCCGTCGAGCGCGAAGCCGACGACCTTACCTGACTGGTCACCGTCCATCACGGAAGGCGCCCGGTGATAGTGGTATTCGTGCCCGAAGCCCGTGTGGCCGCCCTTAGGATCGAGCGGGGCGATATTTTTGAAAGCGGTGATACGGTCGACTGGTTCGGGGGGGAAGAAACGGATGCCGTTGGTGCTGATGCCAAGCCCTGAACGAGGTGAGAACCTCGCCTGGCGGAGGGGGGTGATTTTGGCGGAAGCCTTGGGATTCTTCGGCAGGAAGATGGTCACGATCTGCTCGCTCGGCTGCAGTTCGATGATCGCGTTGGTGACGCCGTCCTTGGCGGCCTGGTCATAGGTCCATCCCGCGAGCTCCTGGCGGGCGACCTTGTCGAATTCGGAGCGGTCCTTGGTGCGGTGCACCGTGCCGTCGGCGTCGAACATGTTCCAGCCACGCTTGTTGAGCAGCCGAAGGTAGTCGGCGTCGACCCGATAGAGCTTCTTGTCGACGGTATCCTCCCAGTAGCCGCCCTTGTCCTTGAGCGTGGCGGGAGCCCACGGGCCCATCGCGTGGTCGAAGGGCAGGGAACGCACCACGATCTTATAGACCGTGGCCTTGGTGCCGTCGCTGAGAATGCCCTCAAGTTCCGTGATCGGCTTCACGAGCGCCCGCTTGTCGAAGAGGGCGGGCAGGTCGACCGGAGCGGCGTGCAGTCCGATCGAGCAAAACAGGCACAGGGTGAGGGCTCGGCAGTTCATGGGTTCGAGCTTAGAACCCCGGCCGCGGCGTTATGTTACGCCCATCAATGGCTTGGCCTTACTCCGAGCTGCCGTCGGTGTCGTTCCGGCTACGCAGCGCGCGAGGGTTCTTCAGCGAGCCGGGCTCGAAGAACACTTTCTCCATGAACAGTCCGCGGGCGGGGGCCGTGGGAACTTCGGAGGTGATCACGCGCTCCTTGCGGTAGGCGACGAGCCGTTCCGGCGGCATCTTGCCTTCGCCGACGCGCAGGAGTCCGCCGACGAGTCGGCGCACCATCTTGTAGAGGAAGCCGCTGCCTTCGGCGACGATCGTGATCCGCTTGCCGCGCCGGCGGATGTCGAGGCGACGGAGTTCCTTGACGGGATTCTCTTTCTCCATGCCTTGGCCGTGATTCGCGCCGAAGGCATAGAAGTCATGCTTGCCGAGCAGCAGCTTTGCGGCCTGCCGCATGAGCTTCACGTCGACGGTCTTGTTGCCTAGCCCGAGGCAATAGCGGGCTTCCCAAGGCGGCGGATAGCCGTCGCAGATCTCGTAGCGGTAGCGTTTGCCGTTGGCGTGCCAGCGGCAATGGAAGCCCGGCGCCACGCGTTGCAGTTGCGTGACCAGCAGTCCGTTCTGTTCGCACGAATTAATCGCGTGGACGAGGTAGCTGCAAGGGTGGGGCCAGAAGGCGTCGAAGTGGAAGCGCTGGCCGACGCTGTGGACGCCGGAGTCGGTGCGGCCGCTGCCATGGATGTCGATCGGCGTCTTGAGGATACGCGAGAGGCGCTCTTCGAGTTCGCCTTCGATGGACAGGCGGCCGGTCTGCACCTGCCAGCCGATGTGATCGGTGCCGTCATACGCGACCGTCGCGAGGAAGCGTTCGAGCTTCGGCGTGAAGGGCTTCTTCGGCTTGGCGGGGGGCATGTCAGGCGCCGATGCCCCGGCTGTTGAGGAAATCCTGGAGCAGCACCGCGGCGGCGCGGGAGTCGCGTTCGCCGGTGCGGGCCTGCTGCTTGCGTTCGTTGGCCGAGCGGGCCTTACGTCCGCCCATCTCGTCGGCCGCCTGGCTCGTCAGGGCTTCGTCGACCTTCTCGATCGGCAAGGCGAACCGACGGGTGAGTTCTTCGGCGAAGGCGTCGACCTCGTCGCAGCGCTTGGTGCGCTCGCCTTCGACGGAAAGAGGGTAGCCCAGCACGAGGAGCGTGACCTTGAGCCGGGCGATCTCCTTGCCGATCTGGGCGAAGCGGGCCTCGGCTTCTTCGGCGACCGCGGCGGGCAGGGGGAAGGCGAAGCCGAGTTCGTCGGCATGGCTCAGCCCGACCCGTCGGGAGCCATAATCGATGCCGAGGAAGACCTGAGCCACGGGGTCAAGTTGGGGCACCTTGGACGAATATTCAATCCGACACGTGGAAGGGGCGGTTTGACACCGTTCGTCGCGGGGGTTCGACTGTCGGCATGTCCGCGGACCAGCGCCTGAGCGATCATGAGAGGGCTTTGTACTCCCGGCAGATTCGTCTGCCCGGGGTCGGGGAAGCCGGTCAGCTCCGCCTTCGCGAGGCCAAGGTCCTCATCCTAGGCGCCGGCGGACTCGGTTCTCCGGTCGGGCTTTACCTGGCCGCCGCGGGCGTCGGGCTCATCGGCATCGCCGACCCGGACAAGGTCGAGATCTCCAACCTGCATCGCCAGATCGTCCACGGCTTCGACACCCTCGGTCTGCCCAAGACGGTCTCCGCGGCTGAAGCCCTCAGCGAGATCAACCCCGGCCTCAAGGTGGCTTTGCACCCCGAAGGCTTCACGATCGAGAACGCCGCCGAGCTCGTCGCGCGCTACGACCTCATCATCGACGGTACCGACAATTTCGCGACGCGCTTCCTCGCCGCCGACGCCTGCGTCCTTGGCCGTCGTCCGTTGGTCCATGGGAGCGTCCTCCGCGCCACCGGCCAGGTCGGGGTCTTCCTGCCCGGGGCCGGTTGTTACCGTTGTCTCTACCCGGTCATTCCGGATGCCGCCTCGGTGCCGACTTGCGCGGACGCGGGGGTCTTCGGCGCCACCTGCGGCGTGATCGGCTCCTGGATGGCCTCGGAAGCCATCGCGTTGCTCCTCGGCCAGCGGAACCAATCCCGGCTTTTCGTGGTCGATGTCGAAGCCGGCACCTCCCGTCGGCTGGGCCTCCTCCCCGATCCGGCCTGCCCCTGCTGCGGGGCGTCCGCCACGATCCGCAGCCTCGAAAAAAGCGCGTATACGCCTGTCGTCTGTCCGACCCTTTCTCCTGCCATGTCCGAAACCCCGCTCGAAATCTCCGTCGAAGAAGCCAGCCGCCTCCTGGCCGGCCCGAACCCGCCCGTCCTTGTGGACGTCCGCGAGACCGATGAATATGCGGTCTGCCGCATCGAGGGTTCCCGCCTGATTCCGATGAACACCGTGCCGACCCGCTTGGCTGAGATTCCCGCCGACGCCTGGGTCTTGGTCCAGTGTCATCATGGCGGCCGGAGCATGCGGGTCACGCAGTTCCTGCGGTCCAAGGGCTTCGCCCGCGTCAGCAACCTGCAGGGTGGCATCGATGCCTGGTCGCTGAAGGTCGACCCCAAGGTGCCTAGGTACTGAGGAGACAAGGCTTGCCCAGTCCCGCCCGCTATTCTTTTATCTCCCTCACACCATGAAGCGTCTCACCTTCCTTCTCGCTCTTTCCGCCCTCGTCGTGGGTTGCACCTCTCGCATCCCCGCTGGTTTCCAGCCCGTGTCTTCCGGCAAGGGTGGCACCGGTTTCAACGGCGAAACCCTCGACACCCGCCCGATCGGCTACGACGTCATGGCCGACGCCATCCGTAACGGCACCGTCCCGCCCGAGGCCATCCTCGCCACCGTCTACTTCGATTTCGACCGTTACAACGTCTCGGCTGCCGAGCGCGGTAAGCTCGACGCCGCCGCCGCCCGCGTGAAGGGTACCAAGGTGATCATCGCCGGCTACACCGACACTTTCGGTACTGAAGAGTACAACCTCGGTCTCTCCGACCGTCGCGCCCAGTCTGTCCGTGATTACCTCGTCGGCCTCGGCGCCAACCAGGCGAACAGCGAGATCATGGCCCTCGGTTCCCAGCAGGCGGACAAGTCCGCCGCCGGTCGTCAGTCCGGCGCCAAAGATCGTAAGGCCATCGTCGTCGACGTGAACTACCGTGGCGCCGCCGTCAGCCGCCCCGTCGCCGCGCCGGCTCCTGCCGCCGCCGGTTCCGCGCCGGCTCCGGTCAGCGATCTCAGCCCTCTCTGAGCCGACTGACACGCTGACAAGAAGGCCCGCCAAATGGCGGGCCTTTTTGTTGGCGACTATCGGCGGACGTTCAGGGCAGCGTCGCGTAGAGGTAGGCGAGCGTGCCGATGAACAGCGCGCCCGAGGTCAGCTTGGCCGTCAGGCGTTCGCGATCGGTGCGATGCAAGGCTCCCCAGCGTCCGAGCACCCAGCAGGCCGTCGCGATCAGCGCCAGGCCCAGCGAAGCGTCGCGCACCCAGGCTGCGTCCTCGACGAGCGCGTTGAGCACCCAGAGCAGGTAGAGCGCGTAGCCGAAGAGCGGGAACGACATGCCTTGCTTCAAGGACTCCATCCATTCACCCGGACGAGGCAGCATCGCCGCGAGCCGCGGAAAGACCGAGAGCAGGAGATAAGGAAGGGCCATGCCGAGTCCGATGACCGTGAAGAAGAGCAACGTCTCGGCGGTCGAACGATCCTTGTCCAAGGCGAAGCCGAGGGCCGCGCCGAGTCCAGGGGCGGTGCAGGGCGTGGCGACCACCGTGGCGAGCACGCCGGAGAGGAAGGTCGCCGTGCGCCCTTCGCCGTCGCCGGCGGAGACGCCGCCGAGGCTGGTGCCGATCTCGAACACGCCGGCGAGGCTGAGGCCGAGGACGATCATGAGCACGCACGTGCCGAGCACGAAGCCGGGCGACTGCATCTGGAAGCCCCAGCCGACGGAGGAGCCGCCGGACTTGAGTCCGATGATGAGCAGGGCGAGCACGAGGAAGCTCGCGATGACGCCGGCGGAATAGAGCAGGCCGTTGAGGACCACGGTACGGCGCGAGGCGCCGGCTTCCTTGGCGAAGCCGAGCACCTTCAGTCCGATCATCGGGAAGACGCAGGGCATCAGGTTCAGCAGGATGCCGCCGCCGAAAGCCAGCAGCATCCAGATGAAGAACGAATGCGTGGTGGTCTCGGCCTGATAGGCTTTGCCTTCGCTGACGGATTTCAGCGCCGTGAGCACTTCGGTGCCCGTGAGCGCCTCGGAAAGGATCGCCGGCGGTTGACCGGCCTTGAGGAAGACGTTGAGCGGGATGCCGGTGCGGCCGTACTTGCCGAGTTCCTGCGCGATGACCTCGTCCTTCTTGGTCCAGTCGGCCTTGAGCATCACCACGCCGGCGGACGAAAGCGCCTGAGCGACGTCGCCCTGCGTGTAGACGCGCTTGTTGACCTGGCAGGTGGCGCACCAGCGCGCGGTGAAATCGACGTAGACCGTCTTGCCTTCGGCCAAGGCCTTCGCCTGGGCTTCCGGCGACCAAGGCTGCCATTCGCCGGTGGTCTTCGTCGGCGTGGCCGCCG
>Ga0255081_1000304_pt1 | contig 12427 bp, 9 predicted proteins | sample Colum_Colum_RepA_FD_188456 | JGI IMG/M metagenome (GOLD analysis project Ga0255081, IMG submission 188456) | Freshwater microbial communities from Columbia River, Oregon, United States - Colum_Colum_RepA_8h | ecosystem: Environmental > Aquatic > Freshwater > River | place: USA: Oregon | collected... | reverse complement strand
CTCATTGACGGTACATATGAGCTGTACCGACAACACTTCGGTCAGGCTGTGCGACATCGCACACCACCACCGCTTGCAGCGACTGCCGGTGTGGTCACTTCAACGTTGCAGCTGCTTTCTGGTGGAGCAACCCATGTCGCTGTATCAATGGACCACGTCATTGAGAGTTTCAGAAACAACCTATATGACGGCTATAAGACGTCTGAAGGAATGGAAGAGGAAATTCTCAAGCAGTTGCCAATTGTGCAAGATGCATTGCGCGCGCTCGGTGTTCCAGTTTGGTCAATGGTTAAGTACGAAGCAGACGACGGACTTGCTGCTGCAGCGCATCTTGCTGATGCCGATAAACGAGTCGCACAAGTTCAGATTCTGAGCCCCGATAAGGACATGGGGCAGTGTGTCAGTGGTAATCGAGTTGTGCAGTTCGACAGACGCAATGACCTCATCATCAATGAAGATGCTGTGCGAGCAAAATTTGGTGTGGGTCCTACTTCGATTGCGGATTGGCTGGGTCTTGTGGGTGACACGGCCGACGGATTCCCCGGACTACAGGGCTGGGGAGCTAAGAGCGCTTCGGCAGCACTCGCGGTGTACGAGCACATCGAGGACATCCCTGATGATGTTGAGAGATGGTCTGAAGTAGCACGCGCAGTGCGGGGTGCCGCAAAGTTGGCAACGACACTTCGAGAGAACCGTGAGTTGGCGCTCTTGTTCAAGGACATCGCGACCGTGCGAACCGATGTGTCTGATGACGTCGACATTGGAACAGTCGATAGTTGGCGATGGAGGGGACCGACATCGGCGCTTGAATCATTTGCGAAGGAACTTGGTATCGCACAACTTGTCGAACGAGTCGAACGGGCGACGGTCGGGCGCGATTGATTCGCACACACGACCGACGCGTCGTGTTCAGTGAGGTAACGGCCAGGCGATCTGCGGCACACGAGTGGTACCGCTGAGGGCTGCTGCCTTCCGACCCTGACCCGATTCGCGGGCACCCGTCGCACAGGACCCGACCGTCACCTCACCGAACACGCATCGTGCATCGGTGCAGCGATGTTTCCACGATACCCCTGCGGTAGCCTGCGTCACTCGGCGACATTCACGAATGTCGCACCAGGAAGGGTGCGAGAGCGGCCGAATCGGCAGCACTGGAAATGCTGTGACCTGCAAGGGTCCGTGGGTTCAAATCCCACCCCTTCCGCCATGAACCACGAGGTTGCAATGAACGCAGCACTCGACGAAGCACGTCGAGCACTCGAGCACGGTGACGTGCCGGTCGGTGCAGTGGTGTTGCACGAGGGCGAGATCATTGCATCTCGCCATAACGAGCGCGAGAAGACGAAAGATCCCACTGCACATGCTGAGCTACTCGCACTTCGTGATGCGTCAGCGCACCTTGGTCGGTGGCGATTGAATGATTGCACGCTCGTTGTCACTCTCGAACCATGTGTCATGTGTGCTGGCGCACTGTTGTCATCACGAATCGGGACGCTGGTGTACGGCGCTGCAGACTTGAAGGCCGGCGCCACCGCCAGCCTCTACAACGTGTGTTCGGACCCGCGCCTCAACCACAATCCGCCCGTGGTGCATGGCGTTCTTGCAGGCGAATCTGAAGAGTTGCTGCAGCAGTTCTTCCGTTCGCTTCGCTGAACTCGCCGATAGCCTCGCCAGACGGAAGGGTGCCAGAGCGGCCGAATGGGACGGTCTCGAAAACCGTTGTGGGTTTGTGCCCACCGTGGGTTCAAATCCCACCCCTTCCGCCATTACGGCTCACTTGCGTATTGCGCGAGTGTCAGCGTTCGTCGCGCACGAACGGAATGCCGAGTGACTTTGGTGCACCCAGTGCGTTGGTGCTGCCTGGTCTACTCAGAGCAATCAACGAAATCAATGTCGCCACGTATGGCACCATCTGCAAGAACGCCTGTGGAATGAATGTGATGTTCTCTGCTTGCAGTGTGTAGGGAAGTTGCAGAGTGAACCCAAACAACACTGCTCCAATCACGAGTCGAATCGGACGCCAACTAGCGAACACGACCAATGCGAGTGCGATCCAACCAACACCATTGGTCGTTGCTGCCTGATGCCACGCGGCGCTCTCAGCCAACATCAACCACGACCCACCAAGTCCCATCAACAGGCCACCGAATAGCGTGTAACGAATACGGATGGTGGACACCATCAAGCCCTGTGCATCGACAGTGGCCGGATCATCACCCGTCGCGCGAACTTCTAGCCCTGGCCTGGTACGAAACAGATAGAGCGATGACACGACTGCAGCAGTGAGTGCCAAGTACGTGATGATGTCCTGCTCAAAAAGGATTGGTCCGAGAAGTGGGATGTCGGACAAGGGACCGAAAGTGAGATCGGTCAATTTCACTGAGATCGTCTTGCCCTCATAAGGCTTGCCCAAGTAGTTCGCCAACCCAGTTCCGAAGATGACGAGGGCAAGACCAGACACGATCTGGTTTGCACGCAGCACCACCGCAAGAATCGCGTGGATTCCCGCAAGAAGTGCACCGGCAAGTGAGCCGATAATCAATCCGACCCACACGCTGCCAGAGGAGTCAGCTGCGATGAACGAACTGATGGCTGAAGTAAGAAGTACACCTTCGACACCGAGATTCAACACACCAGAGCGTTCGGTGAATAGAGCACCAAGTGCTGCAAGGATGAGAGTGGTAGCGAGCGCGACAGAGTCACCCGTCATGAGCACCCAGATGTTCTCGTTCATACCGTCACCTCCGCTCGAACATTCGGAGTTCGGATGACACGAATCTTGTAACGGCGGAAAGCTTCGCCACCGAGGGCGAACAACAGAATTGCTCCCTGCAACATGACTCCGATGTGAATCGGCGTGTCGGTGGAAATCTGCAGTTTGTCCCCGCCAGAGCGAAGGCCGGCGAACAAGATGCCACTCACGATGACGGCAGCCATGTTGTTTCTGGCTAAGGCAGCAATCACGATGCCGGCGTATCCGTAACCAAGCGTGACAATGCCGGGGTCGAGGCGTTGGAAGGACCCGATGATCAACGTGGCACCTCCAAGACCGGCAAGTGCACCAGAGATGAGCATCACCTGCACAGTTGTGCGACGTGCACTGATGCCGGCGTATCGCGCGGCACGAGGCGAGTCGCTGATGACTTGGATGCGGTATCCAAACTCGGTACGTCGCACCATCCAGTGAAGTGCAAGCGAGAGTAGGACGACGATGAAAAATGTCGGGTACATCTTGGTGTCACCGATCGGCGAGAGCATTGCCGAATCTGGGACCTGACGACCTTGCGGGAACATCGTGTTTGGTGCGCGGAAATAACTGCCGGATCTGTAGATGAAGTGGTTGACCAGGCTGGCTGCGACATAAGTGAGCAACAGGGTGGTGACGATCTCGCTTGTGCCAAGACGTGCCCGCACCCACGCGGGAATGACGATCCACGCTGCGCCACACAGCGCACCTCCGAGAAGTACGAGTGGGATCATGATGAAACTTGGCAGGTTCTCGCCAAAAAAGAGGCCGAACCACGTGGCTCCGATCATTCCGACATACAGCTGACCTTCGCCGCCGATGTTGTACAGATTCATCTGGAATGCGAATGCTGCGGCGATACCGGTGCAGATGAGCACGGTGGAAAGACCCAACGTGTCGGTGATGCCGGTGGAGGACAGGAAACCATCAGACAGCATGTTTGAGTACGTGTCGCCAACGGAGTGGCCAGTTGCCAACAAAAACAATGCACCGGCAATGAGTGCAGCGAACACTGATGCCACAGGCACCAGAATTCCGAGACGCTTCGGGGTTTCTGTGCGTTGTTCAAATTGCAGTCGAAACGGTGCACGCATCAGGCACCTCCTTGAGTGAGTCCAGCCATTGCTGCACCAACCTTTTCGAGAGAAGCTGTGTCACCAGCTGTCTCATGGACGATTGCACCGCGATAGATGACAAGCACACGGTCAGCAAGCGACATGATTTCGTCGAGGTCCTCGGAGATGAGAAGGATTGCCTGACCGGCACTTCGCGCGTCATCAAGAAGACGACGAACAGTCTCGATTGCGCCGACATCAAGTCCACGCGTCGGCGAGCACACCACTAGCAACTTTGTCGCAGTGCGTCCGCCAGATAATTCACGGGCAAGTAGCACCTTTTGTGCGTTACCGCCAGACAACTTTCGCGCCACGTGTTCAGGGCCGTTTGCTTTGATTTCGAATTCATCGATGAGCCTTGTCGCCTCGGGGCGCACGCTGGCTCGATCGACCACGACGTTGCGATCGCGAGTGAGAAGAAGATTGTCGAGGATGCTCATTGATGGTACGAGTCCGACGCCGAGGCGGTCTTCAGGCACGTACGCGAGTCCAAGTTCGCGCGCCGCAATTGGTCCGCGATCGGTTGACATTGCGCCACCAATCGAGATTGTTCCGGTGGTAGGCGAAAGAAGTCCGGCGATGACATCTGCCAACTCGCGTTGACCGTTGCCTGCGACACCCGCGATTCCAACCATCTCTCCTTCGTGGACGTTGAACGAGATATTTGATAACACGTTCACGCCATTCATCGTCACGCTGACGTCACGGATCTGGAGTACCTCGTGGCCGATGGGGTGGGATGCGCGTTGCGCTGCAAGATCAATGTCACGACCGACCATCAGACGAGCGAGTTCTTTCGCGTCTGCCTGACCTTTGCCCGACACATGTCCAGTCACTCGACCGTTACGCAGCACGGTCACTCGATCAGAGATTCGGGCGACCTCGCCCAGTTTGTGGCTGATGAAGACGACCGACTTACCCGTCTGGGTCATTGCGTGCACGTTTTCGAATAGCTTCTCGACTTCTGCAGGTACGAGCACCGCAGTTGGTTCATCGAGCAGCAGAACTTCTGCTCCTTGGTACAGGGCCTTCACGATTTCCACGCGTTGGCGCTGGCCAACTGAGAGGTCGCCGACCGTTGCAGTCGGGTCGACTGGCAACCCGTATGTGTCCGCGACCGCAGCGACAGCATCATTCAGTTCACGGCGGTTCAATTTGAAAGACAAGTCGCGCGAGCCAAGGACGACGTTTTCGGCAACGGTGAATCGATCAACAAGTCGAAAGTGTTGGTGCACCATCGCGATGCCGTGCTGCAACCCAGCCTTTGGTGATGGCAGTTCGACGGGGACACCGTTGCGCAGGATGCGTCCTGAATCGGGCTGGTACAGCCCGCACAGCATCGATGCGAGCGTGCTTTTTCCAGCACCGTTCTCGCCGAGAAGTGTGTGTACTTCACCGGTGCGGATGTCGAAATTGACATCATCATTGGCGAGTACGCCAGGGAATCGTTTGACGATTCCGATTGCCTCGAGTGCTACAGGGGCCGCATCACCTGAGTGATGCGGCCCCTGTGCGCCTTCATGTGATGAAGACGTCATGTCGTGTGGGATCAGCCCTTCGGCGATCCGATGACGCCTTCGACGAAGTAGTCCATGCTCAAAAGAGCGCCAAGCTCGGCCTTCACGCCAGCTGCCAACACCTCGTCGCCGTCCTGATTCTTGATCGGACCGGTGAACGGAGCGAATGAGCCGTCCTTGATGGCTGCGGTCTTGGTCTCAATCTCAGCGACTGCATCGGCATTCACGAGTTCTGACGGTTCGGCGAGTGTCACCATTCCGTCAGCCATGGAGCCGTAGTACTCGTCGCTTGGGCAAGTGCCACCCTTGACTGCTTCGATGGTCTTTGCGTAGAACGGGCCCCAGTTCCACGTCGGAGCAGTGAGGAACGCCTTCGGCGCAGCTTCGCGAACGTCGGAGTTGTAACCAACCCAGAACGCACCAGCGGCTTCGGCTGCGACGCCCGGCTCGGTGGTGTCTTGGTGCTGAGCAATGACGTCGACGCCAGAGTCGAGCAATGCTTCAGCAGCCTGCTTCTCCTTGGTCGGATCGAACCAGGTGCTGGTCCAACTGACCTTGACGGTTGCTGACGAGTTCATTGCACGCACACCGAGTGTGAATGCGTTGATTCCGCGGAGGACTTCTGGGATCGGGAACGCAGCAACGTAACCAATTTGGCCGTTCTTCGTGGCCTTGCCAGCGGCGAGACCAGAGAGGTAACGCGCTTCTTCGGCTGCACCGAAATAGGTACCGAGGTTCTTCGGAACGTCATCGAAGGTCGCGTACTCGCCGCCACCGTCTTTGGTGAGAAGGAACTTCGCACCGGTTGCCCACTGATTGCAGACTTCTGGATACTTCGCCGCAACTTTTGCCATTGGCGCGCCGTAACCGAACGATGTCGCGAAGATGAGGTTGTAACCCTCGCTTGCAAGTTGTTCGAAAGTCTTTTCCGAGTCAGCGTTGTCAAGCACGTTCTCGACGCGCTTAATGGTCACGCCGGTCTCTGCTTCTGCAGCGGCGATGCCCTGCTCGTGCTGATAGGTCCAGCCTTTGTCGTCTGGTACACCCAAGTACACAACTGCGACCTTGATGTCTGATGTTTCAGCCGCTGCTGCAGTGGTGTCAGGCGCTGCTGTTGTGTCAGTTGATGAATCGCTTCCACCGCACGCTGCAAGCACCATTGATGCTGCGGCTGCGACGGAGGCGAACTTCCACATTCTCTTCATGAAGTTTTTCTCCCTTATGTCGGCACCACGTCTGGCACCGTCCGCAGACGAAACTAGTCGGCGACAGACGACCTTCAATTCGTCGCACGGACACAACGTGGCCACTCGACTTCGACGAACAACATCTGACCTGTGGATAACTTGGAAACCCCAACTATGCAACGTCTGATTAGTCTCTGAGCAATGAAGTGGCCGCTCAGATGGGTGGGAGCGGGGGCTCTCTTAATGACCGCCGGGCTCGTAGCACCTCGGGTGGCTGCCGGAGACGGAGCCGTCGCCGATTGGACCGTGCTCGTGTACGCGGCTCATGACAACAATCTCGAGACGAAATGGGAAAGCACTCAGGACGTGTGAACTTTGTGGTTTATGTCGACCGTGCGATTGACGAGCAACCACCCCTCGATGAGGACTGGCTTGGTTTGGCGAAGTTCTCCGACACAAAGGTCTTCAAAGTGACTGGTGACGGGGTCTCAGACGTACAAGAACTGGGCGAGACATATTCCATGGACCCCAGTTCGCTCGCGTGGTTCATCGGTGATTCATTAGCGAGATATCCGGCGCATCAGACCATGTTGGTGATGTCAGACCACGGTGGTGGACCTGTTGCGGCCTTTGGCACGAGAGAGTCGGACACCGAGGAAGGTGATGCGAAGGCGCGCAACACACTTCAGCTTCCCGCCATCGCCGCTGCGATCAAGTCTGGTCTTGCGACAGCAGGAAAAGAGCGATTCAACGCGTTGCTGTGGGCCACGTGTCTCAACGGGAATTTCGAAGTCGCACGCGTAATGGCGCCTCACTTCGACTACATGGTGGCGTCGCAAGAAATCATTCTCGGTTCAGCATCAGCAGGTGTCTTTGATTTTGACTTCTCTGTCGACCCACCTGCTGCATCGCCGCCCTCTAAAGCTGACACTCTCAAGTACCTGACGTCATTGGTCGAAGGTAAAGACGACCTCTACCGAAACGGACCACTGCCGAACGAGGACTTCACGACTTCCATCTACGACCTCAGTCTCATCTCGACCCTTAACGCAGCACTCGGGAACTTCGTTCGTGCAACGAAAGATTCGAACGGAGTGAGTTTCGTTCAAGAAGCTCGTGCTGCTGGAGTGCTCGAGTTCGCCGGTGGCGGCATTACGGAAGGTCAGAATCAGCCAGGTTTCGGACTCATCGACATGGGTGACTTGCTCGCGCGAATACCTGCGACTGCGCCGGCGCCAATGCTTGCAGCGCGAGATGCTCTCGCTGAGGCGAACAAGAACGCACGGGTCTACATGTCCAATGGAGCAGAAAACCAAGCAGCAACTGGTCTCTCCATCTACTACCCACGTCGAAGTTCGGGCGTGAAGGCTGTGTATTCCCAAATTCCAGATGACACGGGTTGGCGTTCGATCATTGCTTCACCCAAGGCGACTCTCACGTCGTCTTCTCCTGACAGTGCACTCGAGGTGTTATCGAAAGCAGCAGGGTGGAAGAGCACACTCATCTACGGAAAACAGATCAGCCGCAGCTGGGGAGCAACTGCTGTGTATGGAACCCAGACTGAAAAGGGGATCCGTCAGATCATCTCGCCACGAGTTGTGATTGGTGCAGGTGGCAAGAACAAGGCTCAGGCCGCTTTCGGCCATGTGCAATTCATGCTTGGGAACCAAGTGGTCTCGGCACATATCGACAACACCGGCAAACAAGTGTTCTTTGACGCGATCTTGGTGCGAGCCAGCACCACTGAGCAGGTCGAAGTTCGGGTTGTCTCGCCACTGAAGATCGCAGGCAAGAAATTGAAGCCTGGTGTGGTGAAGATCATGGAGCGCAACGGATCGGCAGTTCTGAAGGCAGAGGCGGGTGACTTGCTTGCCCCCGTTATCTACTACTGGGATTCACAAGAGACCGCCGCTGGGGGCGAGTTCATCCTTACGGTCGCTGAAAGCGAAGTTGCGCTCGGCGTAGCTGCGACATCGCTGGTGACTGTTGCTCCAACAGCCTCGGGTGCATATGCGATTGCGATGTCGCTTTATGACCCGGCAGCTGACGGTGACTTGGTGATCGAACAAGGAACGGTGACGAAGTGATGACACCGACTCAGAGAGGGTACGTCTGATCGTGGCCACTTGCGCACAATGCAATCGTGATCTGCCCGATGTCGCGCGCTACTGCTTTGCATGCGGTACCGACCGGCATGGGCAGGGAAAGAACAGGACCGACTCGTACGCCGTGCAGCCAGGCGAGACCGTGCGGTCGCTGAACGTGATCACATCGATTATGCCGCAGGCAAACGGCACGATGCCACAGACATATCGTTTCACTTTGCTTCTCGTCATCGCTCTTCCAATCGTCCTGACACTTGCAGGCTTCGTATCGCTTGCATTGGTCATGGCGAGCGTGTCGATGCCGTGTCTCTACATGTTCTATTTCCGAGATGTGAATGAATGGGAGGATCAACCAGCACTCACATTCGTCGCAACGACTCTCGTCTCGATCATCACGGGAGTGCTGTTTACACGAATCTGGATGACATGGCAGGTCGCATCCGATCGCGCATCTTCAGCCACAGGAAGTTACGACGCTCTACAACTTCTTCGGTACGCGCTTCCCGTGGCGATTGGTGCTGTGGTCCTTGCACAAGTTGGGCCCGTGCTCCTCGCGCGCCAAGACGACTATGACGACCTCATCGACGCGATGACGTTCGGAATCGCGAGCGGTGCGACGTTTGCTGCGGTGGAATCTCTGTCTGTCTTTTGGTCACTTGTCTCCACAGGAGCGTGGCGTCAGGACGATGTCGACACTTTGTATTGGACGACACAGGTCGTCGTCGCAGGAATTCTCAAGCCGTTGGTCGTCGGGTCGCTGATCGGAATCTGTCTCGCTGCGTTTGCCGGAATTGGTGAAGGGCCGGGTCGTTTCTCCCCGCAACACACCCGTACGACTGTCGCCGCTGTCGTCGGTCTCTTTGTATATCTGGCGGTTAACGATGTCATTGCACAAGTCACCGATGGTGTGACACAGACCGTGTCAAGCGTGCTCTGGTCAGCAGTAGTTGCGGCGTACCTGCTCACTCGTGTGCGCATGACTCTGCACACAGCCCTGATCGAGGCAGCTACCGAGGCGGCAGCACGTGACCACATTCCAAAGGGCTCAAATAGAGGCATTGGTTTTTGCCCGGCGTGCCGCATGCCGTTGCTTGATGGTGCCAATTTCTGTACTGCCTGTGGCACTGCGACAAGGGCGGCAACAAAATCTGCGAGACGTGACATGGCGACAGAAGGGAGAGCATCATGAGCAACAACGTGTCTGCCGCCGCTAGTCCGTCAGCGAAAGATGGCAAGAACTCCCAGTCCACTGCGGTGCTTGGAGTTGTGGCTCTGGCATTTGTGTTGGCAGTCCTCATCATCGTTGTCGGTCGGGCGTTTGGTAGTGACGAGACGCCAGATGTGTCATCGACCGAACAAGTGCTCCTTGATCCGTCGGTTGATGTTGCAATCGATGCGGCCATTCCCCCGGCGACGGCGCCAACGCCGTCGACAATTGACATTCCAGATGTGCCACTCGACCCTGTAGTGACCACGACGGTTCCGACAACGACGACAATCGCTCCGTTAGTTGACCCCGCTGCGTTGACGGGGGAGTCCGTGGAATTGGCCGGCATATCAGTGAGCACACCGACCGAGTTTGTAGTGCTGTCAAAGAGCGACACCAGCGCGGTGGTTCAGCGCGATTCAAGCGTGGCGGCATTCGCAGTGTTTCCAAAATCACAAGTTGGGAATTCGGCGGCAAACAAATTGAGGGAGTACTTGGATTCAATCGTCAGCGACGTGTTGGTCAACGTGAGAGCGGGTCAAGTGACCGCAATTGCCGTCAGTGGTTTTGTCGATGCTGCTTCCGTCGAGTTTCGTGCATCGACCCAAGGCACAAATACGCCGTTGTATGCGCATCTGACCGTCGCTGTGGCGCCAGATGGAAAAGTGTGGTCACTTGAGTACTCCACGGCCGCCGGAACTCCGCTTTCAACCGTGAAGAACGAACTGCAGCAGTTGTTCGCCGGCTATTTCGGAGCAATCGCAAAATAATGTGACACCGCAACTTGACGTAAGTCAGTTTGCTGGCATCAACAACCGAGACTGTCTTTTGGCACTTTCAAGTTAATGAGGTAGTTGTCTGCTGCATTGACAACGCAGTAGTTGACCCCATAGCCAGTGTGTCGTTCTGCTGTGACCTTGATGAACACGCCTTCTTCAAGTGTCGTTGCCATCTTGCGCGAGCTTTCTAAGGGTGTTGCCGCATCGCCCGTGGTGCCGATGACAACTATTGGACCAGCACCCTTTCCCGTGATCTCGACTGTTTCAGCCTTGTCAACTGGCCACAGAGTGCACTGATAACCGTTGATGAAACTTGGACCGATGCGTGGCGCGACCTCGAGGAATCGGTCATTGGATGCGTCTACTTCTTCAACCGAGCGCGGACCTGGGTCATCGAGGCAGCTGATGGCGAGGAAGGCCTCGAGTTCATTCGAAAATGAACCGTCGTCTTTGCGTTGGTAATACGCGTCATACAGCTTGAGCAACCCGGCGCCGTCTCCCTTCTGCGCATTTGCAAGAGCTGTCTCGAGATCAGGCCACATAGCGCTTGAGTACATGGCTTGCGAAACAGCGGTGTAGGCGACCGATTGATTTACTTTGACACGATCAGCGGCCACGAGAAGGGGTCGTGCGTCGAGGTCAATGATCAGTTTGTCGAAGGCCTTTGCAGCTTCGCCACCATTGTGGAACGGACACTTCACCGTCTTGGAACATTGAGTAAGGAAGCGAGTCAACTGCTGTTCGAACCCCGCGGCTTGTCGCAGCCCACCTTCAATGCTGCTGATGTTCGGTTCCGCTGCACCATCAAGAACTGCCGCACGGACAGTTTCAGGGAACATGGTTGCCCATGTCGCACCAAGCTCGCTGCCGTATGAGAATCCGAAGTACGAAATCTTCTGCTCGCCCAACGCCAAACGTATGGAGTTCATGTCACGCGCAGTAGTGGCCGTGGAGAGAAATGGAAGGATGCTTCCGGATTGTTTCTCGCACTCATCGACGAACCGCTGTTGTTCTGCAATGAGCGCCTTCTTCTCTGCATCATCGTCAGGTGTTATGTCTTCTGTCATATAGAGGTCGAAGTTGTCAACGCAATCGACAGATGGCTCCGTGTCGCCAGTGCCGCGGGGGTCCCAGCCGACGATGTCGAAGTAGTCAAGCAACGAGTCGCTGAGGTAATACGCGGCGTTCCGAGCGATCTCGGAGCCCCCAAAGCCAGGGCCACCAGGATTTACCAGCATCGAGCCAATGCGCTCTGATTGCTTTGTCGCTGGTCGCATGACGAGGTTCAGCGAGAACGTGCCGATGCTCGGGTCGTCATAGTCAAAGGGAACATCCATTCGCCCGCACTTGAGCTCGTCACAGTCTTGCCAGGCGATGGCGTATGTCGATTCTGACGTCGTGGTACTGGTTGCCATGTTTGTCGTGGACGTTGACACGTCGCTCGTGGTGTCGCTGCCGGTTGAGCCTCCACCACACGACGACAGAATTGCAAGTGTCGACACGATAAAGATCGTGGCGACACGTCGAAGTGAGCAGACAGCTCGTGGTGACATCACTGTCACACTAGGGGTTCCCTGGCACATTGCGCCGTAGCCTGACAACGTGCGGATGGGACCACATCACATGTTGCCGGGCGATCCGTCCACGGTTCGCGGAGCACGAGTACGTCGGTCATCTCTCCTTCGTGCATGGGCTTTCGCTGCACCGTACCGCTGGGAAATCATCGCGTTCCTCGGCTCGATTCTTGGTGCGGCTCTTCTCGGGTTAGTGC
>Ga0255081_1000301_pt1 | contig 12469 bp, 7 predicted proteins | sample Colum_Colum_RepA_FD_188456 | JGI IMG/M metagenome (GOLD analysis project Ga0255081, IMG submission 188456) | Freshwater microbial communities from Columbia River, Oregon, United States - Colum_Colum_RepA_8h | ecosystem: Environmental > Aquatic > Freshwater > River | place: USA: Oregon | collected... | reverse complement strand
GAAGGTCGCCAGCCCCCCGAAGACCACCGAATTCACCGTGCCCATCAGCCGGGCGGCGAGGCCGGACTCGGCCATGCCGAGTTCGTTTGAGCAGCCGATGAAGACCGCCGTCACCGCGGAGACTCGGCCCATCATCTCCGGCGGCACGGAGGTCTGCAGGATCGTCTGGCGGATGATCACGTTCACCGCATCGGCCGCGCCGGCGAGGAACAAGAAGAGGGCGGAAAAGACGAAAGCAGCGGTCAGGCCGAGGCCCAGGGCGTTCGCCAGCGAGATTGAGAGAGCGAACCCGATGGTGCTCAGTCCGAAGACGGCGAACGATCCGTAAAGCGATGGTCCGGCGTGGGCTAGCGGCGGACGCACGATGAGGTAGAGCGACATCAGCACCGCGCCGATGGAAGACGCGGCACGCAGGAGGCCGAAGCCGAAGGCGCCGACTTGCAACATGTCGGCGAAGATCGGCAGCAGGGCGACCGCGCCGCCGAGCAGGACGGCGAAGAGATCCATCGTGAAGGCCCCGAGCATCACGCGCTGGCTGAGCATGAAATCGATGCCTTGGCGCAGGCTCGTGAAGATCGGCTCGGGGTTACGGGACTGCAGGGTCTGCGTCGGCCGGAGCGCGATGGTCAGGCCCAGCGAAGTCGCGAAGCAAAGCGACATGGCCACATAGGCGACGTTTTCCGCGTGGGCCAGGCCGTTCTTTTCGCCGAGCCAGACCATCAGACCCGCCAGGCCGGGGCCGAGCACGCAGGCGAGTTCGAAGAGCGTGTTGCGCCAGCGGACGCCACCGGGAATGAGGTCGCGCGGGAGGATCTCCGCGATGAGCGCTTGGCGGGCCGTCGTGAGGAAGCTGCGGGCGAGGCCGCCGAGCACGATCACGCCGTAGATGACCGTCAACTGGGCCCAGCGGGCGGTCAGGAATTCGGGGATGAACAGGAGCAGCCCAAGCCCGAACATCGCGAACAAGGCGCCGATGGCGATACGTCGGCGGTTGTTCGTGTCAGCCACATGACCGGCGAAGAGGACCGCGCTGACGAACGGGATGACCTCAGCCAAGCCGATCGCACCGAGCGCCAAGGCGGCGTTGGCCCCTTCGTCCTTGGTCAGGCGAAACACCTGCCAGGCGACCGCGACGTTCTGGATCTGGATGGCCAGCGTGCCGAGAACGATCGACGCCAGATACAGCCGGAAGGACCGAGAGGCGATGGCGGAAGCGGGAGCCGGCGTGGACATCGGGCCCACTATCGAATGAAGCGAACGACTTAGGCAATCACGGCTTTGACCACGTGCCCAGCTACGTCCGTCAGACGGTAGTAACGTCCTTGGAACTTGAAGGTCTGCCGCTCGTGGTCGACGCCGAGGAGGTGCTGCATCGTGGCGTGCAGGTCGTGCACGTGGACCGGGTCCTTGACGATGTTGTAGCCGAACTCGTCGGTCTGACCGTGGACATGGCCGCCCTTGATGCCACCGCCGGCCATCCAGAGGCTGAAGCATCGGGGGTGGTGGTCACGACCATAAGATTCCTTGGTGATCTTACCTTGGCTATACGCCGTGCGGCCGAATTCACCGCCCCAGATCACGAGCGTGTCTTCGAGCAGTCCGCGCTGCTTGAGGTCTTTGATGAGCGCCGCCGAAGCCTGGTCGGTCTGCTTACACTGACGCTTGATGCCGCCCGGCAGACCGCCGTGCTGGTCCCAGCCTTGGTGGAAAAGCTGGACGAAGCGGACGCCTTTTTCGATGAGCCGACGGGCCTGCAGGCAGTTGGCGGCGAATGAGCCGGGCGTCTTCACGCTGTCCCCATACATCGCGAGGGTGGCGGGGGACTCCTTCGAAAGATCGGCGACCTCCGGCACGCTCGTCTGCATGCGGTAGGCCATCTCGGCCTGAGCCAGACGGGCGTCGACTTCCGGGTCGAGTTCCGCGGCTCGCTGGTCGGCGTTGAGCTTGCCGAGAGCGTCGAGCATGCCCCGACGGGCATACGGCGAGACACCTTCGGGATTCGTCAGGAAGAGCACCGGCTCCTTGCCGGCCTTGAACTGCACGCCTTGGTGTTCGGAGGGCAGGAACCCCGCCCCCCAGAGGCGCGAGTAGAGCGGCTGGTCTTTGGTGGCATCCTGCGAGACCAGCACAATGAAGGACGGCAGGTTCTCATTCATGCTGCCGAGACCGTAGGAAGCCCAGGCGCCCATCGACGGACGACCCGCGACCTGATTGCCCGAACAGAAGAAGGTAATCGCCGGATCGTGATTGATCGCCTCCGTGTGCATCGAGCGGATCACGCAGAGATCGTCGGCGACCCCGCCGGTGTGGCTCATCAGGTCGCTGTATTCGACGCCGCTCTGTCCATACTTCTTGAAATCCGTGAACGAGCCCGCCAACGGGAGCGTGGCTTGGTAACCGCTCATGCCGGTCAGGCGCTGGCCTTGACGCACCGAGTCAGGCAGCGGTTGCGTGTGTTTTTCGCGGAGCAGCGGCTTAGGGTCGAGGGTCTCGAAATGGGAAGGTCCGCCGGCCTGGAAGAGGTAGATGACGCGCTTGGCCTTGGCCGGGAAGTGAGTGCCCTTGGGCAAGGGCGCCGCGTGGGCGTCGCCGACGATTCCGCGGAGCGCGAGGGCGCCGAGACCGAGGGCGGACGTGCCGAGGAAGTGCCGACGCGTGGGCTGCATCAGGCCGTCATAGGAGAGAAGTTCGGCGGACATGATCAGCGGGAGGTAACGGCGGCGTCGCTCGCCAAAATGGTGGAGCAGACGAGGGTGAGCGCGGCCATTGCCGGATCGGCGGGCATCCTCGGCATAGCCGGGGCGGGCGGCGGAGCCGGTGACTTCTTGGCCTTGGGGTTCGTCTGCTTGGCCACGACCTTGGGGTCGGCCTTCTTCGGTTCAGCTTTCGGTGCGACCGGCGCCGGCGCGAACTGCGGCGGATTGGCCTTCTGCGTCGCGTAGAGTTCGGTCAGGGCGGCGAGTTCCGCGGGGCGGGGCGCACGGGTGCACACTTGACGGAACGCCTCGGTGATCTGCGTGGCCGGCTCGGCGGAAGACTTGCTGACGCGGACCGCGAGCTGCTTAGCTGACTCGACGAAGCCGGGATTATTGAGGAGCACCAAGGCCTGCAGCGGCGTGTTGGTGTTCAGGCGCTTCGGCTGGCAGATCTCGCGGGAGCCGGCGTCGAAGATCAGCATGTTGTCCGGCGGAGCCGTCCGCTTGCGGAAAGTGTAGATGCTGCGACGGTTGGCGGATTCCTGGACGCTCTCGCCGCCGACCTGCTCGACTAATTTCCCGGAGGCCAGCAGCGCTTGGTCGCGGACCATCTCAGCGGTGAGGCGGAGCACCGGACCTCGGGCAAGGAAGAGGTTTGCCGGGTCTTTCTCGCGGCCTTCTGCCGTCGGGGTAGAGGACTGCCGGAACGTCGAGCTCAGCACGAGACGGCGGAGCATCGCCTTGGTGTTCCAGCCGCTGCGGATGAAGTCGACGGACAGAGTATCGAGCAGCTCCGGGTGCGTGGGCAGGTCGCCTTGCATGCCGAGGTTTTCGCTCGAGGCCACCAGACCCGCGCCGAAGACCTGGGCCCAGAGCCGGTTGATGATGACGCGGGAAGTCAGCGGATGCTTCGGGTCGGTCAGCCACCGGGCCAGGCCGAGGCGGTTCTTAGGTAGTTCGGCGTTCCAAGGGAAGATGCGGGCGGGGATGCCTGGCTCGCAGGGCTTGGAGAGGTCGGGCTTGTCGTATTCTCCGCGGGTGAGCACGAAGGACTTCGGCGCGAGCGGGGAGTGTTCCATCGCGAAGAAAGCGGGCGCGGTTTCTTCATGAGCGGCGAGGGCCCGGCGGGCTTGCTGGACGCGTTCCCAGGCTTGGGCGAAAGCCGGATCAGCCCGGCGGAGGGTATGTTCAGCTTGGATGGATGCGGGCAAGGATTCGGCGGCGAGCCCGTGGTGAACGGCGACTTCGGCGGGCGTCAGGGCCGTGCGCCAGAGTTGGACCTCGTCGAGCGAGCCGTTACGGAAGCCGGCGTCACGGGAGCGGGAGCCGATTTCTAAAGCGTTATCTCGAGGCTTCGCGTTAAGGGTGTCACGCACGACCGTTGTCTTCACTTCGCGGCCATCGACGAAGAGGCGGAGTCCGGCGGCTTTCGACGAGCCATCATAGGTGGCGGTCACCCGGCGCCATTGATCGACCGGCAGTGCGTCGACCGTCTCGATCGAGGCCGCGCTGTTGGGCCAGAGGTGGATCATGCTCCAGCGGAGTTTTCCTTTGGTCACTAACAGCTCGATGCCGCTCGCATCGCCGTCGCCCGTGTAAAAGCCGGTGGAGTGGAGGACCGTCGCCCGGGCGTTCTGCTCGCCGAGTCGCAAGAAGGCTGAAAACGTCAAGGCATCGAAGCGTCCCAGCTGTTTGAAGTCGGGGAGGATGAAGCCCGCATCGCCGTCGAACTTCACCGCTTGGCCTTTGACGCCTAGGACGAGCTCCAGATCTTCGGGGGATCCGCGGCGCTCGAACTTGGCGGGCTTGCCTCCGGCGAGCGCGTCATCGACTCCCGTCTTCGTGAAAGCTTCGAGCGGGAAGTGGGCGACCGGGGCCGGCACCTTCACTTCGGCCTTGGCCGTGGCGGTGTGCGTGGTGACGAGTCCTTGTTCGGCCGCCCTCACGGCGGCGCGGAGCCCGGCTTCCTCCCGACGTTCTTCGTCGGACTTATAAAGGCGCACGAAAGGAGGCGGCACTTCACCATGGAAAGAGAGGAGGCCGTTCTCGTTCTGGTCGCCGAACATCGCCGCCATCGAGAAATAGTCCTTCTGCGAGATCGGGTCGTATTTATGGTCGTGACAGCGGGAGCACTCCATCGTCAGCCCCATGAAACCGTAACCGGCGGTCATCACGCGGTCGTTGATGCCGTCCTGGCGGAATTCTTCCGCGATCGAGCCGCCCTCGAAGGTCATGCGATGGATCCGATTGAAGGCCGTGGCCACGCGCTGGTCTTGGGTCGGTTTCGGGAGGAGGTCTCCGGCGAGCTGGTCGGTCAGGAACTGGTCGTAAGGCTTGTTATCGTTGAAGGCCTTGATCACCCAGTCACGCCAAGGCCAGGCGAACATCGCTTTGTCGCCGGTGTAGCCCCAGGTGTCGGCGTAACGCGACAGATCGAGCCAGGAGACCGCCAGATGCTCGCCGTAACGAGGTGACGCCAGCAGGGCGTCGACCCGCTGCTCATAGGCATCGGGCGAAGTGTCCGCCAAGAAGGCGTCGACCTCGGCGATCGTCGGGGGAAGGCCCGTCAGCGCGAAAGAGGCGCGGCGGAGCAGGGTTGCACGGTCAGCGTGGGCCGAGGGCAGGAGTCCTTTCTTCGTCGCGGCCTGGGCGATGAAAGCATCGAGCGGATCCTTCGGCCAGGAAGGGTCGGCGACGGACGGGGTCGGATGCGACTGCGGGGTCACGAAGGCCCAGTGCGGGTCGTATTTCGCTCCCTGCTTCACCCAGCGAATCAGGATGTCTTTCTCCGACTTGGACAGCGGGCGATGCAGTTCCGGCGGTGGCATCACATCTTCCTCATCTTCGCTCAGGATCCGTTGGACCAGAGCGCTCTTCTTGACGTCACCCGGCACCACCGCGACATCTCCGCTCTTCAATTCTTTCGTCGCCCCGGCGAATTCATCGAGACGCAAGCCGGCCTTGCGGCCTTTGTCGGCGTCGGGCCCGTGACAGCCGTAGCAACGGTCGGAAAGGATCGGACGCACCTCACGATTGAAGTCGACCGGCGCGTCGGCCGCGCAAGCGAAGGCCGCGCCAAGCAGGCAGAGCAGGGAAGTGGCGTGCGTGGGGCGCATCAGAGGGGCTGACACTCAACGCCGAGGTCTAGTTCCTGTCGAATGATGAATGACGGATAGGGTCGCTTCCTCATCTCAATCTCCATCGATTAACACAGCCCCCTCTTGTTCTTCGCGCGTGATGATGTTTCACGCTCAGACCCCCCATTTGCTCGCTCGATTTCTTTCGGTCTTTTGGACCTACCGTAATTCGGCCGAACCGCTCCGTTGTATAATCCTCATTTAACATTAATGCCCGAAACGCTCATATCTGTCATATAGGATGTTTTTCGCTCATTTAATCTTGCTAAACCCTCTGGTTTCATCGGAATTAAGGCCATGGCGACCAAACTCTTCGGTACGGATGGCATTCGCGGACGGGCTAACGAATATCCGATCACCCCGGAAATCGCGCTCCGTATCGGCCAGGCGATCTCGCGGGTGCTACGTTCCAGCGGGGCCAATCACAATCGCGTCATCATCGGCAAGGACACCCGAATCTCCGGCTACATGCTCGAGACCGCGCTGACCAGCGGGCTCGTCTCCAGCGGCATGGACGTGTTCCTCGTCGGCCCGATGCCGACGCCGGCGGTCGCGCATCTCACGAAGTCCATGGGCTGCGGCGCCGGCATCATGCTGACCGCTTCGCATAATCCCTACGAAGACAATGGCCTGAAGATCTTCGGCCCGGACGGCTTTAAGCTCTCCGATGACCTGGAAGCGCTCGTCGAACAGGAAGTCCTTTACGACGTGAAGGCCAACGGCGTGACCGGTGACAAGATCGGCAAGGCTTACCGTATCGACGATGCCCGTGGTCGATACATCGAGTTCGTCAAGCATAGCCTGGGTAACGCGAGCCTAGACGGGATGAAGGTCGTCGTGGATTGCGGACACGGGGCTGGCTACCTCCTGGCGCCGCTCATCTTCAAGGAACTAGGGGCGAAGGTCGTGAAGCTCGGCGTCGAGCCCGACGGCATCAATATCAACGCCGGCGTCGGCGCCCTCTATCCCGAATTCGCCGGTAAGGTAGTCAAAGAGCAGGGGGCCGATGTCGGCATCTCGCTCGATGGGGACGCCGACCGCGTGATCTTCAGTGACGCGAGCGGCGCCAGCGTGTCCGGCGACCGGATTCTCGCGCTCTGCGCCTTGGCTTTGAAGGAAGAAGGTAAGCTCAGCGGCAATACGATGGTCTGTACCGTCATGTCGAACCTCGGCCTGCACGAAGCCATGCGCAAGGCCGGCATCGGCGTGGTCACCACGGCCGTCAGCGACCGCCACGTCATCGAGGCCCTCCGCAAGGGTGGCTATTCTTTCGGGGGCGAGAACAGCGGTCACCTCATCTTCGCTGATTACGCTTCGACGGGTGACGGCATCCTCAGCGCCTTGCAGGTCCTGAGGTTCATGCGGAAGAAGGGCGCTACCTTGGCGGATCTCGCCGCGGGCATGCGGGAATATCCGCAGGCCTTGGTAAACCTGAAGGTCCGTTCCCGGGTACCGCTGGGCCAGCTGCACTCGTTGCAGGAAGAGATCAGCAAGGCGGACGCGGCTTTCGGCAAAGTCGGACGTCATCTCATCCGCTACTCGGGTACGGAGAACAAGCTGCGCATCCTCGTCGAACATCAGGACCAAGGCGAGGTAGACCGATGGTCCCAGGCCTTCAAGTCCGCGGTGGAGGCTGATTTCGAGTCCCTCTGAGATGGCCACCTTCTTCTTAGCTGAAGCCGGAGAGACGCCCGGTTGCCACCCGCTTACCCTCACGCGATCGCTGGGTGACTTTCCCTTGGCTAATCTCGCCTTGCGATGTCATCAGCAGGCCGCACTGCTGGCTCTCGGCCTGACCGAAGCCGCAGGCGCTGATGCCGATATGACCGTTCATGCCTCGGCCTGGTTCTCGTCCGCAGAACTGGCGACCTTCGTCGCCGATGCTTCTTATGGCACCATGACGACCGCGGAGGGTGTCGTCTTGGTTACACGGAAAAACGGCGGTCGTGAACTCCGCGCCAGCCAGTCTTTCGCCATCACCTACGCCTGGGACCTGCTGCGAGCCAACGTCGAAGCCATGACGGCTCGTAAGGCTTACGTCCAAGAATCCGGCGCGCACGCGTCGCTCTATGTCGACGGACGCCTGCAGGTCGGCAAAGGCACCAAGATCCTGCCTGGCGTCGTCATCGAAGGAGACGTCATCATCGGCGAACACTGCAAGGTAGGTCCGAACTGCTACATCCGGGGTTCGACTTCCATCGGCGACAAGTGTCATGTCGGCCAGGCCGTCGAAATCAAGAACTCGATCCTGCTGCCCGGCACGAACGTCGGCCATCTTTCTTACCTCGGTGATTCCATTCTCGGCGAGAAGGTGAACTTCGGCGCGGGTACGATCACTTCCAATCTTCGTCACGACGGCGGCGCGCATCGTAGTCCGGTCGCCGGACGTATGGTCGACACCGGCCGTCGTAAGCTCGGCGCGATCGTCGGAGACGGCGTCCATACCGGCATCCATACCTCCTTGTACCCCGGGCGTAAGCTCTGGCCCAAGACCTCGACCTTGCCCGGCGCTATCGTCGACAAGGACATCCTTGCCTGACCATGTGCGGCATCGTCGGCTATGTCGGTCGCCATGCGGCCACGCCAGTCCTCCTCGGCGGTCTTCGACGGCTCGAGTACCGAGGCTATGATTCGGCCGGTCTGTCCGTCCAAGACGGCAACGAGCTCCTGACTCTGCGGGCCGTGGGCAAGGTCTCCCGCCTGGCCGACAAGGTCCGGGCCGAGTGGCCCGAGGAACTGCAACCCCGTCGCGTCGTCGGCATCGCCCACACCCGCTGGGCGACCCACGGGGCGCCGACCGAAGCCAATGCCCACCCCCATGCCGATGCCAGCGGTCGCATCCGCCTCGTCCATAATGGCATCATCGAGAATTATCGGGCCATCCGCGCCAAGCTCGAGGCCAAGGGGCACGTCTTCGCCTCCGAGACCGACACCGAAGCCGTCGCCCGACTGGTCGGCGAATATTACAAAGGCGACCTCCGCAAAGCCGTCATCGCCGCCTTGCGCCAGGTCGAAGGCGCCTACGGCATCGCCGTGATTTCGGCCGACGAACCCGGTCACATCGTCGTCGCGCGGAAAGGCAGCCCGCTCGTCATCGGCGTCGGCGAAGGAGAGTGCCTGATCGCTTCCGATCCCTCGGCCCTCATCTCGCATACGCGGCGGGTCATCTACCTCGACGACGGCGACGTCGCCCTGGTCACCGCTGACTCCGTGGACATCACGGATCTGAACCATGCTCCCATGGATCGGGACGTCGCCGAACTCGAGTTCGAACCCGGGGCGGTGGAGAAGGGCGGCTACGACCATTTCATGCTCAAGGAGATCCACGAGCAACCCGAGTCGGTCCGGAACGCCCTCCGTGGCCGTCTGGACCTCCTGAACGGGACCGCGGTCCTGTCCGGCATGGGCGCCGGTGCCCGCGAACTCCTCGACCTGCAGCGTATCGTCATGGTCGGATGCGGCACCTCGCTGCACGCCGGCATGGTCGGCGATTTCGCGTTCGAGGAACTCGCCGCGCTTCCGGCGGAAGTCCAGCCCGCCGCCGAATTCCGTTACCGTAATCCGTTGGTCGACGGCCGTGACCTCGTCGTCGCCATCTCCCAGTCCGGCGAGACCGCCGATACGCTGGCCGCCGTCCGGGAGGCCAAGGACAAGGGCGCGATGATCATGGGCCTCGTCAACGTCGTCGGTTCGACCATCGCCCGGGAGACGGGGCGAGGCGTCTATCTGCATGCCGGCCCGGAAATCTCCGTCGCTTCCACCAAGGCTTTCACCGGCCAAGTCGCCGTCTTGCTGCTGATGGCGCTCAAGCTCGGGCGCGGACGCCGGCTGTCCCGCGAGCGTGGCCTTGCCTTGGCCGCCGAGATCGCCCGCCTCCCTGAGCTCATCGAGTCCGTGCTCCGTCAGGACGCCGCCATCGCGAAGGTCGCCGAATCCATGGTGAAGCACGAGCACGCCTTCTTCCTCGGACGCGGCCCCATGCATCCCGTCGCCCTCGAGGGCGCCCTGAAGCTCAAGGAGATCTCCTACATCCACGCCGAAGGTTATCATGCCGCCGAACTCAAGCATGGCCCCATCGCCTTGCTGACGCCCGGCATGCCCGTCGTCGTCCTTGCCAATCGTTCGCCCGTCGTGGACAAGACCTTGGGCAACGCCGAGGAGTGCAAGGCGCGGGGCGCTCACATCATCGCCCTCGTGACCGAAGGCGGCCCCGCAGCGGCGATCGCCGACGAAGTCATCCGGATTCCGGACTGCGATCCCTTGGTCGCCACCATTCCGGCGGCCGTGGCGCTGCAGCTGTTGGCGTATCACGTGGCCCGCCTGCGCGGTTGCCCGATCGATCAGCCGCGGAACCTGGCGAAGTCGGTGACCGTCGAGTAAGGACATCGCCTCAGCGATACACCCCAGGGCCTTGCCGTTGCCGACCCTGGTCACGCCGTCTTACTCGGTGTCCTATGAACGAACGCTCCAAGAAGAAGTGTCGGTGCTGCCAGAAGACCCTGCCGATGGGTCAGTTCCATCGCCTCGAAGGCACCGCGGCCATCCATCCTTTCTGCCGGCCCTGCCTGGTGACGGCGGCGCGTCGCCGTTCGGCCCGTCGGGCCGAGCAACGGACGCAGAAGACGCGCTGCTGCGCCCAGTGCGGGCAGGATCTCCCCGTACAGATGTTCCATTGGCTCCGGGCTTCGGGCAGCTTCCACAGCTATTGCCGGCCTTGTCACGCCGCCTACATGGCCGAGCGCTACCGGCGCCTGCAGGACGGGCGCCGGAAGTGATGGAAAGGTTTCCCGCTGGTGGCTGGACGGGGACTTGAACCCCGAACCAATTGATTAAGAGTCAACTGCTCTACCATTGAGCTATCCAGCCAGACAGCGGGATGGGAATGAGTGCAAGACGCGGGCAGGATTTCAAGAGCAAATGCACATTAATCGGCGAAGCCGAAGAACGGGAGAGAAAGGGGAGGTTCGGAGTGGCCAGACCGGGACTCGAACCCGGAACCAATTGATTAAAAGTCAACTGCTCTACCATTGAGCTATCTGGCCTGCCGAACGCGAAGATTACGACACGCCCGACCGCACGGGTAAAGGAAAATTGACCTCAGCGATGGCCGCGCTGACGGACGGCCTCGAAGAGGCAGACCCCGGCCGAGACGGAAACGTTGAGGCAGGGCACCTGTCCGAGCATCGGGATGCGGAGCAGGAAGTCGCAGGTCTCAGCCGTCAGATGACGGATGCCGTCGCCTTCGGCGCCGAGCACGATTGCCAGGGGGCCGGTGAGTTTGGCGGCGTAAAGGGACTGGCTCGCCTTGTGGTCGGAGGTACCGGCCAGCCAGACGCCGGCGTCCTTCAGCTTCACCAGGGCGTTACGGAGGTTATTGGCCTGCACGATCGGCATGGTCTCGGCGGCGCCGACCGCCACCTTGCGGACCGTATCGGTGACCGGAGCGGAATTCTTGCGGGTGATCACCACGAAGGCGCAACCGGCGCACTCGGCGTTGCGGAGGCAGGCGCCGAGGTTGTGCGGGTCTTGGACGCCGTCGAGGACCAGGATGAGCGGGTCCTTGACGTCCTTGAGCAGGGCAGGGATGTCCCCCTCGTCATAAAGCCGGACCGGCTTATGCAGGTCGGCGTGGCGCGGGGCGCGATCGTTGCTCCGGGCCATGGTCGGATTACTTACGGGCGAGGCGGCCCTGGGCGTGCAGCGCTTCGGCGATCTGGATCGCGTTGAGCGCGGCGCCTTTCCAAAGCTGGTCGCCGGAGACCCAGAGGGAGATACCGTTATCGAAGAGGGTGTCCTTGCGCAGACGACCGACGCCACACTTCTCCTTGCCGGCGTAGTCGAGCGGCATCGGATACTTCTTGTTCGCGGGGTCGTCGCAGAGCTCGGCGCCGGGGAAGGCGTTGATGGCCTTGCGGGCGACGGCGATATCGACCGGACGCTCGAACTCGGCGCTGATCGCGATCGAGTGGGCGCGGAAGACCGGAACGCGGACGCAGGTGGTGGTGACCTTGAGACCCGGGAGGTCCATGATCTTGCGACCTTCGTTGAGCATCTTCATCTCTTCCTTCGTGTAGCCGTCCTCGAGGAAGGAATCGACCTGCGGGATGAGGTTGAAGTTGATCGTGTGCGGGTAGACCTTCGGGGCGAGGGTCTCGCCCTTGGCCCAGGCGCGGGCTTGGGCGTCGAGTTCGCGCATCGCTTCGGCGCCGGTGCCGGAGACAGCCTGGTAGGTCGAGGCGAAGAACCGCTTGAGACCGAAGGCCTGGTGGAGCGGGAACAGACCCATCAGCGCGATGGCCGTGGAGCAGTTCGGATTGGCGATGATACCCTTATGATCGGCGAGGTGATGGGCGTTGATCTCCGGGATGACGAGCGGGACGTCCGGATACATGCGGAAGGCCGAGCTGTTATCGATGACGATACAGCCGCGCTTGACGGCTTCGGGGGCCAGGGCGAGGGAGATGGAGCCGCCGGCGCTGAAGACCGCGAAATCGAGGCCTTCGAAGGCTTCCGGCTTGGCTTCCTGGACGGTCCATTCCTTGCCGCCGTAGGTCACCTTGGAGCCTGCGGAGCGGGCGGAAGCCAGGGGGCGGAGTTCGGCCACGGGGAAGTTCCGCTTGGCCATGAGCGCCAGCA